>Ga0315554_1000459_pt1 | contig 24086 bp, 19 predicted proteins | sample SalMarSW160370MG_FD_202114 | JGI IMG/M metagenome (GOLD analysis project Ga0315554, IMG submission 202114) | Salt marsh sediment microbial communities from the Plum Island Ecosystem LTER, Massachusetts, United States - Salt Marsh Sediment SW1603-70 ...
TCTTAAGATTGCGGCTACCCGTGCAACGGCATTTATCACTCCACGAACCTGTACCCTCGCCCATGTATCGTCAGAATATGCCTTGGATGATTCGGGTCGTCTTCCAGTTTCTGACGAAGCCGCAAGATGTGATTGTCCACCGTACGCGATTGCGGATAGAACTCATATCCCCACACCTTGTTGAGCAAATCCTCGCGTGTCACGACATTTCCCTTCTGGGATATCAGATACTGGAGAAGCGAAAACTCCGTGGATGTCAGTTCCAGCGGCTGGCCGTCCTTCCGCGCGGTGAAATGAGTGAAGTCGAGTACCACAGAACCGAAGCTATGGACCTCGGATTCTTCCGGGTTCTGAGAGGACCGTCGCAACAGTGCCTTGACTCTTGCGAAGAGCTCCCGATCGTTGAACGGCTTCGTCACATAGTCGTCCGCGCCGAGCTCCAGTCCGATCACTTTGTCGATGTCCTGGCTGCGGGCTGTCAACATGAGGATAGGCTTCAGGAACCCTTTCGTGCGAAGGCGCTTGCAGACTTCGAACCCGTCGATGCCCGGAAGCATGACGTCGAGAATGATCAGATCGGGCTTGTGTTCGTCGACGAGTGTCAATCCGGTCTCACCATCAGGAGCGCTCGCCACAGCATAGCCGGAGTGCTTGAACGCGTCCTCCAACCCTACCCGCATCGAATACTCATCTTCAACGATCAGAATCACCGGCATGTCTTATCCTCCTATCGGGAGAAAGATTCGAAACGTGCTTCCCACACCTTGTTCACTCTGCAGCTCGACCCGACCCTTGTGGGCTTCTGCGACCTCACGGACGAGCGTCAATCCGATACCGCTTCCGGGGATCTTCTTTCCATCTGTCCTCTGAACGCGATAGAATTTTTCGAAGATCTTGTCCCGGTCCTGTTTCGGAATTCCCACACCGCGATCGGCCACCTCTATGCAGAGAAAGCCGCCATCTCTGTTTACCCGAACGTCAATCCGGCTCTCTTTTTCCGAATACTTTGCTGCATTGTCCAGGAGGTTAAACAGAGCAAGTGCGAGGGCATCCGGGTCCGCCATAACCTCCGGAAGGCTCCCTTCGAGGGTCGTCTCGATTTTCTGTGAATGCTCTTCCATCAACGACTTGAACTGGCGGACTGTCTCACCGACAAGCGCCGGGACGTCGCACAGTTCGAGCTGGAATGTTTTTCTTTTTCCTTCGACGCGTGAGAAATCAAGGATATTATCGATGAGATGGCTCAGGCGAGCACTTTCCTTCGAGATGAGCTGATAGTACTCCATCTTCCTCGGCTCCTCTGCAACCCGGCTTTGTCGCAGATTGTCGGCAAGTACACGAATCGACGCGATCGGCGTCTTCAGCTCGTGCGAAACATTGGAAATGAACTCGGACTTCATCCGGGAGAGTTCCTCTTCACGACGGATATCGTGGTAGATCATGAAGATCCCGAGGAGCACAATCCCCACAACGAACATACCGAAGCCAAGCGAGAGAACAGATATCTGCATTCCAAAGACTCTGATCGCCGATGTCTGGTTCGCTGAAACGGAGACGACCGTTGAAGGGAAGAGGGGAGCTGTCCGGTGCATCCGCGAGCTCGCCAGTTCTGTCGGTTTGCCGCGTTGTGCGGAATCTTGTCGAAGGGAAATGCCAAAACCGGTGGCTAGGTCACCCGACTGCAGCGACGGGAGAACTAATTCACGCTGAACCTGCTCCGGTCGAAGCACCAAGACGACCCAATTGCGCGGGCCGGGCGGATTCTCGACCCGGATCAATGAGACGGAAAGCGATCGTTCTCCCATGGGAAGGGAATGGTGGCTGACGTTGCCGGCGGGATTTTCGAGAGAGAGCACTCTTCGCTGGGTCTGGAGCCACGACCTGATCTCTTCGGCTTGACTGAGCGTGGCGGTCATCAGCCGTTCTTGCTCTTCCAGTGCGTGAAGCCGGCTCCCGGTCCCGTTGTCGGTGTTCAGTTCCTTCGCGCACGAGGCGATCAAAGCATGGAGCTTATGTGAGAAGTACGAGAATTGCTCCGAAGAAAAACGGTGGTAGAAGTCCAGGAGGCGCCGATAGAACTGCATGGACTCCTCCAACGCGCTGCTCATCTTTCCCTTTTCCACCAGATCATCGGCAACCTCGAGCCACGCGAACGCAGCGTAGGGAATGGGTCGAGCAATAAGGAAGGTCGAATCCGATTCGATGATTGCCTCATACGCCCGACGGGCCGCCTCGTCGTTCCCGATTGCTGCAGCGCTCCGTGCGAGGTACGTGTTCAGGACAACCCTGTCCCGCAACGAATGGGCTCCTGCCAGAAGTCGTTCATACGCGGAGAAGGCCGCCCGGTGATCTCCCCGGAGCTCGAGCCGTTCTGCAGATTCCATCGTAGCCAGAAGATCAGCCTCTTCGATGGCGTGCTTGCGCTGTGGAGTCTGTTCGGCAGAGAAGGGAAGGGGACTGTGGAGATTCAGCCGTGAGTCGAACACAACCGCTTGTTCTATCCAGGGCTGAAGAGTGTTCGGCCGTCCGGGAATAGCTGGAAAGAGCGGACTCTTCGAAACGAGGAGATTCCTGGCAACCTGTTCTTCTGATTCTTCCAGCTGTTGCTCAGCTCTGTCGATTTCGAATTCAAGAGTTCTTCCCACGTTCTGGACAAGAAGGCCTCGTTGCAGCTCCTGTTCCTGTGCAATTGAGCGCAGGCCTACATAGCTCAAGTACAAGCCCGGAAGGGCAATGGAAATGAGGAATACGAGAAGGATGCGCCGGTGGATTGAGACGCTCGGTGCTCGGTTTGAACTCAAATGCAGTCCCCTGGGTTAGTGCAAGCCCATGGTACTCAAACGTCATCGCTCGGGAGTCAGCATAATGTAAAGAATTGTCACGAATGGTAACAGCGAGTCCCGACAAATCCTTCGACCCCCCCCCTCGACTCGCTTTGCTCGCTCGGGGTCGCTCAAAATGTCGGGACTCGCAATAATGCTGACAGTCTACTCTACGTTGCTTCCTATTTTCCTCCTTCCAGCAAATTCTGTACTACCCAGTACTCCCACCAAACTTCACTCGCATAGAATCCTATGGACCTCCCGTCGCCTGACCAGTCGCTCAACTGGATTCTGCCCCAGCGGGGTTCAGCCAGCATCACGTGTCCCAGTTGGTTTCCCGTTCTGACATCCACAATCCTCAGGTCGCGCGCTTCTGATGCACTGTCCAGACGTGCGAGGTAGGCGATAAAGCGGCCAGTCGGATCCCACATCGCACCGGAGATCCTCCGGGCCGAGGCCACCCTGTGCGCGCCGCTGCTGTCGACTTCCACCACCCAGAGGGAGCCCCCCTTCGCACCACCGTCTGCAGGGTCCGCGCCACCCATTCGGACATACAACACCTGATCACCCAGAGGGGAGAGTTCCGAAAACGCCTGCATGGGGCCGGCTGCCAGCACTCGTCCGTCAGGGTGATTGGTCTCACCAACAATGACTTTGTCGCCCCGCATGTACCCCATCCGTTGATCGTTCGCACTTAACGAGAACATAAAACCTTTCATCGGTGGGAAGAGATCACGCGTTTTGCCACTGACCACGTCGAGGGCTCTCACGAATGCCGTCCGACTGGGGGGGTCGTACGACTCAAAAACAACTTCCCGGCTGCTCTTTGAGCGCGCTGGTCGGTAGTGCATCCCAGGTCCACCATCGTATGTCGTCATCGTCTTCGTGTCGATCGCGTACAGTCTGATCTCGTTGTCCCAGCCAGTGTAGACGATGTGCTGTGCGTCCGGTGCCCAGGCGAAGTCTGAGAAGTCGTTCGGAGCATCAGGAATTTTCTGGGCTTGATCATTCGTTGGCTTTCCTGTTGGCGGATCCACGGACACCTTATATGCGCTGAAGCGCTCTTCGTTGTACGTGAGGTAGAATCCGCCCGCCTCTGTCCACGTCACGGCCCATCTGGGAAGGTCTGTCTTGAAGGCAAGGCGGGCTCGACCGCTTGCCACACCGTTCGTCACGGGCACCACCCAGATCCCATCGGACTGTTGATATGCGATCGCGCTACCGTCAGGGGACCAAAGCGGGTGGAGATATGAATTTGACTGGCCTTTCTGCGCTTTTGCGATCCAGTGGCGTGGGCCACCAGTTATCAGTTGAGTATACACGCTTTCCATTTCGTGAGGGCCGCAGGCATATGTGACGAACCGCCCGTCAGGGGAGAACGATGCCCGCTGTCCTTGCCAGACGCTGTCTGACAATGTTCTCGTTGTACCGTCCTTGACCGTTACCAGATCGAGGGTGTTCCGTGTGGTGTTGCAGAGGAGATAACGCCCGTCGCGGGACCAGTCGAGCAAGTACAACCGATTCGCGTCTGAGTTGAGTACTGTCACCGTCTCGCCGGAGGCGAGATCGCGGATCTTGATGGATCCAACGTTGGTCTTCAAGTCAAGTTGCCAAAAAGCCAATCGTTTCCCGTCCGCCGACCATACGACCGACCAGGTTTTGACCGCCGGATTGCCCGGTATCACCTGCTTCACCTCACCGGTCTCCAGATTGCGAATGCATATCTCCCCCTGGAAATATGCCACCCAACGGCCATCCGGCGAGGGGATCATCACACGCGGATTTTCGATCGTTGGCTGAACGTTGTCGGAAATCAGCCTCTGAGCGATCGGTGAACCGCTTACCTTCGTCCCGGCTGTCAGCACAGCAAGTCGTGCACGCGCCTCGGCAACGACGTCGGGCTGACTTGCATACTCTTTTATGATTCTCTCGTACGCCTTCTTTGCTTCATCCTTCCCCAGTTTCTCGTAGCATCGGCCCATGCGCAGAAGCGATTTTGCGGCGAGTGGCTGATTGGCCGCGTACTTGCTGACGATGCTCTTGTAGACACCGATAGCCTGCTCCAGCTCGCCTTTCACGGTCTCCAGCTGCACGGCTTTCTGATAGAGGTCGTCAGCAGACTGCGCGACGGCCCGGTTTGGGACAAGCATAAGACATGCGCCTGCACAAACCAGAAGCGTGATGACGGTTTTCATAAATCCTCCTGAATTGGGATGAATAATCTCACCCTCAATATGCAATGCGCAGTCTTAATAGTCGTAAACAGGATGTCAAAAGTTGTTAGGGAAGTGCAACATACGGTAGCTGTGTCTATCCTAGGAATTTGTATCCAATGCCGTGAATCGTGATGATATGTTTGGGATCGTCCGGCTTGTCTTCGATCTTCTGGCGCAGCTTCGCGATATGGGTATCGACGGTACGGGTGTTGGGAAACGACTCGTACCCCCAGACCGCGTTTAGCAAGTCCTCACGAGAAACAACTTCGCCCTGCTTTTCGATGAAGTATTTGAGAATCTCGTACTCGCGGGGTGAAAGATCGATCGGCTTTCCTTTCCGCCGCGCATCATACTTCTTAAAGTCAACTTCCAGAGTCCCAAAGCGGTATTTCTCGGGAATATGAGTTCCGGATTTTGTCCGCCGGAGAACGGACTTGATCCGGGCCATGAGCTCTAAGACGCTGAACGGCTTTGTTATGTAGTCGTCTGCGCCAAGTTCGAGCCCAAGAACGATGTCAGCCTCCTGACTCCTCGCAGTAAGCATGACGATGGGAAGCTGAGGGATTTCCTGTTTCAGACTCCTGCAGACATCGTAGCCGTTGCGCTTCGGCAGCATCAGGTCGAGGATTACAAGATCCGGCCGCTCCTTCAGCGCGAGCGTGGTGCCTTCCTCCCCGTCATAAGCCGCAAGGACGGCGTATCCCGCTGCCTCAAGGTTAAATCGCAGCCCGGTGACCATGTTCTTTTCGTCTTCGATGATGAGAATCTTTTCCATGGAGATGCACTCGGAATCCGTTTTAGGAATCCACCGCTTGCTGCAGTGGTAGTCTCAAGACAAAGGTGCTCCCTCTTCCCACATTGCTCTTTACTTCCACGGATCCGGCGTGCGCATCTGCGATGTGGCTGACCAGCGTCAGCCCAAGTCCGCTTCCCGTGGTTTCCTTGGTCCTTGTCGTGCTCGCGCGATAGAACTTGTCGAAGACCTTCTTGATCTCGTCCTGAGGAATCCCAACGCCCTGGTCCTCGACTGAAATGACAACCCCGTTCGCGTTCCTGGTAAGCTCAACGCGGATGTATTTTTGTTCTTCGGAGTACTTGGCGGCGTTGTTAAGAAGATTGAGCAGCGCTTGAGAGATGGCATCCTTGTCGATCATCATGACGATGGGGCCGTCCGGCAGCTGAGTGACCATCTCGAATCCGAGGTCGCGGATGTGGAACCGGTACGCCTCGAGCGTGCTCCGGACCACCTGAACGATGTCATCCTCCTCAAAATGGTACTGCTTGCTTCCCGCCTCCACCTTAGAGAAATTGAGAACGTTGTTGATCAGATGCGTCAGTCGTTCACTCTCCTTCGTGATGATGTGGTAGAACTCCTGTCGTCGCGCCTCATCGGATACGAGCCCTGATTCCAGCGTCTCTCCGAACATCCGGATCAGTGCAAGCGGGGTTTTCAGCTCGTGGGAGACACTCGAGACGAACTCGGATTTCATCCTCGAGGCCTCCAGCTCGTGCAGAGCAGCGTGACCGACAACCACAATCCCGATGACCATGACGGCGACAATTCCGAGAAAGAGTGCGAGGTAGATGCCCTTTTCTCTGCCAACAAGCTCCTCAATCGTCTTCCCGTCCGGATGAAAAAGTGCAACCTTCCACGTTGAGAATGTCTTTGAGAAACTCTCAGCCATCAGGTACTTTGACGTCGGTACATTTTTCTGGAGGTAGCGGGGCGTCCCGTGGGGATCGAGAATTCCCACAACAAGGTCTTTGCCGAGATCCACTGCGCCCAGCACACGAGGGAGCAGCGTCGAGACGAAGTACTCCTCGTCGTGTGCATATCCCATGACGGAGATGCCGAGTCCCTGAAATGAGCCTGGGAGTTGGAGGCAATTTACCTCAATCATCGAACCGTTCAACGGTAAAGTAAGCCGCATCGGCGTCGATTCTAAGCCGATCTCGCGATTCATCTCGGGAAGTATCTGCGGAACCAGAGTCTGATGGATTCGCTGGACAAACTCACATTCTTCGAGCAACTTCTTCTCTTGCTCTTTCAGCTTGGCAACGTCTTGCACCGCCTGGGTCCTTTTCGAAGGGCTTTTTAGAATAGAGTCCACTTCTCCGACGGCAGATTTGAGATAGTATAAGTAGTTTCCTCCTTCCAGATCCCACGGATGATCGAGGAGACGCTCATAAAGAGCAAAAAGGGCGGCCTCTCGTTCTCTGTCCTTTCCTAGCGAAGCGTAGCCATCCGCAATTTGAGAGAGGGCTACAATGGAAGAAGGGGCGACGCCTGAGCCGAGTTCCTGATCCGGGAATGCAAGGATCTTTCTGTATTCAGCAATTCCTTCCCGATACCTCTTCATTTTGAAGTAGCATCGACCAATCCGAGACACAACAAGGTTATGCCCGGCGGGAGTCCTGGTCTTCGCAAGCACGTTCTTGTACAGACGTACTGCTGCAGCGTAGGCTTTCCTGACAAACTCCGATTCTTCAGCCGACCGGAATTCTGTCGTTCCGGTAATCTCTCCCAGTTCGGGTTCTCTTTCCCTCTTCACCCAACCGAGCGACACCGTGGTTGTGATGACGCCGCCTTGAGAATTCAGGAGGAAGAAGTGTCCCAGACCAGGGTGCACCAGCTTGAGCCCCCCGAGCCAAGCCTTGATCTCTTCGAACGAGTCGGATTTCAGCTGCTGTTCACTGAGCGAAGTGCGGAGAGGCTCTTCCAGACCCGTGATTTCCGTTTCGATTCTGTCGCGGACGAGGTTGACGGTCCCGCGGTAGGTTGTCGTGAGATTCTCGGCTTTCTCGCTTATCGAACGAAAGCCGAAGTAGCTAAGAACAGCGCCGGGAAGGAGGATCAAGAAGATCGCGAAGAAGAGGATCTTGGTTCTCGGGGAAATATGTCCAAGCGGGCCAAACATCTCGATGGAAAGCTACCTACCGGTAGGTTGAATTGCTGTAACAAGTTGTAAAAAGATGTAAAACAAGAATTGCCAAGATTCCATCTGGGTTTCTGAGGAACCCGTCAGCCCACGAATTTGTAGCCAAGGCCGTGGACCGTGAGGATATGCCGCGGTTTCCGGGGATCCGCTTCGAGTTTGTGGCGAAGATTCAGGATGTGCGTATCGACCGTTCTCGACTCCGGGTAGGTGTCGTATCCCCATACGTGATTCAGAATCTGCTCCCGCGAGACAACCTCATTCCTCCGCTCCACCAACAGCCTGAGAATTGTCAGTTCCGTAGAAGTCAATTCGACGGGCATTCCTGCTCGAGTCACCACTGAGCCTGCAAAATCCACGCTGACATCACCGAAGTTGCAGGGCGTGACCGAAGGTGGCGCATTCGAGGGTCGCCGAAGATGAGCCTTCACCCGTGCAAGGAGCTCCCTCGTGCTGAATGGTTTCACGACGTAATCATCGGCGCCGATTTCAAGCCCCACGACCCGGTCAACTTCCTCAGAGCGGGCAGTGAGCATGAGAATGGGTGCCGCGAATCCCTCCGCCCGCAAGCGACGGCACACTTCAAACCCATCCTGGCCCGGCAACATGATGTCGAGAAGAATGAGATCCGGTTGTTCACTGTGAGCGAGCTGAAGCCCGGTTTCGCCATCCCCAGCGGTTTTCACGGAATAGCCGTGATGCTCGAACGCGTCCTGCAACGCTCTCACCATTGCCTGTTCGTCTTCAACCAGCAGAATCTTCGGCATTGGATTCCCTCTGTTTGATAGGGATATGTATCGTGAACGTGCTTCCCTTGTTCCGTTCACTCTCGACGGAGATGCTGCCGCCGTGAGCTTCCACGATCTCCTTCACCAGCGTCAATCCTATCCCGCTGCCAGCAATGTTCTTCTCCGGTCTCGTCTCGGCGCGATAGAACTTCTCGAACACCCGGGGGATGTCCCTCTTTTCGATACCTATTCCCTGGTCGGCGACTGAGAGCTTCAACTGGTCGCTTTCCACGCCGGCGGTAACTGTGATAATCTTCCTGTCCCGCGAGTACTTGGCTGCGTTATCCAGCAGATTGAGAAGGGCCTGCCCCATGGCTTCCCTGTCCATACGAACGGGCGGCAGATTCCTTCCGAGATCGTAGGAGATATCGACTTTCTGCCTATCCGTCAGGGTACGGAATCTCTGCACTGTCCTCTCAATCACTTCTTGCAGAGAGCCGACCTCCATTCGATATCTCTTGCTGCCGGATTCAATCCTGGAGAAATCGAGTGTATTCTCCACGAGGTGCCCCAATCTTTCGCTCTCCCGCGCGATCAGGCGAAAATAGTCTTGCTGCTTGCCCTTGGAAGTAACCCAGCCCTCATTGACGTTCTCGGCGAGGCTCCGTATAGTCGCGATGGGAGTTTTGATCTCGTGGGTGACGTTTGAAATGAACTCCGACTTCATCCGCGTGAGTTCTTGCTCGCGAGAAATATCGTGAAAGATAAACATCACTCCCAAGGCGATCACCACGGTGATAACGAAGATGAGGGCGTAATACGGTATCACGCCCCTCGAGGTGAACTCTTCAATTGATGTCCCCTGTGTTCCGACGAGCGCAACTCTATAACCCTGCATTGTTCCTGCCAGAAGGCGGAGCGGTTCTTCTGCAACCGGGGTTCCGTAGACTCCGGCCGGCTGTTCAGGGGTGCTCTTGCCGTTGAACAACACTACACGCAGGTTCTCTCCGACGTCGATGTTGTGGAGAGACTGCGCGACGGACGCTGTCAGGTACGAGCATCGAAGTCTAGCCCCGATGATCCTCATCCCGCGCGTTCCGTTGCCGAATTCCCGAAAGGCAATGTGCATCGAGCTGTCGGCATGATCGATCGACAGGTAGCGTAAGGAGTTCCACTCCGATCTCGTCAGGAGCGCGGTTTCTATCGGAGGAACGACATGCGTTCGCAAGAATTCCCCGCGGGCGGGCTCCCGCAGAAAGGTGTCCTCAAGCCGGGTGAGGCTGTCGAGCAGAGCGCGGGTGACTGGGCCTGCATGCTGCACGTGCATTCGAAGCTCAGTACGCACCCTTGCGAGGTAGTACTCAAATTGCCGTTGTTCGAAGTGGTGGAACTCGGCAACCATGTTGCCATACAATCGGGCAAGGATGTCGAAGGCCTCCACTGATTCGCCGCGTTGGCCCCGAATCTGCGCGAGCTGCAACGAAGCGATGAGCTGATATGGTACTTCTTCGCCGAGAAACTGATTTGCGTCGTCAGCGAGCACACGGCGATAGGCTTGCTGCGCTCCGGCGAGGTCGCCGGCTTTGTGGCGGCAGCGCGCGACTCGGACCAGGAAAGCAAGCCTCTCCTGTGTGGATGTGCACTCGTTGAGGCCCGCTGTAAATTCAACGATGGCATCGTTATACTTCCCGCGTGCCTCGATTTCCTCCCCCCGGATCAGTTGTTGTCTGAGCACGGGGGAAGAAATCAATGTGTGGACTCCCGCTGGAGCCTTCTGAAGACGAAAGGTCCGGGGGAAGAGGAGGCGTCCCCTGGTGTCCAGGACAAACACTTCTTCCACGAGGGCATGTTCAGGCAAAAACTTGTGCAGTTGCTGCGGTGCGATCGAAACTGGAAGGGATGTTTCAGAGGTGAGAGCGTCGAAGACTTGTAGTACAGCCCGGTGAACGTCTTCTTCTATCTTGTGTGCAGCGTTGGCAAGTGTGACCTTCAGGCCCCCGAGAACGAGTTGCTTCTGCCATTGCTCTTCTTGGTTGGCATACCGCAACCCGAGGTACGCCAGGATGAGGCTTGGCAGCATCACGGCACCGAGGAACACAGCGATAACCCGCCTGCGCAATCGCCGATCTTGACCTGGCCTCTTCATGGTGCAGCTGGCCTCCTACAGCTGTACAATCTACTACGATGAAATCAGGAATTGTCAGGTACGTGTCAACCGTTGTCAAGAGTTGTCAAGAGGCCAGCCTGGCTCATACAGGCCCATCGTCGCCAGCGCTAGCGGATGCCTTCGAACTCTTCAACGATCCGGCTGATCTAATGCATCTGGTGCTTTGCGAAGCAATCACGCGGAAGATAATCGTATTCGATCATTAGGCTCGTCCAGCGGGTCCGCGAGCCCTCATTCAAAGATGCACTCAGACATTTACAGGGGTGACAAGAAACAGGCTTCTTCAAACGGCTTGGAGAGCACCTTGATGGCATGTGAGACCTCCAAGGCATTCACAATGAGTAAGTGAGGGTAGAACCCGACGAAGCGGGCAACGTAATGATGTAGGGTGTTCGAGGTCTCACGCACTTCTGAACTGCGTGGGACCGCCAGTTTCTAGCTGCTTTTCTTGGCGATGACGAGCAGTCCGGTGCCGGTCTTGTTGGTCATCGCGAAATCAAGATACATAAGGAGCAGGGTAAATGGAAGCGTGACGAGAAAATAAAAGGGAAGGAGGAGGAAGAAGAGCCGGCTTGCGTTCAGCATCACCATGGGGTATTTGATCCCGAGTCTCCAGGCAGCGGAGCCGTACGGGCCGTAGGTGAAAGCAATTCGCTCGACGGTGAATCCGGCAGAGCGTAGCTTCCCACGAATTTCTTCGACGCTGTACCCCACGCGGGCGTGCTCTTCAATGAAGCTCTTGTCTTCCGGCGAGTGGGCATCCGAGCCGCCGAGGTTGGAAGGTGTGTTGACAAGGAGCATGCCCCCCCGCTTTAACGACCGGTGAAGATTCCGGAACACGGTGAGATCATCCGCGATATGCTCCATCACATCTACGGAGATGGCGAGATCGAACTCGTCTGTGTGCTCCATCTGCGTCAGGTCTTCAACGCCGAACCGCACATTCTCCAGCTTCGCTTTCTTGAAGAAGCGCGTGCAGTCTTCCACCTGCTCTGCCTTGACATCGACAGCCAGGATCGAGGCAGCAGGAGAGTGCTTCGCGCAATAGTAGGAGTACTGGCCGAAGCCAGCGCCCGCGTCGAAGATTCGCAGCGGCCTGCTCGCGTCACTCAGAATCGAGCGCAGCTCGCGCTTCACATGCCACTCGCGCAAGAACATCAGGCCGAGCAGCTTGTAGAAGAGCTTCCGTCGAAGGACGCTGCCTCCAACAAAACTGCCGATGATCTTTTTGATTGGATCGTACTGCACTTAAGTGAGAACAGGAAAAGTGAATAGTAAATCGTGAATCGTGAACCGTGACCCGTGAGCTGTCAATCCGAAACTTGAACCTCAGAACCTGGAACTTGAAACTTATCCCGCCAAAAACCGGCGGGACGCACAAGACGCGCAACCTACGACCCTACTCCGCGAGCTCTTCTATAGCTGTCACAAGGTTGTCCCAGCTGTACTTCTTCTTCTCTTCCTTCACATTCTGAACAAACTCAGCTTCACGGTTTTCTTCATAAAACCTCAACACCGCCGATGCCACCTCGGCCGGCTGCTCGGGCGGGACGATGAATCCGGTTTTGCCGTCGATTATAACCTCGGTGAGTCCACCCACGTCCGTTGCGATCACGGGCTTGTCAAACTGGTACGCGATCTGCACGATGCCGCTCTGTGTCGCGGAGACGTAGGGAAGCACCACCACATCGCACGCGCAGAAATAGGATCCGACCTGGTCATTTGGAACATAATCCGAAAAAACGCGTACATCGCTCTCCAACTGGTTCTCTGCAATCTGCTGTCTGTATTTTTGCTCGTCGTCGTAGAATTCTCCGACGACAAGAAGCTTGACCTTCAGGCGCTCGATGATTTTCGGCATCGCATCCAGGAGCGTGTGCAAGCCTTTGTATCGACGGACGTACCCGAAGAAGAGGATCACGCGTTCATCAGTCAGCCCGAGCTTCCGGCGAGCTTCAGCTTTCGAAATGCTAGCGCCGAAGATCTCGTACACGGGATGAGGCACAAGTCTGAAGCGCGCGTTCGGCTGGAACAGCCGCAGGTCGTTCTCGACTCCTTTCGACTGAACAATGAAATAGTCGACGAAGCGAAACGCGAACCGGGTGAATGCATGGTCGCCAACGCGCTTCTCGTGAGGGACGATGTTGTCGCAGATGAACAGGACTTTCGCGCCGGTCCACCGGCGGACGAGCATGGAGATGGTCCCGAAACAGGGGCCGAAGAACGGAAGCCAGTACTTGAAAATAAGAAGATCGGGTTTCTTCCGGGCAATGGCCTCCGCGGCGGAGTACCACGTCAGCGGGTTAATGGAGTCGATCAACTCCTCGCTGGGAACGGGATCTCCTCCTCGTTCCTCCTGGCTCTTCCCGGGGAAGAAGAGCTTCGGATACTGCCGCGAGAACGTGACGATTTGAACATCGTGCTTCTTAGAGAGGTGCCTGTACAGCAAGGCGATATAGTGAGCGATCCCTCCTCGCAACGGGAACGCCGTGCCGACCAGCACGATTCTCATGGCTTTGACCCCGGCTCAACTTTGTAGAGGACGGCCGGCGGGTACGAGGAGTACGTCAGCGGTTTGAGTTCCGGCGGCGCCTTCGAGGGGTCGAGGAGATACTGAAACTGAGGCCTCATGCCGGCCTCCATCAGGCTGAAGTAGAGATACGACGCATGCACTTTCCGGATCTGATCGAGGAGCTGCGAGTAGGTGTCCACGTACGGGAAAAGCTCCATCTTCATGTCGAGATAATAGGCGATGTGGGGCTTGCGAGCGATGATGATCTGGCCCTTTGCCGTGTCGTCATAGGTGTTTCTGAACCATTGTGCGATGCTCACGACCTCGCGCGGGCCCGAATCGATGTTGGCCGAATTGAACTCGTATGAGCTGATCGCTGTCCACACGAGCAAGACGATCCCGATGAGTGCACCGCTCTGAACGCGCTTCCAGAACCGATAGCGGGCGAGCCCCTGCCACGTCAGGGTTTTCAAAGCAAAGATGACATACACCGGTAGCAAATACATCGAGAACCGTTCGCCGTAGAAGACAAGCAGCAAAACGGCAAAGAACATCAGCGCAAAAACCAAGAAACTCAGGAGTTGTGCGTGCGGTCTTTCCTTCACGAAAAGAGGGATCCCAAGGAGTGAAAAAATCCCGGTCTGCCACCCGAGAAGCTTCCCGAGATCGCCGACCCCATGCTCGAATATGTTCCGCACCACGGTGCCGAGGAACAGGCCAGGATTCGCGAAGATCACCTGAGTCAGGGACGTGAATTTCTGTGCGTCAACACTCCAATACTGATCCCATGTGATCTTCCCCTTCGCGAACATCTCGTACGCGATGTTGAGGTAGTTCTTGTTGTAGAAGAAGCTCCCCTTCTCGATGAGGCAGTAGATTCCCCAGGGCGCGATCGTCAGCATGAAGATGCCGAGGTAAACGGCGGCGGTCTTCGCTCGTATTTTCCGCGCTTGCTGAAACGGGTTGACGGCGAGGATAGCGAGCGGCGCTGCCACGGCTGCGAAGAGGCCGTTGTACCGGGTCAGATACGCAAGGCCGGCGAGAAGTGCCGAGAGGACGATGTTCAGCCAGCGCATCTGTTCGTCGCGCAGGAAGAAGAACGTCGATGCCGTTACGAGCGCCACAAAGAACATATCCGTGCCGGCTGAATAAGAGTACTGAACGAACGTCGTGTTGACTGCAACAAGGAGTGTGCCGATCAGCGCAATGTCGGCTCGGAAAAGGTGTTTAAGGATCTGGAAGATCAAAAAGAGAGAGGCGGCTGCCGACAGGGTCGAGAGCACGACACCTGCATGAAATAGGTCCGATGTGAAAAGAGCGATACACGCAAGAACAAGAGGGTAGCCCGGGCCGCGGAAATCCTCAATGGGGATTGTCCCCTCAAGGATGTGCCGGGCTTCAGGAACGTAACTCCAGTAGAAATCCGTCTCGACTCCATAGTCGCCGACGATGTGGTACTTCAGGCCGATGACAACCATGACGATGAAAAACAGCACGGCGATGGCGAGTCCCGCACGGGCGTGGTTCACCGCCTCGGGGAAGAAGGGGAACAGCGAGGTTTGAGGGACGGCAGGCTGCCTGAGTTGTTTTGTCATCGAGCGTCAGTTGACTATGCTGTCAAACACTCCATCACAAGCACTCCGGACTTGCTTCATTGTCCGGTACCGCCTCTGATCGATTGAATCAAGAAATCGGAAAATCACGTGAGCAGTTGTCTTTGAACAGCGTGAATGTGCAAGAATGCACTCCGGAGGAGAATCCAACAGCGTCAGGTTTGGAGGAGCTTGACACAGGCCTGCACCACTCGTTTGACGGGCAGATGTTCCATGCATCGGTACTCGGTGTTCGTGCAGGTGGCCTGGTAGAAGCAACGGCACGACTTCTCGGGCTCGAGGATGACCCCCTGCCCATACAGCTCAAACTCGTTCTTGTTGAAGATGTTGTTAAAGAGGACGATCTTCTTTCCCAACCCGATCGTGATGTGCATCGCCATTGTCACTCCGGTGACGACGAGGTCACAGTGGTCGACAAGGTCGATGAAACGCTGAAGGGGAAAATGGCCGAAGTACTTTGCCTTCGAGGACTTCGCAAGGCGCTGGTTCTTCTTGTGTTCTTGTTCACCGCCGAGGAGGATGACCTCGTATCCTTTCTTTTTCAATGTTCTGGCAAGTGAGATCCAGTTCTTCTCGTCCCACAGTCGGGATGTCCATCGCCCGCCGCACCCCGTATTCAGACCGATGACCTTCTTGCGCTTTTCGATCTTCCACGCCGTTTCGTCGGGTGGATGGCGCTCGAGGATGTACCGCTCGCCGTTGAACGAGAACCCGCAGATCTCGAATAATTCCTCAGGATAACTCTTCGTGTTCGCTTTGCCGAGGTCGTCGAAGACGCCGGCGAGATATTTTGCCTCGGCAGCCTTGTCGATGGGACGGATGACCCCGTCCTTCAGGACGAACCCCTTTTTCTTTCTCGCCGGGATTTGGGCACAAAGGGCGCACGCTTCGCGGTCCTTGTCAAGATTGTAGAGGAGGTCGAACCGCACCGACCGCAGGGCGACGATGTTTCGCAATGAAAATTCCAGTGGTTCGTCAACGAGCGAGGGAAGGATTTCCGGTGTGAGCGTGAGCCAGAAGATCTTTGCGCGCGGATACTCCTCCTTCAGCTTGTAGAGGAGAGGAGTTGTCCGGATGACATCGCCGACCGCGCCGAGTTTGATGATGAGGATCTTTTCTTCAACACGATCGTAGTAAGGACAGGTCTGGCCGTCACTGTCTACGCAGTGGACGCCGGACTGTTTGTGTGGTTTGCAGGGGATATCACCGCGGAAGGAGCGGCAGTCGGTTTTCAGTTGGATCACGTCTCGCCGAGGCCCCCGTTATTTCAGGATGTCGCGGATGGAGTACGTCTGCTCGTCCCGCTGCTGGCGATTGATCATCTCGCCCAGCAGTCCGAGGGAGACAAACTGAATGCCGATGATGATGAAGAGAAAGCCGAGGAGGAACAGCGGGCGGTTGCTGAGCGACGTCCTTCCAAGAAACCATTCGACGGATAGATACCCGTCGATGAAGACGCCCACGGCGAAGGAAATAAATCCCCAAAGGCCATACAGGTGAAGGGGCCGGCGGAGGTACCGCATTGTGAAGAGTACGGTGAGGAGATCGAGGAACCCTCGAAAGAACCGGCTGATGCCGAATTTGGTGCGGCCGTACTTCCGAGGGCGGTGGTTCACCACTTTCTCGCCCACGCGATACCCGGCCCAATGCGCGAGCGCGGGGATGTAACGATGAAGCTCGCCGTAGACGCTGATTTCCTTGACGACCTGCCGGCGGTAGGCTTTGAGCCCGCAGTTGAAATCATGGATCGGAATGCCGGTCATCCGCGCCGTCACGAAGTTGAAGAACCGTGAGGGGATGGTCTTCGAGATCGGATCGTGCCGCTTCCGCTTCCAGCCTGAGACAAGATCGTACCCGTCGCCCAAAGCTTCGATCAAGCCGGGAATCTCCGCCGGATCATCTTGCAGATCAGCATCCATCGTGATGACGTACTCACCCCTGGCTTCCTTGAACCCGACCGAGAGCGCAGCCGATTTTCCGAAGTTCCTTCGAAAGCGAACTACCTTGACACGCCGGTCCTTCTTGTGCATTTCTTCCAGGATGGGAAAGGAGCGATCCGTGCTCCCGTCGTCGACGAAGATCACCTCGAAAGATTTGCCCATCTCTCCCATCACGGCGGCGATCTGGGCGTATAGCTCTTCGACGGATTCCTCTTCGTTCAGCAACGGCGCCACGATGGAGACAAACGGTGCGACATCGCCCCGTCTCGATGACTGTGTGGGTTTTCTGGAGATGTTCCTGGGTGGATTCGGCATGGGTATGAACAATCAACCGATCGCCAAAGTACTTCAAATTCGACCGAAATGCAACGGGAGTGCTTTTCCAAGCCGGTTCGTTGAAATTCGCCGCTTCAGTCCGTATATTGACTTCGTCGAATGCTTGCTCCGAAGAAATCTCTCGGTCAGAACTTCCTGCGCGATGAAAACGTCGCTCGCAACATCGTGGAGAGTCTGGAGCTCCATTCGGGCGATGTCGTGGTAGAGATCGGGCCCGGTCAGGGAGCCCTCACGAAGCACCTCTCGTCCCGCGTCAAGCGCGTCCTGGCGGTCGAGATCGATGAGCGAGCCATTGAGGTCCTGCGAGAGACGCTCGGCGATTCTGTCAAGCTGATCCACGCGGACGTGCTGAAGGTTTCGCTCGCTTCACTTGCTCGGGAGTATCAAGCCCCGCTTCGCGTCGTCGGGAACATCCCTTACAACATCACCAGCGAGATCCTTTTCTGGCTCTTTGACAGCTCTGAATCGGTGCGTGACGCCACGCTGATGGTCCAGGTGGAGGTGGCTCGCCGGTTCGTTGCGCAGCCTGGAACAAAAGAATACGGGATTCTTTCGGTCTTCTCGCAATTTTACTCAACCCCTGAATATCTCTTCAAGGTCTCACGCAATTCCTTCTATCCGAGGCCGAATGTCGATTCGGCTGTGGTAAGGTTTCGCCTCCGGTCTCAGCTCCCGGCGTGCAACCGTGGGCTTTTCAAGGCCGTTGTCCGGGGGACATTCGGCAAACGCCGGAAGACGCTTCGCAACGGGCTCCGCTACATGGGTTTCTCAGATGATCAGCTTGAGGCGGCCTCGTTTGACTTAACCCGAAGGCCGGAAGACCTGACGCTGGAAGATTTCTTAGAGTTGACGAAAGCACTAGCGCAATTTGAAAAATCCTGAGCATGGAATCCCCCATCCCTGCCCTGATGTGCCGGTGGACATGACCGCTTCCATCTCTCGACAGCATCATCCCGTATGAAGATACGACGGCTCGTCTCGTTCCTGTCGCCCAGCGATTTCGTCTCCATCTGGTTTCTCCTGTTTCTGACGGGACTCAACATCGTCTTCCATGGTCGCGTCGCACATTGGCTGACGATCGCGCTCGCGAACCTGGCGATCATCGCTATGATCTTCACACTGGCGTGGCTCGCAGAACAGAAGAGAACAAGACTCCTCATCGGTCTCCACCGCTGGTACTGCTACGCGATCGTCATCTTCATCTTCAAAGAGCTCTATCTGATGGTCCATCCCATTCATCCGACGGATTACGATGCGCTTCTCATTGCCGTGGATCACTGGATCTTTGGCGTGAACCCGACTCAATGGCTCGCGCAGTTTGCTCATCCTCTCCTGACCGAAATCCTTCAGCTGGCGTACTTTTCATATTACTTCCTCTTCATCATCCTGGGAGTCGAGCTCTATCGTCGGTTCGCGATCGAGGAGTTCGATAAAGCAGCGTTCCTTGTCGTCTACGGCTTCTATCTTTCCTACCTCGGATATTTCTCCTTGCCTGCCGTGGGCCCTCGATTCACGCTGCACGACTTCTCTGCCATCAACACCGAACTGCCGGGAATCTTCCTGACGAACATCTTGCGCGGCATCGTCAACCTCGGGGAATCACTTCCCGCGCATCTTCCCAACCCTGCCGAGTTTGTTCAACGCGATGTGTTCCCCAGCGGCCACACGGAGTTGACGATCATAGCAATGGTTCTCGGATTTCGCTACAGGCTGAAATCGCGATGGCTCATCGCTGTCATGGGAAGCCTCTTGATTGTCGCGACAGTGTACCTGCGCTATCATTACGTTGTCGATTTGATCGCGGGCGGATTGCTGGCCTGGTTCACCATCTGGAGCGGCGATAAGATCGAAGCCTGGTGGAGCAGGACTGCGAAGAAACTCCGCGGAAGAATCTCGACTTGAAAATCAATGCAAAATACCCTATGTTTTTGTCACGCAACATGCACACGTTGCGCACGTAGAGAGTACCAGCCGGGATGACACAAGAACAGATCTTAAAAGAGCTCGAGTCGCTTGCAACAAGCAGCGGGATTTCCGTTCGGTACGAAAAAGGAGACTTCGAAGGGGGCTTCTGCGTGCTGAAAGCGGAACGGCTGATTGTTGTCAACAAGAAACTGGCGCCACCCAAGAAGGCCTCAGTGCTTGCTCAGGGCCTCGCGGAAATTGGCATCGAGGAGAGATACCTCAAGCCGGCGATTCGTGAGTTCATTGAAGACGAGCTTGCTCGACTTGCGCGTGCTTAGGACGGTGCGCACGACGAAGAGCCCGCCACTGACGTGACCCATCCAGATCAAGCCGAACACCGTGCACGGACCCGAGCCTGTGAGCTAGGGACGTACGCCAGGTTCGGCCCTGTACGCAGTCTTACCATCCAGGGATCTTGACGAAGAGTACGTGGATTACACCGTCCTCTTAAAGGGAATCATTATCGGGTTTGCGCTTGCTCTCCCCGTCGGACCGATCGGGATTCTCTGCATACGCAAAACGCTGGCGGACGGACACCTGCCGGGAATGGTTGTCGGCTTTGGCGCTGCCACGGCAGACGCGATCTACGGCTGTATTGCCGCGTTCGGGCTGACGTATGTCTCCGAACTTCTCGTGACGCAACAAATGTGGCTGCGCCTGATCGGCGGCGCGTTTCTCTGCTACCTCGGAATCAAGACGTTCCTGGCGCGGCCTTTGGAGGATTCGGCGACGCCAAACGGTCGAGGACTCCTCCGGTCGTACGTCTCTACATTCCTGTTGACGCTCACGAATCCCATAACGATTTTTGCATTTGTCGGGGTGTTCGCTGCCCTGGGGTTCAGAAACGGGGACCTTGGATACGGCACCGCCTCAATGCTCGTTTTCGGTGTGTTCCTTGGCTCCTGCCTATGGTTTTTTACTCTCAGTTACGGCGTCACGCATTTTCGCCGGAAAATCAATTCTGCCGGGCTCGGGTGGGTTAACCGGATCTCGGGATTGCTGATCATCATTTTCGGTATTGTTGCTATCATAAGCTTCCGCTAGATACTCTCACTGTAGCTTCTCACTCTCGTGTCCTAATCGTCCCTGCGAATTCCGCGGGGGAATAGCAAGTGGGCGCGGGCAACGTTGATTCGGGCGGGGTGCAGATTTTTATGGAAAAGTTGAAATATCTTCTTCCCTTCCTCGTCTTGCTCGCCATCGCCTCCTGGGTCCTCATTCGCACGTTTCCATCTGCTCACCCGTATGGCGGCATCCGCCTGCCGCTTGACGCGAACAACATCAAAGACCAATCAGAGCAGATCCTCTCGAAGCTGGGCGTTGACGCGACAGGGTTGCTGGCAGACGTGGCACTCAAGGCCGATCCGGGACTTGTCCGTCAGACGCAACAGAAATTCGGCATCGAGCGATCGAACGAACTGTTGTCGCACAACGTGCCGGGCTACTATTGGGAGGTGAGATGGAAGAAACCGGAATCGATCGATCTCGCTGTCAGTTCAGGGAGGAGGGAGGAAGCCTCGAAGCAGGCGGAGCAAGTCGCTGCTCTCCTTAAAGGAGAGATCTATCTGCACCTGGATACGCAGGGAAGGCTGCTTGAGCTTGAACGGAGGATTCCGGACAGCCTGATGCTTCCCAGCATCTCGATGCGGGACGCCGAGGCGCTCGCACGCTCGTTCCTCAAGCAATTCACGGCGATCGGCGGCTTCATCGGTGATACTGCGGCGGTCGAGTCGGAAAAGCAAGTTGAGCAGCCACACCGCGCGGATTTTCAGTTTGTCTGGAGCACGAAATCCCCGGAGTTGGGGAATCCGGTCGACGTGAAGCTCTCGGTCGCCGGCAACCTTGTCTCCCGATTCGAAGCGACAGCAACGATCCCCGAGGAATTCACGAAAAAGGCGGGCGAGCAGGCGCTCGATATCGTGCTGGCGCTCGTGTATGCGATCATCATCATTGGCATGGTCGTCATCGCGTTCAGGCGCTTCCGGTCGTACGAAATCGGATTTCGCCTTGCGACGGTCATGGGGATCATCACGGCTCTCGCCTTCGATCTCGATATCTATCTGACGATGCAAGGGGAGGGGGGATGGCCGATGCTCATATCCCTCCTCATTCCCCCGATCTTCATCGGCGGCGCTTACGTTCTCGTCTGGGCGGTGAGCGAGTCCGCCGTTCGCGAGGTGTGGAAGGAGAAATTCAGCACTCTCGATCTTCTCTCGAAAGGGCACGTTGTCCATTCACGGGTGGGGGGGAGCGTGATCAGGGGGATCGCTCTCGGGGTGACGAGTGCCGCAGTGTGGATGGTGACCGCCCTCGTTGCCGACCGATACGTTCATCTGTGGATCACGACCGGTGATGCGCCCACGCTGCAAGGCTTCGGAGTGTTCGCACCGTGGCTCTACGTCCTCGTGCACGGGCTGAGAGTGAATGCGTTTCTGTATGCTATCTTCGTCCTGTTTGTCGTCTCTCTTCTCCGCAAGCGAATCAATTCGGCTCTCGTCCTTGTTGTTCTCGCGGCGCTTGTTATGGGTTTTTCGATGCAGGGTCATCTGTTTCCTTGGTTTGTCGGGATCGCCATTCAAACTCTGGTTGCCGCTGTTTGGGTATGGACGTTCCATCGCTATGATGCCCTGGCAGCCTTTCTATCGTTGTACACGTACACGGTTGTCCAGGAAGCAGCAGGGCTGTTCGTCGTGGGCAATCCCACGTACTCGGATTCAGGCTTCTTCATCCTGTGTGTGCTCGGTGCCCTCCTCGTCGGCTCGCTGGCAACGCTGGCGCGGAAGAAGGAGATCACGGATTTTGATGCGATCACCCCCGCGTTCGCTCGTCACATCACGGAGCGGCAGCGCTTGCAGCAGGAGTTGGAGATTGCACGAAACGTTCAGATGAGTTTCCTTCCGAAGTCGAATCCGAAGGTCTTCGAGCTCGATATCGCCTCACGCTGTGCCCCGGCTCTCGAGGTGGGGGGAGACTACTATGATTTCATCGATCTCGGTGACGGCCAGCTTGGCGTCGCCGTCGGGGATGTCTCCGGCAAGGGGACGCAGGCCGCGTTCTTCATGACGCTGACGAAGGGTTTTCTGAGGGCCCTGGCAAAGGTGTCGAACTCTCCGAGTGCGGTCCTGACGCAGGTGAACAAGTTGTTTTACGAGAACGTCGACCGGGGGGTCTTCATCAGCATGGTCTACGGCGTTTTTGACACCAGGGAGCGGACGCTCACGCTGGCGCGCGCCGGTCACAACCCCGTGATCATGCAGAAAACCAAGGCAGATCAAGTTCAGGTCGTCAACCCTTCGGGTCTTGCGCTGGGGCTCGACGGCGGGGACGCCTTCGCGAGATCCATTCAGGAGATGAAGCTACCGTTTCAGAAGGGGGATCTCTTTGTCTTTTATACCGACGGCTTCCCGGAGGCGATGAACAAGACCAGGGAAGAGTTCGGGGAGGAGAGGTTGTGTCAGACGATTCAAAAGTACGCTCATGGCTCTTCGGCGGAGGTCATGGAGGGCGTCTTTGCCGAAACGCGCCGGTTCGTCGGAAGGGCGAAGCAGCACGACGATATGACGATCGTCGTGGTGAAAGTCGTCTGAGGGCAACGATGTCCTGTAGACTGCGGCGGCAGAATTCTCTTCTTGAGGGATGACTCCCATGCACATTTTGATCGTGAACGGACCGAATCTCAACCGTCTCGGAAAGCGTGAGACCGAGATCTACGGTACGACGACTCTGGCGGACATTGAGAAGCGCCTGAAAAAGAAATTTCCGGACCAAGAGTTCGAGTTCTATCAGTCGAACAGCGAGGGGGCCATCATCGACAAGCTCCAGCACGCGGCTGATGGAGCGTTTGAGGGTGTGATCATCAATCCGGCTGCGTACGCTCATTATTCGTATGCCATCCGCGATGCCCTCGCAGCGCTCCAGGTTCCGGTGGTAGAGGTTCACCTGACGAATGTGCACGCGCGTGAGAAATTCCGCCACGTCTCGATCACAGCATCCGCATGCAAGGGGGTCATCGCGGGCTTCGGTCCGGTGAGCTATGAATTGGCGGTACGGTTCCTGGTAGAGAAGTAACAGCAACCTCACGTCCAAGGTTAATCACTCTGTTTACTGATTTCTGACTTTTGACTTCTCGCTTCTGGCCTCTCCATGATCAAAGCCGTCATCTTCGATCTTGACAACACGCTCGTCGATTTCATGGCGATGAAGAACCAGGCGATCGACGCGGCGATCCACGCGATGCAGGATGCGGGGCTGAACCTTGCAGCCGAAGAAATACGCCGCCGCATTGACGCGATCTACGCAGAGCGGGGCATCGAGTTCCAGAGCGTGTTCGACCAACTCCTGTTTGATGAATTCAGCGTCGTCGACTACAAGATCCTCGCGTCGGGCATCATTGCGTATCGTCGCGCTCGTGAGGCGGCACTCGTTCCGTACCCGCATGTGTACATGACGTTGATGAGTCTGATGAAGATGAATCTGAAACTCGGTGTGGTGTCGGATGCGCCCGGGCGGGAAGCATGGCTGCGCCTCTGCTATCTGAATCTCCATCACATCTTCGATGCGGTCGTCACGTTTGACGACACGCACGCTCGGAAGCCGAGTCCGGAGCCGTTCACCGAGGCACTGAAGCGCCTTGAGGTGCGGCCGGAGGAATCCTTGATGGTCGGCGACTGGGCGGAGCGTGATGTCCTCGGCGCCGCGCAGGTGGGGATGAAAACCATCTTTGCCCGGTACGGTGACACGTTTGGAACGGTCGTTTCGCACGCGGACTACGAGGTGGGGGACATCAGTCAGGTGGTTGACATCGTCAAGCAAGAAAACGGAAGGGGGTAACGTCGGTGGGAGCAATCGTGG
>Ga0315554_1000461_pt1 | contig 24074 bp, 21 predicted proteins | sample SalMarSW160370MG_FD_202114 | JGI IMG/M metagenome (GOLD analysis project Ga0315554, IMG submission 202114) | Salt marsh sediment microbial communities from the Plum Island Ecosystem LTER, Massachusetts, United States - Salt Marsh Sediment SW1603-70 ...
CACCAGGAGGTCGACGTCCTCGCCCTCGGCAATCGCTTGATGGAGTTCGTACTCCAGATGCCGGCTGAGCGGGACGCCCGACGGGAGGCTGTGGATCTGCTTCAGCGTCTCGGCCTGGAGGCGGCCGATCGACAAGTCGGCGGTTAGACCGAGGGCCTCGCCTAGGTTCGCATTCGGATCGGCGTCGACTGCCAACAGGGGCGTCACCCCACGCTCGCACAAGCCTCGGATGAGCAAGGCCGAAAGCGTCGTCTTCCCTGTACCGCCCTTCCCGGCCACCGCGACCGTCAGGCTCATCGGTTCGTCCGATCCTCTGCGGAGGTCGAAGCGGCGAGGACGCCCGCGACCGACGGGAACAAGCCCAGGTGGGTGTGCGGAAGGAACTTCGCCGACATGAACTCCTCGTAGTAGTCAGGATACGTGATGAGGTCGTAGTACGTGGCGCTGCCGGCGATCTCGTCGCTGCGACGCAGTGCATCAATGGACAACAGGGCCATCTTGGCCCCGACGACGGAGGTGTTCCCGACGAAGCGAATCCGCTCGACCGGGATGTCGGGGATCATCCCGAGCAGCACCGCCTTGCGGCCGTCGAGGTAGTTGCCGAATCCTCCGGCGATCAGCAGCTGGTCGATGTCCTCGAACCGGTGGTCGGTCGACTCGAGCAGGATCTTCGCACCGGCGTAGATCGCCGCCTTCGCCCGCAGGACCTTCTCGATGTCCGGTTGGGTAATGACGATGTCCGTGCCGTTGCCGCTCTCGCCGGCGGCCACCAGGACGAACTCCAGCTGCCCGCCGACCTCGCGAACCCGGGAGGAGCGATCGGTCAGGAGATGCCCGGAGCGATCGATGATACCGCCCTCGAACAGACTGGCGATCGCGTCGATCAGTCCCGAGCCGCAGATGCCGCGGGGTGGTGCGTCGCCGATGGTCTCGATGTCGATCGATTCGCTGTCGGAGAACGCGACGCGCTCGATCGCCCCCCGGGACGCTCGCATCCCCGACTTGACACCGGTTCCTTCGAACGCCGGACCGGCCGACGTGGCGCACGCCAGCATCCATTCGTCGTTCCCGAGCACGATCTCTCCGTTTGTGCCGACATCGATCAGCATTGTCAGATGGGACCCGTCCGCCAGTCCGGTCGCGAGGATCCCAGCGGTGATGTCGCCGCCGACCCAGCCGCCGATCGCTGGCATCGTGTACAGGATGCCGCGCGGGTTGATCCGGATTCCGACCTCCGCCGCGCGGACGGGGGGCGGGTTCGTGGTCGTCGGGACGTAGGGCGACTTCCGGATGTGCGACGCATCGAGCCCGAGCAAGAAGTGCAGCATCGTCGTGTTCCCGGATGCGAAACAGGCGATCACGTCTTGGAGTTCGACGTTGCACCGCGTGGCAAGGGTGTTGATCAGGTTGTTGATGTCTCCGACAACGGCGTCTCGAAGCGGCCCGGCGCCCTCTCGCTCGGCGTGAATGATCCGGCGGGTCACTTCCGCGCCGTACGGGATCTGGGAGTTGTAGCACGCCTCTGCGTCGAGCGTCTTCGAACTGAGCAGATCGACGAGATGCGCGACGACCGTCGACGTCCCGATGTCGACGACGATCCCGTAGGAAGCGACGGTTCGATCCCCTTCCTCGATCTGGATCACCTCGATCGTCTCCCCACGGTTCCCGAGGGTGGCGGTGATCTTCCATTTCCCTCTTCGATGCTGCTGGGGGAGGGACTGAAGCACCTTCAGCCCCATCTGCATCCTCGGTGCGTCGACGCGGCGGCGGATCTCGCGGTAGAGCCGCTCCTGACAGCCGAGGTAGTCCTGTAGCGTCGGCGGCGTGAGCTCGACGCACAGCTTCGACACGATCGGCGCGTACGGGTACTCCTTGGCGGCCCCAAGCCCGGGGGTCAGCGCGCGGAATCGATCGGTATCCTCATCGACGAGGATCTGAGCTCCGTCGACCCGAGACTCGGGGGGCACGGTGACGTCCACATCCTCAGTGACCCGCGTCTGGCAGGCGAGAACGTAGCCCTGTTGGATCTCCTCGCGGGTGAGGAGAGCGGTCGGTTCCGCGTCGACCTTACCGGAGAGGATCTGCACCCGACAGCGTCCGCAGATTCCGTCGCCGCCGCAGATCGACGCGACGAACACCCCGGCCGAGCGCGCGGCGTCGAGGAGCGATGTTCCTCGCCGTACCTCGACGCTCTTCCCTTCCGGCTGGAATCTGACGCGGACCGTTTCCGTTCCCATAGGCCGTCCGTTAGCCGCCCCACTCGGTCTTGAGGAAGTGAGGAATGCCGGCGGCGTCCTCCGGACCGACGATCACCTCCCATCCCGACTCCTCTTCGATCTCCATCCTCAGCACGGCCACGAGCCCCGGGATGATCAGCTTGTTGTGGCTCACGCGGTCCATCACCCCTTGGGCGTTGACCGACTTGACGATCTCCTCGGCGGTCAGCTTGTCGTCGGCGTACGCGTTCAGCACGCCGAGCCCCTCGGTATCGAACACGCTGATGAAGGTCGGGACCTTGCTGTTCTCGACTTCGCCGGCGACGGTGAAGTACGTCAACGCGAAGTTCGTCGTGAGGATCACCGGTGCGTCCGGCCCCGGATTGCCGATCTCGTAGAGCTTCGCCTCGATGGCGTTCGGGACGGTCGGGTCGGTGTAGATGTTCTGTCGGACCGTCAGGATCGGGAGGATCTCCTCAGGCGTCGCGGTGTCCGTGATCACGATCCCGGCGTAGCGGCAGACGGCCATCCCCGCGGCGAGCGACTGGTCGTTCAGCGTCTTTCCGCTCGCGGTGGTGCAGGTTGGGTAGCCGAGCGGCCGGAAGACCTTCTCGAGGGAGAGGCGACGGAGGAGGGTCAGCTGCGTGAGGACTCCGACCCAGTCGTCGGCCATGGGCTCCAGAACAAGGTCCCCGACCCCTTTGTCCTCCAGGTTCTGCGTCAGGGTCGCGAGCCCCTCGAGGGAATCGGATCGAACGAGAACTGGGAGCTTCTTCTCCGCGGCCACCTCCGCGAATCCCTCCCAGGTCTCGGCCGTTGCCGGTCCGATCAGCGGCCGCTGCGCGGTGACGCCGTCGAGCGTCGAGCGAAGGGTCTCGGCGTCCTCACAGAGAAGGATCAACGGGAGATCGGAACCGCTGTGAATCCGTTCGAGGGCCACGCCGAAGCGATCGGTTTCGGCTCCCTCGCCGTCGATGGCGATGAAGTTGACGCCGATCTCCTCTCCGACGCGCACGAAACGGAGTTTCGAGATCGCGTCGAGCCGCGCGTCGATCTTCGCATCGTCCGACGCAGCGGGAATGCGGACAGCCACGCCGGTCGGGTGGTGGAACTTCTCCTCGTGCCGGAAGAGGACCGTCTCGCCGCCGATCATAAGCTCCCTCTCGCCGGAGCCGATCTTCACGGTCCGCATCGGCGGAGCCTGCGCGTCGCCGAGGGCGGCCTGCGCCTTGTCCGACACGTGGGGGCACTGATCGAGGGCCGCCTTTTTCGCCGCGACCTGCATCGCGAACGCCATGCACGTCGGGAAGTTGCAGTCGCCGCAGTTCGTCTTCGGGAGCAGCTTGTAAATGTCGATACCGGTTACCTTCGCCATCGGTGTGCGCAGCCTCCTTTACATCATCGGTTCCATCGCCAAGGCAGGATGTTCGACCCGCTCGAGGAATGCCAGCAACTCCTCGCTTGTCGTCGCGTCCTGCTCGGTGGCGATCTTTTCGAGCAGCTTGGGCTTCCCGAGATCGGAGAACCGCTGCACGAGTCGATCGTGGATCTCCTCCTTGAGGATGCTGGGCATCCAGACGACGCGCTCGATCCCGCCATCAGCGGAGATGTACTTCTTGCTCGTGATGTACAGCTTGCCCATACCGATAAACCCGGGGGTCTGAATCCCGCCGCCGATCTGGCCGGCCATCGTCGAGAACGTCATTCCGACCGGCGTCATTCCCTCGTGCTCCCGATTGACGATCATCACGCCGTTCGTTTCCGGAAGGATCGCCGTGATACACTCGAAACAGCCGCAGCTGGTCATTGGGTCTTCCATCATCGAGTAGGCGTTGAACCGCTTGAGGTTCCCATTCGACGCAACCTCGAGGTATTCGTTAACCCCCTTCCATTGGCCCTTCACCGCGTCGAGGGTCTCGCCCTTGGCGATCGGTTGGTTCGGGCCGCGGGGGTTCATCTCGTAGCTCGCGGCGCAGTCGAGCCAGGTGTACGCTCCGCAGAGGCCGAGCCGCTCCGGGGTGACGACGCAGACATGATCCGGCGCGTACGACTGGCACAGGATGCATGAGTAGTACGTGTCGACGTCTTCATCGACCATCCCTTTGATCCGATCGTCGCGCTGACGGTAGACGGCCCGCGCCTCCTCGAGCGGCTCGGCCATCTTCTCCTCGTCGGTGTAGATAGTGACCTGGATCTTGTCGATGATTGCGCTGAACTCCTCCCGAAGCTTCGCCACCAGCACCTCGCCGTAGTGGTTCAGGCGGAACCCCTTCTCGTAGGCGTCCTTGCTGATCCGTGCCCAGACGATCGCGCGTTGTCCCATGTGGAAGACACCGTACGCCCAGGACGCGAACTCGTGGATCCTCCGTTCGACGACGGTCTCGAAGTCCTCCTTGAAGTTCCGCCCGGCGACTTCGACCACGACGCCGAGGGGGAGCGCCCCCCCGACGTCGGCCTCGTCGATGTCCGGCCCGATCAGCTGAATCTTGCCGTCCTCGACCTCCTTCATCGGGCGTCCGCGGACGAGTTCGAACGCCTGGGTGTACTTCCCGCCGAACTGGACGTGCATCTGTTCCTTGCGAACCCGCTCCCCCTCGAATCCGGCGCCGTAGGGGACGGGAATCGGGATCTCGCTGATCTTGAGCTTGAGTCCGCGCACCTCTACCGCCTTGTTGACGATCCGGTCCCTCGGGATGCCCGAGACGACGTGCTCATAGGTGCAGATCCCCCGCGGAAGGATCTCCGGGATGTCGACGTCGGAGATGATCGGGAATCCGAAGTTGATCGCGCCGGCCGCGGTGGCGTACTTCTCGTCGGAGAGGAGCTGGTTGCCGTTCGCCGCCGGTCCGAAGTCCGAACCGAGGGCGAGGACGAACGCGAAGACGCGATCTTTGTTGTACAGGAGGATCTTCCGCGCCGCGTCGAGGCCGCCCGGCTTGACGCCGCCGAACGTCATCGCGGCGCGGGCGGCGAAGTTGAGCGCGAGGACCGCCGCAGATGTGTCTTTGCCGTAGGGGACGAGGAAGGTGTCCCAGCTCATCTCGACGCCTTCCTCGGCGAGCTGCTCGGCCATCGATCGTCCCTGCGTGCTCGAGGCCATGAAGACGAGGATGCTCCGTTCCTGAAGCGAACGGGCGAGCTCGACCGCCTCCTCGTTCGTCGGGAGGGCGCCGACGCAAGCGGCGAAGCCGGGCATCCGACCGTCGACGAGCTTGATCCCCTGGAGCCGCAATGTGGCGTCCCCGGTGAACCCGAGCCAGGGCTCTTTTGGCTCCTGGCCGTTGACGTATTTGAGCGCCTCGATGACCTCTTCGGCGATCAGCGTGGCGACCCCGGCGTCGAGCGCGTTCCCGAGATAGGGGAGCCAGTTCTGCTCCCTGGGAATCGGAGGCAAGAGAGAGGCCGCCACGTCGAGGGCGGCCTTCGCCTTCGCGAGGTCGTCGACTTCCCGCCCGGTGAGGGCGAGCGTCAGGGGTAGGTAATAGGCCGTGTCGGGGAACTCGACTTTTCCTTCGGGGCCGTACGTTTCGACGGCTTCCAAGAGTTGGGACCGCGCCTGTTCGACGTACATGTGGGCCCCTCGGATCGCCGCCGCGGCGATGATTCTCGACATCCGTCCACCTCCTCAGACCGGATGAGCACTCCCTTCACATAATAACGCGAGCGATAGAATCGCGTGCGTCGTCGCTGAGGAATGTCCGTTGCCTTCGTCGCTCGTAGAAGCAGATTATCATGACAGACGGCGTCTTCGCAAGTGACAACGCCGGGGATGTCGAATGACACTGCCTCCCGGCGACCGCTACGGGGCCGACCCGGCGAAGTCCCGTTCGAGTCGGTCGAGCAGCTCGGAGACGGGCGGAAGCACCAAGCCAGCCGGGAGGGCTCCTCGCCGCGCGGCGACGCGGAGCGCATCGACGTAGGGGACCGATCCGACGATCGGAATCTCCGGCGGCAGGCCGGCGCGGATCCGTTCGGAATCCTCGTCGTCGTGGACCCTGTTGGCGACCGCAACGATCGTGTCGATTCCGATCTCGCGGGCCAGACCGAGCGTCCGTTCGGCCGTCTCGAGGGACCTCCGATCGGACTCGACGAGGAGGATCAGGGCGTCGACGTTCCGGACGGTCCCTCGCCCGAGGTGTTCGATCCCCGCCTCCATGTCGAGGAGGACCACATCGTCCTCCGCGACGAGTAGGTGCGCAAGGAGCGCCTTCAGGAGCGCGTTCGCCGGGCAGGCGCACCCGGTTCCGCCGCCGCGGATCCCACCGAGGACGAGGAGGCGGATCCCGTCGTGCTCGACGACGTAGCGGGACGGGATGTCGTCGACCGTCGGGTTGAGGCGGATGAACCCGCCGCTCCCGGCCCGTTCGGCGACGAGTTCCTCTTCGTTGGCGAGCGGGACGATCGGCCCGGCGACGCCGAGGGTCGTCGCCAAGTTCGGATCCGAGTCGGCGTCGACGAGCAACACGCGATAGCCACGCGCGGCCGCCTCGCGGGCGAGGAGTGCGACGAGCGTCGTCTTCCCCACACCGCCTTTCCCGGCGACGGCGAGCTTCATTCCGTCCCACCCGCCTTGCCCAACGCTCGGCAGAGCATCCGCCCGAGGATCGCCAGGCCGTCGGTCGGAAGATACGTCCCGGCGACCCGATCGAACAGGACGGTCGCGTTGGGAGGGAACTCATCGTCGCCGTCCCACCAGACGACGGCGAGGGGAACGTGCGGGAGGGCGCGAAACGCATAGCCGGCATCGCCCATCGGAAGCGGCTCTCCGTCGAGTCGCCCGGCCGCCCGTCGGAACCGCTCGACGTCTCCGTCCAGGTCTCGGACGAGCCGGTCCCCCGAGTAGCCCTGGAACGCGGCCCGGTAGAACGACCCGTCCGGGAGCTCCTGGAAGCCGACCCATTCGCCGGTCGGGGCCGAGCCGTCGGCATTGAGGAGGTAGTCGAGGACGAGGATCGCGAGATCCTCCGGGCAGGGGCTTCCGTCGGAGAACGAGACCGTCAGGTCCGGCCAACCGATCGTGTAGGTGCGCCCGAGGAATGGTAACCGGAGCACGCAGCCCTCGGGGATCAACCCACCGCGCCGGGCCAGATCGTCGGGATCGGCCTTCGACAGCTCGGATCGCGCCGCCTCGATCCGCGGACGCAACGATGCGCGCCACTCTTCCTTGGGCATGGGCACGTTATAATCGGTGTCCGACCGGGCATCAAGCGACCGGGTTTGTCCGTGCTTCGAGATCGGCGAAGAATCGAGACAGGTCCACGTTGCCGCCGCTCAGGATTACCCCGACGCGCTTCCCCTTTGCGCCGACCTCCCCGCGCAGAAGCGGGGCGACGGCGACGGCGCTCGACGGCTCGATGACGATCTTCATCCGGTCCCAGACCGTCCGCATCGCGACGAGGATCTCCCGCTCGGGGACGAGGACGATCCGGTCGACGAGCTCCCGGATGATGCCGAACGTGTTCTCGCCAAGCGGGGTCCTCAGGCCGTCGGCGATCGTACGCGGGGTGAAGTCGGTGATCCGCCGGCGCGCCCGCAGCGAGCGGTAGGCGTCGTCGGCTCCGGCCGGCTCGCATCCGATCACCACTGCCTGCGGCGCGAGGTGTCTGGCGGCGATCAACGTGCCCGACAGTAGCCCGCCGCCTCCGACCGGAGCGAGGATCAGGCCGAGGTCGGCGGCCTCCTCGATCAGCTCGGCGACGGCGGTCCCCTGGCCGGCGATCACCCGCGGGTCGTCGTGCGGGTGCACGAACGTCGCGCCGGTCTCCTCGCCGACACGCTCGGCGATCTCCCGGCGTCCCTCGTAGGTCGGCGGGCAGAAGACGACGCGGGCGCCGTAGCCTTCGGTCGCGGCCACTTTGATCCGGTTCGAGTTCTCGGGCATGACGACGTGCGCCGGGATCCCGTGGATCCCGGCGGCGAGGGCGATGGCCTGCGCGTGATTCCCGCTCGAGTGGGCGTAGACGCCGCGGAAACGCTCCTCCGGCGCGAGGGCCGCGATCGCGTTCAGCGCACCGCGGAACTTGAATGAGCCGGTCCTCTGGAAGTTCTCGCACTTGAAGACGACGCGGGCGCCGGAGATCCGGTCGATCGCCGAGGAGGTGAGAACTGGCGTACGGTGCGCGTGGAGGGCGATCCGCACCCGCGCGGCGCGGACATCGTCCCACGTGACAGGGCTCACGGGTGCTCCTTGAACACGGCGTGCCGATACTGCCTCAGCTCCTCGATCGACTCTCGGGCGTCGTTCAGGGCGCGGTGGGTCGATTCCTTCTCCGACTTCTCGACGGCGTCCGGGTACCAGCGATCGACGAGCTCCTTCAGCGTGCTGACGTCGACGTTCCGGTAGCTGAGATACGCGTTCAGCCCCGGCATGTGGTGGAGGATGAACCGGCGATCGAACCCGATGGAGTTCCCGCACAACGGGGCGTGACCTCGCAGGCAATGCGCCTGCACGAACGCCAGGGTTGCCTCTTCCGCCCGAGCGATGGAGACCCCCGAGCGCCTCGAAGCCTCGGTCAGGCCCGAGGCTCCGTGCTGCTCGACGCACCAGGGATCCATGTTCGCCAGGACGTCGTCCGGCTGGTGAATGACGAGATTCGGTCCTTCCGCGACGGTGTTCAGCTCCTTGTCGGTGATGATGGTGGCGATCTCGAGGATCGTGCACGACCTGTCGTCGATCCCCGTCGTCTCGAGATCGAGCCAGACAAGATTGCCCGGATCCTTGACCATCGTACTCCTTCCCCGGCGCCGCCGAGAATACCGCGTCGCCGTGGCTCGGCCAAGGCGCGGAGATCGATCGAAGGAACCGGAGGACGTGTGCGGGGCCAGCGAGCCGGCCCCGCGGTTCATGCCCTGTCTGCTTTCTTCCGCTCCCCGAGGGGGAGAACGGTTCGGCCGTGCGACTCGTTGATCAGGATCGCTGCGGAGCAGTACCAAGCGATCAGGGCGCAGAGGATTCCCTCGTAGCCGGCGATCGTATGAGCGACCGGGACGAATTCGCCGATCGCGAGGAGGAAGAACAGGATCGTCAGCGTGACGAAGATCCAGGTGACCGCCTTCGGCCTCTTGAGGGAGGCGATCGTCGCGTACCCGGTGAACAGCCCCCACGCGATCAAGATGACCGCGATCCCGGCCGGGGGGACGTCGACGAACCCCTGAACCCCGGCGAGCCGGAGGAAGAAGAAGACGGCGAGCCCCATCCAGAACGCGCCGAACGACGAGAAACAGGTGGCGCCGAACGTGTCGCCGCGCCGGACGTCCCACATCCCGGCCGCGAACTGGGCCAATCCCCCGTAGAACATCGCGATCGGCATGACGATCCCGAGGGTCGCTCCGTCGACCAGGCCCGCGTTGACGACGTTCAAGGCGAACGTCGAGAGGGCGAACCCGCCCAAGCCCAAGGCTCCGACATTTGCCAACATGCCGTTCTGTTCGCTCATCCGTGCCTTTCTATGCGTCGTAGCCGATCAGCTTTTTCAGCCGATCGACGCTCTCGGGGTTCTGCAGTGTCGTGAGGTCGCCGACGGGCTCGTGGCGGACCAGAGCCTTGAGGACGCGCCGCATGATCTTCCCGCTTCGGGTCTTCGGCACGTCCGGGGCGAAGATGATCTCGTCCGGGCGGCCGGTCGGGCCGATGACTTGATTGACGGTCGCCATCAGCTCTTTCCGGATCTCCTCAGAGGCCTGGATCCCCCCGCGGAGCAGGACGAACGCGATCGGGACCTCGCCCTTCAGGTCGTGCGGCCGGGAGACGACTGCGACCTCGCTCACCTTGTCGTTCTGGGCCAGCGCGCTCTCGACCTCGGCGGTCGCCAAGCGGTGTCCGGCGACGTTCATCACGTCGTCGACGCGGCCGGTGATCCGGATGTTGCCCGCCTCGTCCTTTCGTGCTCCATCGCTGGTGAAGTAGCGCTCCGGCCCGTACTCGGCGAAGTACTGTGCCCTGAATCGGTCCATGTCCCCGTAGATCCCGCGCGTCAGCGCCGGAGGGAACGGGTTGTAGATCGCCAGATAGCCGCCCTCGTTGGGACCGAGGGGCTGGCCGGTCGAATCGAGGATGTCGCCGAGGACGCCCGGGAACGGGCGGCCGGCGACGGTCGGCACGAACGGGCCGATCCCCGGCAGGCTGTTAACCATGTTCGCGCCGGTCTCGGTCTGCCACCACGTGTCGATGATCGGACAGCGGCCGCCGCCGATCCTCTCGTGGTACCAGAGCCAGGCATCGACGTTGATCGGCTCGCCGACCGTCCCGAGCAGGCGGAGCGAACCGAGGTCGTACTTCGCCGGCCACTCATCTCCCTGCTTGACGAACATCCGGATCGCGGTCGGCGCGGTGTACAGCTGGGTCACCTTGTGCTTCTCGATGATCGACCAGAAACGGCCGTAGTCCGGCGTGTCGGGCGAGCCCTCGTAGACGAGCGTCGTGACGCCGTTCATGAGGGGGGCGTAGTTGATGTAAGAGTGACCGGTGATCCAGCCGACGTCGGCGGTGCACCAGTAGACGTCGCCCGGATGCAGGTCGAAGTTCCACTTGGCGGTGATGTAGACCTGAACGGCATATCCGCCCGTCGTGTGCATGATCCCCTTCGGCTTGCCGGTCGTTCCTGAGGTGTAGAGCAGGAACGAGAGGTCCTCGGAATCCATCTCCTCGGCCGGGCAGTCGGCGCCGGCGTCAGCGACGAGCTCGTGGTACCAAACGTCCCGTCCGTCCTTCATCCGGACATCGGTGCCGGCGCGCTGGACGACGATCTGTTTCTCGACCGACAAGCCCTCGATCCCGGCGTCGGCGTTCTTCTTCAGGTTGATCGCCTTTCCACGGCGGAAGTAGCCGTCGGCGGTGATGAGGACCTTCGCGTTGCAGTCGACCATCCGGTCCCGCAGCGAGTCCGGGCTGAACGCGGAGAAGACGACGGAGTGAGGCGCGCCGATGCGCGCGCACGCCTGCATCGCGATGACGGCTTCGGGAATCATCGGAAGGTAGATCCCGACCGCGTCGCCCTTCCGGACGCCGAGCCCCTTCAGCGCATTGGCCAACTTCGAGACGCGCTCGCGCAGCTGCTTGTACGTCAGCTTGACGGCCGCCTCGTCGGTCGGCTCCGGCTCCCAGATCAGCGCAATCCGATCCCCATGTCCCGCCTCGATGTGACGATCGAGCGAGTTGTACGAGAGATTCAGCTTCCCCCCGACGAACCACTTGTAGGCATGCGGGGCGTACTCGTAGGGCGTCTCCCACTTCCTGAACCAGTGGAGTTCCTCGGCCCGGGAGGCCCAGAACGCGACGGGATCGGCCTTGGCTTCTTCGTAGACCGACTCATCGGCGATCCAAGCGTGCTCCTTCAGCGCCTGCGTGGGCCAGTAGACGTTCTCCTCGGTCGGGTCCTTCTCGACCCAACGGCTCCCCTCTGACACGTCAGACCTCCTAATGTTGAGAAAATCGCTTTCGACATTGCGGCGAAGTCTAGCCCATGGGGCGCCTTGCTGCAACGCTAAAGCAGGAGGGATGGGGTGATGCGGAGGAGCCAGGGGGCCGCGAAGTAGAACCGATAGACGGGGATGCTCCGCGATACGCACTCGACGTACGCCCGCGTCTCCGGGTAGGGGGCCTCCACGCCGGCGAGCCAGCGCTCGGCGGTGCCCGGGCCGGCGTTGTAGGCGACCAGGGCGTCGTCTCGCTCCGAGAACCGGTCGAGGAGGAGGCGAAGGTACCACGTGCCGAATTGCAGGTTGAGGGACGGGTCGGTGAGCCGTCCGGCCTCGAAGTCGGGGATCCCGAGCTGCTCGGCGATCCAGATCCCGGTTTCGGGCATGATCTGCATCAGTCCGATCGCCCCTCGCGGAGAGATCGCCCGGGCGTCGAAGCGGCTCTCGCAGCGGACGACGGCCGCGACGAGGGACGGATCGAGTCCGCGTTCCTCGGAGAGGGCGACGAGCTGCGCAGTGTACGCGACCGGATAGAGGACGCGGAGCCCGACGAGACCGGCGTAGGCGACGAGCAGGACGAGGACGAGCGGGCCGACGAGGGGCCGCCACGATGCGAAGCGTCGCATGATCCTCTATCATACGCGGAATCCTCTATAATTCGGTCCAGCGCGAATCCACGCGACGAGGGAAGCACGATGAAAAGACTCCTCCTCTGGCTACGGACGACGTTCGTCAGCGGCCTGCTGGCGATCCTCCCCGTCGGTGCGACGGTCTTCATCGTCTGGGCCCTCTACAACCTGATCGATCGCCAGGTCGGGAGGAACACGGCGTTCGGGATGGTGATCGAGCGGGTCCTGGGGCGGTGGATCCCCGGCCTCGGGATCATCATCACGATCCTCCTCGTCCTCGTCATCGGGGTCATCACCCGGAGCGTGATCGGGCGGACGCTGCAGTACTACATGGAGCGGATCTTCTTCTCCTTCCCGGGCGTGCGGAAGATGTACGGGACGTTGAAGCAGTTCACCAGCGCGCTGCTCAACAGGGAATCAACGACGTCGTTCAAGAAGGTCGTCATGTTCGAGTACCCGAAGGAAGGGATCAACGTCCTCGGCCTGGTGACGAACGAGAATCTGGGGGTCATCCAGGAGACCATCGGGGAGAAGTGCCTCCTCGTCTATGCGCCGACGGCGCCGAACCCGCTCTCCGGGTACATGCTGATCATCCCCGAGCGGCTCGTGACGTACATCGACATGCCGGTGGAGGACGCCCTGTCGATGGTCGTATCGAGCGGTTCGGTCCTCCCCGAGAGCCTCCAGAAACCGACGGAAGGGCGCGAGGCGAACAAGCGGCCCCGCTTCTCTCCGTTCCGCAAGCGGACGGTGAGGTGAACCGATGCCGATCTTCAAGGAGAAAGACTACCTGCGCGTCGACCTCGATCGGGAGCCGGACGAGAGCCTCTGGATGAAGTGCAAGTCCTGCGGCGAGCTCGTCTTCAAGCGGCGCGTCCGCGAGAACAACAACATCTGCCCGAGTTGTGGCGAGTATTTCTTCCTGACCTCGGTCGAACGGATCGGGCTCCTGGTCGACGAGGGAAGCTTCGAAGACATCGCCGAGCCGATCACGGCGGACGATCCGCTCGGCTTCGCCGACCGGAAGCCGTACTTGGAGCGGATCGCCGAAGCGCAGGCGAAGACGGGCTTGCGCGATGCGATCCTGATCGGGCGGGCGGCGATCGCCGGCATCCCCGTGGTGATCGGCGTAATGGATTTCCGCTTCATCGGTGGGAGCATGGGATCGGTCGTCGGTGAGCAGATCTGCCGCGCGATCGAAGCGGCGATCGCCGGCAGACGCCCGTTCGTCCTCGTCTCGTCGTCCGGCGGCGCGCGCCTTCAGGAGGGGCTGTTCTCCCTCCTCCAGATGGCGAAGACGGTCGCCGTTCGCGCCAGGATGGCCGAGGAGGGGCTCCCGTTCATCTCGGTGATGACCTACCCGACCTCGGGCGGCGTGCAGGCGTCGATCGCCAGCCTCGGGGACGTCGTCATCGCCGAGCGCGGCGCGTTGATCGGGTTCGCCGGCCGCCGGGTGATCGAGAACGCGATGAGCCAGGAGTTGCCGTCCGATTTTCAGTCGGACGCGTTCGCGTTCGAGCACGGCGCGATCGACCGGGTCGTCGGCCGCGAGGGGATGCGGGACGAACTCGCCTCGCTTCTCAGGTTCTTCGTGGAGACGGGATGAGCGACGAGCGGACACTCGACCTCCTTGAGGCGAAGATCGAGGAGCTTCGGCACCTGGACGCCGCCGACGGGATCGACCTGTCGAAGGAGATCGAGCGGCTCGAGGCGAAGCTCGAAGAGCTCCGTCAGGAGCTGTACGCAAACCTGAGCGATTGGGAGCGTGTGAAGCTCGCCCGTCATCCGAAGCGCCCCTACGCCCTGGATTATATCGACGCAGTCTTCACCGATTTCTACGAGCTCCACGGCGACCGGCTCGACGGCGACGACCGGGCGCTACTGACCGGGCTCGCTCGCCTCGACGGGCGCACGGTCGTCGTCGTCGGACAGCAGAAGGGGCGCTCGACCGAGGAGAACAAGGAGCGGTTCTTCGGGATGCCTCGGCCGCAGGGCTATCGGAAGGCGCAGCGCGCGATGCGGCTGGCGGAGCGATTCGGGTTCCCGGTGGTGGCGCTGATCGACACGCCGGGGGCCTACCCCGGTCTCGAGTCGGAGGAGCACAACATCGGCGGCGCGATCGCCGAGAGCCTGCTGACGATGGCCGGTCTCCGCGTCCCGATCGTCGCGGTCGTCATCGGCGAGGGCGGGTCGGGCGGCGCGCTGGCGATCGGCCTCGCCGATCGTGTCCTGATGCTGGAGAACGCCGTCTACACGGTGATCAGCCCGGAGAGCGCCGCGGTGATCCTGTGGAAGGACAAGGAACGGATGAAGGAGGCGGCCGAGGCGCTCAGCCTGACCGCCGATCGCCTCCGCGACCTCGGCCTGATCGACGGCGTGATTCCCGAGCCGCTCGGCGGTGCGCACAAGGACTTCGATCGGACGGCGTCGGCCCTCAAGGAGGATCTCGCTCGCCGACTGGCCGAACTGGCGAATCTGGAGCCGAAGCGGCTGGTCGAGGAGCGGTACCGCCGCTACCGCGAGGTCGGCCGGTATCGCGACGCGTCCCACGAAGGCGAATGAAACGGATGCTCCTCGGTGTGGGCAACCGCCTGTCGCGGGACGACGGCGTCGGTCCGGTCCTCGCCGAGCGGCTCGCCGAATCCGATTGGCTCGCGATCGACTGCGGCGCGTCCTTGGAGAACGCAGCGGGGATCGTCTCCCGCGAGCGGCCGGACCTGTTGGTGATCGCGGACGCGGCCCGGATGGGCCTGTCGCCGGGGACCGCACGGCGCCTCCCGAGGTCGGCGGTCGACCGGATGCTCGTTTCGACGCACGGCCTGCCGATCTCGTTCTTCCTGGACCGCCTGGAGTCCGCGGCGCGCGAGATCGTGATCCTCGGGATCGAACCGGCCGACTTGTCTTTCGGCGAAGGGCTGTCGGCCGAGGCGAGCGCCGCGGTCGGGTCGCTGGCGAGGGTTCTTGCGGCCGATCCCGGCGGAATCGGATCGGTTCCGCCTCTTGAGCGCATCGCGCCTCCGGAGGCGCGACCGGGCGAATCGCTTGAGGGAACGACGGGGAGCCGATATAAGTAGCATCGGCGAGCCCGAACACGGGGCGTGCGGCGCACGCGAAAGGCGAGGTCGATCCGGCCTCCGTGGATCGCCAGCACTCATCGAGGGGAACGACGCAGGGGGACTGGGAGCGGATGAGCGTCCCGGTCGAAGGAGGGAGCGACCATGCCATTCTGTGACGGGGTGAAACTGCAAGAGGCGTATCGGAGGGCGCAGGCCGAGCGCTTCGCGTTCATGGCGAACAACATCGCCGAGCCGAGCATCCTGATCGGCCTTCTCGAAGCGTACGCGGAGGCGCGCTCGGACCTGCTGGTTCAGATCAGTCCGGGAGCGGCGAAGTACGCCGGGGGCGGCGACAAGCGGGCCGGGCTGAGGGCCCTCTCGGCCCTGGTCCGCGAGCTCGCCGAGCCGTACCCGATTCGCGTTTTCATCAACCTCGACCACTTCACGGCGGACGAGATGGGACTGATCGAGGAGGCGATCGACGTTCGCCTCGTCTCCTCGGTCATGATCGACGCGTCGAGGGAGGCGTTCGAGGAGAACGTTCGGATCAGCCGAACGGTCGCGGAGAAGGCCAAGGGGACGGGGATTCTCATCGAAGCGGAGCTCGGGAAGATCCGGGGGGTCGAGGACGAGGTCGCGTCGGACGAAGCGTTGTACACCGATCCGGACGAGGCGGCCGAGTTCGTCAAGCGGACCGGGGCCGATCTTCTGGCGATCTCGGTCGGGACGCAGCACGGCGTCTCGAAGGGTCGGGATCTCGAGCTGCGGGCCGACCTTGCGACGAAGATCAGGGATCGACTCGTGCGAGCGGGCATCGACGCGCCGCTCGTCCTTCACGGCACGTCCGGGCTCCTCCCGGAGCAGGTCCGCGAGATGATCGGATACGGCATCTGCAAGCTGAATAAGGACACGCACTACCAGTACGTCTTCGGGCGGACGGCGTGCGAGTTCTTCGCCGCGCACGCGGAGGGGATCATCCCACCGGCCGGCGTGGAGGACGACGTCGTGAACCTGTTTGCGAAGGGCGATTGGAGCCCGGACAAGAAGGTCTTCGACCCGCGTGTCGTGGGGAGGGAGATTCAGGCGAAGGTCCGCGAGATCGCGCTCGTGCTGATCGACCAGGCCGGAAGCGGGGGCAAGACGCTGTGGGTGCAGAAGGAGGGCCGCCGATGAGGGCCGGGGTCCTGACGGGCGGGGGGGATTCCCCCGGGATCAATGCCGCCCTTCGCTCGATCGTTCGCTTCGGAAACAAGCACGGGGTTGACGTCATCGGATTCGAGGAAGGGTGGAAGGGCCCGATCGAGAACCTGGTCCGGCCGCTGACGCAGGTCGACGTCTCCGGGATCCTCCACATCGGTGGGACGATCCTCAGCAGCTCCAGAACGAATCCGTTCCGGATCAGCGACGGCCCGGAGAGGGTCGTCGAGACCCTCTCGGTGAACGCCGTCGACTTCCTGATCGCCATCGGCGGGGACGACACGCTCGGCGTGGCGCACCACCTCGGCGAGTACGGCGTGAAGGTGATTGGGATTCCGCAGACGATCGACAACGACATCGGAATGACCGACTACACGCTCGGCTTCTCCTCGGCTCTCGGGGTGATCACCGATGCGCTCGATCGACTTCACACGACGGCCGCGTCACATCACCGCGTGCTGATCCTTGAGGTGATGGGGCGGGACGCCGGATGGCTCAGCCTGATGGGCGGCGTCGCCGGCGGCGCGGACGTCATCTTGATCCCGGAGCAGAAGTTCGACGTCGATTCGATCTTCCGGAAGATCAAGCGGCGGGAGTACCTGAAGAAGCAGTTCAGCATCGTCATCGTCGCCGAAGGGGCCGAGCCGGAGGGCATGGGAGGACAGCTTGTCGCGGAGGCCGAGGTCGATGCGTTCGGGCACGCGCGGCTCGGCGGCGTCGGCCAGTACGTCGCCAATCAGCTGTCCGAACGGATGCAGATCCCCGTCCGCGTGACGAATCTGGCCTATCTGCAGCGAGGCGGAAGCCCGTCGCCGTTCGACCGGATCCTCGCGACGCGGTTCGGCGCCGCGTCGATCGAGTTCGCGCTGAGCGGTCAGTTCGACGTCATGACGGCGATCCACGGGACGAAGATCGTTCCGATCCCGCTCGGCGACGCGCTGGCGAGACCGCGACCGGTCGACGAACGGCTCCTCTATCTCGTCGACCTCTTCGAATAGCCGGAGAGCGGATGGGCGGGGCGGCCGATCGGCTGTCACGGTTGCGGATGTCCGATCACTCGGGGATCTCGACGTCTCTCAGGTGGCCGGCCGCCTGCTCCGGTGGCATCGGGTTGATGTAGAACCCGGTGCCCCATTCGAATCCGGCGACGTGCGTCAGTCGGGGCATGATCGCAATCCGCCAATGGTAGTCGTAGGGGAGGGTGCTCCAGTATCCCGGCCTACCCGGACGCGGGACCGGATTCGGCGCGGTCTTGAGGACGAAGTTGTACGGGATGTCCCCGAGGAGGAGCGTCAACCGCTTCAGCGTCCGCTTGAGAATCCGCGCGAGGCCCCACCCCTGTTCGTCGTCGAGCGACCTGAAGTCGTGCGAATGGGCCTTCGGATAGACGACGAGCTCGAACGGGAACCGCGAGTCGTAGGGAGCCCAGACGACGTAGCCGTCGTTCTCCTCCACGATTCGGTCCCCATTGCGGATCTCCGCGAGCATGACGTCACAGAACAGACACCGCTCCTTCCTCTCGTAGTAGGACTTGGCGATGTTGAGCGAACGCCGGACCTCTTGGGGGACGATCGGCGTGGCGATGATCTGCGAGTGCGGGTGGAGGAGCGACGCGCCGGCCTCCCTCCCGTGGTTCTTGAAAAGGAGGACGTATCGGAACCAAGGGTTCTCCGTCAGCACCCGGAGCCGGACGACGTACGTGTCGACGATCCTTTTCACCTGTTCGTCGGGAAGATCGGGGATCTCCAGGGAATGCTCCGGCGTTTCGACGATGACCTCGTGGGTCCCGACGCCGTTCATCCGATCGTAGAACCCCTCGATCGCCTCCCGTCCGAGATCCTCGTAGCCCTGCAGGGCGGCAAACTTGTTCGGAACGACCCGGACGGACCAACCGTCCGGCAGGTGAACTCGGTAGATCTCGGGCGGTGTCATCTCCTCGTTTCCGGGGCAGAACGGGCAGCTTTCCGGGTCTTCTCCACCGAGCTCCGAGCTGCTCCGCTCGAAGTCCGACGGGCGCTTGGCTCGCTCCGGTGCGACGATCACCCAGCGGCCGCTCGTCGGTCCTCGTCTCAATTCGGTCATTTCTTCTCCCCTCGTAATAACTCGGTCGATGTTCCGCCGATTGTACGATCCGCGGGAGTTTCGGCCAAGGAACGAACATGAGTTCCACTGGGAGGTCCGCCGAACCAGAGGGAGTACGACTCGGTTTCCGTGGAGTTGATCCTCCCCGCGGGGCGACGGATACTTGCTTCAGGAGGTGAAGGATGCGGGTCTTGTTCGTCTCTGCGGAGGTTTCGCCGTTCGCGAAGACGGGGGGGCTGGCCGATGTCGCGTTGTCGCTGCCGCGGGCACTCGCCCGGAAGGGAGTGGAGATCTTCGTTGCGATGCCGAAGTATCGCGGTGTGGAAGAGAGGGCGGAACTCGTGGAAGCGGCGCGGTTCGCCGTTCCGGTCGCCGGTGAGGAGAGGCCGTGCGTCGCGTTCCGGGCGGAGCTGCCGGGAAGCTCCGTGCCGATCTACTTCCTCGGTCACGATCCGTACTACGACCGCGAGGGGATCTACGGCGAGGGATCGGAGTACCCGGATGCGCTGGAGCGGTTCGCGTTCCTGTCGAGAGGCGCCCTTTCCCTTTGTGGCGCGCTCGATTGGGCGCCGGATCTGATCCACATAAATGACTGGCACGCCGCGTTGATTCCCGGATACATCGCCGATCGGTCCCTGCCGCACCCGGACGGCGTGAAGACGATGCTGACGATCCACAACCTCGGGTATCAAGGGTCCTTCCCGGCGGAGAAAGCCTCTGTGACCGGCCTGTCGGACAGGACCCTCCGATCCTACTTGAAGGACGGGAGGATCAACCTGCTCCGGGGTGGGATCCTCTCGTCCGATCTGATCAACACCGTCTCTCCGACGTACGCGGCCGAGATCCTCGAGGACGGAGCCGGCCTCGAGGCCGAGCTCCGATCGCGCCGCGACGTGTTGTTCGGGGTGGTCAACGGCGTCGACCTCGAGGTCTGGAATCCCGCGACGGACCCGCACCTGTGGGCTCATTACGACGTCGACGATCCGGCGGGGAAGGCCGAGAACAAGGCGAGGCTTCAACGGGAGCTGGGGCTCGATGTCGACCCGACGGTTCCCGTTCTCGGCGTCGTCTCGCGGCTGGCCGAGCAGAAGGGGTTCGACCTGATCATGTCCGGCTTCGACCGGATGTTGGAGCTCGGCGTGCAGTTCGTCCTCCTCGGGACGGGAGCGGAGGAGTACGAGACGTTCTTCCGGCAGGCGGAGGAGCGCCAACGGGGGAGGGTTGCCTCGGTGATCGCGTTCTCGGAGGAGTGGGCTCACCGGATCGAGGCTTCCGTCGACCTGTTCTTGATGCCGTCGCACTACGAGCCGTGCGGGCTGAACCAGCAGTACTCGCTCCGATACGGGACCGTCCCGATCGTTCGCGCAACCGGTGGGCTGAAGGACACCGTCGAGGAGTACGACGCCGACGCCGACAGCGGAACCGGCTTCCTGTTCGTCGACTGCACCGTGGACGCCTTCCTCGAGGCCGTGGAGCGAGCGCTGAATGTCTTCCGGGGCGATCCCGGTGCGTGGCGGCGCCTTCAGACGCGGGGGATGCGGGTGGATCTCTCGTGGGACGCATCGGCCGACGCATACCGACGCTTGTACGACCGGTTGCGCGGTTAGCCGTCTTCCATCCGCTTCAGGATTCGATACGAGATCGGCGGGGTTCCAAAGTCACCGCGCAGTCGGTCACCGGATTCGGTGTCCTTCCACTCTCCGGGTGGGAGTGTGGACCGAGCGTCCTTGCGTCGACCCGCGTTGATCACGACGATGAAGCGCTCAGATCCGAGAGCGCGTCCGTAGCTGAGGACACGGCCGCCGGCCTCGCGGATCTCGATCGAGCCGCGGCGAAGGGTCGGCTCGGCCTTCCGGAGCCGGATGAGCCGTCGGACCTCCTCGAAAACCGGACGGTTCCAGCGGCGCTCGTCCCAAGGGAAACAGCGTCGGTTGTCCGGGTCGTCGCCCCCCTCCAGGCCGATCTCGTCCCCGTAGTAGATCGCCGGGGCACCGGGGAACGTCAGCTGGAAGGCAAGGGCCAGCCGCAGTCGGGCGATGTCGCCGTCGCACTGGGTGAGAAACCGGGGCCGATCGTGGCTGGAGATCAATGTGTACGAACCGAAGTTGGCGTCGTTCGGGTAGCTGTACCAATGGGCGCGCACGCTGTGCGCGAACGCGGGCGCGTCCCAGCGCTCCTCGGCCAGAAACGCGGTCAGTCCCTCCCAAAGCTTGTAGTGCATGACGCCGTCGAGAGCCTCGTGTTTGAACCACGGCGTGCCGAGCCCCGTCACCTCCCCGAGCACGTAGGCCTCCTCCGAGGCCTCGCGGGCCGTGCGGTAGATCGCGCGCACGAAGTCGGGCGGCAGGTACTCGGTCGTGTCGAGACGCCAGCCGTCGATCCCGTACTCGATGATCCAGTGCCGCACGACCGAGAGAAGGTACTCAACGACGGACGGATTGCGATGGTTCCACTCGGGCATCGTCCTCACCCCGGCCCAACGGGCGTAGTTCGGCTCCGGATCTCGGAGGATCCGATCGCCGTCGATCGTGTACCAATCCCAGTATTCGGACGCGCGTCCCTTCTCGATGGCGTCGAGGAAGAACGGGTGCCGATCGGAGCAGTGGTTGAACACCCCGTCGAGGACGATCCGGATCCCTCGACCGTGGAGTTCCGTCGCGAGCTCCCGGAAGCCGTCGTTGTCCCCGAAGGCCGGGTCGATCGAGAAGTAGTCGAGCGTGTCGTACTTGTGGTACGAGGCGCCGCAGAAGATCGGTGTCAGATAGATCGCGTTGATCCCGAGCCGCTCGAGGTACGGGATCGACGCGCGGACGCCGGCGAGGTTCCCACCGCACGGGGTCCGATCGGCCGGCTTCTTCGGATCGGCGTTCCAGGCTGTCTCACCGCGGCGGAATCGATCGGGGAAGATCTGATAGAAGACGGCGTCGGGAACCCATTCGGGCACGGATCGGCGCATGTCAGTCTTCCCTCGTCGAACGGCGAAGTTTCGGGAAGGGCCCGGACAGCCCGTAGTCGCTGTCACCGCCGAACCGCCGGGCGCCCTGCCCCCACGGACCGAGGAGGTCCCCGGGGCCCGCCGTCGCCGCCCGGGCGACGCTCAACGCGGCTACAAGGACGATAACAACGGGGAGGTCGAACCGCCTCCCCGAGTGATGGTCGATGGACGTCATTCCTTCACGGCCCCCCTTGTCAGACCGGAGACGAGCGAGCGCTGGGAAATAGCGAACATGACGAGGAAGGGGATCGCGGCGATGAGAGCGCCAGCCGCGAAGATTCCCCAGCGCTGACCATACTGATCGGAGATCAAGAGATTCATCCCTACTGCCAGCGTAAACCGCGCATTCGAACGCAGGAGGATGGAGGCAATCATCAGCTCCGAGTAGACGGTAATGAATGACAGGATGAAGATCGTCGCGAGGATCGGCCGCGCAAGAGGCAGGATAATCCGCATGAACGCTTGGAACGGCGTCGCGCCGTCCACCTTGGCCGACTCCTCGAGCGATCGGGGGATCGTGTCGAAGTAACCTTTCATCAACCACGTATTGAACCCCATCGCACCGCCGAGGTAGACGAGGATCAGTGCTGTGTGGGTATTCAACCCGGCCCACGGGAAGATGCTGCCGAGGGACAGAACGAGGAGGAAGATTGCGACCATCGCCAGCATTTGCGGAAACATCTGGATCAGGAGCAGTCCGAGGAGGCCGACACGGCGTCCCTTGAAGCGAAATCGCGAGAACGCGTAGGCCCCGAGGCCAGCGAGGACCACGGTGAGTGTTGACGTGACTAGTGTGATTTTCAGGCTGTTCCAGAGCCACATTCCGTAGTTGTACCTATCACTGGTAAACAACTCCCTGTAGTGGACGAGTGACGGGTTGGGTGGCATGAGTTGCTGCAACTGCATGTTGTTCGTTGCGTTGAACGACGCGGACGCAATCCAGAGGACCGGGAAGATGGCGAAGGCTGCCAGGAAGATGAGAACCGCGTGACGCCAGATGCTGCCAAGCAGTGTGTGCTTGTCATACATTCTTGCTCAACTCCTCGAGGGCGCCGGTCATGCGGAAGTTGATCGCGCTGATCGTGGCGATGATGACGAAGATCATGACCGAGACGGCGGCGGCAAGGCCAAGCTGGTTCCCGTGTTCACCAGCAAATGCAAGATTAAAGGTATAAGAGATGAGAATATCTGTTGCGCCAGCGGGCGTCATTGCCCCTGCGATTGGAGGGCCCCCCTGCGTCAGGAGATAGATGAGCGTGAAGTTGTTGAAGTTGAAGGCGTAACTGCCGATCAAGAGGGGTGCGAGAGGCATCAAGAGGAGGGGAAGAGTAACCTTGTGGAATCGGCCCCACCATCCGGCGCCATCAACGCGCGCGGCCTCGTAGAGCTCGCTCGGAATCGATTGCAGTGCTCCGAGTGCGATCAACATCATGTAGGGGAACCCCAGCCACAGGTTGACTAGAAGAACAGACGTTTTCGCCCACATCGCGTTCTGGAGCCACGGAATCCTTGCACCGGACCCGAAAAGGGCGACGAGAATCTGGTTGATCACGCCGAAGTGCTCATTGAGCATCCCGCGCCAGACCAGAATGGTGATGAAAGCCGGAAGGGCGTACGGGACGACGGCGAGGATACGGTATAACGTCCGGAGGCGAAGATGGGGGTCGTTGAGCAGGATCGCAGTGAACAACCCGAGTGCGAAGTTGAGAATCACGGTGATTGTTGAGTACACGAATGTCCAGAAAAAGACCTGCACGAAAGGCCCGGAGACCTGGCGATCGGTAATCAACTTGACGTAGTTGACTAGCCCCTTCCAGACCTTGTACCCGGGGTAGATCTCATCGCCGTTCGGAGATGTGAAGATACCGTCAACGGGGAAGTAGACAACCGCCGTCCGCAAGTCCGTGATCGTGTTGGCGTTGGGATCATAGGCGTACTGGGGAGAGCGCGTCTGGAATTCCGCCAGGCTCTCCAGAGCGATGATCGTACCCCGGTATTCGATCCGCAGCGCCTCAATATCATGAAGGCGCTGCACGACTTCGGGGGTCGGGAGACGGACGTAGGAATCGAATCGATCGGGTTGTCCGTCGCCGTCCTCGTCCACGAGTCGAGGATCGTCAGGCTGGATGTCGGACGCGACGCCGCCCACATAGAGAATCGTCCGCCCGCCGCCGTCGAGGAGGAGCGCCAGATTCCCGCTCGGGTCGGCGAACGCGACGTACGAATACGACACCGCGTCGGTCGGTGCATAGGATCGCTCGAGGATCTGATGGATGGCTTGGTCCTTCGAGAGCATATGACCGGTCCCGACGTTGGTGAACGACGACACAAAGGTGTAGCCGATCGGATAAACGACCATCACGGTCAAGAAAAGGAGTCCAGGAACAAGCCAACGGAGTGGATACCGCTTCTGCGAGAGGAAGATGTACGAGATGAGCCCTGCGCCGATCGGGGCCATGGCTCCGGGGATCCACATCCCCTT
>Ga0315554_1000462_pt1 | contig 24073 bp, 23 predicted proteins | sample SalMarSW160370MG_FD_202114 | JGI IMG/M metagenome (GOLD analysis project Ga0315554, IMG submission 202114) | Salt marsh sediment microbial communities from the Plum Island Ecosystem LTER, Massachusetts, United States - Salt Marsh Sediment SW1603-70 ...
CTACGACTACTGCCGGCAATTAGGTCTGAGTAAGCCGAAGATATACCTGGTTGCGGAGCCTGCCTTTGCCCTCGAGGCAGCCCCCCGGGAAAAGGTTGGGTTCATTCTACAAAAGGAGGGCATCGCTAGGGGCGATAAGCCGTTCGTAGGATTCTCCCCCAGTTGGTTCGAAATGGAGCGCTATGCTTTCTCTGCCTCTATGGAGGCTGGGGAGAGGCGGAGAAAGTATGTAGAGCTCATGGCGGCCATGATTGACTATGTTGTGGACAGACTGGGTGCCACAGCCTGCTTTATTCCCCATGTCATAGGAAGCATGTTATCGGATGAGCATAATAATGACAGGGAGGTATGTTCCCGAATATATGAGCAGATGAAGAATAAGCAAGCCGTGGGGCTGCTGCGGGGTAACTATCTACCTGACGAGATAAAGGGGGTTATCGGTAGCTGCGATATGTTCATCGGCTGCCGGATGCATGCCACCATTGCCTCCACATCACTGGGCGTCCCCACTATAGCTATTGCCTATGGAGACAAGTTTTACCGCATTATCGGCAAGACTATGGGGCAGGAGGCATACATTGTCGATATCCGAACCCCAGGCTTTGACGAGCTTTTAGCTGAGTTGGAATCAAAGCTGGATTCCCTGTGGGCAAACAGGCAGAAAGTTAGCCAGGAGCTGAAGGAAAAAGCAAAAATAGCTGAAGAGCAGGCCCTGCTTTATGGAAAGCTCATCAAGGAGCTGGTGGAATCATCAAAAAAGGCGTCAGCGCCTTAAGCCTATCAACCTTAAGGATTTGCCTGCCAGTCTGGCTATGCGAGCCAAGAGTCTGATTAACCACCACAGGTAGCGCCTTGATAGGAAGATAGCTAAGTAAAGCTCCAGGGCAGCAATGTAGTCGGCGAGCTTGGCTTTGGGTAGCTCCGTCCTGTAGCTTGGCAATTTTTTACCCACCAGATGTGCCAGACGAGACATTGCTCCATACTGTTCCTTCTTTGCCACCATCCCCCTGGACCTGTCGCTCTCCAGGCTGCTGAGGGTTATTTCACCCTTTGACATCGCCTGCTTCAGCAGGTCCTCTCCTCTGGCGCTTCTGGAGATTATCGCCGAGGTGCCAATCTTGTCCCCGACTAGCTCAGGAAGCCAGGCATCACCGAAGGAAATATCGGCTAATTCGGCGCCCTGGTCACAGCACAAGGCGCAGCGCGCAGGGGTGAAGAAGTTCAGTCCCCAAAAGAATATATTATAATCAAGGTGAGGTATGAGCCTCTTTATGCCATTCTTGAGGTGGATGGTCATATGTCCCGGCCACCCCTCACCCCGGTAATCGAGCCGGGCAACCTCCTCCGGCTGAACACCATATCTATCAAGAAGGAACCTGGTACCCGAAAAGCTCATGGGATGGGAACAGAAAATTCCTAGAAGGAGGGCTATCCTCTCCCTAAGCTTTTTATTGACCAACTCTGCCTTCCTTATACCCTGAATATGGCAGGGCAGCCCGACAACAGCAAATCTGCCATCTTCGTTAATTATTTCTTTCAAGGCTATGTTTGCGGGCACCGGGCAATATTTGGATTTGCAGGCGGATATTATCTGCTCCTTAGTTCTGGCAATAAAAGGCTGCGGCTCTAGAGGGCTGCTCTCATTCATCCTGGTAACCAGAGCGCCAGTGATAATCCCTTGCTCCAGGGCAAAGATGAGCAGTGCCGTTACCAGACCGCCGGAGGCTGAGTTATATCTGACGTTATTATCAGTGGCATGACCAATATAGCAATTGAGGTAATTCCCCAAGAGAATATCCTCAGGCTGCTTGCCGAAGATTCCCCCATTTAGTTGGTCGAAATCCACGCCATGCCCGGGGCAGGTCTCAAGGCAAATGCCACACTGATTGCAGTTCTGCTTGTCCACATGGGGTAGATATATTCCCTTGGACTTGCTTATTGTCATCTCCATGGCATCCTTGGGGCAGATTGCCACACAGGTACCACAGCCAGTGCAAAGGCCGTCTCTTACCACCGTGACAACAGTTTTATCAACTTTCATTTAGTCTCTTTTTGGCGATAAGCGCAGCGCCCGCTGTCTTCTGAGCCAGCTTGCCACAATTACCAAAGCGATAGTTGTGTGACCTATGAGGTAGGCAATACCGGCTCCATCGATGCCCATTCGGGGCAGGAGAAAATAGCTGAGCCCCAGAATAGATACTGCTGCAAAAGCGGTTAAGCCTACAATTATTTTCAACTTCTTCTCTACCCTCTTTATAGCTAAATAAACAGCATTGATTGTCATAGGTATAGCCGAAATGGCTAGGAGGCGGAGCAGAGTAGTTGCATTCTCAGAGTAGGAGCCACCAAAAAGAAGGAGAAGCTTATCAGCGATAGCCAGTATCAAGATGACAGCTGGTACAAGAATAAGGAAGGTTATCTTCAAGCTTCGACGGATATTAAGCCCCAGTGTGTGCTCATCATAGGAGCCCTCGGCAAAAAGGGAGGTTGAGAAAGCCTCAGGAATCATAATGAGCACCGCTCCAGTCATCAAGGCCATATAAAAGTAAGCCTGCGGCTCGGCACCCAATATGTTTATCACCATGATAGGAAGAAGCATACCAGGGGCACCTCGAAAAAGCACAGAGAGGTAGTTGGCAAAGGAGAAGTGCAGCATGTCATTCACTACGCGTCTGTTAAAGGCAAAAAAAGGGCGATAGCCAGGTTGGGCTCGAGGCAGGAACAAAAAGATGCTAAGCAAAAGCGCCACCCCTAAAGACATGCCCCAAGAGGCAAAGATGCCAAAAGAGTGAAAGAATGCTGCCAGCACTATAGGCAAAGGGAGTTTCAATAGGCTAAAGATGAAACCCCTGGCTAGGACAAAGCTAGCTCGCCGTTCAGCCACGAAGGTCTCATTTATCAGAGTTGATAAGGTAGCGGCAATGGTAAAAACAACAAAGGCAGCAAGGTAGATAGGATGCTGCCTGACGAAAAGGAGGGCTGGCGACCAAAAGCTGAGTCCGGCGATAAAGATGAAGGCGGTTATGACTGAGACCAATGTGCCGATGGTGAAGACAGTGTTAATCATTGAGCTGGCATTTCTACCGGAATGCGGGAGGAACCTTATCAGCCCCATTCCCAGCCCTAAGTGGGAAAGCATTGCCAGCAATCCCACTGCCGCAATGACGGCTGATGCCAGGCCTACATCTTCAGCAGGATAGACCCTGGCTACTATTATCCAGAAGGCAAAACCGAGGAGGCTGCCTGCTGCGTTGGCTATCAACAGGAAGGCGGCGTTGGAGTAGAGGGAGACGCGAAAAAGCTGCTTCAGCCTCTCTTTGGAGGTGGCTATACTAATAACCTCAGTGAGAAATCCACTGAAGCGCAAGCTCAACAGCTTTATCAGTTGTAGCAACTCAAGCGCCCCTTACCCTTTAGTACCTAGGACTTTAGCTCTCCAGTAGTCTAGTATGTCGGAGAGAGTCCTCTCTATAGGGATTTGTGGTTTCCAACCCAATTCACAGAGTTTGGAGTTATCACCGATAAGAACTAGTTCATCAGAAGGACGCATCAAGTTGGGGTCGGGGTGAACCTCGACAGGTCGCCGAGACAGAGAAACTAACTTATCCAGGATATCTTTCATCTTGCAACCTTTTCCTGAGCATATATTATAGACTTCCCCTGGTGTCCCCTTTTGTATAAGGAGCCACATAGCCCTGACAGCATCCCTAACATCCACACAATCCCGAACCGTTTCAAGGTTACCAACACTGAGGGTAGCTCTTTGCCCAACCTCTATCTCGGCGATACCCCTGGCGAAATCTGAGCAAGCATCGAGGGTCTTCCTAGGACCGGTGATATAGAAAGGGCGAAACCGCACTACCCTTAGCCCGTAGGCTTGCCAGTAGAGATGGGATAGCATATCCTGTGCTACCTTGCTCACTCCGTAGGGGCTGGAAGGGTGGAGGGCTTTGGTCTCCTTTATCGGGATTTCATCCTTATCACTAAACCCGTACTCGGCACTGGAGCAAGCAACATTGATTACAGGGTTTATAGCTGCCTTTCTGATGCTCTCCAGCAGATAGAGAGTCCCTAGTATATTCACGTTTAAGGTTCTCTTCGGATCCTGCCAGGAGGTTCCGATCAAACTCTGAGCTGCGAGGTGGAAAATGAAGTCGGGATTGACCTCAGCGATAAGGGACTCTACCCTCTCTTCATCCAGGATATCACACCTGAGGATATTCAGCTTGTCCTTCAGATGGTCTATATTTCCGCTGTTCTGGTGAACCGTCCCATAAACATCGAGCTCCATCTTCAGCAGAAACTCTGCCAAGTGAGAACCGATGAAGCTACCACAGCCGGTTATCAAACATTTGCTCATTATAGCTTTACGGTACAGCCATCGCGGGTAGATTGGTATACAGCATTAACCAGTCTTAGTGCTTCAAGCCCATCGTAGCCGTTGCCTAGTGGTTCTCTCTTCTCTTTTATGGCGGCATCAAACTCCTTCCACTCCTCATACCAGGATATATCCCCGCCACGGAACTCGGTGGTTTCATCTCTGAAAGGCTCATCAAAAGCTCTTTTACCCAATGTAACCTTCTCTGTCCCATAACCGCCGCCAAGACCTTCGACAAGAATGTAGCCATCCTGACCAAAAAGTTCAAAAGAGAAGAGGTTTTTCCACTGGGTCAAACTGGAATGAAGAGAGGCTACCTGCCCCTTCTCAGTGCGAAAGAGGGCGAAGCCATTGTCCTCAAGAGGCTTTATATCCCAGAAACGGGTGGATATAAAGCCCGTAACTTCGGTAAATTCTCCTAAGAACCAGCGAAACAGGTCTACAGCATGTATTCCCTGCTCCATTAGTTGCCCACCGCTGACTATCTCTGGATTCGCTCTCCACTCCTTTTCATAACCCGGACGACCACAAATCCCGTATCGGCAACGAATAAAATCCAGTTCCCCGATGATACCCTCCTCAAACCAATCCTTAGCTTTTTGTATGCTAGGATGATGACGGTGGTTGAACCCGCACTTAAGAATAACCTTATTGATTTTAGCTGCTTCTAGCACCCGTTCAGCTTCCTCAATAGTTCTGGTCAATGGCTTTTCACATAGGACATGCTTGCCGTGTTTCATAGCAGCGATACTCATAGAGGCATGGAGATGGGGTGGAGTGCATACCAGGACTATATCTATGTCTTCCCTTTCTACCACCTCCTCCCAGTGATTGGTTGCCTCACATCCTATGTTCTCAGCCAGTTGCGCTGCTGACTCCTGATGGTCAGCAGCCACTATGACCAGCTCATTTCCGGGGAACTGCTTCAATACTGGAGCTCGGCGCCCGCCTTGAAGACCGGCACCTATTATGCCTACCCTAAGAGCCTTATCCTCCGGCATCATTACCGTCCTTTGGAATGTCAACAACAGGGCAATTAAGGCAAATGGATGGAAAGTTGCCCGATAACACTCTCTTTCTAAAGTTTATATAGGCATCAGAGAACCAGATATTCAGTAAATCCTCTTGGAAAACATTCCCAAAGCTCAGTGTAATCTGGTCTCCATGAGACATCATCTGAGTGATCCAACAGCAAGGCAGGATATAACCTTCCACGGTAACAAACGGGTAAAACGGTATACAACATCGTCTCTTATTTACCAGTGCAGAGGTCTCTAAGCTTATGCCGTTATTTCTGGCAATTTGAAGGGCATCCCTGAAGTAATTTTGAAAATTCTCAAGACTGTTAGGGTTATAGGGTTCCCCGTCTACTCTTGCTGCAGTCTGAAATCTAATCTTTGTTATGCCCAGGTCGGATGCGAGCTTGACGACTTTTGGCATCTCACTCACGATATTGTCATTAGAGACTGTGCACATTATAGAAAGTGATGGACTCTTTTTGTGAAGTTCATTCCTTTGACTTACAAAAGTCGAAATATTTTCGACTAGACGGTGAAATTGTGCTCCCCGCCTGACAGTCTCATATAAATGTCTATCGGCTGCGTCTAAAGATATGCCAATATAATCCAAGCCACTATCAAGTAGCTCTTTTGCCTTTCTCTTATCGGCTAAGAGAAAATTACTTGTAAAACCGCAGCGTCCTCCTCCTTGTTTAACATGATGGACCATTCTTAGAAGGTTCTCGTTCAGAAGAGGCTCTCCGGTCCTAGTAAGATCTACACTAAATCCAAATCCTGGGAATTTTAGAAAGTCTTGGGGCTTGATAAAGGCAACAAATTTCTCAAGATCAAGACTGGAGTTTTTTCGATTAGAACTTGACCTCTCACAGAAAACACAGCGCAAATTGCAGAAGGTGGTGGACTCTACCTGGATACCCCATGGTTTCATAAATCTGACCAAGAATATGAGTATCCGGTATCGTAACTGCCACATTAGTGAGTTGTTAGACAGCTTCGTAAGAACACTAATCACAATTTATCCCCTGTTCCCACTCCTGAATAGATAAAGCCCTTATTGGCGAGTTCCTTATCATATAACATATTTTTGGCATCAATAAGGACCGGCTTTTTCATTGACGATTTAATCAAATCGAAGTCCAGGTTTTTAAATTCCGGCCAGTCAGTAACAATAACCAAGGCATCACTGTTCTTGGCTACTACATAGGGGTCAGTGCAGAACTCAAATTCTTTATGCAGCCGGACCTCCTTTAAATCTGCCTTAGGATCATAAGCCCTGATAGTAGCACCCTCGCTGGTTAAATCCTTTATGATTTCCAGAGCGGCAGAACGGCGCAGGGTGCTGGTACCAGCTTTGTAGGTTAGCCCCAGAATACCTACCGTTAGATTCTTAACCGAACCGTATATTTTTTGTATTTTCCTCACCACCAACTCGTTCTGCCGCTGGTTTATTGTCAGTACCCCGTTAATCAGCGGGGTTTCGTAGTTAGAACTCTCGCCCAGATTCTTGAGAATTTTCAAATCTCTGGCCAGTGTTCCACCGGCAAAGGCAAGCCCGGGTAGCAAGGGCAGTTTCGGTCCTATCCTCGCCTCTGATTTCAATGCCTCCGCCATCTTTAAGGCATCAGCCCCCAGTTCATCGCAAAGATTGGCCATTTCGTTGGCGAAGCTGATACACGTCGCCAGAAAAGCATTAATGGCATGTTTGGTCATCTCGGCCGTTCTTAGATTCATCCTGAGCTTGGGGGCAGGAATAACATTAAAGAGAACTTCTACCCTATTAAGGGTAGGCTCGCAATCAGCGCCAATTACTATCCTGTCTGGTTTTTTGAAGTAGTCTACGGCTTGTCCCAGCCTCAGATTTTCCGGGCTACAGGCAACATCGAAATCTAGAGAAGGGTTATTCTGCTTAATCAGTGATTTTATTCGGTCGCAGGTGCCAACCGGGACTTGGCTGCTCACGATAATTACTGAGCCTATTTCCAGATACTTAGCCAGTTCTGTGGTGGTATCAAAGATAGACGATAGGTCTACTTCGTCATTCTCATCTACAGGGGTATCAAATGTTATCAGGATATACCTAGCACCCTTTAGGGCATTGCCTAAATCCGTGGTAAAGGCCAGTCTTCCAGAGGTCATATTATTTGTGATTAGCTCTTTCAGGCCCGGCTCAAATATAGGTGGGGTACCATTATTTAAATCCTTTATCCTATTTGGGTCTTTATCCACACCGACAACAAAGTAGCCCAAATCAGCAAGACAAGCTGAAACCACCGAGCCCAGGTGCCAGATACCAATTACACAAACCTTATTGTCTTCCACCATGGTTTTGCCTCCAATTGCTTAGCTTCAAGTAGACTCGATTAGACGCTTGGCAGCGATGCGTATTGCCTCGGCGGAGGTGTGAGAAGCACTCCAGCCTAATTTCTTCATCTTCCTCACATCGTACTGAACATAAGGGGCATCACCGGGCCAACCCCTCACCCCGCCAGTGTATTTGAATTTTACCTGGCTCAACCCCATCTGTTCCACTACTATCAGCGCTATTTCTGTCACCGTCACTGTGGCCTCACAACCTAGGTTGAAGACGTCAATGCGTTTGCCTGAATTCTGAAAGGCCCAGTTCATGCCGTCCAGACAGTCCTCAATCAGGAAATAGTTCTTTTGCTGGTTGCCGTCGCCCAAAATCTCCAGCTCGCGCGGGTTCCTCTTTAGCTTGTTGATGAAATCATGGATGACCCCGTGCCCCATCCTTGTCCCCAACACATTACCGAACCTGAATACCCATGTCTGGAAGCCGAAGAGGTGGCAATAGGCGCTGAGCAGTCCCTCGCAGGCCAGCTTGCTGGCACCGTAAAGCGAGATGGGCAGGAGCGGGCCGTTGGTCTCAGCCAACGCCACCAGCGGCACATCCCCGTACACCGTGGAGCTGGAGGAAAAAAGGACCTTGTTAATATTGTTCTGCCTCATCGCCTCGAGCACATTACGCGTGGCTATGGTGCCATTCTTCAAATCGAGATCGGTATTTTTGTTGCCACCGGGTATGTCGCTATTGGCGGCGAGGTGCCATACTACCTCATGACCACACATCGCCGTGGTCAATGTGTCTAGATCAAGGGCGTCGGCATGGTGGAAGTGGAAATTGCTCTTGCTCAGGTGGTGGGCGATATACTCCTTCTTCCCGGCAGACAGGTTATCGTAGACTGTAACCTCCTTACCCTCAGCCACTAGTCTATCCACTAGATGGCTGCCAATAAAGCCGGCTCCTCCAGTAACAAAGTGTTTGCTAAATTTGATATCCTGTTTCATATCTTTTTCTTTCATTCATAAACTTTCATGAAATATGGTTTGGGCACGTCCGAGAAGGCGCTGGAACGAATAACAGAAATAGCCGACGGCAACGAAAAATACAGCATTGATGGTTATGGATAACCTGCGCCAAGCAGTGGCAGGTTTTCTAAAGAGACCTTTCAATATGCTGGGGAAAAGCTGGGTCAGTATGCGTCGCAGCAACTGGTATTCAACACTCAAAAGTTTCTCGTCTTTATTGCTATTACGGTAGCTCTGATTGAACATAGCCTTGGTATAGCCCTCCCAATAGGCTCTCCTCGCGATAAACATAGGGGTAACTCGATATTTGTAGACCCTGTGCTGTACCTTCACCCTCGGATTATATAGTATGCGCTTTCCTGTCTTTCGGCCTACTCTTATCGAAAACTCAGTTTCATCGCCCACAAGCTCGTGCTTTCCGCTCTCACCACCCCCCTTGGCTCCCAACTGAGTCAGAAATAGACCAGCAGAATCAAAGGCTTCCCTCCTGAATGACATGTTAGTTCCAAAGACATTCCTCACTTCTTCCCTCTCGGTAATACCTGAGAAACCAGCACAACTGAGTATCCAATCAAGTTCGCTGGGAAACCAGTCTACAATCTCATCTTCCCATAGAGGCAAAATGGGACCAGTGACGCCGATGGTAGAGCCATCCTCATAAGTCTTCACCGTCTCTTCTGCCCAATCAGAAAAAAGGAGAGCATCGTCATCAACAAAGGCTATTATATCTCCCCTTGCCTCTTTGATACCCAGGTTTCTGGCTGATGATAGCCCCGGCTCGCTATAATTAAATACTACCTTCACCTGGGGATGAGTATTTACAGCCGCATATATCCTGATATGGTCAAATAACTCTATCGACCTTTCCACTACTACTATGGTTTCAGTGTAGGGATAGGTCAAAGCTTTTATGCTGTCAAGAAGCTCAAGGACATCCCTCAGTCTCTCGGTAGTATAGCAAGTGATGACGATGGAAAGGAGAGACTGCTCAGCCACGAAACCACTCCCTAATAATAACTATCCAATCTAAAAGCCCTTGCTTGATATCAGAGACCTTGCTGGTACCATTGAGCCTCCCAGCACTGCAATGATTTACCTCCGTCACCTTTAGACCTGCCTTCTTAGCCTTTACGAGCATTTCCTGTTCCATCTCAAAACCGTTATGAATGAGCTTTAGGCGTAAAAAGGCACTATTCCAGAAAGCGTTATAACCAGAGCAGATGTCTGTATATTTCGTCCCATGGAGAATATTAGAGGTAACGGCAAGGATATTGTTGCCAAACCAGCGGTGCCAAGGCATGTTTACGGGGTGGCCATGAGCCAACCGAGAACCCTTGGCGAAGTCGTATCCATTCAGGAGGGGTACAACAAACCTGGGTATATCTTCAGGGTCAGTCTCGCAGTCCGCGTCTAAGGTCACAATAATATCGCCACTGGCATGTTCCACCCCATACTTTATGGCGTCACCCTTGCCTTTCCCTAGCTGATATAGCACCTTAACCCCGGGACGAATTTCCTTAGCCACCTCAAACGTGTTGTCGGTAGAATGACCATCTACAAGGAGGATTTCGTCCACCCACCGGGGTATTTTAGGGAGAACATGAGGTAGATTCCTTTCCTCATTGAGTGTGCAGATAAGCACGGTAACACTGGGACAATTCTCAGGTCTGTTCATCCTTTCTCTCGCTATTAGCGTTTCACCTTCTCTATCGTCTCCAGTGTCTTTTGGGCGTCGTTTACAAATTGCCTTACCGTCTCCTTGGTATATTGGTGGTAACGCCATCTATTACCCCCATCCCAAGCTACTTTTCAATCTCGCTTATTTTTGCCGAGTCAATAAAGATTTCCATGTCTATCCTCCTATAAGTTAGTGTTCCCAGCACAGACTAGCCCGACTTATAACTCCTGTCCAATGGCAAAAGGTTAGGGATGGTGTCCACGATAGGGTAGTGTACATCGCATCTAGGGCAATATAGTGAGCCGCTAACTACCTCTGTTTCATTTTCGTCTGTCACGCCAAGCTTCAAGTCTCCCTTGCAAACTGGACAAGCCAGAATATCCATCAACTCTCTTTTCATACTTAAATCCACATTATCTCGTACTTTAATTCCAACCAGCTTGGCTGCTCCTCATAGGTCGGGACACACAGCATCAGGTCTGGCATTTTCCTCGTCCATCAAGTAGCAAACTCGCACTTCATCCTGCCGATGAGAATCGTCCGGCAGCTTGCCCGTTTTCCCGCCTGAATATCGGTAATACCGTCACCCACCATCCATGATTGTGCTAAATCGATGTCCATTTCTCTGGATGCCTGTAACAGAAGACCCGGCTTGGGCTTGCGGCATTCACAGTTTGTCCTGAGCCTGGGGTTTACTGCCTCGGGGTGATGTAGGCAATAGTACTCCCCGTCAAGCCTCGTCTCTGATACGGCCAGTATTCTATTCATCCTTTTTCTTATTTTTATAAATATATCCCTCAAGAGGAGCCCTTTGGCAATGCCGGGCTGGTTCGATACCAGAATTACCTTATAATCGTTTTCACGCAGTTTTTTAATAGCTTCACCAACGCCGTTTATCAGGGAAAAATGCTCGGAGGAATCCATTATTCCCTTTTTCGTCGCTTCAAGCTCCGGGCGAGTTCTTGAGGCTAAGACCAGGTTGGCTCCCTCTCTGGCGAAAGCCAAGGCTATCGCTTTGCCGATACCCCTGCCGCCGCCCGTAATAATGCACGTTTTATTTTCTAGCTGCATAGTCCATTCCTGTTCCTACTCCCGAGTAGAGGAAGCCTTTTGCCAGCAGCGGTCTACCGTCCAGCATATTTTTCGCATCGATGAGCACCGGTTTTTTCATCACTGATTTAATCAAATCAAAATCCAGCTCACGGAACTCCGGCCAGTCGGTGGCAATAACCAGGGCATCGCTGTTTTTGGCGGTCTGATACGGGTCATCGCAGAATTCGAATTCCCGGTGTGCCCTGACTTCCTCGGCATCCGCTTTGGGGTCATAAGCCTTGACCGTAGCGCCCCCGTAAACCAGACGACCGATGATTTCCAGAGCGGTGGAACGGCGCAGGGTAGAGGTACCGGCTTTATAGGCTAGCCCCAGGACCCCTACCGTCAGTTTACCCACCGAACCGTATATTTTCTCCAGTTTCCTGATTACCAGCTTCTTCTGTTGCTCATTTACCTGCACCACTCCGTCGATGAGCCATGTCTGGTAGTTCAGACGGTCGCCGAGGTCCTGCAGAATCTTGAGGTCGCGAGCTAATGTCCCGCCCCCAAAGGCCAGCCCCGGGGACAGCGGCAGGTGCGGCCCTATCCGCGCATCCGATGCCAGCGCTTGCGCTAACCTGGAGGCATCCGCGCCTACCTCGTCGCAGAGATTGCCCATTTCGTTGGCGAAGCTGATTGATGTCGCCAGAAACGCATTGATAGCATGTTTGGTCATCTCGGCTGTTTTTAAGTTCATTCTTATTATCGGGGCATCAATAACGCTGAACAGTTTTTCTACTTTATCCAGCGTGGTGTCATTTTCGGCGCCGATGACTATTCTCTCCGGATGGAGAAATCGCTCTATGGCCTGTCCCAGTCGCAGGTTTTCCGGACTGTAGGCAATATCAAAGTCCAGCGAAGGATTGAGCTTCTGAATCATTGCCTTTATCTGTTCACAGGTACCTACGGGTACCTGACTACTTACTGTGATTACCGTGTTGTTCTCCAGGTGTTCGGCTATTTCATTGACAGTAGCGAATATTCCGGATAAATCCACCTCGTCGTTTTCACTAACAGGAGTATCATAGGTTATCAGAACATGATTGCAGCCTTTTACGGCATCCGCTATATGGGTGGTATAGCTTAATCTGTTGGCTTTTATGTTCCTATTTATCAGTTCCTCTAGACCCGGCTCGAACAGAGGAGCGATGCCTTTGTTTAGAACTTCTATCGACCTGTTGTTCTGGTCGGCTCCGACGACGGTATAGCCCAGGTCAGCCAAACAGGCGGACACCACACTACCGAGATGCCAGGTTCCAATGACGCAAATTCTGTTACGTTTCGACATGGTCTGTTATTCCTCCTTACCCCGAAGTCTCCTGGCGGCTATCCTGATGGCTTCCGATGAATCCGGCGCCCCCGGTGATGAATTGTCTTTTGTCGTTTTGCATTTATCTCCGGTAACCTTTCTCTTTACACTATTTTGGCAAGACCCGGTTCTCAAATTACATCACCGCTGACATCTATCCAGAGGTGGAGTTCCTGATAGAGTTGACGGCTGTCTTTATAAAGCAGGAATTCTACCTTCTGGTCCGGTCCGTCCCGGGTGGGCGTAAATGTTACCCCTTGCTCCCATTTCTCTTCCTGTCCCAGATTAATGGGGCCTATATCGTCCGTTTTTTCTCCGTCAAACACTATCTCGATGTTGTAGACGGTTGCCTCACCCTCCCGGTTAATTATGCCTACGATTACCTCACCATCTTCTCCTACGGCTAACTCGCTGGGGTAATAATCGGCCTTCTTATCCAGGTCAAGAAGGTAGAATTCGGTATACGGGTCACCCGCTTTGGGTGCGGCGATAACGAAACCCAGGGTACCGATAGTCCCGATTATAGCCAGCGCCAGTATGACTATAAGAGCCCTTTCCAGGTGTTTCCTTTCCGTCCAGAAACGGAATATTGTTGCCAACTTCAGGTTCAGGGTCGGGTCAAAGCGTTCCTTGGGGGCAAACCTCTTGCGGCGCAGCCAGGCGATAACCGCCGCGGTGCCGGTGAAAAGGAACAGGACAACGATGATTGGATAGAGCTGCAGACCCCATGGCGTAAAGTTCAATAAAAGGAGAAGGAGCCCTGCCAGTGCTACGCTCGTACCCAGACTTATCGCCAGGCGTGTGATTATTTCCAGATCGGTTTTCCGGGGAAAGAGCGCCGCCATGAGAGTATAACCGGGAAAGAAAAGGACAAAGAGCAGACCTAATACGATTCTGACCAGTCCACCGGTGAGAATAGCCAGGGGAACAAGCAGGACTGAAGTGATGATAATAAAAAGTAGGTCCATGTGGTTTTCTTCCCCCGCATAATTATTCTCAGTAAACTAATCAAACCCGCGTGGCTGTTTTCATCTGCTCGGTAGCCTTCTGGGCATCGGCCACGAATTGCCGGACAGTCTCACGGGTATATTTATGGTCGGCCATTTTAGTCAGGAAAGCCGGTGGTATGGTGATGATATGGGCGCCCGCTATGGCCGCACTCAGGATATCGCCGACCGACCTGATGCTGCCGATTATCAACTTACTCTTGTATTCCCAGCGCTCCAGCCAGTCGGCGGCGTTGCTGATAACCTCGGCGGCGTTGCCTCCCTCATCGGATAGGCGACCGGTAAAGATGCTGATATAGGTTGCTTTAGCCTTGGCGGCGAGTATCACCTGACCCAGTGACAGGGCGGCGGTGGCATTTACCCTGATTCCCTCCGCTTCCAGGTGATTGATAACACCGTAGCAGGGGATACCGTCCTGGGTTATCTGAGGTATCTTGATAACGATATTCGGAGCCCAGGAGGCAAACATCTCTGCCTGTTCTACCATTCCATTCAGGTCATTGGTAGTAACTTCGACGCTTAAGGGACGGGGGTGGATCAGTGTCGCGATAGCTTTGGCTCCGGCTTCGGCGTCATAAACGCCGTCGCCGAACATGATACTGGGATTGGTGGTAACGCCGTCGATAACTCCCATCTCTAGCCATTTTTCGATATTGTCGATACTCGCTGAATCAATGAAGATTTCCATTGTTGGTCTCCTTTCATCAGTATATAATCAGCTGCTTCCGTAAGATTGGGTGCGATGAAGTCCGGTACGGCTTCGAGTCTATTCATCATTTCACATAGTTCGCACTTCATCCTGCCTATCAGAATTGTCCGGCAGCCTGCCTGTTTTCCCGCCTGAATATCGGTAATACCGTCACCTACCATCCATGATTGTGATAAATCGATGTCCATTTCTCTGGCTGCCTTTAATAATAGACCCGGCCCGGGCTTGCGGCATTCGCAGTTTGTCCTGAGCCGGGGAATTACCGCCTCGGGATGATGCAGACAATAATACTCCCCGTCAAGTCCGGTTCCGGATACGGTGAGTAGATTGTTCATCCTTTTTCTTATTTTCTGAAAAATGTCCCTCGAGAAGAATCCTTTGGCGATACCGGGCTGGTTGGATGCCAGTATTACCTTATAATCGTTTTCACGCAGTTTTTTAATAGCCTTCCCCACTCCGTTTATCAGTGAAAACTGCTCAACGGTAAAAGGGGAGTCGATAATGCCGTGTTCATGATGGTAAATAAGCTTGTTAATGACTCCGTCTCTATCGAGAAACACTGCTTTCACGTTATCCGGCTCTCTTCGATTATTTCCCTGAGGTTATTGCAGATCAGGTGTTCGATGGTGAGGTGGAAGGACTCTACCTGGGGAGTGGAATATGCCGGAATTACCACGCATGCGTCGGCAATATATTTCATCGGTCCGCCGTCGAAACCGCTGAACCCTATAGCTTTACCCCCGTTTTCCTGGGCGTATTTCATCGCTTTCAGGAGGTTTTGTGACCATAGTTGCGCTTTATCCCGACCGGCACCACCATGGACGCTGATACAGATTACAACATCGCCTTTTCTGAACTTGGCTTTAAGCTGTTCGATGAAAAGATTATCGAAGCCATCATCGTTGATGAGTGCCAGCATTAACGGGATATTATCGTTAAGGCATTCGACTTTGAATCTTTCTCGACCGTCTATTATCGTGGTTTTAGCCAGGTCGCAGGCGAAGTGAGTCGCCGTGGATGCCGAGCCGCCGTTACCGCAGATGAAAACCTGATTGCCATTTTTCCAGGTATCATAAAGTAACTCGACGGTGCGGTTGATATCTTCTACCGACATTTCACTGGCAATCTCTTTCACCTCTGCCAGGTAACTCTTGATATAATTTCCGTTATTCATCGCTATCTTGTTAGGCGTTGACCAGTATCTTGGCGCCGTCAAAGTCAAAGCGGAAACGCTCCCAGCGCAGGCCTATCTTTTGCATGGCTTCTACCAGTCTCGGTTTGTCATGGTCGAAATTGTTGCAGTAGAACATAAAGAATCCGCCACCCCCGGCGCCGACCAGTTTCCCGCCGATAGCTCCGTGCTTTCGGGCAAGTTCGTAGCACTCGTCTACATAGGGGTCGGACATATTACTGGAGCGCTTCTTCTTTATCTCCCAGTGAACGTGGAGGAGTTCCCCGAGCATGTCCACCTGACCCTTTTCCAGAAAACGGCGGGTATCCAGCCCGATCTGTTTAATCTGGTCAAGGTTCCTGGTCATATCCTCGTCATCCTGGTGGCATTTCTGGTCTTGCTCGCTGAGTATTGCCGAGGCACTCCTCTGTATGCCGGTATAGAACAGCAGGATATTGCCCTCCAGTCTGTCCAATGACTCCCGGGAAAAACGCAGCGGTTCAACCAGAACATCTCCGTTCTTATCGATTGTTAAACAGGTAAGACCGCCGAAGGAACTGATATACTGGTCCTGCTTGCCGATGGGCTCGCCCATAAGGTCTATTTCAACATGACAGGCCTCTTCGGCGAGTTGCTTTTGCGTAATGAAGTCATGTTTATAGGCATGAAGGGCATTGAGTAGCGCTACGGTGAACGTCGAGGATGTGCCCAGTCCGCAGCTAGCGGGAATATCGGCTGTGGAGTGAAGCTCAAGCCCTCGTTCAATTCCGGTATACTCCAGCGCCATCCGGAATATGCGGTGCTGTATGTCGGCTGTTCTACTTACATCCTCTACCTGTGAGTAACTGAGGCGGATATCATTCTGAAATCTTTTGTTGGCAAGTATCGTGCAGTATTTATCCACCGCCCCGGCAATTAAAAAACCTCCGTGCTTGGAGTAGTATGACTTTAAATCAGTCCCCCCTCCGCCCAGGGTGATTCTTGTCGGCGCTCTGGAGAGTATCATTTCGTTCTCTCCAATATGTGTTGCTCGAACTCTTTGAGCCCCCGGAGTGAGCCGATTTCATAAAAACGCTCCTTCACCTCGAAGGCAAGGAGTTCTTCCATATCTATTAGTTGTATAAACAAATTTTCCAATGAATAAGACCGGTCTTTCGGAATCATCTTCAGGACTTCTTTTTTAAAAGCGTTAGCTCCGTAGTCGATATAAACCGTATCTTCTGTTCTGCCGTTTTTACTGTACAGTCTCACCAGGTTCCCTTTTATAGCGGTATTACTTCGGTCATAACGGTCATAATTCTTGAAAACCGTCATTACTCCCAGCTTGTTTTCCGACTTTATCATTGAAAAAACCTGATGAAAGTCCAGGGATAGATATGAGTCTCCGTATAGCGTAAAGAAAGTATCGTCAAGTAACGCTTCGGCTTTTTTTAGCGCTCCGGCAGTACCGAGGGGCTTCTCTTCAAAACTATATTGAATATTCACTCCGTAATTCCTGCCATTGCCAAAGTGCTGGGGTATCGTTTGTCCCAGGTGTCCCAGGCATAACACGATATCCCTGACCCCGCCTCTGGCCAGAAATGCCAACTGGTACTCTAAAAAGGCTTTTCCGTTTATCGGCACCAGAGACTTCGGTTGATTTATAGCCAAGTTACCCAGTCGGGTAGCCAGTCCCCCGGCTAATATCGCAGCCTGCATTACCGTGAAATTCCCCCCCTTTTTTGTACGAATATTCCCCTGTTCTTTTATAATTAGGTCTCCGGCTATCAGGCACCTTAAGAAGCGATATTGGGTGGCAGGTTAGATGCATCAGTCGATATGAATACCCACTTCTTTGAAAAGCCGGTTCAATTCTCTTCGGGCTAGATAGGTGGGCCGCCCCCCCCTTTTTTCCCAGCGTTGTACCGTTGAAAGGCTGACACCGATTTCCCGTGCCAGATGTTCTTGCGCCCACCCTTTCTTTGATCTTAGCTCTCTGACCTTTTCACACAATTGTTGCATTTTCTTCACATCACATGGTTGTTAAGTAAATGTTCATTGGCTGTAATACATAACATTATATACGGTGTATGCACATTTGTCAAGAATTTGGACAGTTAATGTCATATAACTCGGCTATATTTGACTTTTTTGTGACTCTCGTTCCTACTTACGCAATCAACATGGGGCTGATAAAGTGACAATAGTCAATTAATCAAGGTCGTGGTGAGAAATTAAGGATGTTTTTAACCGCCAGTAATCGATAGCGGTATGCTATGGAAAAATCTCCGGTAGTGAATTATAATAGAGTAACTCAACCCGGTTGTTTGATATGAATAAAACAACTCCGATGAAGGTAATCGTAGGAACACCTGCCTATAACGAAGAAAAGTATATCGGCACCGTTATCTTGCAGGCGAAGCAGTATGCCGATGAAGTAATCGTCGTCGATGACGGCAGTACCGACCGGACCCGTGCAGTGGCTGAACTCGCTGGAGCGACTGTCATCAGCCATGAGGGTAACCGGGGCTACGGAAACGCGGTACGTACGATTCTTTCCGAAGCCAAGACGCTGGATGCCGACGTTCTTATTATCCTTGACGCCGATTCCCAGCATAATCCTGATGAAATACCTTCTCTGGTTGAAGCGATTTCAGAAGGATATGACGTGGTAATAGGCTCTCGCGAAATGCAGAAGCATATGATACCGCGATATCGCCGGGCGGGACAAAAAGTCCTAGGGGGACTGACTAATTTCCTGTCGGGTGAAAAGATAGCCGACACGGAGTCGGGATTCCGCGCTTATTCCAGAAAAGCTATCAGCGAGCTGGACTTAAAAGAGACGGGGATGGCAATATCATCGGAGATAATTAAGGAGGCTGCCGCTAAAAAACTGCGTATCAAAGAAGTACCCGTATCCGTGAGCTACACCGGAGATAGCTCGAGCCTCAATCCGGTAAGTCACGGGGCGGGTATATTAAGAAGTTTATTTATCATGATATCCGAGGAAAGACCACTTCTATTCTTCGGGATACTAGGAGTGGGCCTGATAATAGCCGGCATCGTCATGGGTGTTCTGGTAGTCCAGGCGATGTATGCTAACGAGGTATTACAGGTGGGTAACGCCCTGGTATGCATGTTGCTTATCACCGTCGGGGTGTTAGTTATTTCCACGGGTATAATATTACGGGTGCTGACAAGACGTATCAGTGAACGTTTGTAGTGCTTTCACCGATTACTGGGACATCCTCCACTAATGCCGTAATTTTCCCCTTTTTTCCATCCCCTTCTTAGTTATCTTTTCCCACCCGACCGCCCTCATGGCATCGTGTGGTTGTCCGTTAGTTTTTCGCCGCCTTATCCCCACTACTTCTTAGTTATCTTTTCCCACACTGCCGCCCTTATAACTTTTTCTAAATTACCCGTAAAATATCCCCACCCCCTAAAAGGGGAGTAGCCAGCGTAGAGGGGCGAAGCATCTCTTAAAAACACTTCCCCTTCTCTTCCCAAGAGAGGGGGATAAAGGGGGTGGGTTGTAAAATATCAGGGGTGAGGTGTACTAAACCATTGCCCCGTCGCCCCGTTTTAACTGGATTATGTCGCGGCAATCATGTCTTCCATGCCCAGTTTTACCAGCGTTTCCTTTGTGGGTAGCCCTGTTTTTTCGTCCCAGCCACGCAGCTGGTAATACTCCTTGAGCATGCCTTTGAATTTATCCCTGTCCAGCACGTTTCCCGTCATGTCAGCAGGCTGGGCGCCGGAACCGGGCATAATCATCTTGCCCCCGTGTACCCCGAACACGAGAGGTTCCGTAAAGTTGAATTCCAGGGGGTAATCGTCCTCGGGCACTCTATGCCCCTCCCTTAACCTGATGAACCTCTGCATGTTGAAGATTCTCTCGGCGTAGGTAGCGAGTTCGGAAGCGGGGATACCGGTCACGGCATTGAATATCTTGCCTTCGAGTTCGGGGTCGCCGACGCCATCATCGGTGGCTAGCGAATAGGTAATCGGCCAGACGAAGTCGCACAGTCCCAGGCTATCGCGAAGGTAGGTGCGGTTCTGTATGTTCCTGGCCGCTACCGCTTTACCCTCGTATATCGTCTGGTCAGCGGCAGCCTCGCTGCCCCAGAAGAGTCTCGCTATCTTGAGATAGGATTCCGGTGACACCGGAGAAGACTTGGGGTCGTCCTGGTACATCGTCCACGGCATGCGGACATAGCCCATTTCGTGGACGTCGATGGGGTGCATTCTGGGTTCGAAAGGATACAGCAGCGCGTGGGCGATATAGGCTCTGGGCGGTACGCCGTCGTGCATGCCGATGGGGGCTACATTATAGGGGAAAAGAGAGCGTGCTTTATCCGATACCTTGTCGCGTACCCTCATCATACCCTCGGCTAAAATATCCCCGAAACCCTCGCGGTGGGCTATCTTGTAGAGCAGTTTTTCCAGGAATTCGCGGGTGCCGATTTTAGATAGTGGCAGGCCCGTTTCCTCCTCGGTAAGAGCGCCGGCTTTATAGCAGGCATAGAGCCACTCGACCATGCTCTGGAGCTCGAAGGTTCCGATTGAGTAATCGTTGGCCAGGGTGGGAGCGTCGAATACCGTCTTAATCGGTTCGTCTTCGTGGTCGTACACCCAGGGGAGGTAGTATTCCATGGCCTGGCAGCCGCGGAGGCCCTCCAGTTCAGGGTCGTTGCCGAATCGGTAGATATACTTGGAACAGGTCAGGCCGCACTGGTAGCAGTGTCTCTGTCCCACCGGTTCCAGCACATGCCCGTGGTTGGTCATACCCAGGCGGGGGGTTACCGCCAGGCTTACCGTGTTTCTGATTTTCGCAGTATAGCGGGAGAGCTCCTTGAGACGGGCAGGGTCAGCGACGGTGGGATGCCCCGTGCCTCTGAGGGCTATAGCCTTGAGGTTTTTGGAAGCCATCACCGCCCCGAATCCGGCTGTAACCGAACCGAGCTGCGAAGCGAAGATAATGGCTGTCCTGACCAGGTTCTCCCCGGCGATTCCGGTCGTCACGAAGCGTATCTTGTCACCGTGTTCCTTTTGCAGCATTTCCTCCACTTTATAAGCGTTCTTCCCCCAGAGATGCGAAGCATCGCGGAGCTCGACTTTGTCGTTGTTGATTATCAGTTGCACCGGCTTGTCGGCGCGCCCGTCGATAATGACGCCGTCCCAGCCCGCCCTTTTCAATTCGGCCGGAAAGTATCCGCCCAGACTGCCGTAGCAGTAACCCTCGGGGTAAGCCATGGGCGACTTGCCCGAGACCGACATTCTGGCGGCTCCCTGAGCGCCGGTGGCCAGCAGCGGTCCGGTCATGAAAATGAGACGGTTCTCCGGGTCGAAGGCTTTAACTTCCGGGGTTACTTTTTCCCAGTATAACCGGGAGGCAAGACCGCGCCCCCCGAGGTATTTATCGGCATATGGCTGCGTGGCGATTTCGCTTATTTTGGAATTGCTCAGGTCTACATGAAGTATCTTTCCCATCCAGCCGTGCATGTATATTGCCTCCTTGGCAGACAAAAATATCGGTAACTACAGTTTAACAGGGAGACCTGTATATTGCCAAGTAAAGTTGTTTTGGGTTTTATTTGCATTTGGTCAATGGGTACTTGTCTCACCCCTGACCCCTCTCCAGCCGGAAACATCGGTGAGACACCGCAATTATAACTGGCTGGAGAGGGGAGTAAGTAAAAGAGGGGGCTTCGTCCCCTCTTAAAAAACACTCCCCCTCTCAAACAGGCTAAAAAATGAGCATTGAATATATATCTGTTTGAGAGGGGGTCAGGGGGAGAGCATCTTAAATCAACCAAAACCAAACAAAACCATAGGTTTAATATAACGGGTACATCGTCACGAGGGACAGCTTCATGGGGTACGGATGCATTTCTACCGGGAAATATTATTATCTGGTTTCTTAAGCTGAAGAACCCTTGGGATAAGCTTTCCCACCGATTAGTGTCCTCCGTATACGGGAATTCCTTCCAGTCTCAACGCTTCGGCTATTTTACCCTCAAGCTCCTTGGCTTCTTCCCGGGAAAGCGGGTTCAGGTGGTTATACAGGGTGGGCAATAAGCATTCATGGTGTTTATACACTATGCGGGAAAACAGGGGCCCTTTTCTATTCCGTTTCCCCCGGGCATGTTCCTTGAACCTGGCATCAGGTGATTTTGAGGTTTCGCCAACATATAGACCGTAGCCCGGGATTTTGCCCTGCAGTCTGGAAAGTAAAATAATATACAGATGATGCTCCCCGGTGGTTTGCGGGGTGAAAAGGCTGGTAGTTTCCGCGGCTTTTTCCAGCCAGTCAATCGGATGTAATCCCAGATTTTGAGCAAACTCGGTGATATTCAGCCAGGCGGTTAATTCTATATTCCTGTGCTTCGGCGATAATTCGGCCAGGCAGTAGCTTAAGGTCTCAAGGTCACCTTTCTTGGCGGCTTTATAGGCCTGCTTTTCTACTTCTTCGGTGCTCCGGGAGGAAAATGGTCGAAATGCTGGTTTTCTGGAATCCATATGTCTTTCTCATCGGGATTTATTCCCGGGATAAGCCTTACCGTCTTTAAGCTCAACGTAGCCGACTTCCTCAAGTTCGTCAAGCATCAGCTGCACGTTCACGGAATACAGCGGCGGATAGATATTGTCTCTTTCAAAATCGGTGAACATGCCCAGGATTTCTTCCACCGTTATGCCCGGGCGGCTCTTGATTTTATCGAATATGCTCATTTCTCTCTTGTAGTAGGGAAGGGTGTAGCCGCCCGATGCCAGGTCGATAGGCTCGACGGAAAAATAGGCCGAGGTCCGGCAGTCGGCGCAGGCGAAAGTCCCGCCTCCCTTGAGTGCTGTCGGACGCTCCGGCGTAACGACGATGCCTGACTTTTGACCGGAGCCTTCCGGGGCTTCTTTCAGGGGACGGTATCCGATACCATCGTATTCTTTCATGGAAGGGTCTTTAAGGCTTAATCCGGAATATTTGAAGATTATCCGTTCGTAGGCTCTTCTTCCGGAAAAGAAGGTCTGCCAGACGGTCGGCACCATGGTAAGCAGGACACCGGGACAGATTCTCCCCTCGATTCTCTCGCCGTCATAGGTGAACTCCTCGCCGATTTCATAGTCGAAGTGGCAGGGAAAGCGTTCGACGTCGTTCATGAATCCAATCAGCTTGCCTCTAACTTTAAACGGCATTTCAATAACCTCCTTAGTTTAATAATGTCATTCTCGGGCTTGACCCGAGAATCCAGACCACCTTTTCCCCTCCTGCTGGATTCCAGCTTTCGCTGGAATGACAATAATAATTGATTTAACGTAATTTACTGCTTGGGAATAACCCCGAGTTGCTGCATCATTCCGAGAGTATCCGAGATGATCCAGGTCTCTACGAATTTACCGCCAGCGAATCTGTCTAATTCTATTCCGCTTATTGTAATCCGTTTACCTGTTGGAGCGATGCCCCTGAAAGCACCCTGGTGAGTGCCTAAAATAGTATAACGAGCGGCTACCTTATCCCCTTCGGCAATCATATCGTCAATACTACCATCAAGGTCTGGGAAGGCGGCTAGCAAACCCGCGGCGTATTGTTTGAATTGCTCCCGTGTCATGTCACCCGTAGCACCATGGTAGACGTAGCCGTGAGCACAAAGCTCATCTATTACTGCGAGATTCCCTTTATTTGCTTCCTCGAAGAATCGGTGCATCAGCGCTTTGTTTTCTTCAATTGACATGTGATATTTCCTCCTTCGTATTACTACTTTGGCACCACCCCGACCACGGAGTTATTAAAACTCCGGCAACGCGGGACTTTGCCGCTTCAGGATATTATCGATTCTTTGTTTCATAAGGGCGTCGATTAAAGGGTCGGTAAGAATATAGAAAGTGCCTTCCCGGATAGACTTGAAGACCATTTCGGCGCACTGCTCCGGAGACATCGTGTTCCAGTTGCCCTTCTGTATCTTTTTTAACAGCGAAGGTTGCTCTGTCTCTGGCCGTGTTTCCACCGGATTACTTAGTTCCCGGGGGCGGTTCCTCGCGGCGTTGCCGAGGTCCGAGGTGACGAAGGCCGGGCAAAGCACGGATACGCCCAGCTTCGCCTTCCTCTGTTGCAGCTGTAGATACATTGCTTCCGAGATTTTAATGACGCTCGCTTTGGTCACGGCATAAATAACCAGTTGCGGTTCGGTTATCAGACCGGCCATTGAAGAGGTATTAACGATGTGACATTCTACTTTATGGTCCAGCATAATGGGCACGAATACCTTGATGCCGTGAATCACCCCCCAGAGGTTGACGCCCATCACCCATTCCCAGTCCGCCAGCGTGTATTCCCACGGTGGTTTATGTGATGAAGCTTCTGCCTGCACACCGGCATTATTGAAGAGCAAGTGCACTCCCCCGAAAGCGT
>Ga0315554_1000463_pt1 | contig 24063 bp, 26 predicted proteins | sample SalMarSW160370MG_FD_202114 | JGI IMG/M metagenome (GOLD analysis project Ga0315554, IMG submission 202114) | Salt marsh sediment microbial communities from the Plum Island Ecosystem LTER, Massachusetts, United States - Salt Marsh Sediment SW1603-70 ...
TCGGGTCATGGCACTATTGTCGCTGGTTTGTGCGATCTTGGCAAGTCGACAAGGCCGAATTAGGCTGAGTAGTTACCCAGTGTCTAGGAATAGCAGATGTCTTAGGAACATAATCATATCTCCCTGAAGTGTGCTGTAAGCCGCTCATCCTCGCGCCGGGGTAGCCCGTAGGGTCGGTGTGGGTGGCGGCTCAGGTTGGCGTCGCCACCGCAATCTGACGGCAAGGACGAATACCTTTCAGGCAACCGCATTATAGCATAGAGACGTCTCATCATCAATCTGCTTGGGCGCCTCACCCCCATGGCGCAAACGCCACCCTCGGCTCCAGTTTGACAATCCGCTTCGCCGTCCACGTCAACATCCTCTCTCCGTGCTCTTGGCGTTCTCTGTGGTGCAAAAAGAGCCAACGGCTAACGGCCAAAGGCTAGGGGCTGAAGGCTGACGGCTGACCGCTCCGCAGCGAGATGCAGCCAATCGCCCAAAACCCATTGCCAAACCGGAAATCTGCGTGTATAATGGGTGCATGGAAGACAAACCCAGCGAAGCGTATCGTCCCTGGCGCGCCAGAGACGGCAAATCGGACCGAGGGCGTTCGGCGCTGAAGCAGTTGGGCATCCTGGTCGGCATCAACGCCATCGTCGCGCTGGTCATCAGCGTCAGCGTCACGCTGACCCTGGGCCCGCGGGTGGCGCGAGCGCCGGCCCCAGCCCCCACGGCGACGACGGCGGCTGCATCTGTGCCCGCTACCGCCACGCCCACGCTGGCCCCGGGCGAGCAGACAGTCTATGTCGTCAAGCCCGGCGACAGCCTGTCGGCCATCGCGTTCCAGTACGGCATCTCTGTCGAAGAACTGATGGCCGCCAACGGTTTGACAGACCCTGACGTTCTCTTCGTGGGGCAACAGCTGGTCATTCCGGTGCCGGGCAGCGTGCCCGTGGCGTCCGCCACCTCGCCGCCCTCGACGACGGCCCCCACGGGCGGCCCGACCGTCGCGCCCACCAACACGCGCCCCACGGGGCCCGACCTGCGCATCGAATCGGTGCAGATTGCGCCGGAAGGCGGCGACTCGTACGTCGTGCTCACCAACTGGGGGACGTGGGTGCGGCTCAGGGATTGGACGCTGGACGACGGAGAGGGGCACGTGTACACCTTCCCGGACCTCTCCCTGTTCCAGGGTGGAAGCGTGCGCGTGCACACGTCCGCCGGAACCGACACCGAGGTGGACCTCTACTGGGGCACGGACGAGGACGTGTTTGTCTCCGGACGCACCATCAGCCTGAAGGACGACGCAGGCAGCGTGGCGACCACCTACACCATCCCGTAGGCTCGATGCCGTTTGTCGCGAACTCAGCCGCCTCTCGATGGCGGCTCATTTTTGCGCAGGCCCTGCCAGGTGGCACGTGTCGTTCAGGTAGAGAAGCGACCAGTCGCCAGATGTCCAGGCGAAGGCGTTGATGCATCCGGTGTCCTGGGGGATGCGCCAGAAGGCCGAGAGGGGCATGCCCAGCACCGCCAGCAGAATCGTCTTGTTGACGACCTGATGGCCGACCAGGGCAACCGTCTCGCCTGCGTGCTCCTCCGCCAGAGAGGACAGCGCGGCCATGGCCCGGTCCTGCACAACCGAGAGGGACTCGCCGCCGGGAACGGCGACCCGGTCGGGCGACTGCTGCCAGAGAAGGTAGAGTTCCGGCCAGCGGGCGCTCACCTCTTTCGGGGTGAGGCCCTGCCACTGGCCGAAGTCGATGTCCAGCAGGCCGGGATTGGGCTGCACCGGCAGGCCGAGGGCCTCGGCCAGGGGCCGAGCCGTCTCTGCGGCGCGGGCCAGCGGGCTGGCGTAGACGGCGGCAATCGGTTCGTGGCGGAGGCGTTCGGCGACGCGCCGAGCCTGGGCGCGGCCCGTCTCGTCCAGCGGCAGGTCGGTTCTGCCGCGGAAGCGTACCTCCTTGTTCCAGGCCGTCTGGCCGTGGCGGATGAGCAGGAACGTCGTGCGCATGGGTGCCTCCTCCAGAGCAGTGCGGAAGGATTATAAATCAGGTGGCGCGGATGTCAAGCGTCGGCGAAGGTGACAAGGAAACGGATTGGGGCGACCTGGTGGAGCGGCGCATCCAGGAGGCCATGGAGCGCGGCGCGTTCCGCGTTCTGCGAGGAGGCCGAGGCCTCGCCAGCCCTCGAAAGGCGCGGTCGAGCCGAAGCGGCCTGGCAGAGGCAGTGGGAGCGCCTGCAGGGAGAACTGAACTAACTGAACAGGGAGATTGACATTCTGAACCTGAAGATTCCCATGGCCTGGCTGCACCACCCGCGCCTGCGCGCGGAGCAGGAGTTGGAGCGGGTGCGGCAGGGCACGAATCGAAGCCAAATTCGCGAAGGAGAAGACCCATGACAGACCCTGAAGAACTACACCGCCGTTCCATCGTCATTGACGGCCACTGCGACACGGTGCAACTGATAGCGGACCACGACTACGTGTTCGGCGAGAGGCACGAGACCAGCCATCTGGACCTGCCGAGGATGAAGGAGGGCGGCATCACGGCGCAAGTCTTCGCCGTCTTCGTCGGGGCGACCTACCTGCCCGGGCAGGCGACCTTGCGCGCGCTGCAACTGATAGACACCCTCCACCAGACCGTGGAGGCCTACCCGGACGACCTACTCCTGGTGAACCGCCCCGATGACATCGTGGATGCAAAGCGCGAGGGCAAAGTCGGCGTGATTGTGGGCCTGGAGGGAGCCGAAGCGCTTGCGGGCGACCTGCGGGTGCTGCGCATGATGTACACCTTGGGCCTGCGCAATCTGGGCCTGACCTGGAACTTCCGCAACCAGGCGGCGGATGGCGTTGGGGAAGAGCAGACCGGCGGCGGCCTCACCCGCTTCGGCGTCTCGCTGGTGGAGGAGATGAACCGCCTCGGCGTCGTCATCGACATCGCCCACCTGGCCCCGGCAGGGGTGGCCGAAGTGCTGGCCGTGAGCCAGGCTCCCATCATCGCATCCCACGCCAACGCCCGCGCCCTCAACGAGAACGACTATCGGCGCAACCTCACCGACGCGCAACTGGAAAAGATTGCGGAGAACGGCGGCGTGGTGGGGGTCACTTTCGTGCCGGCCTTCCTGGATGCCGACCCCGACCTGGCTTCGCTGGCCCGCGTGCTGGACCACATGGAGCACATGATGCGGGTGATGGGAGAAGACCACGTGGGGCTTGGCTCGGACTTCGACGGGTTCCGCGTCTACGACAGGCCGGTCGGCCTCGAGGATGTCTCCAAGATGCCCGCCATCACCGCCGAACTCCTCCGGCGCGGGTACGGCGAGGCGACGATTCAGAAGATTCTCGGCGGGAACTTCCTGCGGGTGTTCCGAGAGGTGATGGGCTAGACATGAAACTCCTGATGTTCCAGGCCAAACGATTCTGGTTCCGCTCCTTCTCCAGGACGCTGGAGTCTGTCGCGGAGCAGGATGTCGAGGAAGAAGTGCGCGATGCGGCGGTGATTTTCATCCACGCCGAGGCAGGAGACGAAGAGCAGGGCTCCGCCTTGCTTCGGAAGGCGCTGAAGAATATCAAGTGGATTGCCAACAAGCGTGGCTTGAAGAACGTGGTGCTCCAGTCCTTCACCCACCTTGCCGACACGAGCGCGCCCCCGGAGTTCGCCGAGAGCCTGCTGGAGAGCCTGGCGGCGCGGCTGCGGGACACGGGCTACACGGTGTCGGCGACGCCCTTCGGCTACTTCTGTGAGTGGGAGTTGTCGGTGTTTGGCGAGTCCCTGGCGAAGGTATACAAATCCCTCTAGCCAGCCTAAGCATTAAATATTATTCAGCCACGCTTGACAAAATTGAAAACCAGTATATAATATACTTAAGTAGTCTGATAAACCTGTCACTGTGCGGGAGGATGAATATGCACCCTGTGCCGGGCAAATGCCCAATCTGCAACGACAACCTGGTGGTCACGAGACTGCACTGCCCCAGTTGCGATACGGTGGTCGAGGGGCGGTTCTCCCTGGGCCGGTTTCAATGGCTGAACCCGGAGCAACTGGCCTTCGCGGAACTGTTCTTTCGGTGCGAGGGGAAACTAAACCGCGTGCAGGAGGAACTGAACCTCTCCTACCCTACGGTGAGGAACCGCCTGAATGACGTCATTCGCGCTCTGGGATACGAGGTGGACGAACCCACCGTGACCGGCGAAGAGCGGAAGTCCATTCTGGACGATTTGGCGTCTGGGAAGATTACACCAGAGGAAGCCGTTGGGCTCCTGAAAGGATGAAACAGTGATGGTTGCCCGCGCCGCTTCGCGCCGCGAGACCTTCCGGGGCCTGCGTCGCCTGGACATGAGCCGTGATTTGAAGGACATCTCGGAACTGATACGCGAGGCCTTCGGGAACGAGCCGGACCAGGCCGGGCAGAACATCGCCTCGGAACTCCGCAGCCTGAGCCGATGGTCGGCGCTGCTGTGGCTGCTCCAACGCCTCGACCCCACTTTTCAGAGTTCCTTTACAGGCTTCGTCTGGGTGGAAGGCGGGCACGTGGTCGGCAATGTCACCCTGAGCCGCGAAAGCAGCGCGCCCGGCCGCTGGCTGGTGAGCAACGTGGTCGTGGCGAGTGGCTACAGGCAGCACGGCATCGCCCGCCAAATGATGGAAGCCTCGCTGGACTTTATGAAGGCGCAGCGGGCCGTTTTGGCCTTTCTGATGGTGCGCCGCGCCAACGCCGCAGCCGTTCACCTGTACGACAGTTTGGGTTTTTCCGAAATCGGCGGCCGCGTGACTTTGAAGGGGACGGCGGCTACCGCGGCCCTGCCAGAGCAGCATCCGCTGAACCCGCGGTGGACTCTGCGGGACGCGCGCTTTAGGGACTCCAGGGAACTGTACGCACTGCAGCGCACCGCCACGCCGGAGCCGCTGCTGCGCGCACGCGTGACGCAGGGTGACGCCTTGCTGACGGACGCGCAGGAGAACCCTACAGACTGGCTTCGCGCCCTGTTGGGCCGACCGACCTCCTGCCAATGGGTGCTGGAGGAGCAGGGCAGGATTGTGGCCTACCTGCGCCTGGACGTGAACAGCAAGAAGCACCACCGCATCCGCCTGGTTGTGCACCCGGCGGTGCGGGGGCAGGTGGAAATGCCCCTGTTGGTCAGGGCGCTGCAACGGCTGGGAGCCTCAGCGCACGCTCCGGTTCTTGCCGACGTAGGCAGTCACGAGACAGGGGCGCTGGAGGCGCTGCGGCGGCTGGGCTTCGAGGAAAGCCGCTGGCTGGTGGTGATGGTGAAGCGCATGGACGCTACAATTAAGGTGGAGGTATAACCGATGGAACCTGAGCAGAAGGAGGTGCTCCGCCTGGTGCAGGAAGGCAAGATTTCGGCGGAGGAGGCACACAAACTCCTGTCGGCCATGGAGACGACGGCGGAAGACGAGGACGAAGCGCTGACGGTGGAAGTCGCGCCCGGTGTGCCGCCCCCGACGGAGCCGCGCCCACGCACGAAACGGCCGTATCATTGGGCCTATGTGGCTCTCTTCGGCGCGGGCTGGACGCTGCTGGGCGTCGCCCTGACTTTGTGGCTGAAGGACACGTTCTGGCTCATCCTGGTCGTGCCGTTTCTGCTCCTGGGCATCTTGGTCACGCTACTGGGCGTGTGGTCGCGGGACGCGCCCTGGTTCAGCCTGCGCATTACCAATTCCAAGACCGGCAGGAGAAAGATGGGGTTCGATTTCCCGCTGCCTCTTGGCCTGGCAGCATGGGGGGTGCGAATGGTGCGGCCTTTCGTCCCCCAGTTCCGCGACACCGCCATCGACGAACTCATCCTGGCCATGCGCGAGGGAACCACCGGGGACGAAATCCTGCTGGTGGACGTGGTGGATGACGAGGATGGCGAGCGCGTTCAGGTACACTTGGGGTGAGGGCATTATCCCTGAATCGAGGAGGTGAATCCATGTCGCTGACAGCAGAAAGATTGCAGATACTGAAGATGGTAGAGACCGGGCAGATTAGCGCCGACGAGGCGGCCAGACTTCTGGAGGCCCTCGAATCTGGCGCGAAGGATGCGAAAAGGGCGAGCACGACGACGGCTCCAAGGTGGCTGCGGGTGCGCGTCACCGACTTGAGGTCGGGCAAGGCCAAGGTGAACGTGAACATCCCCATGAGCCTGGTCAGCGTGGGCCTGAAGATGGGTGCCAAGTTCGCGCCCGAAATGGATGGCGTGGACATGGACGAAATCAGGGAGGCCATCCAGATGGGCGTCCAGGGGAAGATTATCGACGTCGCAGACGAGGAAGACGAGGAGCACGTAGAAATCTTCATCGAGTGAGAGGAGAAGAACACCATGTCCAAGGCTCTTTGGCGCTGGATTATCAACGCCGTTGCGCTTTACATTGCTGCCGCCGTTGTCCCTGGGATTGTCCTGACCGGCGACTGGGTGTCGCTGGCCCTCATCGCCCTGGTTTTCGGCATCATGAACGCTCTGCTGGGGCCAATCCTCAAGTTTCTCTCCTGCCCCCTGATTCTGGTCACGCTGGGCCTGTTCACGGTGGTCATCAACGCCGGGCTCCTGCTGCTCACGTCGTCGCTGAGCCAGTCGCTGAACCTGGGCTTTCAGGTCCGCGATTTCTGGTCGGCGGTGCTGGGCAGCCTGCTCATCAGCGTGGTCAGTTTCGTCTTGAACATCTTCGTCAAGGACGACAAGCGCAAGTAGTAGCGGGGCGCCCCCGCTGCAACTGAAGCCATGGCGCGTTCCGCGAACGCGGCCCGTTTCACCGCGTCGGGAGAATCAGACTCCCGACGCGGTTCTGCATCTCCGGCGGGCTGCTCTTCCTACGGGTCCAAGCGCAGCACCACGGGCGCTGAACCCGCAGCGCCGTACCGCTTTACAGGCCAGCGGGAAGAATGTACAATTGGCCTGTACTTTTGCAATGTGCGGCGGGGAGCCTGTCCTGAGCGCAGCGAAGGGACGCGGTGCAGGGATGCTTCATTCAGGCCGACGCCCTCGTCCCCGATCCAGGCAACCCGCAGGCGCTGAACCGGTATGCGTACACGCTGAACAACCCCGTGGGATTCGTACACCCCACGGACAAGTTCACAACAAGGAGGTGTGTATGAAGCTAGTGATGTGCTAGGTGATGGTCAACTCAATATCAGAATTGGAGGAGGAGGTACACAGTGATAGACTTCTTGACACTGCTGCTCATCAACATGACGGCCGGTTTGTTCGTACTGGCCTACTACGTATACCAAGGGATCGGCGCCGAGAATGTAAAACGGTGGGTTCCTGGCTTCGCAATGACGGGCTTCATCGCCGTAGTAGCTGGCCTGTTCATGATATTTACGTGGCCTCTCAGCGGCAGTTACAATATCGCCTTCGGCGACATGTCAGTCCTGTTCGGGACGCTGTTCCTTGGGGCAGCGCTGGCTTTGTGGAAAGGCTGGGAGATGCGCACTGTCGCTATCTACGCCTTCTTCGCTGGTGTCGCTGCCATTGTGGTTGGCGTCCGCGTGTTCAACTTGGGCATGACCCAGAGCCCGACGGTCGCGGGCATCGGCTTTGTCCTGACGGGCCTGGGCGGCGTGTTCGCCTGGCTTTGCTGCCTCGCCGAGCCGCTTCTGAGCCTGAGGAACCATAAGTTTCTTCGGGCCCTCGGTGCCCTTATGCTGATCGCGGCTGCCGTGATCTGGGCCATCACCGGATACGTGGCCTACTGGGACCACCTGAAAGACTTCTCGACATGGGTCCCGCTAACGCTGCGCTAAGTTGGTAGCAGAGCCCGTTGGCCCCACAATGGGGCAGCGAGAGGCATCACCAGACCGTACCAAACGGTGCAATCTTGGAGCATGGCTCACCGGGAGCCATGCTCTGGCACCATGCCGCCTCCTACCGCTCTACAGGCCAGCGGGAAGAGAGTACAATTGGGCTGTGCTTCTACAACGCGTGGTGAGGAGCCTGTCCTGAGCGCGGCGAAGGAACGCGGCCCAGGGCCGCTTCATCCAGGCCGACACCCTCGTGCCGGAGCGGGTGAGGTTGGCCCCATTCTTTGGACCACGAATCGGACAAAATAAGGTGGATGTCGGGTAGTCTGTCCATGCGATAATCAGGCATAGTGCACCTCTGCCGGCGTGCGATAGTCCAGACTCTGGTGCAGACGTTCATGATTGTAGAAACGGAAGTAGGCCATCTTGTGCCAGCGGCGGCGGCCCGCGATTTCCACGTAGGTATCGAAATCGTAGACATCGTCGGGGGTGTACATGCCCAGGACGAGCACGCTGCCCACCCACGCGGGCAGGCCCTCGCCCTCCGGCGCGCAGATGCCCGCCAGGTCGAAGTCGCGCTCGCGGGCAAGCGTCTTGACGACGGTTGTGGTGTCAGGTTGTGGCACGGGCGAGACCTCCGGGAGCGGTTGCCGCAAGGGTAGCGCGAGAGGAGCAGGGCGTCAAGGCGTACGGCCTGTCATCCTGAGCCTTGTCCTGAGCGGAGCGAAGGAACAGCGAAGGATCTCTTGCCGCGAGATTCTTCGCTCCCTGCGGTCGCTCAGAATTACAGCTGTGCCGCGGGGATCGCCACGCTCCAAGCGTGACCTACACGCTTCGCTCTCTCAGCGCGGGGGTCCAGCCCCGCCCAGACATGATTTGCTCCGCACTGACGTTGCCATTATAATGAATTGCAGTGAACGAGCACGAGCATTTCATGCGCGAGGCCCTGGCAGAAGCGCTGGCCGCTCTCGAAAAAGGCGAAGTGCCCGTCGGCGCGGTCGCCGTGCGAGATGGCGTGATTCTCGCCCGCGGCCACAACCTGCGGGAAACGCAGCGCGACCCCACGGCCCACGCGGAGATGATTGCGCTGCGGCAGGCCAGCAGAGTTCTGGGTGGCTGGCGGCTTCCGGGCGTCACGCTGTACTGCACCCTGGAGCCGTGCATCATGTGCGCGGGCGCGATGGTGCACGCGCGGCTTCCCAGGCTGGTGTACGGCGCGCCTGACCCAAAGGCAGGAGCCGCGGGTTCCGTACTGAACCTGGTCAGCACGCCCCTGCTGAACCACCGCATCGACGTGATTGGCGGTGTGCTGGCCGCGGAGCCGGCAGCGCTGCTGGCTCGCTTTTTCGCCCGGTTGCGAGAACCGGCTGAATAACCACTGCGTGGAGGGATAGCATAGTCTGGCCGAATGCGCGCGTCTCGAAAACGCGTGGGCAGCAATGCCCCGTGGGTTCGAATCCCACTCCCTCCGCCACGCATCGCAGGAGCCTTCCGAAAGGAGGGCTCCTGGCGTCTCACCCGCCCTGCTCCGGTTTGCCCCTGGCCTCCTCTTCCTTCTTCGCTTTCTGCAGTGCCGCCTCCCATTCGCTGTAAAGGCAGCCGCAGTAGTGCTGCTTGTAGAGACCGTGCTCGTTGGCCATGCGCCCGCGCTCCGACCACCCGCGGCGGAAGTTCTCGTAGAAGAACGGCACCCGATATGTCTGCCCCAGTTCTTCGCCGATGGCCCGAATCTTCGCCTGGTCCTGGTGTATGCTGATGAGAAGAGTGGTGGTGAAAGCGTCGAACCCCTGCTCTGATGCTACGCGGGCGGCTCGCTCCAGCCGCAAACGGTAGCACCGCTCGCACCGCTCTCCGAAAGCCTCGTGCCCGACGACGGCCTGAAAGTAGCGAGGCATGTCGTAGCCCTGGGGCCACAGCACGGGCAAGGCCACGGACTCTGCATACTCGCGCAGCGTTTCCCGCCGCTTCTCGTGCTCGGCGAAGGGGTGGATGTTCGGATTGTACCAGAGACCAGTCACTGCGAAGCCCAGTTCCAGGAGCCGCAGGATGGTGTAGGTGGCACACGGCCCGCAGCAGATGTGGAGAAGGATGCGCTTGCCCTCTCCGGGCAGCGGGGCGGGCTCTTCCGGCTCTGGGGCAGGCGGCAGATGGACGACATAGGGCAGGCGAATGGTGAGAGGGTCTTCGGCGATGAGAGCCGCCTTCCCGTCGCGGAGCATCCGCCGGGCCTTCTTCTCCGACGTCCCCGCGACCTCCTTGCCCTCGGCATCCAGCACGATGACCTTGCTCATGGGGCGCGGCACCTCAGAACAACGGGTGCTGCTGAGAAGCCTCAGGGCAGGGGATGCCCAGGTGTTCGTATGCGAGGCGCGTGGCCAGCCTGCCCCTGGGCGTCCGCTCCAGAAAGCCCATCTGCAGCAGATAGGGCTCGTACACGTCCATAATGGTGTCGGGTTCCTCGCTTATGGAGGCGGCGATGGTGTCCAGGCCGACAGGGCCGCCGCTGAATTTCTCGATGATGGTCCTGAGCACCTTGCGGTCTATGTCGTCCAACCCCAACTCGTCGATGTCCAGGAGGCGCATCGCTTCCTGAGCGACTGTCAGCGTGATTTTGCCCTCGGCGCGAACCTCCGCGTAGTCGCGCACGCGGCGCAGCAGCCGGTTGGCGACGCGGGGCGTTCCGCGTGAACGGCGCGCAATCTCCTGCGCTCCTTCCGGGCGGAGTTGCACGCCCAGGATGCGAGCCGAGCGGGCCACAATCTTCTGCATGGAGTCGGTGTCGTAGAAGTCGAGCCGATAGACGACGCCAAAGCGCCCCCGCAGGGGCGAGGTCATCAGCGCGAGGCGGGTCGTCGCGCCAACGATGGTGAAACTGGGGAGTTTCAGGCGCACGCTGCGCGCCGAAGGCCCCTTCCCGATAATCAAGTCCAGGGCGAAATCTTCCATGGCGGGGTAGAGGACTTCCTCCACCGCCTTGCCCAGGCGATGAATCTCGTCGATGAACAGCACGTCGCTCTTGCTCAGGTTCGTCAGGATGGAGGCCAGGTCTCCCGGCCTCTCGATGGCCGGACCCGATGTGACCTTCAGGTTGCTTCCCATCTCGTGGGCGATGATGTGGGCCAGGGTGGTTTTGCCCAGGCCCGGCGGCCCGTAGAACAGGACGTGGTCCAGGGGTTCCCCGCGGGCCCTGGCGGCCTCCAGGAAGATTTGCAGATTCGTCGTGAGCCGCTCTTGCCCGATGTAGTCGGGCAGTCGCTTTGGACGCAAGTCCGTGTCCAGCGACTCGTCGTCTGCTTTCGGCTTTCCTGAGATGATGCGGTCACCCATGAACATGCTCCCAAAGTGCAAGTGGTTTCATTATACCAGAAAGGCGCAGAGCAGGGAAATGGCTTGCCTGGCGCAGAAAACGCCGAAAAGAGGACATATCGGGAGAAAACGCGCGAAATGGGGAGACGGAAGCGGATTTGTGTGCTCTAGGCGATGCTTCGCTTGGAAATACGGCATTGACCCGAAGCGCAAAAGATGCTATAAGTAGGCACACCTGCACCAAGGATAAAAGGCCTGGGCAAATGGAACAACGGAGGATAGACGTACAGAGAATCCGAGACGGGCTCCTGGCGGAGAAGGAGCGAACCCAAGCGGAGATTGAACGGCTCCGCGAAGGACTGGTCTACGACCTGGAAATCTCTCCGGAAGAGGGCGACCCAGAGGTCTGGGAGAGGGAGAAGACAATCGCCCTCGTGCGCAACATGGAGTACAAACTACAGGAAATCGAGCGCGCGCTGCGCCTGACCGAGCGAGGAGACTACGGGCTGTGCGAAAGGTGCGGACAGGCCATTGACCCCGCCCGCCTCGACGCGATGCCCACTGCGACCCTGTGTCTGAAGTGCAAGCAGGAACTGGAGCGCATGTCCTCTCGCATCTCCCGCGAGAAGTGACATAGACACATGCGCGTTGCCGCGTTGGTCGGAAGCCCCCGCCGCCGCATGAATACCGACACCCTCGTCCGCGCCGCCATGCGCGGGGCGGCCTCCCAGGGCGCTGATGTGGAGTTGATCTACCTGGATGGGCTGGAGATTGGCCCGTGCAAGGCGTGCCCCAAGCACCCCGACCCCAATCACTGTTTCTTCTTCGACGACATGCAGACGGTCTATGAGGTTCTGGAGAACGCCGACGGCATCATTCTGGGGTGCCCCATCTACTACGGCACCGTCCCCGCCCAGGTGAAACTCATGATTGACCGCGCCAACTGCCTGACCTGGATAAGCAGGGATTCCGACGGCGGGCCGGTCTTCACGCCCCGGCTCCAGAAGGTGAAGAAGGGCGTCGTCATCCTGGTCAGCGACACGACTCGCGACCCGTCGGCGGCGCAGATGCCCATCCGGATGTTCTTCCACGATGCGAGAATAGAGCCTGCGGGCGAACTCTTCATCCCTGACGCCGACGCGGGGCGCGGCGCCCGCAACGATGAGGAGCGGCTGCAGGAGGCCCATGCTCTCGGCGTGCGGCTGGCCGAGGCAATCCGAGAAACCGCCTCTGCTCAATCGGCCCGTTGGAGCGGGCGACACGGAGACGCCTCCTGAGAGGCGCAGATGTCGTCGCGCCTCTTGCAGCGCCTGGCGGCCCCTCTAGTACTCGAACAGCGAAGCCATCGACTCCCCCGAATGAATCCTTCGGATGGCCTCTGCAAACACGGGCGCTACCGAGAGAACGTGCATCCCTTTGATGCGCTTCTCGCGGGGAATGGGAACCGTGTTGGTGGTGACAATCTCCTGAATCTCGGGGGTGGCCTGCAGGCGCTGGATTGCCGGGCCCGAAAACACGCCGTGGGTGCAGCACAGGCTGATTTCGGTCACGTCCAACTCCCGAAGTTTCGAAACGGCCTCCACCACTGACCCCGCCGTGGCAACCTCGTCGTCGAAAAGGATGACGCGCTTCCCTCTCACTTCGCCAATGATGGCCGCGATGCTCACCGTCTCATCGGTGAGCCTCTGCTTGGTGCCCACAGCCACGGGCAGGTGCAGGTTCCTGGCGAAGGTGTAGGCTTGCTTGGCGTGGCCCATATCTGGCGTGACCACGACGGTATCCGAGAGGTCCTTGTCCCGGTAGAAGGCAGTCAGCACGGGCTGGGCGGTCAAGTGGTCGACGGGGACCTGAAAGAAGCCGTGCACCTGGGGAGAGTGCAAGGTCATGGTGAGCACACGATTCGCCCCGGCCGTCTTGATGAGGTCTGCAATCAACTTGGCGGCGATGGAGATGCGCGGCTCGTCCTTCTTGTCGGAGCGGCTGTAGGAATAGTAGGGAATCACAGCCGTGACCCGTTTTGCCGAAGCGCTGCGCGCCGCATCCAGCAGGAGCATGAGTTCCATCAGATTGTCGCTGACCGGCTTGACCAGCGGCTGGATGATGAAGATGTCCCGCTCCCGCACGCTCTCCAGCAGTTGCACGTACATGTTGTCGTTGCTGAACTTCTTCTTGACGGATGGCGATATGGGGACGTTCAGATGGGTGCAGATTTCTTCGGCCAGCGTCAGGTGCCCGTGTCCGCCGTAGACGCAAATCTCGCGCTCTTGCTTCTCAGGGCAATTCGCAGGCCCTGTCGTGTCGATGTCCATTGTTTTCAACTCCTGCGTTTGGCAACCTCTTGTACGTACTCGTTCTCCGAAAGGAAGGAGCCGCCTGAGACCTCCTGCCGCACCAGGTCTCGTCTTGCATCGAAGGTCAGTGTCACCTCGACCGGCTGGTAGCATCCGCTGCTTCCGACGATAACCTTGCGGCAGAAGTATGTAGTGTCCTCCCGCTTCTCTCCAAAAGTCGCGCTCAATTCGCTGCGCAAATCGACCCTCGCCTTCAGCGGTTCGCCGCATTTGTCGCAGCGGACGTATACCCAATATTCCATGGGGTCGGGCACCCCTTGTCCTCTGGTGATGATGTTGAGCACACGCTCCCAGAAACCCATGTGATCACCTCACTTGCGAACGCCGCAGCGTTCTCTCAACTGCTTCCTACCTGGCAAAGCAGGGAACGATGAAGCGGAACAGACACACAAGATCGAGGCCGACGAGCGCGAGATACAAACCGGCTTCCCACACCCATGTCCACCGCGCGCCCAGCCTCCAGATGACGATGTACAGCAGAGCCGACAGCCCCAGGAGCAGCGACAGTGTCTTGAAGGCGCGGTGGGTGAGCAGAATCAGGCCGAGGCTTCCGGCGATGCCCAGCGTGCTCAGCAGAGCCATCAGCCTAGCGCGAGTGGGACGCAGGGTCTCGGTGAACCCCAGCGCCGCCGCCAGGGCGATGGCCGGCAGTGCCGGAAAGAGATAGCGACCCTGGTGCTGCACAAACTGCACGTTGTACCAGATGTACAGGAGCGTGGTCGACAGAAGCCACAGTCCCAAGACTCCCAGCGCCCGCCATTGAAACGGCGTCAGAAGGTGGCGGTTGACCCTGACACGCAGAAGGTAGAGCAGCAGCCCCAGAAACACCACCAGGCTGAGCAGCGCGAGAGCCTGGTAAATGCGCTGGTCTATCAGAACGCCCATCCAGCCGAACTGCGCCCAGAAACTGCGGAAGGTGGTCACGATGAATTCTTTCGCCACGCCGCTCCAGCCCAGGCGGGCGAGCCATTCCGCAGTAGTCGGCTGCCCCAAGACGATGGCATTGTGGCGCTGCAGGCCGAGGATGTCCGCGCCTCCATAGGTCATTACGTTGCGCACGTACCACGGGAGATTCAGCACAAGCGCGGGGCCGAACAGCACCAGGGCGCGGGCGGCGAAGGCACGCAGAGAGGGCTTCCTGCGTGCCTGGGCGATGAGCGCAATCAGAGCGACCGGTATGGCCGCGTAGGCTGTGGTCTTGGTCAGCATCCCCAGGCCCATGGCGACGCCGGCCCAGCCCCAGTATTTCAGGGCTGCGTCGTTCCTGGTCTGCTCGGCGCGGAGAGCGCCCAGGAGCAGGGCAATGGCCGCAGCCGTCCACAGGTTCGCCAGGGTATCGTTGTTCACCGCTGCCGACAGCGCCACGTGCATCGGAACTGTAGCGGCAAACCCTGTGGCCAGAAGCACAACCTGAGGGCGGTCCGGAAACACCAGGCTGAACAGCCGATACGACACCCACAGCAGCGCGGCGCCAAACGCTACAGAAAGAAGCCGCAGGGCCAGCACCTGCGCGTCCAGCGGCCAGCCCTCCGAAAGGCCGAACAGCGGAGCGGCCAGAAGGTAGTAGAGCGGCGGCTGGTGGAACTCGTAGCGGATGGGCGCGATGGACATCTCTTCCGGGAACTGCGCGGCCTTGATTTCCTCCAGATACTGGTGTGGGTAGTCGCCCATCTGCAGGACAGGGAGGCGTCGGGTGTCCCAGATTTCACGAATGTAGTTGAAATGGGCAGGCTCGTCCGGGTTCTGCCACGCCGGAGTCCAGACAGCGTACAGCGTGGCCGTCACCACATAGACTGTGATGATGAGAAGGAACCCCAGATTGCGTGCTCTGTCTCTATCTACGGGTGCATCCAATGTTTGGGTCTCTCAGTTTCGGCGCGTCAGAAGCGGGCGATGTCACGCTCCGCCCGCCATGCGCGCCAGTTCTTGCTCGACAATCGAGTCATCCAGTTTCTTGAAGAGCGGCGTCGGTTTGACCAGTTTCTGCCCAGGCGGCAGTTGGCTTGCCTCCCAGCGCACTGCCAGCGTGCTGCCGTCGTAGCGCAGCACCAGGTGCGACCACGTCTCTTCCTGTGCTTCTTCGGCGTACTGCCTCCCCAAGATGTCAGTCTCATACCCCAGCATGGTGTGCAGTTTCTGGGATGAGAAGGGCATGAAGGGCGCGAGGAGGACTTTCAGGTTGTCAATCACCCGCAGGCAGACGTAGACGGTCGTGGCCGCGGCCGCGCGGTCCTCTTTGATTTGGAACCAGGGCGCTTTCGTGTCCAGGTAGCGGTTCGCTTCGTGGGCCAGGGCCATGGCCTCAGTGATGGCCGCCTTGAACTTGCAGGCCTCCAGCAAGCCACCAACGGTGCCGAAGGCGGCCTCGGCCTGTGCTAGCATGGCCGTGTCGGCTTCTCCCAGCGGGCCGGCTTCCGGCACGCGGCCATCGAAGTTGCGGTAGGCGAAGGTCAGCGTGCGGTGAACCAGGTTGCCGTATGTGGCCACCAGTTCGTCGTTGTTCCTCCGCAGGAACTCCGACCACGAGAAATTGGTGTCCCGCGCTTCGGGAGCGTTGATGGACAGCATGTACCGCAGCGTGTCGGCATCGTACCGGGATACGAAGTCCAGAGCCTCAATCATCCAGCGGCGGCTCTTGCTGAGGGCCTTTTCCTCCAGGGTCAGGTATTCGTTGGCGGGCACGTCGTAGGGCAGATTCATGTCGCCGTAGCCGATGAGCATCCCCGGCCAAATCACCGTGTGGAACGGGATGTTGTCCTTGCCGATGAAGTAGTAACTGCGGCACTGGTCGCTCTGCCACCAGTCGCGCCAGCGCTCCGGGTCGCTGACCAGTTGCGCCCACTCGATGGTGGCCGCAAGGTAGCCTATCACGGCGTCGAACCAGACGTAGATGCGCTTGTCCTCGAAGCCCTCCACGGGCACGGGAATGCCCCAGGGGATGTCGCGAGTGATGGGGCGGCCCCGCAGTTCCGGGTCCTTCAGCATGTTCAGCGTGAAGGCGAGCACGTTGGGTCGCCAGTGCTCCTTTCCCTCGCTCAGCCACTCCAGCAGAGCAGGGCGCAGCTTGGGCAAATCCAGGAAGAAGTGCTCTGTGCGGCGCACTTCTGGGCGGTTCCCGCAGAAGCGGCACCGAGGGTCGATGAGTTCGATGGCATCCAGGGTGCGACCGCAACTGTCGCACTGGTCTCCTCGCGCATCCGGATTCTGGCAGTGGGGGCACGTCCCTTCTACATAGCGGTCGGGCAGATACTTCTCGCAGTGGTCGCAGTAGAGCGCGTCCATCACGTCGCGGTAGATGTATCCGTTGTGCAGCAGCCGCAGGAACATCTCCTGGGTGGTAGCCCAGTGATTTTCCGTGTCGGTCTCGGTGTACAGGTCGAAGGTCACCCCCATTTCGATGAACGCCTCGATGTCGCGAGGGTGGTACCGATCGACCACCTCGCGAGGCGTGATGCCTTCCTCGTCGGCTCGCACCGTGATGGGCGTGCCGTGGGTGTCGCTGCCCGAGACCATGAGAACTTCGCGGCCTCGGAGACGCTGGTACCGGGCGAAGATGTCGCAAGGGATGTACGCACCGGCGAGGTGGCCCAGGTGCAAATCGCCGTTGGCATAGGGCCATGCCACGCAGATATGAATTCGCTCAGTCATCCTTTCTCTCCTCGCTTCCTGTCAGCAGCCAAAGGGTTCGGTCACTTGCCAGCAGATGGGTCTTCCGGTTCCGACGCGGGTGGATGGCCCCGCATCTTGCCGGTGGTTGCCACAGGTTGCCGGTACCTTCCGAGCCAGTCGTTCAGCCGCACCTGAATCACATCGCCGAACATTCGGACGGCCTCTCGAACGGGGTTCACCTTGCTGCTTTCGCCGTAGTGCCACTCGACGGGCACGTCTTTCACCCGATAGCCTGACTTCAGCGCCAGGTAGAGGACTTCCACGTCGAAGCCCGTCAGCGTGCCGCCTTTGGCCAGTTTGGTGTCATCGCCGTACAGGAGCATGCGGCGAAACAGGTCGTGGGCCGACTCGCGGGTGAACAGTTTGAACCCGCATTGGGTGTCCTGAAACTCGCGGAGAGTCAGAAGCCGAACCACAAAGTTGAACACCCGCCCCATCAGGTGCCTGTACCAGGGCTCTCCCATACGTCGAGCGCCCAGCCCCTCGCGGGAGCCTACTACGATGTCGTACCCGGAATCCGCCAGATTCAGCAGTTTGGGCAGTTCTGTCAGCGGCGTGGGGAGGTCCGCATCGGTGAACAGGATGTAGCGCCCCTGGGCGGCCAGCATCCCCGTGCGCACAGCGTACCCTTTGCCGCGGTGGTCGTTCTCGATGATGCAGACGTGAGGGTGCGTTTCCGCGAACGGGCGCATCGCGCGCACGGTGCTGTCGGTGCTTCCATCGTCCACAACGACGACTCCGGCCGCGTACGGCTGGCTGTCCACGTACTCCAGCACCCTTTCCATGTTCTTGGGCAGTCGTCGTTCCTCGTTGTAGGCCGGGATGACGATGCTCAAGTACAGTTCGTCAGAACTCATGACCTCTCCTGATTCCCCGGCTGCCGGGGCGGCACAAGAATCTGCTCCAGGTCATCGGCAGTGAGCGGTTGCAATCGCTGCACCTGGCGTCTCTTCCGCAGCGCCTTGGGGATGGCCGCCAAGCCTGCCAGCACGCCCCGCAGCCGCGCGCGGGCTGCCTCGCCTCGCCAGGCAGCCAGGGCTTCCCGCACGATGTTCCACTGGGCACGGATGATATCCCGCCAGTGCCTTCTGAACAAATCGCCAGGGTAGTTTTTCGCAATCACATAGATGGTGTTGCGCCCCGTGTAGAAACTGGCGAGCGTTCCCCCTCCCGTCGCGCTGAGGTGGTGGTAGACGACAGCCCCCGGCGCAAACACGCACCGGTGTCCGGCCAGTTGCGCCCGCCATGCCATGTCCACGTCTTCGCAGTACATGAAGAGGTCTTCGTCGAACAGCCCGATTTGGTCTAGAAGAGAGCGGCGGTAGGCTGCCGCCCCCCCACACGGGCCGAACACGTGGTCGTTGTTGTCGTACTGGCCGGTGTCTTCCTCCCAGACCCCCCGGTTTCCCGGTATGCCGTCGGTGCGGTAGTAGTCTCCGGCGGAGTGGATAACGTCGCGGCGGTCGAACAGCCGCATCTTGCTGGCGGCCATGCTCGCTTCCGGGTGGGCATCGAGTGCCCCCACCAGTTCCGCCAGCCAGTTCTCGTCGACCTCGGTGTCGTTGTTCAGCAAGACGATGATGTCGCCCCGCGCCTCGGCGATGCCTGCGTTCACGCCGCCGGTGAGTCCCTTGTTGGTGGGGAGGCGCACCAGGCGGACTTCGGGGTAATCGCGCTGCACCATCTCCACCGAATCATCGGTCGAAGCGTTGTCCACGACGATGACCTCGAAGTCGCCGAAGCGCTGCTTCCGCAGGCTGGCGAGGCATGGTGCGAGATAGCGGGTCCCGTTCCAGTTCGGTATGATGACAGACACCCTCGGCTCGGCCAAGTCGCTTCCCTCACTCGCCGAAGTAGGCTTCCAGCGCTTCCTGCCAGGGCCGCAGCGTGATGCCCAGGCGGGCTCCGCAGAAGTTCCTCAGGGGCGCATAGCGCGGCGGCGTAGAGGCGCGCTTCCACTCGGAAGCGTGTATCGGCTGCACCGGGATGTCGCCGCGCCCGGACAACTCCAGAGCGCGCACGGCCCACTCGTAACGGGAGCAGATTCCATCATTGACGAAGTGGTAGATGCCGTACTGTTTCGTCCCCAGCAGTTTCACAATCGCCTCGGCCAGGTCAGGGGCGTAGGTGGGCGAGCCAAACTCGTCGCACACGACGCGGAGCGCGCCGTGCTGGTCGGCAGCGCAGGTGATTTTGGCGACAAAGGTGTTGCCTCCGCGCGCGTACAGCCATGCCGTGCGGACGATGTAGGACTTGTGCAGAAGGTGCTGGACGACCTGCTCGCCCGCCCATTTCGTCATTCCGTAGGTGTTGATGGGTTTCGGCGCATCGAACTCCAGGTAGGGCGCGTCCTTGCTGCCGTCGAACACCTCGTTGGTGCTGACGTGCAGCATCTCCGCCCCGCACTCCAGGCAGGCGAGGGCCACGTTCTGCGTGCCCAGTGCGTTCACGCTGTAGGCGGTGTCGGGGTCGGTCTCACACGCATCCACGTTGGTGTAGGCGGCGGCGTGGATGACCGCGTCCGGCCTGAAATCGCAAATGGCCTGGCGAATCGCCTGACTGTCTGTGATGTCGTGCTCTGGCAGGTCGACGCCGCACAGAGTTTCCCCTTGGAGCAGAGGGTTGAGGCTTTGCCCCAACTGCCCCATGCAGCCGGTCACGAAAATGCGCATCAGTCATCCGCTCCTTTTGTCCAGTTCTGTCTCGCCCTGTGCAGCCACGTGCGAACGTGCGGCTCGGCTTTCCACACAGCGCGCGGGAGCACTCCGTTCAGCAGAAGCAGCACTAAAGGCAGAACAATCCCCGCTGCGGCCACAACCACCCACTGTATCATGGCAACGAACTGCAAGAAGGCTGTGAAGAAGTCGGGCAGGTGCCAGGTGACGACAAGCCCGTTGTGGTAGTAACCGATGGCAATCTGGATGCCGAGGAAGTAGAGGACAAAGAAGACGAAGCCGTAGGCAGATAGGGCGATGTCAACCCAGGCTCGTTCTTTCTCCACCCAAAGACGCACAGCGACGACCAGTAGCCCGACGCCAAGCCCTATGAGCGTGCCGGTGAGCGTACTCATCAGGAAGGGGTCAAGCCCCGGTATGGTGCTCAGGGAGTAGACGTTGCCCGCCCGGATGAAGCAGATTTGGTAGGCCGTGAGAGCGAGCAGGGCGGCAACAGCCAGGAACAACACGCGCACACTCCGTTTCCGGTAGACCAGGTACAGCGGGAGGAGGCTGGCGAGGAGCGCCCAAATGCGGCGATAGTTCCGCTCTCCCAGCAGGCGCTTCTCGGTGGCAACTTCCATCTCGGAGTCTGCCTGCTCGACGGCGTAGGAGGCCAGTTGGGCTGCGCTCTCGTAATTCTGCACTTCGATGGAACTCTGGGCCACCGCCGCGTCTCCCGGCGCCACATCGCTCAACTGCCCGCCCTCAATGCTGGCGAGATACAGGTTGCCCAGCGCAATGCGCTGATTGGCCAGCGAGACCAACACGCTGGTCTTCTGTTCCAGGGACATCTCCAGGGCATCCGCGAGAACACGTCCCTGCGTGGCCGATGGCGGCGCGGCTCCCAGCAGCGTGGTGACCGTCGGGGCCACGTCCGTAATCCAAATGTCTCCCAAATCTCCTGCAATCACGCCTTTGCCGACCATGACGAAAGGCTCCTGGAGCACGACGGCGTCCTGGCCGCCGTGCCCGCCTCGGGCGATGTGTCCGTGGTCTGAAACGATAATCAGCACGCTGTCGTCCAAGTCCATCGCACTGGCAATCTTCTCTATCATCTGGTCTGCGGAGAGTGCTGCTTCGAGATACTCCGGGCTCTCCCCGCCGTAGAGGTGCCCGGTATAGTCCACCTGGTCGAAATGCACCAGGAGCAGGTTCGGGCGAACGGTTGCGAGGAACTGCAACGACTGGTCCAGCACCTCCTCATCTGCTGCCTCATCCTCCCCTTCCACGTAGAAGCCTGCCTGGAGGAGGTCCTGGGGGACCATCTTCTCCCACCAGTAGAACCCAGCCACCGCGCTGGTCATTCCCGCGCGCCGCAGGGAAGCGAAGATATGGTCCACCCTGATAGGCTGGATGTCTTCGTACTCGGCGTTGAGCGGCGGGCAGCCGTTGATGTCGGGGCTGGCTCCGGTGACCAGGGTCGTCCACGATGGCTGCGAGTAGGACGGAGGCGTGCTGTGCATTTTGGCGACGGCCGCCGACTCCCGCAACTGATTCAGAAACGGCATCTCCAGCGAGGTGTCGTAGCGCAGGCCGTCGACAATCACATAGACGACCTGCTGGACAATCGGGCTGCTGGACTGCGCGGCCGGCAGTTCGCCCTCAAGAGGCGACTGAAACTCCTCGAACGAACTCTGGAAACGCATCATCACAAAGTAGCCTGCTATGGCCAAGAGGGGCAGGAGTATCAGGCTCAGGATGATTCCGCGTTTTCTTCTCATCTCTCTCCTCGTCACACGTATAGGCCATTATAACAGGTTTGTGCCGTCAGCGCACCTTCTCCAGTTTCGCGAAACGCGCCAGCAGCATCTTTTTCCCCTTCTCGGCAAACTCGACGGTCACCTGCTCGTCATCCCCCAGGAGTTTGGACTCCTTGACCGTCCCTTCGCCAAACTTGGGATGCACCACGCGGTCGCCCGCCTGAAACGCAGGCTCCTGCGGCGGATTCGCGGCAGCAGGTCTCTGCGGCCCCCTGCGAGTGCTCGCTGAAGACAGCCGCCGTGCGGCCCGCGGTTTGGCGGCTGCTTGGGGGCGGTGTCCATGCAGCAAGCGCGAAGGAATGTCGCGCAGGAAGCGAGAAGGCTCAGAGGGTTCGGACCGTCCGTACGACGACCGTCTGAAGGTGTGCACCAGATACAGGGTATCTTTCGCCCTGGTGATGCCCACGTAGCAGAGGCGGCGTTCCTCCTCCAGTTCCTCGGCTGAGGTGGAGGAACGGCTGTGGGGCAGAATCCCCTCCTCCATGCCGACGATGAACACCACCGGGAACTCCAGCCCCTTTGCCATGTGCAAGGTCAGGAGCACCGGAGCGTCAGGCTGCTCGCCCAGGTCGTCCACATCGGAGACCAGGGCCACCTCCTCCAGAAAGACGGCAAGGGAATTGGGCACGCCCGAGTATTGGGCTGCCACGGCCAGCAACTCCATCACGTTGTTCCATCGGTCCTCGCCCTCCTCCGTGCCGTCCCGGAGGTATCCCTCGTAGCCTGTCGCTTCCAACACCTGTTGGAGCAGGGCTGCGGCGTCGGTCGTTTCGCTGGCCTCCACCAACTCCTCCCACAGGTGGAGGAATCGCAGAAGCGCTGCTGCGGCGCGGGCTCCGAACGGGTGCTCCTCGCCATCGTCTTGCGCCTTGTCGCGCAGGATGTGCAGGGCGTCCCAACCCGAGCATCCCAGTTCGGTTGCCCACGAGAAGAGCGTGCCCAGCGTTTTGTCGCCCAGCCCGCGCGGCGGGGTGTTGATGACGCGGTTCAGGCTGACGGCATCGGCGGGGTTGTACAGGATGCGCAGGTAGGCGATGGAGTCTTTGATTTCGCGCCTCTCGTAGAAGCGCGTGGCCCCGACAAGTTTGTACGGCTGGCCGCCGCGGAGAAACGCTTCCTCGATGGCACGCGACTGGGCATTGGTGCGGTACATCACGGCGCAGTCGCCAGGGCGGCACTCTCCGTCCGCAACCCGGCGCTGAATCTCGTTGAGCACGAACTGGCCTTCCTCCTGCTCGTCGTACGCCTCGTGGACGATGACCGGTATCCCCCCGCCCCTGTCGGTGAACAGCGTTTTGGGCGTGCGGTGGATGTTGTGGGAGATGACCGCGTTTGCCGCTTCCAGGATGGTTTGCGTCGAGCGGTAGTTCCGCTCCAGCAGAATGGTCCTGGCTCCGTGGAAGTCCTCGCGGAAGCGCTGGATGTTGCGGAAATCGGCCCCTCGCCAGGAGTAGATGGACTGGTCTTCGTCGGCCACGACGAAGAGATTGCGGTGCTCCTCCGCCAGGAGTTTCAGCAGCACGTATTGGGCTACGTTGGTGTCCTGGAACTCATCCACCAGGACGTGGCTGTACTGTTGCCGATAGCGCAGCAGCACATCGGGGTGATTCTGGAATACCTTCACCACGTACATCAGGAGGTCGTCGAAATCCAGGGCGTTGCTTTCTCGCAGCGCCTGCTGGTAGCGCGCGTAGACGCGTGCCGCAATCTCCTCTCTGTAGGACCCGGGGCGGTAGTCCTCAGGGGAGACCAGTTCGTTCTTGGCCTTGGAGATGAGGGCGTGCACTGCGCCCGGCCTGTAGAGTTTCTCGTCGAAGTTCATCTCTTTGAGGATGCGCTTGACCACCGCCAACTGGTCGTCCCTGTCGTAGATGGTGAAGGAGGGCGCGAACCCCAGCAGGCCGCCTTCCCGCCGGAGGATGCGCGCGCAGATGGCATGGAAGGTTCCCACGGTCAGCGCCTCGCACTGGGGGCCAAGCAGCCTGAGCAAGCGCTCCTTCATCTCCCGCGCGGCCTTGTTGGTGAAGGTGACGGCCACGATGCGCCGAGGGGAGACCCCGCACTCGCGCACCAGGTAGGCCACGCGGTAGGTGAGCACGCGGGTCTTCCCGCTGCCGGGCCCGGCCAGCACCAGCGCCGGCCCATCCACCCAGGTGACGGCTTCGCGCTGAGATGCATTGAGTTGTGCCAATAAGTCCATGTCGTCTCCCTCTCGCAACTTTGTATTCTACCACCCTGGCGCGATTTTTCCAAAGGCTTGTAAGGGTTGACGTAGGGCTGCTGCAAAGTCCCTTGACAAGGCGTCGCGCGGGGCTGAACCCCAATCCGTAGGTCAGGCTTCCATACCTGACGCAGCCGCCGCGAAGGCCCGGCGCTGAAGTCGTCGGGCTGAAAGGGCTAAGACCTCGGGGGTCTCTGTCATGCGTTTTGGCCAGGGACCAGTTGCATGCGGACGGGCGGGACGGTTGGAGCGATGGGAGGCATTTCGCAGACCCCCGACCTAGATTTGGCGCAAATTGAGCGTCATGTCATCGGCAG
>Ga0315554_1000464_pt1 | contig 24053 bp, 21 predicted proteins | sample SalMarSW160370MG_FD_202114 | JGI IMG/M metagenome (GOLD analysis project Ga0315554, IMG submission 202114) | Salt marsh sediment microbial communities from the Plum Island Ecosystem LTER, Massachusetts, United States - Salt Marsh Sediment SW1603-70 ...
ACCTCCATTTTTTTGGCTAACAGGAAAGTGTCTTCGGCTGGCTCGTAAACATGCTCATCAACAAGGAAAACGTGGTCTTCGAAATAGACTTTTTTTGGGTAAACCATCCACGATTTTCCTGCATGTATGATTGCTTACAGTTTGACTTTTTTTCCTGTGAAGTCTAGCTGAAATTTCCCGAACTCCTCTTTGATGCCTCTCAGCTGCTCAGAAGTTAGAACTGGCCCGTCTTTGCAGACCCTTAATTTGCCTATTTGGCAGCTGCCGCACAAGCCGATGCCGCAACGCATTATCCGTTCCAAACTGGCTTGGACGGGCACGTTGTGTTGTTCTGCCAGAAGGAAGGTTCTGTACATCATCTGTTCTGGACCGCAGGTGTAAATCGTGTCGAAGCGTTCTTTCATCAGCTTCTGTTCTATCTGATCAACAACTATGCCTTCGATTCCGTAGCTTCCATCCTCTGTTGTGAAAACGGTTTCTGAATTTACCCTTGAAAGAAGTTTGTCTATATGGTCCAGAAACAGGAGGTTACATTTGCTCTTAACTCCGCTCATTAAAGTTATTTTATCGGCTATTTTCACAAGCTTTTCAGCTAGAGGCATCAGTGGACCTAATCCGGTTCCGCCTCCAACCAGCATCACGTTTCCTCCTGCCGGAACGAAACCCTTACCGAATGGTCCCCTTACTCCAATAATGTCTCCCTTTTCTTTCTGGTTAAGAGCCCTGCTGGCTTCTCCAACCTCATTGACGGTTATCGATGTGAGCCCCTCCGAGTTTATTCCTGAAAGGCTTATTGGAATCTCATCAACTCCGGGTATCCAAACCATAACAAACTGACCCGGCTCAGCCTTTCCGCACAGTTTATCACTAAAAGTGAATGTTTTAACAGTGCAGTTTTCTTTTTTTGCTTCCATAATTTCTACGATTCTCATGCGATTAATCGAATCGAAAGACGGAGGCACTGGGGAACGTTTTCGGGAATGAAACTGCAATTTTGTTCGTATCCTTCATTTTTGGGCGTGTATTCTCTTAAAGAGTTGACGCATATTAAATATATCATGGCGCGTACCTCAAAGTGACTTTTTAGTGCAATCTTATTTGCTGACTAGGCTGAACCACTTTTTTCGAATCGAGGATGAAGCTGCCAACAATTTAATAGTGCAATTGAACAAGGGTAGGTTTTAAGTGAAAAAATGCGGTTCATCACCCAAGTGTTACGTAAGAATCCTTTTGGTCCACCATTTTATCGCCTCTTTCTGCCTTGGGCATTACGTCATCCTAGATTTCTCCTGTCGGCACGTTCACTCCTTCGTGCCTATACCGAAGCTACGCGACTTCGTAAGGAATCGGAACTGAACGGCTTAAAGGTGCCCCCAGCCTTAATCCTTAGTCTAACTCAGCAGTGCAATCTTAGTTGCTCAGGATGTTTTGCTGCCGCCTCAGGCATTACCTGCCACAAAGGCATTGAGCGCCAGAGGAAGAAAAAGCCGCAACTCGATTGGAAAGGATGGGTCAGCATCATCTCTGAGGCTAGTGAGCTTGGTGTATTCGGCTTCTTCCTAGCGGGTGGTGAACCTTTTCTTTTTCCGAAGTTAATTGAGCTTTGCGAAGAGTTCAAGAAGAGATGCTTCATAATCTTCACCAACGGTACAGCCATTACGGAAAGCGATTTTGAGCGCCTAAAACGTTTGTCCAACACTGCCATAATCGTAAGCATAGAGGGAGGAAAAGAAGCAACAAACCTGAGAAAGGGGCAAGGAGTTTACCAAAAGGCAACAAACACACTCAGGCGACTGACCGAGATAGGGACACCCAACGGAATCTCAGCAACAATCACGCGCCTCAATTACAAATACTGGATGAACCCTGAACGCATAGACAGCTTGTTTGCTCATCCTAAAGAATTGGCGGAGCTTGCCAAGGCTGTAGACGCGTATAGGACGGATCAGTGAACAGGGCTTCAGATGCTCTCTGTTAGTATCCTCTTGAAAATAGTGAGACCGTGTTTGGGTGCTAATTTTTTTTCTCCGAGCCTAGCTCTGTAATGGATTGGGATTTCGGTTATGTGGTATCCTTTAGTTTCCACTAGGTGATTTAGTTCAACTTCAATATCGAAACCCTTGGATTTTGGGTGCCAATTGTGTACAATTTCTTTGCGAACTACCCTCAATCCAGTAAGCGGGTCGTCCAAATCAATACCATTCAAAAGATTGTGCGTAAAAGATAGGAGCCTATTTCCTAGGTGGAACACATTAGGCATTGCTTCAAATTTTAATCGGTTGGTGAATCTGTTTCCGCAAACCATCCCAATTTCCGGGTTCTCTTCAAGAATTTTAATCATCGTTGATAGGTACTTGGCGGGGTAGGTGTAATCAGCATCAATTAACGCCACATACTTCACTTTCAGCCAGTTAATATGTCCAATTGCAGTCGCTATTGCATCACCCTTCCCCACACCTTTCTGAAAGAGAGTCTGAACTCCACATTCCTTGGCAACTTCAACTGTGCGATCCGTGCTTCGACCATCAACCACCAAGCAAAGAGGATTCTCTAACGAGCTTTTGATTTCAGTTAAAGTGGGACCTAAACCAGCCTCTTCATTTAATGTAGCAATGATTACCAGAGTGTCCTCAATGCCGTTATGTTCAATCATGTGAAGAACCAAACTATTCGTAAACTAAGAAGATAAAAAGCAATATTCAGAATGAAGCATTATTCCAAAAAACGAAATATTCCCTTAACAAAACTACTTTTTCAGTAGCCGTAAGCGACCGCCCAAAGTAATCAATCACAACAGTCTATCAGCAATAAAGCTTCTTAGAATTTGTGTGCTAGACCGACAAGTTCTCTTACGTTGTTGAAGCCCTTCCTCTTAAGATAAGCGTCGATGCCTTTAGCGACGGAACTGAAGACGCTTACTCCTTTGAAGGCGATGGCTGTTCCTATCTGAACCGCGGATGCCCCCGCCAGCATGAATTCTATGGCGTCCTGCCAGCTTGTTATTCCGCCGCAGCCGATGACTGGAACATCAACTGAGCTGTAGACATCGTATACGCATCTGACGGCGATGGGTTTTATGGCGGGTCCGGACAATCCGCCGAACTTGTTGGCTAGAAGTGGTCTGCCTGTTTCGATTTCGATGTTCATAGCCTTAACCGTGTTTATGGCTGTTATTGCGTCTGCCCCAGCTTCCTCAGCGGCTTTAGCAATCTCGCCTATGTTTGCGACGTTGGGGGTCAACTTCACAATCACTGGCTTGGCAACCTTTTTCTTCACTTCTTCCACGATTTCCGTCAGCAACAGAGGGTCGCATCCAATCTCTGCTCCGGCTTTTTTGACATGGGGACAGGACACATTCAACTCTATGGCATCTGCACCCATTTTAACTGCGATTTCAGCGACCGTGGCGAACTCTTCTGACGAATAACCGTAAATGCTCAAAATGGTGGGAACTCCGGTGTTCTTCAGTTCCTTTATTTCCTCTTTGAAGTGGCTGATGCCCGGGTTTGGTAGACCCATGGCGTTGAGTAAGCCGCAGTCAGTCTGGACAACTGTTGGGTTGGGGTAGCCTGTTCTTGGTTCTAATCCCATAGACTTTGTTACAATGGCTCCGGCTCCTGCTTCTATCACGCTCTTTAATGATAATCCGGTGTATCCTAGGATTCCTGAGGCGAGCATGGTGGGGTTAGCAAGTTTCAGTCCAGCTATTTCGGTGGCAAGGCGATTCTCCATTTTTGTTTCCCTCTTGTGTAGTAAAAGTTATCCACTGCCAAGATAAAGGTTAGGAAACGTACTCTAATATGATTATATGATGGATGGAAAAGTTGTGAAAGCCACAATAGTAGAATCTGTAATTGGAGTTTTTGGTTTCGGCGAAGACAACGAACTGGTTGAAACAGTGTTCTTTCCTAAAGACCCGCAGGAAACGGCGGAAAGGCTTCGGAAGATAGAGGATGGAACGGTAATAGAGGAAATCTCAAGTTTGGTTGATAAACTGCGGGCTAAAGGTTACACACATTTTGTTTTTGAGAATCAGGAAATGGCTAGAAGTGCCAGTGAAAAGCTGAGCATTGAAGTGGCTGTGGAGACGTCTTCAGAGGCGGGTAAGCGGCTTCGAGAAAACTTGGAAAAGTTTGCCTTGGACCTAGAGTTTGTGGAGAAGCCGGAGCAGCTTCGTGTGCAGATTCACAATGTTTCAATCGAACTAGCTAAGATGAAAGTGAAGAAGACCATTGAAAGGCGAGACTTGCTGGTGGCTCAGGCAGTTCAAACCGTTGATGATCTGGATAAATCGTTGAATATTTTTATGAGCCGTTTACGGGAGTGGTTTGGGCTCCATTATCCAGAGTTGGATAGGCTGATTGACAAGCATGAAACTTATGCTCGTCTCGTAGTTAACTTGGGAACAAGAGAAAACTTCACTGCTGAGAATCTAGAGAATGAAGGGCTGCCGAAGAATAAAGCCCAATCTATAGCTAAGGTTGCTGTGGCGTCTATGGGCGCTGATATAAGTGATGAAGATTTTTCTAAGATTCAAGACATGTGCAGAAAAGTTCTTGAGCTTTATGGCGTGCGCCAATCGTTGGAGAAGTACGTGGACTCGGTTATGGAGGAGGTTGCACCAAACACTCGGACAATAGGTGGTTCACTTTTGGGGGCTCGCTTGTTAGCCCTTGCCGGTGGACTGTTAAACTTGGCTAAGTTGCCGGCAAGCACAATTCAAGTTTTGGGTGCTGAGAAAGCCCTGTTTAGATCATTGAAGACAAAGGCGCGTCCGCCTAAGCATGGGATAATCTTTCAGCATCCGCTTATTCATGATGGGAAGCGTTGGCAACGTGGAAAGATTGCTCGAGCGTTGGCTGGAAAATTGGCTATAGCCGCTCGGGTTGATGCCTTCAAAGGCAAGTATATGGGAGACAAATTGAAAGCTGACCTTGAGAAGAGAATCGATGAGATTCGGGAGAGGTACGAGAAGCCTCCGCCGCCTTCTGCACCACCAAAGAGAATTCCAAGCAGAAAGCCCCCGGAAAGAAAGCGTCCGCGGAGAAAGAACCGTGGTAGTAAACGTTAAGCCTCACCCCAGTTTTCCAGAAATTTACTGGGTTACTCTGGAAGATGGAACCCGAAAGTTAGCTACTAAAAACTTGGCTGCTGGAACCTCGGTTTATGGAGAGCGTCTCGTCAAGTTTAAGCGAGACGAATACAGACTCTGGGATCCTTACAGAAGCAAGTTAGCGGCTGCCATACTCAAGGGTTTAGACACTGTTCCCATTTATCCTAACCACAGGGTGCTGTATCTGGGCGCGGCTTCAGGAACAACTGCAAGCCACGTCTCTGACATTGTTGGCGAAGAGGGACATGTATACTGTATCGAGTTTGCTTCGCGTTCCCTGAGAGAGTTGGTTAACAACGTTTGCATTTTACGGTATAACATGTCGCCTATATTGGCGGATGCACGGTTGCCGGAAACCTATTCGCGGATGGTGCAGCGGGTGGACAGTGTTTACTGTGATGTTGCTCAGCCTGAGCAGGCTCGGGTTTTGGCGGATAATGCAGACATGTTTCTGGCTGATGGCGGCTGGGTTATGTTGGCGATTAAGGCTCAGAGCATAGATGTCACTAAGGAGCCGTCTGTGGTTTTCAAGAATGAAGTTGCTGTCTTGGAGGCTAGGGGATTCCGAATCGATCAAGTTGTTGGTCTTGAACCCTTTGACAAGGCACATGCCATGGTTGTCGCCCAGAAGTAGTAACTTGATTTTGTTGTTTCCACGTTTTTCTGAAAGTACTGTTTTCAACAATGAAGTATTATTAGGAGCCTAATAGAACAGGCATTCAACAGTGTATCCACTTACCCATGCTATGCGCTATGACTTGAAGCTTTTTTGGGTTCTACTTCATTGTCAGATACAACAGCACAGCTAGGGCTAAAGTTGTGAACAGGTCTGGAAGCATTGCGAAGGGTCCAAGACCGAACGCTTGATAGCCAAAGAGCCACTGCAGTAGGGGATTGGATGTAAGGGCATAGAGAAGCAGAATCAGTGAGAAGAGTATCAGTCCGATTGTGAATTCTGACTTTAGTTTCTTGTACATGTCAACGTATGTAGCCAGCAGGAAAACTAGGAGTGTGGCGTTGATTGAGGAAAGTATTGTTTTGATTTTGTAGAACAACTCTATGTCCATGTAGAAAGATTGTCTATCCTCACTAAACATATCAAAGGGAACTTGTCTACGTGCGAATATGGAAGTTGGAGGGGCTGGAGCATTTTGGGTGGCTAAAAAATCTGCGAACACAGTCACCACTAACAAAATCGCGAACATTATCCAGATTTTCACGTATTTGTTCATTGTAGGTTCACTTCTTTTTCTTCCTTTTTTGTTTTTTCCACAATTTGTTCACAATCTCTTCGAATAAGCCGTAATTTTCCTCCATTTCTGTAGACAAGAAATAGGTATTACCATACCCGTCTCCGGCGGAAGTGATTATCCTGTTCTTTTCTAATAGTTTTAGATGGTGCCTTATAGTTCGGTAATCCATCTCGAGACTGTTCGCCAATTGGTTTGCGTTCTGCGGGTTTTCCCGTAAGGTTTCAATTATCTTGGCGCGAGTTACGCCGCCCCTAGTTCCCGCAATAAGCCAACCAAGCAAATACTTCAACGGGCGAACGCGAACAGACATCCATACAGCTCCAAGGAAACAACGGACCTAATTGAAGTGTTTTGAGGTTTATAATAAATATCCCTATGTTACATGGCGCGTTACATCTTTGATTTGTCTTTTTAACATTTTACTTGCGTTGATTTGGGTTAGATTTGAGTCTAATTCTGAAAAAATGTTTTATGTAAAACAGTAGTGGCTAAAAGTCAGCACACAATTCAAAAGGGGAAAAAATTGGGCGTTTTCACAAAATCGTTTGGAAATATTTCGAGACTAAAAACAGTGCTCCTGATCATAATCATGTGCTCTGTTTCAATTATGGCGTTTTTGCCAACATCCTTGCCAGCTTATGGTGCAATTGAATACTCGCACATTTATGGTACCGTTGCAGATGAAGACGGCGTGGGACTTCATGGAGTCACTGTGGAACTAATCACGGGTGGAGTGGTTCAGGATTCTGCATCCAGCAATTCAGAAGGCTTCTTTTTTATTGAGAATTTATTAAGTGGAACTTACAGTATCCATTTCAAAAAAATCGGATATGTTGAAGTTACAAAAAGCGTTACGTTACAGGGTCCATATGTCAACCTAGGCACCACCGGGCTGCTCAGATCTTTAAGGCTGTCCACCTCGAGATTAAGTTTAATATCCAATTCAGGCAATCAGGTCACAATCCCGTTCACAGTGGGAAATTCTGGTGAAGAGACGGAAGTCGTGGAATTTTCAGTATCTAAACCTAACGGATGGCCCACAAGAATATTAGAGCAGGGTTATGAGGTTACAAAAGTTAGCGTATCAGCTGGACAGAGCATATCGCTTCAGCTAGAGGTCACTGTTCCCTTAACAGCGCCTGTAGACGTAGACTACAATGTTTCAGTAACTGCTCTTGGAACAACCAACTCATCCCTGACTTTCACGGTGCTAACACGCACCCAACCCACAGCTACGGTGTCAGGCAGAATCGTGGACGAAAATGATAACGGAATACAAGGGGTCACGGTCGATTCCTACTCTTCTGAAAGTCTTATCCAAAGTGTAGAAACCTCTTCAGACGGATCATTCACCCTTGAGCAGGCAACAGGCACCACCGCTTCGCTTCACTTCTCAAAAGACGGCTACGTTGAGGTCACTAAAACTGTTTCCTTGGAATCCACAACTGAAAAACTTGAGCTGGGCAAAATAGCCTTAGCCAAAGCCGTAACTTTACACTCTTCAATCTTAAACACGGTAGCAACCCCCGGAGAAAAACTGCTATTACCTTTTGCGGTAATCAACATTGGCGAAGACCAAGAAACAGTGCAATTGTCAGCATCTAAACCTAACGAATGGACCACAAGAATATTGGACCAGAGTGGTCGCGAAGTTAAAAACGCTGCAATATCATCAAGCGCAACCTTAAACTTACAGTTAGAAGTCATGATTCCGCTTGCGGCTACCGGAGACAACAGCTTAACCGTAACTGCTGTCGGAAAAACAGTCTCCACACTAAACCTTCTGATAAATGTCGAGCCAATGAATGAATCCATAATATTTTGTCAATTCCCCGGAAAGTGGGCTTTACCTGGCGACACTGTCGTATTCCATGTGGAGCTAAAGAATCCCTTCGGCTTTGAAATACGTTATAGGATATCAGTTGATTCTGAGCCCTCTGATTGGACCGCTTCCATAAAAACTGCAAGCGGCGAATCTGTGACAGAAATAATTCTTGGCGCCGACGAGTCTGTAGACCTCGTAATTGAAGTGGAATCACCTACTTCTGCAACTGCAGGCGAAAACTATGAGCTCGTAGTCAGGGCGGAATCCACTGACCAAAATGTTACAAGCTCTCTTCCGCTGATTATTGCTCTAAATGAGCCTGAAGTGGTTGAGGAAGTTAAGATTACCACGAAATTTCCGGAAGTAACTGTTGAAGCGGGAGAAGCCATCGAGTACCAGATCACAGTAGCAAACCTGGGAGACACCAACAAACTACTGTTCCTATCTATTGCGCCTCCCACTGACTGGAAAGCAGTTTTCAAATCAGGAGCAACAGAAATTACAAGGCTTGACATAGACGCTGGAAGCTCCGAGGCACTCACTATCGAGGTGACTCCTCCAAGCACGGTTAGCCTCGACAGCTACGATATACCTGTTCAAATTAAATCAGAAACAGGTACCGTATTCGCTGAGACAGACCTAAAAGCCACGGTAGTCGGCGCATATGCCCTAAACCTAGAACTATCGACACTTCTAACAAGTACAAATAGCGGAGATTCCACCTCGTTCAGTGCAACAGTCACAAACACAGGTTTTTCGTATGTTACAGCTGTTGGTCTCGATTTCGACGTTGAAGACGGTTGGGACGTCACAATCAGCCCTGCACAAGTGGATTTGCTTAGACCCCAAGAGTCTGTCACGTTTAATGTGCTTGTAGATACGCCGGAAGGAACTGTTGCAGGGGACTACATGGTTACCCTAGCGGCTGTAAGCGACCAAGTTAGTTCCAGCCAAACTCAGGTTAGAACAACAGTCACAACCTCTACTTCGTGGGGACTATACGGATTGGGGTTGGCTGTCGTATTGATTGTCGCGCTTGTGTTAGTATTCAAGAAATTTAAAAGAAGGTAAAAAATGAAATGTCTGAACCCATAATACAAACCCAAAAACTGACAAAACAGTATGGAGATTTTAAAGCAGTTGACCAGCTAGACCTAACCATCAACGAAGGAGAGATCGTAGGCTTTCTCGGTCCAAACGGAGCCGGAAAAACTACGACGCTTCTTATGTTAATGGGGCTTTCCCTACCCACTTCAGGCACTGCTACAGTAGGGGGTCATGATGTCGTCAACAAGTCAAGAGAAGTAAGGAAGATTGCGGGGATGCTGCCTGAAGGCGCCGGATACTATGAGGACTTAACCGCAAAGCAAAATCTCCAGTATATTGGACAATTGAATGATATACCTAAACCCGAAATAGAGAAGCGCTCAGATGAGCTGTTTGAAGCTGTAAACTTAACCAAGTGGGCAGATACCAAGGTTGAGAAGTTTTCTCGTGGGATGAAGCAGCGTCTAGGAATTATGGAGGTTCTACTTAAGGAACCAAAAATTGCGTTTTTCGACGAACCAACAATCGGGTTGGACCCCAAAGCTACGAAAGAATTGAGAGACATACTGATTAACCTGAACAAGGAACGGGGTCTAACAATCTTCTTATCTTCCCACTTGTTGTACGAGGTTCAACAAACCTGCCAGAAGGTACTCATTATCCGTAGAGGAAAACTTGTGGCTGCAGACACGATAGAGAACCTCTCCAACACCATGGAAAGTAACGAGAGGAGAAACATCGAATTTGAGTTGACAAAGATAAACTCGGACCTGATCAGAAAGATTAACGAAATTGACGGCGTAACCTCTGTTGAGCAAGAAAACCATAAACTCTACGTTAGCATGGAAAAGGACAATTCCAGAGCGATTTCGGAGACCATCACAGAACATGGTTCAACGATTCTGTTAATGATGCCACGTAAGCACAGCTTAGAGGAAATCTTCCTCGACTTCTACAGGGAGGATGATTAGAAATGTCTGGTTTGATGACTATATGCCGTAAAGAACTTTCAGACCATCTGGGAAGCAAACGTTACCTTCTACTATTCGCTTTGATAGTAGTTTTGTCAATTGCATCCGCGTACCAAGGTGCCGGATTCATAAAAAATAACCCCGAATCCAGCTTTGTAGACATATTTTCGGGGGCTCAGAACAGCAGCTTTTCTTTCATATATCTGATGGTTATATTCGGTCCCATCATTGGATTAGCACTAGGTTTCGACGCTATAAATAAGGAGAGAACACGCGGTAGCCTCTCGGTACTTCTCTCTCAGCCAATATTCAGAGACTCTATCCTCAACGGCAAGTTCATCGCTGGAGTAGCTGCTCTTTCACTGCTAGCTGTAAGTACCATTGGAATCCTAACAGGCGTGGCAATACCTATTTTGGGATTTGGTCCAGCAGGCGAAGAAATAGTTCGGATCTGCGTGTTTACGTTGTTCACGATACTGTATCTGTCCATTTGGCTTGCTTTAGGTCTTCTCTTCTCAATAATGAGCAAGAACACAACAACGTCTATACTCATGTCCATCTCCACATGGCTCCTCTTTTCGATAATCATCACAATCGCAGCATCGTTCATAGCCAATATCGCTGCGCCAATCGAAATGCCAACCGGATTCCAAGCAGTAACAATACCAGGCAACCAAACATTTCCTGGAGGTTTTGGAACGTTCAACCAAACTAGCAGATTCAACCAAACATTCAGTGGTCAAAGTTTCCTTGATCAAACACAAATGACCGATTACAGGCAAACCATGGAAGACAACGCTAACATCGAAGCAGCAGTCCAAAAAATTTCGCCATGCTACCTCTACCAAGACGCCGCAACATCACTGCTTGGTATCGCCGAAGGCGGATTTGGGTCAGCTGGAAACCCATTCCGAGGTTTAGAGACAAGTCAGAGTGTGTCATCAAGCTGGCCACAGATAACAGTACTAGCAGTTGTTCTAGTCGCCTGCTTCGCCTCATCATATATGCTGTTCCTACGCCAAGAAATCAGGGCGGGAGGTTAAGGTCATGGATAAACGTAAATCCCTGATTCTAGCCTCAGCGGTAGTTCTGATTGCCATTTTGAGCGTTGCCCTCTTGTCAATGCAAAATACTACTCCCACGAATGAAGAAGACGACAATGTTATTCCAGAGAATGCAGAAACAAACGGTCTTCCTTATGGCGGGCATTCGGCTAATTTTACCTTCCCAGAAGGTGACTTCAATTTCACCATTCCTGGAGGTGGATTCAATTCAACGTTTCCTGAAGGCGGATTCAATTTTACCTTTCCCGAAAATGGATTCAATTCCACATTCCCGAATGGCGGATTCAATTTCACCCAACCTGGAGATGGATTTCAAAACAGAGCACCTCCATTCATGGGCAACCTAACCGATGAGCAGAGGACAATACTTAACGAAAAGATGCAAGAACTGAGAGAGTCCGGAGCTACCCCACAGGAGATTATGGCTGCGATGCAGGAACTAATGGAAGAATTTGGGGTCCAGAATCCCTAAAACAGAAAAAGGGATGATGGCTGAAGAAGCCAACTGTAGCTTATGTGAATTCAGCCTTTGATGTAAAAACTAAAATTCCGCTCAAGATTGAGAGTATGAATATTGATATTTCAGAGAACAACAGGATGTCCGTAAAGCCGTATTGATAATGTTGAATAGTTATGTAAGTGACAACTACCGAAGCCAATAGGAGAATAACCCCTAACATTGAAACTTTAATCCACTTTCTTTTCAGCATGAACACTCCCCCAGCTAAGCCAAATGCAGAAGCTACAATACCAAAAACTCCTAAAATCAAAAATCCTTGTAATAGATCGTGCCCATAGTAAGAAAGCAATGATACGTACTGGTAAATTGCAATATACCCTAAGCCACTGGAAAAGGCGGCTGAAATTATTGTCAAAATACCTGCCGCAAGCACTAAATCTGTTCCTTCTTGCAGCATCTCGTCCTCAGGTTCAAGGGGTTCTCCACATTTGGGACAAAAGGTGGCATCTTCATCAAGAATCTCTTTACCGCAGTTTGGGCAATTCAATAAGCATTCAACCTTTTCAGCTTCTTTTATATTCGCCGAATTGTAACCCATTCGTTTTTCTATATATTTAAGTTTATTTCAAAATTTAAAACAAAAACCATTTTTGAGCCGTTCCGAAAACTTTGTCTATATTTGAAGCTAACGTGCTATATAGTTTTGATATTTACTAAATTTTGGTATAATTCTGAAAAACTCTTTAATAGCAAAAACGGGATGTTGACTCAAATCTAGCGCATACTCAAAAGGTGAAAAATTTGGGCGTCTTCACGAGAGCATTACGAAATGTGTCAAGAAGAAAAATCAGAGTTTTGCTAGTAGTATTTGCTCTGAGTTTATCCATGGCAATATTGGTCTCTATTCCGGCAGGCATAATGGCGAACCAAGAAGCCGCTGAGGAGTTAAAAGCAAATTATGAGGGATATACTTGGGGGATATACAGGAAGAAATCGAACAAGCATACACACTATTGGAAGTTCGCTACATAAGCGGCGCTTTTCTGGGGGGAGGCGGCAGTTTTCCCGAGGGTGACGGAGGTTTTCCGGGTGGCGGCGGTTTTCCTGGGGGTGACGGAGGCAGGCGCCCAGGTTTCTTCCGAGGCGAAAACTTCCTCAACGAGAGCTTGGTTCTTGAAATCGAAGTTCTCGAAGGCACAGATGCTGTAATACCCTTTTTCGAAAAAACTGAAGGAACAAACCAAACAATTACAACCCCCTTTGGTATGACTGTTGAAATGCTTGTCCCAGACTACACCATAGTAGGCGTGGTTCTAGATAACGAAATAATCAATTACTATAATGTATTGCCGAATACAATTCTGGAAGGAAGAAACTTAGAAGATGGGGACACCGGAGTTTTACTTCTAAGTTTGAATAGCACAGACTATTTTGGAGCAGGCGTCGGCGACCAAGTGGACATTTTAGGAAACACTTTCACGGTGGTGGGCATTTACGACGAAACGGATATTCTTGGACTGAACAGAGTTTACATGAGTCTCTCTGAAGCTCAGGCAATAACTGACCTTGAGGAGCAAATAACCAGTATAGATGTTTATGCAACAAACGAATCCATAATAAACCAACTTGCACTGGAAATATCTGCGTTAGATGAAAACATCACCATTTCAACATATGAAACCCGCTTAAGCTCGATAGAATTGAGGGCAGAAATGGCAGAAGAAAATCTGGAGCTAGCTGAAACAACTCTCAGTCAGACCCAAGCACTTGCTTATCAGGAGATTGGCATAGCTGTTGTTGCCACATGTTTGATTGTGCTTTTCACGATGCTTTATACTGTGCGGGAGAGAACCAAGGAAATTGGCGTGCTCAAAGCGATAGGTTTCAGCAACGGTAACATCATGAGCCAGTTCATGCTTGAAGGAGTAATAATCAGCGCAATCGCCGCCTTGGTTGGGGTTGCTATAGGAACAGTCGCTGCACCAGTATTATCGACCGCTCTGTTACAACCAATCACAGGCAATTCTATTCTCCAAACATCATTTGTGGGCAGGCAAGTTAACGTTCCAGGGTCATCTCTTTCAGCAACTGCAGCTATTCCAAGTGTTGAGCTATTGTTGCTTGTTTTCGTAGGCGCCGTGTTGCTGGGAGTATTAGGTACACTGTATCCAGCGTGGAGAGCTTCACGAACTAGTCCAATGGAGGCATTGAGGCATGAGTGATTTAGCTCTTAAAACAGAAAAACTTGACAAGTTATACAAACTAGGCAAACGGGAAGTTCGAGCTCTCTCGGACGTAAATCTTGAGATTAAGAAAGGTGACTTCGTTTCAATTATGGGTCCTTCAGGGTCAGGTAAAACCACCCTGCTCAATGTGCTAGGGTGCCTAGATAAACCAACCCATGGAACAGTCTACCTGGATGGAAATAATGTAACAAAAGTTCCTGAGAAAGCTCTCTACAAAACAAGAAAGAATAAGGTTGGTTTTGTTTTTCAAACGTTCAATCTGATGCCTTGGCTAAACGCTGCTGAAAACGTGGAGCTTCCCATGGAAGGCACAAAGACGTCGAAGGCTGAGAGACAGAAGAGGGCTCGCGAACTATTACAGATGGTCGGACTATCTCAAAGAGCGGAACACAGACCCCATAAACTGAGCGCAGGAGAACAACAAAGAGTTGCAATCGCAAGAGCCTTGGCAAACAATCCTGCCATAGTTTTGGCAGACGAGCCAACAGGCAACTTGGATGCAAAAACCAAGTATGAAATCGTTCGGCTACTGGGCAAATTGAACACTGATCAAGAAACCACAATTATCATGGTAACCCATGACAGGAAAGTAGGTTCGCGGGCAAGCAGAATGCTTTTTCTCAACGACGGAAGATTGCTGAAAAAAGAGAGAAAGGGTTCGCATTTTATGATGCTCAAGTGTTCCCATTGTGGAAAAGAAATGCGAGCAGACGATACGTTCTGTGCTGGTTGCGGCAAACGATTATAGAGGTGAAAGCTCTGGTTCAGATATCTGGAATTGGGTCTCAAAGAAGGCTTAAAGCATTCGTTGTTCTACTTCGAAACACCACATGGAAATGCGGAACGATAGAGCGGCTTGTAATAGACTACCTGCGGCGACAGGTTCAACAATGTGGATGCACTCAATCTTCGATAAAGGATATATTGGAACATTTTACGTTAAAGGGAAAACAGAAGTACCGGTTCCTTCAAGCTATTGAAAGGCTGGAAAAACGAGGCATAATCAAAATAGTTTTCAACCCTTTTTCTTCACCTGATGAATTTTATGCGCTAAGTAGGGAAGGAGGGGCATAATTGGAGCTTTCTGAAAAACCAAAAAATTCGCGCACCTCAACGCTTCTTGTAGTAGTTATTGTGATAGCCAGCCTAGTTGCGGGAGGATTGTTTGGCTATTTGAGGTGCTATTCAACCACTTCAGGAGAAATTGGTAACCTGCAAAATCAGGTGACATTACTCCAAGAACAAATTGCAAACGTCCAATCAACACAAAATGTCACAGTCATTTCAGGAGAAAACGTTTCAGTTTCACATCTATACGAACAGGTTGAAGATTCGGTTGTCGTAATCCGCGGGATGATGATAGCGCAATACGACCGTTTCGGGCGCCCCTACTACACGCAAGTTCAAGGGTCTGGTTTCGTCTACAACTTCACGGGACAAAATGTGATTGTTACAAACTATCATGTGGTCAACAGCGCAATCAATATTACAGTAACTTTTGCAAACGGCAACGCCTATACAGCAACGGTTCTCGGCTCAGACCCCTACGCGGAACTGGCAGTGCTTTCTGCAGACGCTCCACAGGAAGAATTTGTGCCTCTCGAAATTGCCAGTTCATCAACCCTGAAAGTTGGCGATCAAGTTATGGTCGTCGGCACACCATACGGATTAGCTGGCTCAATGAGCACAGGGTTCGTCAGCGCATTGGGCAGAACATTAACTGCAGAAACAACAGGCGGATACGTGATAGCTAACGTCATACAAACCACTGCTCCCCTTAATCCAGGCAACTCAGGAGGTCCAGTTCTGAACTATCAGGGTCAAGTTGTAGGCATAGCCACGGCTATTGTGGAAGATTCGCAGGGAGTAGGATTCGCGATACCTTCTAACACGATCTTGAGGGAAATCGAGGACTTGATTAACAATGGTTCTTATGAGGATCACCCTTGGCTGGGCGCAGCAGGAACCGACATGACTTACGAAATTGCTGCAGAAATGGGCACCGACGTCACATATGGTTGGTTGATTGCTCAGGTTACAAGCGGAGGACCAGCTGACAATGCAGGTCTTCAGGGGGGAACACAGCAAGCCGAAATTGCGGAAAGTCTGGTGACTATTGGCGGTGACATAGTGATAGCTGTCAATGGAATACGGATAACCAGTATAGAGGACCTCTCAGCTTACCTAGAAGAATATACTTTACCGGGGCAAACAGTCAACCTGACAATAGTAAGAGACAACGAAACAACTATTATCCCGCTTGAGTTAGAAAGGCGCCCCACCACAAACACATAATGACTTGTGCATTTGAGAGATTACGAATCCCTTTTTCTCGAAAACCGAACTTGAATTAATCTAAACAATCGTGTTCAGTAGAGCTAAAGAGGCGTATAATGCCTCTTCGGTTCTAACGGTCTCGGTTCCCTGATCTGGAATAGTGTTAACAGTGAAATTGGCAACCTCATCCAACCTAAGATTTTCTTGTGCCACAATCTCCTCAAGTCCCTGAGTTGGTGCACCAAAAGCCACCAGAATGCTGCTAGATTTTTTCCATCGTTCCGCCAATTCATCAGTGACTTGCGTTAATGGAGTTCCATTCTTGGATGTGGCAACCACCAGATCGTAGGCATGCGCTTTAGTTAGCTGCCCGAAAGAAACTTTTGAAGATGTTACAGTGTAGCCCCAGTAAGCTTCAATCTCCTCCCGGTTCGCCAAGGTAACTCTGGGGTGTTTTCCAAGTTTTGTTATTTTAATTGTAACTCTTTTGTTTACGGGCAGTTTCATGTTAGGGATTAGCACTGGACGTTCGACGCCTATGTCCACGAGGGACCCATATTCGGTAACGGATAATGTGGCTCCTTCTCTGTATTCGCCAATTTTCAGGTTTTTTGCTCTTTTTTCTAGGGGATGGTGGGGTGTGCGTAGGGGCGGGAGAATGCCCGCGTATCGTAGTTCAGGTTTGATTTTGAATAGACGTTTCCTTAGGTACTGGGGTGTCTCCATGTATGAAAGAAGCGTAACGATTAGATTCCTGTCCCGTTTCTGGTTGGTGCCCAGATTGTCTGGAAATACAATAATTTCTGTGACGCGGAAGATGGCTGCTGCTCTGCCGATCAAACCGATTTTAAGGGTTTTCTCTCGAAGATGGGGAATGTCAGAGACTATGGAAACGGGTATTGCTACGGCAAGCTTGCGATTGAGTCTTAACATCGTTTTTTCGGCTCCTCAGGAATTTGGCAGAAATCGAATTATGTTTACTCGGCGTGGCTGATCTCCAAACGCTGTCTCAAAAGTGAATCTTCCAGAAAGAACCAGCCGATCTTTTATGTAATAGGATTTCCAATCTGAATCAAAGTAGGTTATGTTACCGTGCTCATACAGCAACAGATACTTAACATTCGAAGCTTCGCACCGCTCAATCAAAAAAGTTTCATTAAGGACGGGCTTGTAAGCGTCAGCAGGATTTTCAGGGTAAGGCCACAGTTCTCTTTCACCTGAATCATATATATCCAAGTAAAACTTCACCATGTCTGTGCTGAAGAAATTTCCCGTGAACAAAACTACTGTAGTTTCATTTAACGCTGAATGCTCACTCACATACTGGGTTGCCTCTTTTATTGGAATGTAAACATGCTCTTGTTCAACCCAAGAGTAGGCGTCCCCCCAACTGTAAACCAGTGAAGTCCCCATCAATAACACGAAAATAATAGCAGCAATTTTAGGGATAATCGTTCTGTGCAAGCTGATTTTGGATGCTTTCAAGCCATCCTTTATTTTATTCCACATGAACAGAATGAACTCTGAAGCGGAAACCGCCAAGATGGGAAACACTGGAGTAACGTAACGCCAACCTTTGTTAGGGATAAGCGTGAAGACGCCGTAAACAACAAAGAACCAGATTAAAGAAAACTTGTCCTCGCTCCTTCTTCGCCATAACAAGAAACCTAAGCCAAACAAGCCGAAGATGTAGAGGGGCAGAGAAATCGGATGGATATGACTGTAAGGGTAGGTCATCTCTATGAGATAGAATATGGGAGGAAAAAATCGTCTACTATAAGAAGTTCTTTCCTCGTTGCCCACCTGAATCGCATAAAACCAGTCTCCAAGAGTTTCTGAAACATTCTGCTGATACACAAGAAAGAACACGGGCAACACAACAGCAACTGCAACTATGACTATAAGCAAAAATTTACCGATTTTAGTTAGAATCCTTTCTCTCCACATTAAAAACATGCTAACCAGCATAACTATGCCGGCAACCAAGACCTGATACTTGGCAATGAACCCTAAACCCATTGTTACTCCACTTAGAAGTAACAGTTTGTCATTTTTTGTGCGCATCCAAGAGAAAAATAGGAACAGTGAGATTGAAAAAAAGAACATTAACATAGTTTCGATTAACGCCACTCTGCAGAGGATAATGAAACCGGGCATTGACGCTAGCAAAATACTTGAAAGCAGAGCGGTTTTTGGTCCATAAAGGCGATAAGCGTACTCGAAAACAACCCATACTGAAAGGATACCGAAAGTAAGTGCAACAAGTCTGACTGAGAACACGCTTGCACCTAAAATTAGGTAATATAAAGCGGTTGTAGCGTCGAATAATGGTGGATAAAACAGATACCTTTGCGCGTACTCTTGAATTTGTCCACGGCTTAACAGCAGTCCACCAGCTAGGTGCGGTGTTTCATCCCATTGAATTGCCGCGTAATCCAAGTACAGCAACAGAAGAGCGGTATATGCTATAATAAAAATTAGAAAACCTAGACGCCATCTACCGAAACGCTGTACAATACGTGAAAGAACAGTAGTCAATTTGCAGATCATTCCATACCGAGTTATTCTACATAAGCTCTACTAAACTTGAATTAGAGCTTAGTGATATATAAAAAAATGGCGGAACAACCGCTCATGTTCTATACCTTTAAACTTGTCGAAATTAAGTAATCGGTAAATGAGAAGCACACACTCACTTTCCGTAAAGTATTCATTGCGGTTTCTGCATGCAAGAAGAGGGCTTTGCTGAGGCTCCCGCACGGGCAAGTTTGAGTTTTTAATAGAAAGTCAAGAATTTTGGCTCAAAAATAGTCTAAAATACTATACACATAGACTGCCTAAAAACCGCTTTTTTGACAGGAAAAAAATTGAAACCGCATTGTTGTTTGAACATTATTAAATTGTCAGATGACTTTGCGCGCGTTTACAGGCGACTTTAACGGATTTTTGTTGTAATCTCGCCACTGAGAATTCCGTAGATTCGAAGTAATTGTGGTTGAAAATGAAGGACGTCAGTTAAGGTCATTAAGCCAACCAAATTCCCATCTTTGGTTACGGGAAGTTTCTTAATTTTATGTTCAATCATTAGCCTCACCGCTTCTTCGAGTTTCATTTTGGTCGTTCCAACGATAAGGGGATGAGACATAATCTGACTAACTTTGGTCTTCTTAGGATTTTTCGACACAAGTAAGACACGTGTTAGCATATCCCGCTCTGTCACGATTCCAGCTGGTTTTCCATTCTCCATAACTACTAAACTTCCGATCCCATGGTCGTTCATAAGTTTCACTGCGTTCTCAATGGTCATCGTTCCTTTCACTGACACAACATTGCACACCATAATGTCCTCAAGTTTCAACGACATATGCACACCATCGGTCTGTATTGTTTAGTAAATGGGGACCGAATATATATCGTATATATTAATATTTAATAAACTTTGTGTCTTTTCGCTCAACATAGAAAAAGGTCGAAATCGACGGATTTTAACACACAGCTTTTTTAACAGTTAACCGTTTTTCTTTTCATGCAGTGTGCTCTTTAGCCTAACCAATCCAAGCCCGTGGATCATAACGTCCGAGACTAATCTTTTCAGGGACGTTCTTCTCCCTTTTTTTTCTTCCCACTCCACGGGAAACTCAACAAATTTGTAATTGTCATGAATACTACGGACGATTATTTCACTGTCCCAGAACCAATCGTCGCTTTTGCAGTTATTCAGTTCATCTTTGATTAACCGTTTGGAGAACGCTTTGAATCCGATTTGATGATCGAACACATTATCTTTATACATCATTCTGATGAGCCTGTTGTAAATTCGCGACGTGAAATCCCGTATATGCGGTCGATTAACTTTAGCGCCTTTTATGTATCTTGATCCCGTAGCCAAATCATTTCCTTCTCGTATGGCGTTAATTAATTGGGGAAAATATTTCATGTCCGTGGCAAGGTCACAGTCAACAAAAACGTATATGTCACCATCCAATTTGCTCCAAGCACGCTTCAATGCTAACCCTCTCCCCAGTTTCTGGGCTGAATGAAAATGTATGACTCTTGAGTGCATGCCCTCCAAGCATTTAGCCACGACATCTGTTCCATCAGTACTTCCGTCTTCAGCTATTACAATACAGAACTCTTCATTTAATGGAGGAGTCTCTTGCAGCAGCGATTCTACGCATTTTCTTAGGTTTTTTAATTCGTTGTATGCTGGGACTGTTATAACAATCAAATGTTATCTCCCTGCTTGTGTTGCAATAAGTGTGACTCCCAACAGAATGAAGAAGACGCCTGCCCAGCTAGTTAATCCGACTGGCTCCTTAAGGAAGATTTTGGAGAACAGGAGGGTCCAGATATAGGAAGTAGCAACTATGGGATAGAGTATAGACAGATTCTCCTTGTTTAAGGCGTAAACGTACAAGACAGTGGACACGCAATACACTGCGACTGCAATAATTAGATGATAATTTGTAAGCAGCATCTTAATATCAAACTGGAGATTGTCTGCTCCCCGCTTAAATTCCAGCTGCCCAATGCTTCCTATAAAAGCAGACAATGCAGTTAACAAGATAATTCTCCAATCCGTCACCCTTAACCCCTCACATTACCCTATTCAAGTTCCCCGGACTTAATAGATAAAAGCCTTACGTTTGTTGGCGTGTCTGAAGATGCAGGTTCACGTTTTTTTCGGTTCCGCTTTTTCCTCAGCACAAAAAATGCTGCTGTTAGAACAATTGTCAATCCGATTACTGCATATAATATGGTGTTCGAGACGTGGATGTTTGATACGGTTTTTGTGGCTGGCTCAAAGTTTGGAGATTCCACCTCAACAAGGAAACTTTGAATTGGAGCCCAATCGGTTATTTCACATGCGTATATTCCAGATTCGATTTCGTTACATGGCTTTCTATTCACTGAAACATCTGCGTTGTCAATCGGATTCTCGGTGTAATTATAGGCAGCATAGACCTTCACGCTCGTCACCCCCAATGCATTCGTCTCAAATTCAATCTTGGTTATCTCAATTTTATCCCAAGTAACATCTATTTTCCCAGGTAGGTTACGAACCGTTGTGAGACCAAAAATTCCGTCGTCAACCGCTGTGGCTTCATACACTTGTGGACCAAGGATGTTCGATGTTATATTATATTCCCACCTTGAGTTTTGGTTAGACCATATCATCGGCTCGCCATTAAGAAAAATCGTTCCCTTTGAATCGTCAAAGCGTACAGAATCATACTCATACCCAGCTGTCAGCCACACAGTCTGTGACGAACCCGCCTGAACAAGTCTATCGATTAAGATGGAATCCGTGACAGAAACTCTATCCCAAATGATGAAAGGGTCACTGACGGATTTCGCGTACTCGGTCAAATTATCGTATGTGACGCCCGTAACGTTCCAAACAACTATGCCAACAGTATCATAGCTGGGGCTGAAACTGGCCCAGCCTGTTTGGTTTGTCACATATTCGACGCCATTAACATCAACGCTTGCTCCCCTCACATCAGAACCGTTGCACATCCACACTAAATGAAAGCCAACATTCTGGATACTGCCGACGTCAGCACGGTCGTCACTGACAAACACACGATCTATCTCAATTGGCTTGAAACCGAAAATAAGCTCAACAGTCTCGGTTGGAAACGAAAAATTGGCAGACAGAACACCCGTTGAGGCATTGTAACTCCACGTTGAAACCTCCGCGCCATTGACCTTAAAGTAGTAAGGTGTTGATTCTCCAGTCTGCAGCTGTATGAAGCTTTCTTGTCCAGCGGTTCCGTTTGCGGAAACGTTTAGAATTCCACGGGATGAATTCCATGAGACTTCCGTTAAGGGAACGGTTGATGCGACCACAGAGACTTCAGTTGTATTCTCCCAACTGAAGGTGATGTTCGAGTTAGAAATCACTGTCAAAATCTTGTTTTCAGGTTCATAGAATTTTGATACGTTAAAGGGTGTCCCAAGGATGTATTTTGGGCGTTCAAAATCTCCGCAATAAATCTTGGTCGTGTTTGTTGCTTCTTCAGGAGCATTGAGGGAAACTGTCAATCGCTGGTCAGCAAAGAGTGGAGTCAAAGTTAAGATGGTGTCCGAGTATATCACCTGAGGCTTATTCTCATTTTCTAGAAACAGGAAAACTTTGCCTTCCTTGGGTTGCAATGTTGTGTTAAGATAAATCACTGGACTTTTCTTGACGCTGTAGAACTCGTTGTTGAAATAATCAAAGATTACATACGTTTTACTAACGGTTAAGCCAGCCTCCGATTGTCTAATGTAATATTTGAAAGTTTGAGGGGTTGTGGAGTTGTCGTGCATAAGGTACACGACCCGGTTAGCCTGTCCTTGGCTTAGCCAGTACTCAGTTTCGGGATATGGCACGTATGTCATAGGTCTCGCATGATACGCACAGAGGAAGTAGATGAAGTCGGTTAAGACATCGGTTAAAACGCCATTCGGCAGAGAATGGGAGTTGCGGGTGTTGACAACGTAAGTGTAGCCTGCGCCTTTTTTGTTCTCAACAATGAAAGCGTTAGGTCCGCTTTGAATTCCATCAACCCAGGCTATTACGCTGGTGTTTTCGCTAGGGTATAATTCGTACTTGAATTTCCAGAACCAAGAACCCGTTTCATCTGGGTCAGAGTAGATGTAGGTCTTTCCCTTCCATGGATACCAGAAAGTGTCTTGCGTGAAGGCAACGTTATGCAAAAATGAGTCAGCTCTTATATTCAATTCACTGTCAACAGGAGAGCTTACTTGAATACCGAACAGCGAAGCAAAACTTTTAGTCCACGCATAAGGGTCCTCAAGGTTATCTACAGTTTCGTTACCATGAGTAAACGTTAGGAGCGAGAAGAAAACTCCACCATCCTGAACGTAATCTTCAATGTTGTCTGCGATAGCGTCGCTCATATGGCTCCAGCCCAAGGCAATAACGACCTTATACTGTTTCAGTGCAGACGGCGGAGCGTAGATGGAGATAACATCCACCATTCCAAAAGGCAACCCTGTAAATTCTTTCGCCATTTGGGAACTGCCAATCTTCCAATTATCGCCAATTCCGGGGAAGAAGAGATTCAGAAGCCTATAATCGAAATCTCCATACCTGTCGGACTGCAACCATAACCCCCAATCTGGACCTCGACTACTCCAACCGCTCTGCCCAATCATCACCGCAATAGAGGAATCATAGCTTGGCTGATCATACCCTACACTGTTACCGTTTTGCAGAAAGGCATAGAACCTTTGAAGCACTTTCCCATACTCAGTTAGTTTACCATCCTGTCCCAGAACGATAAAATTGTTAGGCCAATCGCGATCAAGCGATCCGAAAAAGCAACCCTGCTCAAAGAAAAAGTATTTTGCTCCATAAAACCACCCTTCATAAAGAGCCTTTTCAACATCGTTGGGCGTGAAAGCTGGAGGTTTTATCCATTCCCTCCACGTGTCTACCCACAGCCCCCATGCAGGTATGTTATAGCTGTTGATCATTCCTCTAGCTAAGCCGATCATCAATTCTACATTTGGAGCATTGAAAACCTTGCTGATGAAAACGTCGCAATAGGACGTGTTCGCTGAAGCATAGCTGATCACATTTTCCTGAAGCAATATCTTGGCGCCGCTACTCTTGAATTCATCCAACTGCATCATGGAAGTTATGTTCCCGATTACTGCTTGTTCTGCTTGAAGCCGGGTGTTGATTGTTCCGGTTGAGTTGTCTACCCATAGGGTATTGTCAACCTGTTTTCCAGTGATTTCTTGAACCAAGATGCCTAAGAGGCGGGGATACTTTGCTTTCCA
>Ga0315554_1000465_pt1 | contig 24029 bp, 30 predicted proteins | sample SalMarSW160370MG_FD_202114 | JGI IMG/M metagenome (GOLD analysis project Ga0315554, IMG submission 202114) | Salt marsh sediment microbial communities from the Plum Island Ecosystem LTER, Massachusetts, United States - Salt Marsh Sediment SW1603-70 ...
TTCTCCTCCTCGTATATAAACCGTATCGCCTGCCGACGCAACCGATTGCGCTTTTTGCACTGACCAATATGGACTGTCAATAGTTCCGGTATTTGTAGTATCATTCCCATCAGGAGCAACATAAATTTGCGAAAAAACAGCAGTATTTAAAATTATAAAAATAACGAAAGTATAAACTATCAATTTTATCATTTTATTTATTTGTTTTATGGATGTTGGATTTGTTATTAATTTGCAAGTTTTATTAAATCAAATGGATAATTTGATTTTACTAACTGATTTGATTTATTGTATTTATGAAAGGGAAAACTTTTGGTTTAATTCTTCAATCTGATTGTCATCAATTTTTATACATTCACCAATTATTTTTGATGTTATAAGTGAGTTAGCACTAAATTCCGCAACTTCCAACCTATCAAATGCTTCAAGAATATTTTTACCTGTTGTAAGCAAACAATCATTTTGAATTAGTATTACATGAATTCTATTTGAAAAAGTCTCTGCGATTTTTTCCGGATTATTATATTGGGCTCCAAATTCAATTTTGGGAATATCTCTTAAGACAACATAACTTTCGGGAATAGTCCGTGTTTCAAAATAATTTTTAGAAATAGCATAAGCAGTTACACTCGGAGATTGTGCTGTAATAATAGAATTTATTTGGAGATTATGGCTATAAATAGCCTGGTGCAACAAAACTGAACGGCTAGGATTTTTACCTTTTTCTTTTTTACCATCTTTAATCATTACTATATCTTCGATATCAATACTTCGTCTTCCTAATCCGGAAGGTGTAATGAGAAAATTATTACCGTCATAACGCATCGATGCGACACCTTCAGTACTTATCATCAGATTTCTATCGCAAGATCGATGGACAATATCAACTATTTGACTTCTAATTTCTCTTTCCAGACTGCTATGCTCGGTTAGTTCAAATTCAGGTAAATCATTTTGACGGTGATCAAAAAAAGAAATTTGTTCTTCGGTTAAAGTTGTAAAGTCTCCGACTCTTCTGGCTTGAATTATTGTTCTCGCACAAAATTCTAAAGTTTCAAGTCGATGAAAAGCATTTAATAAATCAGATCCGCCTATAGCAACTCCATGATTTTCAAGCAAAACAACATTATATCCTTTTTCAAACGTTTCGGCAATATTTTCACCTAATTTATCGCTGCCAGGCAGTGCGTAAGGTGCGTATCCTACTTTTCCACACACTCTTTTTGCTTGTGGAATTATATTGGTATCCGGTATTCTACGCACAATACTAAAAGATACTAATGCCGGCGGATGGGCATGAACAATTGCTTTTATATCCGGTCTTTTTTTATAAATTGAAACGTGAAAAGGAAATTCTGAAGATGGTTTATGTTGACCAATAATATCGCCATTGGTTTTAACACACATGATATCATTAGGAGTTAATTTTCCTTTATCAATACCTGCAGGAGTTATCCATATATCCCCGTTATGATCTTTTATGGATAAATTGCCCCCGGAGAGAGTAGTCATCTTATTATTATATATTCTATTCATTATCCGAACAATTTGTTCTCTAGGATGTAAAAGATGAAATAACAATTATTCTTTCCCTTTAGTTTATTTTTTTAGGCAGATTTATTTAATATTATTGCAGGTTTAGTTTTACTTTTTACCCTTTGTACACCAGTACTTCGATATACAATATTATGCTCAACTTCAATATTTATTGACTTAGCGCAATAGGTATCATCCACGAGACACTTTGTTAAAAGGTTGACAGCTTCCTGTCCTATTTTGTAAGGATTTTGATTTACAGTGTAAAATGGAACTCCAAGCCTTGAAATTATTTGATTATCTCCAAACTCAGTTAATAAAATATCTTCTGGAATTCTTAACTTACTTTCAAGAATAGCATTGCCTGCCCCAAAAGCTATAAGTCCACCAACACACACTATCGCGTCAAAGTCAGTACCGCTTTGTATTGCATTGTATAAAGTATTATGAGCACTCTCGAATGTTCTTTCAGTCTCAAGTATAAGATTTTTCTTTACTCTGATTTTGTTTTCCTTGAGAGCCATCAAGTATCCTTCAAATCTGTCTTGTGCAACTGGTATTCCAGTATTTGGACCTATAAATATTATTTTTCTCCTTCCGTTTTCAATCAGGATGTTGGTCAATTCAAAAGCTGCTTTTTTATCATTAATTGTGACAGAATTGAAATTTGAATTTTTGAGTTTTCTATCCCAGCAAACAATCTTTATTCCTTCAGAGTGAAGCTTCTTGTATAAATCTATATTGGTTGTTTCGTCAACTGCATTAAGTAAAATACCGTCAACATTGATATCACTTAGAAATTCCAATTTCCTTTTTTCATTTTCAGCATTTTCATCATGAACTAATAAAATTGTTTCATATCCATTTTTTGTGGCTTCCTCATAAATTCCACGTGTTGCTTCGGAAAAAAAAGAGATTCTCAGATCCGGTATTATTACCCCAAGAATATTACTTCTTTTATTAATTAAAGATTTGGCTAAAAGATTAGGTCTGTAACCTAATTTATCCGCAAATCTTTTAATTTTTTTCTGCATTTCAATTGATATATCCGATTGCTTACGTAAAGCCTTTGAAACTGTTGAAGGATCAACTCCAATCTCTTTCGCAATATCTTTTATAGTTATTTTCTTTTTCATTTTAATCCTACAACGGGAATTTATTCTTTGGTTTTATTCATCCAGCTTGGAGCAGATACAAACCAAATAATTGTACCTATAAATGAAAGCATTTTACTGGAATCTAATGATATATTTCCCGTAAAAACAAAGAATGACGGAATAAGAGTAAGCCCTAAGCTCATATATGAGATAATTTTTACTAAAAGTTTCATGCTAAAGTCTCCATTGGTTTTCCAACCTTTTGTTGAACAACTTTACTTGATATAATGTACACTAGTGATGCGACGAACCAACCGGGTAAACCTAAGAAGAATACTTCAACTCCAAAATAAATATTAAAAAATAATGCAGATAATAATGCTAGTACCCAACTTATTGCTGCAGAAGGATTAAAATCTCGCTTAAAGAATTCTGCAAAATTTGATTTTAGATTTAATTTTGGAAGTACATAGACATCCATCATAATAATAGCACCCATAGGCATTAATAGTAATCCGTATAATGCAACAAATTCTAAAAGTTTCATAACTAAAGCCGGAAATAATGCGGCAGTGGTAGTTATAGCTCCAACTACTGCTGTAACCTTCCATGTTTTCCATTTCGGTTTAATTGCCTGTAAAGCTAAACCTGCTCTATATATAGTAGGATTGGCAGTAGTCCACCCCGCAACTATAACGCAAATAGCACCTGCTATTCCTGCAGCCCTATAAGCAATCGGACCGGGAGCAAATTGCATACTGTTACTGGTTTCGCGCAGAAACAACGCGTACAAAATTCCTGAAGCAATCCAGGCAATAAAATGGCCTACATACATTCCGGAAGCAGGTGAAAACCCGTGATACCATTTTTTTGCATATCTTAATATCGATAGATCGGCCATACCAATGTGCATAGCCATATTTACAAACCATGCAAAAAACAATACGTGCCAAAAAGTGAATTGACTTTGACCGGGAAGAGCTTTGCCGGTCCAAATTTTTGTTTTTGCAATCTCCCAAAAGTTTGATAATGACGTAACCCCCAAATCAGGTAAAACAGCTACCGCAGCAGCAATGAATACCAATATCATCCATGGAGCTGCAATATTAGCAAATTTTGAAACCTGATTATATCCGAACATGGCTACTAAAGTAGTTACAATTCCTACCAGCAATACTATAATTATCCATTCAAAGCTATTAGGTAACCACTGATTCAATGATGGCATTCCCAGATTAAAAGGTATTCCTACAGCAGTAGCTGAAACTGCAATCATAGAACCGGCTAGAAAACAGAACATTAATGCATTCACAGAATTATAGACAGAAGTTAATTTTATTCCGCAAATTTTTTCAAGCATATAATAGAGAGTAAATCGAAATTTAGTAGCAATCGGTGCACAAATGAATGCCCAGCTTAAAACTGCAAGTAAATCGCCAATTAATAATCCAAAAATTAAATCACTTGCCGTAACTCCATGAGCTACGAACAAGGGACCAATAACAAATTCTGTCCCGGCTGTATGTTCGCCAACGTACATCCCGATAAAACTTCCCCAACCTTTCCATTGCGATTCGGGCACAGGACTTTGTTCATATTCCTCCACGGAGTTCAATTGTGATAACAATTTTTCTTTGAACATTTTAACTCCTTGATTGCAGCATTGAATTTATAATTTAATTATTTCTCTCTTTTTCTATTTTATCCTGATACCCGCTCTGCACAAAAGCTTTAATTGGATCAATCGGTAATTTTTTATTATTCCTTGCTTCATAAACTATTGGTCTCACATCAGCATGAATCAAAGCATTATTAAAAAATCTATTCGCTAAAATTATTTTATCTTCTTTTTGATATTCCATTAGTTCTTTTTGATCAACTAGCATTGCTTTTGCTAATGATATTTGTAATGAATCTATTGAATGTATAATCGCTTGAATTCTATTCTCTCTACTACTACATTGATCAATCATTAAATCCCACTTGTTTTGACCGAAAATGGCATCACCTTTTACTAACTCGTAGAATATTCTTGCAATTTCCGGATTTGGTTCTACTGAGTGATCATCATCCGCAGCATATCTTGTATTAAAATGAAATCCACCGTGAATTTTGTTGTTAATCAATCTTGCAACAATCTGTTCTATATTTGTTGAATGGTAATGGTGCCCCATATCTATCAGAACGCCCGCATTTGGTCCGTAACTTTGTGCCATCATTAATGCACTACCCCAATCAGCTAAAACCGTACTGTAAGTTCCTGGTTCAAATACTTTATATTCAATTAAAACTCTTACTGATTTAGATACATTTTCTGAAATAATTTTTAATGAATCAATTGTGTTTGATGTGAGTTTATCTAATTCCAATTGACCTGGATAATTAGAACCATCGGGAAGCCAGAGAGTTAAAAGTTTATTTGATAATTCCTCAGCTATTTTCCCGGAAAGAATTGTTTGTTCAATATATCTTTCTCTAACCTTTTCATCATAAGAACTTAAACTTCCGGTATGAGAGCCTGTCAGAAAATAAGTTGGATTTATTGAGCCCAACTTTAGTCCTCTCGATTCAGCAGCTTTTTTTACTCCAACAGCAATGTCATAAGATCCCTCCAGATCATCATTGGAAAAATCCCATAATGTATGTGTTGCGATTTGTTCGGAAGCTCCAGTCAATTCATTAACTAAAGCTGCATCGTCTAATTTTTCAAAAATATTTGTTGCGAATCCGGGAGGCATATAGTCACCAAATCTTCCTCCACCGAATTCACCAAAAATCCAACTGGGAACTTCAACCTGAAATTTTTCAACGGCTTCTACTGCAGCATAAACTCTTTCAGTTCCAAATTCATTTTTAAGATTCACTAATAATTCACTTAATTTTTGCGTATCCATTTTTTCCTCATCCTTACGGACAAAAATTTTATAGAAGAATAATATTTAAATACTGCTTCGCCACATGAGTCACATAGATTTGTTTTTAAGATATATTTTTAAATAAAAGCATCCCGAAGAGAAAAACTATTAGGATTTTTAGTTTTTCCTTCATATAATCTACAAGATATCTGTATCTGGATTAACCTCCCTCTGCACGCCGTTTACTCAAAGGTTTTCGAAAACCTTTGAGTAAAGGTAAAATAAAAAAATATTTTTTGCAAGGTCTAGCTTAAATATTTTTAGTGTTCTGACAAAAAACTACATTAAATAAGATATTTGCAGTACCGCAAACTCAGCATTATCAAACCATTGGTGATATTTCTGTAATGCCGGCTCCCATTCCCCTAACTCCGGGGTTAAAAGAAGAAATACCAGGGATTGAATACATAACAAGATACGAACCGTACCTTGTTAAAAAGAAAATAACTTATAATGATAGGACATTTAATCAGCAGGTTAATTTTGCTGATTCCAATTTCTTGAAAATATTTAGTTTTGATTTTATAGAAGGAGACTATTCGATTTCCTAATTCTATCCAACACTTCAGGAAAGACATGTTTATGAAGAATGATATAACGTTCTTTATATTCAGGCCTAATCTTTATTAAACTTCCTAATCGCTTAGTTACTTTTTCCTGATTCATTTTAGCATCATTTGGATTTTTTTCAATCTTTTTGACAATAGTAAGAAATGATAATGATAAGAATAACATGAAGATTAAGATTACTTTATTTTACACCTCAATTCATCCTATTAATTTGAATATAATTTCATTAATATATTACTCCACATTTACTGATCTTTAGGTCCATACAGTTTTCGGGGAAAGGATAAAGATACGAGTTCTCTTCCTTTCTCAAGAGATTCAATTTTACCTTTGGTAATTGCTTGAATAATTATATTTCCGATAGCAGTCGCTTCAATAGGTCCGGCAATAATTTGTTTTCCTGTTGCATCTGCGGCCAATTGATTTAAAAATTCATTTTGTGAACCGCCTCCAACAATATGGAGTTTATTAATCTTTTTCTTCGAAACTTTTTCAATCTCCTCCAAAACAGTTTTATATTTTAAGGCAAGACTTTCCAGGATGGAACGGGAATATTCCCCTTTTGTTTTGGGTTTTTTTTGATCAGTCTTAATACAATATTCACTTATTGCTTCAATCATATCTGTAGGATTAACAAATAAATTATCATCGGGATTAATAATTGAGACAAAAGCTTCTGAATTTGCAGCCATATTAGTAATTTCCTCATAGCTAAAATATTCACCATTCTTTTCCCAGCTTTTTTTAATCTGTTGAAGTAGCCATAAACCACTTATATTTTTCAGAAATCGAATTTTACCATTAACACCACCTTCATTAGTATACTCTTTAAATTGCAAATCTATTATAGGTTTATCGGATTCTATCCCTAGTAATGACCATGTACCTGAACTTAGATATGCCCAGTCGTTAGCAACAGATGGAATTGCAGCAACTGCACTTGCAGTATCATGACAACCTACAGCAATTACATCAATATTATTTAATCCAGTTTCTGTTACAATTTCAGGAAGTAGTTTTCCAACTACTGTTCCAGGCTGTACAATAGGAGCCATAATATTAAGCGGCATGTTAAGACTACCAAAAATTTTCTCATCAAATTCTTTGGTTTTTACATTTAAAAATTGAGATGTCGATGCAATTGTATACTCAGATTTTTTTTCACCTGTTAATAAGAAGTTAAACAAATCCGGCATAAATAAAAGCTTATCACATTCCTTCAAAATCGATTCATTTGAAAGTTTTATGCTGTATAACTGATATAGGGAATTAATCTGCATAAACTGTACGGCGGTTCTTTTATAAATCTCATCACTTGAAATTATTTCAAAGACTTTTTTAGGTATTCCGTCAGTTCGGTTGTCCCTGTAGGTATGTGGCATCTCTAATAGTTGATTATTTTTTCCGATTAATCCGAAATCAACTCCCCATGTATCAATACCAATAGATTCAATATCTCTATGTCCTTTTTTTGCAGTAATAGACAAGCCGACTTTTATTTCATTAAATAAATACGGAACATCCCAGAACAAACTACCATTTTTAATAATTTGAGTGTTTGGAAAACGATGTACTTCTTCAATAGAAATTTTATCATATTGAAGAATACCAATAATTACCCTGCCGCTTTCGGCACCTAAATCAACAGCAAGAAATTTTGAAATAGACATTTGTCAGGTATATAAATAACATTTAATAAGTGTTTTACTTAGATTCCAAAAGCCAAAATAACATCGATATACCATTAGAAGCAAGATGCTTGATACTTAATACTAAATTCTTTTCCAGTATCGAAGATTGAGTAGTTTAAAAGTAATCTTATTTTAATTATATTTATTATAAATTGGACCAAAGTTTTTACAAGCTCTAAAATCCGCCCCTTCGAGATCTTTGGTTCCAAACGCATCCCACGCACTTGGTCTATAAATCCTTTCTGGAGAAACATTGTGCATATTAACGGGTATCCGAAGCATTGATGCCAGAGTAATTAATTTATCACCAATATGTCCGTAACTTACTGCACAATGATTCGCGCCCCAATTAGCCATCACGGAATACACATTTATAAAAACATCTTTTCCCGTCAGAATTGGTGCAAACCATGTTGTCGGCCAACCAGGACTCGTTCTTCTATCTAATATTATATTAATCTCTTTTGGAAGTTCTATTGTATGTCCTTCCGCAATTTGCAAAACAGGACCTAAACCTTTTATTATGTTAATACGGGATATAGTTACTGGCATATCTCCTTCAGTTAAAAATTGAGATGAAAAACCACCACCTCTAAAATATTCTAATTCGGCGGGCCACCATTTGGTAGCATTTAAACATGCCTCAACTTCGCTTCCAGTAATTTCCCAAAATGGTTTTAAAGCCGGCTTGCCTTTAATTCTTTGTTTACCTATTCCGTCCAGCGCTGAAGAGCCGGAATTAATTAAATGAATAATTCCTTCAGTAGCTTTTCCTTTTAAAGTCTTCCCTGTAACACGTTTTACTGCGGAAGGACTCCAATAGGTTCTTACATCGGAAAATAATTGCGCAGTGCCTGTTAATAAATGACCAAACAACATTATAGCTCCATTTAAGCTGTCATTTTCAGTTGCCACAATATATGGTTCACGTATTCCATTCCAATCAAATGAAGAATTGAGTATTGCTTCCAGGAAATCACCATTCGGGAAATGGTCGGTCCACTGCCGCTGCCCCTGAAATCCTGCTACAATAGCATTATGCCCTAAAGCTTCTTCGCCGAATCCCATTTCATTAAGCTTAGAATTACCAACCATTAAATCTCGAACAATTATCGCCATTTTAATAACGATTTCCCATTCGTAATCTTTTCTTTCCCGAGAGGATTTATTTTTATTTATATCTTCACCTTCTTTGCAATATTTCTTAGTCCATTTAAATGCTTTATTGTATTCTTCTTCATCATAAATCTTTTCTTCAATTCTTCGGGTAATTTCACTCATATCAACTGCTTCATTGCGCATACCTAAATAGTCATAGAAAAAATTAGGATCAACTGCTGAACCTGCGATTCCCATAGATACAGAACCTATCGAGAGATAAGATTTCCCTATCATTTCAGCAACAGCTAATCCTGCCTTTGCAAATTTTAATAATTTTTCCTGAACATCAGACGGTATTGATTTGTCATTAATGTCCTGAACATCATTTCCATAAATTCCAAATACAGGCAATCCTTTCTGGTTGTAGCCTGCAAGTGCAGCAGCAAGATAAACTGCTCCCGGACGTTCGGTCCCATTAAACCCCCAGATTGCTTTTGGTATAAGAGGATCTGTATCCATCACTTCGGTTCCATAACACCAACATGGCGTAACAGTTAATGAGACTCCCACATTTTCACGAGCAAATTTTTCGGAAGTCTGTGCAGCTTCAGCAATTCCACCAATACACATATCGGCTATAACACATTCAACCCCTATTCCATTTGAATGCTTTAAATTATTTTCAAAAAAATTCTTAACAATTTTTGCCATTTGCATTGTTTGATTTTCAAGGGATTCCCTAACTCCTTTTCTTCTCCCGTCTATTACAGGGCGAATTCCTATTTTTGGTAAACAACCAAACAGTCGAGTACCAGAACTTTTCATTTGATTATTCACTTTTTTCATCCGAGATTTTCTTTGATAAAATTCAAGTGCTTCCTTAAAATAATCTATTATTTTTTTTCGGACCTAAGGCAGTATACTTATAACTAATTGTCCTGAATACAGCTTCTGATAATTCTATCTCTATCCCATTAAATAATAGAAGATTTGATTTGGAAAGGCCGGTATTATTTTTGGCCATTTCACCAGTTAGTAAAATTGGCATTTATATAACAATTTCGACCCAACTTAAATTAAGTATACTTATTTTAAAACCATTTCTAAAAATTCAATAGGATGATATACAGCATTTTCTAATTCATCAACTATTTGTTCCCTACAGGATGTTCCGCTAACTAATATTATTTTCTTACTGTCAAATAAAACTGAATTCCTTATTTGCTTTAATAGTTCATTACCAATATTCTTACTTATATTATAAAAATCTTTTTTATAACCAAAGCTACCGGCCATTCCGCAGCATTCAACGTCGGAGATATCTACTCTTAATCCCATCTTGTTAAAAAATTCTGGCACTGCATTACCTATCCCAATTGTCTTCATCTGACAATGCGGATGATAAAAAATGTGTTTAAATGAATTTATGATATTTACTTTATCAGATAAATCAAGAACACCACTTTTCAAATTATTATTTAAATATTCAATTACATCGTAAGTATTTTTTGATACTTTATTAAAAAGATTATCATTATTAAGTAGCTTTTTATAATCATATCTGAAAAGTGCTAATACGCTTGGTTCGATAACAATAATTTCATTACCGTTATCAACTAATTGTTCAAAATAACGCGCAAGTTTAAAAGCTCTTTTTGTTGCCAAATCTATAAGACCTTGTGATTGTGATGCCCTCCCTTCAGCTAATACTTTGCTGAGTGTTAAAGGGATTCCTAATTTATCATAGACCTTGATCGTAGCCATTCCTATGTGAGAATTGGTGTAGTTAGTATAAACATCTGCAAATAAAACCAGTTTTGGGGTTAATATGTTAGATTTAGTTTCTATAGTTTTATATTTCTTAAATTGTTGCGTAAGTGTTTTTTGCGAGAAGTGCGGCATCGAACGCCGTTTATCAAAGCCCACAATTTTTTCCATTATAGTTCTGCTTATGGATAGATTGGCTATCCTGCTTGATAAAGACGGAATGATTGATATAAAACGGCATAATATTGAATAATTGCCGAAGAATAATTTTGGCAAGGATGGAATACCGTTGGCTTTTATCAAACGGCTTTTAATCGTAGTGTTCAAATGGGGGATATCGATTCTGACAGGACAATTGGGAACACATCTCGAGCAACCAGAACATAATTCTACAAATTTACCTTTTTCTAAATTTTCACTAGTTCCGATTGTCCATGCGCCACCAATTCCTCCGGTATAGCATTCTCCACCAAATGCATGCCCTCCAACTGTTTGAAAATTTGCACATGAATTCATACATGCACCACATCTAATGCAATAAAGTGCTTCAATTAAATCTTTATCATCTCTCATCTTCATTCGTCCATTATCAACTAGAATTAAATAAAACTTCCTCTCTTTATCATCCCTTCCGTTTAGATTAAGGACAGGGAGAGCGATTGGCGGTTCCAAAATATTCGTATAGGAAGTTAAAGACTGCCCGGTACCACTTGCAGCCAGAAGCTCAATGAATACACCAAAATCTTTTTTGCTTGGAATTATTTTTTCTATACCTGCGATTGCAATATGAATAGCTGGAAGTTGAGTAGTCAGCCTAATATTCCCTTCACTCTCAACTAATAAAATAGTCCCTTCCTCTCCGGATATTAAATTAGCTCCTGTTATTCCTATGTCTGCTGAAAGAAATTTTTGTCTTAAAATTTCACGGGCAAATTCAGTAAGTTCTTCTCCAGTTTCTAATAGCCTCTCTGTTTTAAAATTCCTTTTAAATAGTTCTGAAATGCTTTCTCTGCTTCTATGAATTGCGGGTGCAACAAAATGAGAGGGCTGTTCTTTTGAAACCTGTAAAATAAATTCAGCTAAATCAGTTTCTGCCACCTCAACACCTGCTGCCTCCAGAACCGGATTTAATCCAATTTCTTCTGATGTTATTGATTTTGATTTTACCACAATTTTTGCTTTGTGTGATAAGCAAATATTTCGAATATAATTTGTTGCTTCTATTTTATTCTTGGCATAAAATACTGAACCATGACGTTCTTTAACTGCTTTAGTTACTTTGAGAATCAATTCTGGTAAATTTCTTATTGATTTTTCTTTGATTTCACGCGCCTGGTCTTTTAAGTATTCATAATCATTCAATTGTTTTACAATCTTGTAACGATTACTATTAAAGGTTTGGGTATTAAAACGTAAGGCATTTGACTCAACATCAAGTGCTAATTTTATCGATTTCTGAAGCGATTCTTTTAATGATTTGTCAGCTACTTGCCTCGGATGTATAATATAATTATTAATATTTTTCATTTATCTAATCAAGAAGTATAATATGCAATTTCCCAGGCCCGTGTACACCTCGTACTAATGGTCCCATATCGGCAGTAGCACTAGGGCCTGTTATTATTGAAAAACTATGTCTTAATCCCTTACCATTCAAATACTTTTCCGAAAAAATATCACGCGGTCTAGGAACAATTGTTTTACTATCAAGGACTACTATATGTTTATGAGTAAGTGCACTCACAAGACTCGATAAATTTCTTGTAACAGAAACACAAACAGATCCTGTAGCGGCTATTCCACAAAAACTATCAGTTACACTTATTTCAATTTTTGAAAGTTGTTCATTTGTAGGTAAAGTTACTACATTCTCTTTAAGTTTAAATATTGAAAATAATGCTGAATCTATATCGTTTGGTTCTGCTAACAAAACCAGTTCATCACCAGTTGAAGTTGTTAAATAATTACATAATAATTCTGCATTTGCAGGAATTTTTTCAACAGTTGCCATCGTTTTCCGTGCTGATACCATAAACTGTTCAACCACTTCCAAATTATTTTGGCTTTTCATAATAGCTATTCTTATTAAATTTTTAGGGTATTATTATTTTCATTCGAATAACTAGGTATTTGATAAAATATATATTAATATATATATAATTTTTGCAAACATCCCTCTACTACTAAAATTCTTTTCATGATGTATATTTTATAACTTCACTCCTTATATTACAACTTTAGACTTAACCGGATGCTTAATTCAAAATCAATTAATGTAATTCAAGATATTTTTTTACCTCATTTGCAACAATTAATTCCTCATCAGTTGGGATTACAGCTATTTTTACTTTAGAATTATTGTGAGAGATTAATCCCTCTTTTGGATTAGAATTATTAAGTTTATCATTAATTATTATACCCAGGTTTTCCATATTAGAGATAATTTCTTTTCTAAGAAGGGGAGAATTTTGACCAGCACCTGCTGTAAATACAATACAATCGGCACTATTCAAAATAATCATATATTCACCGATATATCTTTTGACATAATAGGCAAAAGTTTTGAAAGCAAGTTCAGCTCTTTTATCCCCCTTCAACATCATCTCTTCAATATCTCTAAAGTCCCCGCTTGTCCCTGAAATTCCGGCTACCCCGCTTTTTGACATAAGCAGATCAGCTGCATCTTGAATCGAAAGGTTTTCCTTATCCATGAGATACAGAAGTGCAAATGAATCAAAATCTCCGACTCTTTTTGCATTAAGTAACCCGCTTTGCGGACTCATCCCCATTGAAGTGTCAATTGACCATCCATTTTTAATAGCACATACAGATGAACTTCCGCCAAGATGACATGAAATAATTTTGTCAGCATTGAATAATTCTTTAGCTCTTATTCCTATATACCTATGTGAAGCACCGTGAAATCCATACTTACGAATACCATATTTTTCATAATATTCATATGGAATTCCATACATAAATGCTTCCGGGGGAATGTTCTTATGAAAATGCGTTTCGAACAAACCAACCAAAGGGATCGAACTCAATAATTTTTTAAATATGGAAATTGCAGTTAAATATACATCAGTATGAACAGGCGCAAGCAAACGGTATTCCTGCATAGCTTTTAGTACATCATCTGTAAGCTCAACGCATCCAGTAATTCCTTTAACATGTACGGTTTTGAATCCTACAGCACTCAAATCTTCAATGGAATATTGCTCACCTAAATTATCTAAAGTAAGTTTGATTGCAGTAAAGTAATCTGGAATGTTTTGTTTGAGTACCTTTTTAGTATTGTTACCGAAATTGTATGAATAAATCCCTTCATTATCCCCTATTCTTTCAACTGATGCCTGAAACAAAACGTCCATGTTTGATGCATTAAATAACTTGCACTTATATGAAGTGCTGCCCGGATTTGCAATTAATATTTTCATAAAAATTAATTCTCACTTAATAGCTGAACTTACGCAAAACCCCATGGAATTCTGGAATTGTGGACTAATGGGGTGAGGATTTCTAGAATTTTTACCTTATATCACAAATACAATACTCCAATATTGTTTGGTTGTGTAACTACAGTGATTATTATATTTCTATTGCATTAAGTCCATCAAAATATTTTCAGCTCTGTCTAAGTCTAGCTAGTACTTTTTCGGTAATTTCCCTGATAGTTTTTTCTGAAACATTTTCTGAAGAATAGTTTTTAATTTCACCGGTTTCAATTAGAGAATGATCATTACTAGGCATTGGTGTAGCATCGCATGTGGTCAACCTTCCCTGCAGACCAAAATTATCCCGCAAAGTCATTAATCGATCTCTTTCATACTCAGGCAGTACATTAACATTACCAAGTTGAATAGCTTTCCAAACTATAGTAGCAGTATGCTCAAGGGTTTCCATTTTATGATACGCATTTATTAAGTTACTACCTAATGTTAAGGCACCATGATTTTCCAACAGAATGGCATCAGAATTTTTTATATATTCTCTTATCGAATCAGGAATTTCCATTGTTGACGGCAAACCATATTTAGCTATCGAGACAGCACCAATAACAATAATTGCTTCAGGTAATACACATTTGTTTAGCGGTATCCCCGCAACTGCAAAACTTGTTGCATAAGTAGGATGAGCGTGGACAACTGAATTAATATCAGGACGTTCATTGTAAACTTCCATGTGCATTTTAAGTTCGCTTGACGGTTTATAATTAGCGTTACCTGAAATGACTTTTCCTGTTGAGTCAACTTTTATAATCATGTCGGTAGTCATAAAACCTTTACTTACTCCGGTGGGAGTTGTTAAAATTTCACCACTATTTAGCCTGACAGATATATTTCCATCATTCGCTCCAACATAACAGCGGGTCCAGATTCTTTTTCCCACATCAACCATCAGTTGTTTTATTTCCCATTCACTATTCATGTTATTTCTCCGTTAGAATTTTTAATATCACATTTATTTTGCAAAAATAATTAGATTAATTCCTTTAATACTTCTTTATGAGGATTTTTAATAATAACATAACCTGCAAGCATACCATCTTGTTTAATATATTCAATTGCAGGCTTAACGGCTGCTTCAAGTGCATCAATATCTCCGGTGATAACAACAAAACCTTTACCGCCGACAGCCATTCCAACATGAATCCTTAAAATATCAAGGCTGGCTTCCTTTGCAGCAAAATCAGCAGCTTTAATTGCAGATACTACAGAAAATGTTTCAATAATAAGCATCGCATTAACTCGGGTATTAAGATTATCAATTTGTATGGTTGTTGTTCCGGCTATTGCAGGAAATACCCGGGGATCTAAGTTTGGGATAGTCGTTAAGTTTACAACTGAAAATCCGCCGACTTCCCTGGCAACATTAATTGCAGTTTCAACATCAGCAACATTACCGCGTACCACCATAAAATACTTTCCGGAACAAATTGTCCTTGCGATTAATTTTTCGACATTTGCTGATTTTAAAACCTGGTCTTGAACTTCAAAACCTTTATAAATACTTGCAAGCTCAATTATTCCAAGAGCATTTCTTTCCATTAATCCCTCTGAATTATAATTTCTTTTTTATTTACTGATGCAATCTTTCCATTTATTGAAGCGTGAACATTAGAAGATATTCTTCCAACTGATTTCCCAATTAAATCATATTTATTTACAGTATCCCCTGGTCTTACTACAGATTCAGCCGGGGTACCAATATGTTGATCGAGAAGTATACGAACTATAGTAGGATTAAAGCTGAAATCTTTCAGCGGTCCCTCATCCCGGAACATGAAGACATCCAATCTCTGCATTAATTTTTGAGTTGGTACTTTTCTGTAATCAAACATTGGATGCACGGTAATATCACTGCCATTCCATTTTAATTGCTGTTTTTTGGCCAGTCTCTTTTCTATAACAGTTGCTCCTTTTGGATCCAAGCCTTCAGGGCATGCATACATAGTACAAAGATTACACTCACAGCATGAAAAATTACCGGGATCCAAAAGCGGTAATTCCTCCCTGGTAAACATACGGTTACGCATTGCAGTTTCAGGTCTGACCGGCTGACCTAATAAATATCTTGGGCAAAATTCGGTACAAAAGCTGCATTGATCACACCCTGCTTTTGCAATTATATCTGTTGCATGTTCGGTTGAATATCTTCGGTACATTGTAACACAATAGTGATCGGATGGTAATACTATGATTGCCCCTGTTCGTTTTGAAACTACACTATTCAGATCATTCTCCAGTACTCCCATCATCAAACCGCCGGATCTTACAACATAATCTGAAGCAGTAATTTTAAACTGAGATAAAATATCATGATAAGAAATCCCAACAGGTACTCTTATTGTTGAAGGTTCTTCAACAGCACCTGCAACGGAAATAAATTTATCTGATACAGATTTATTAATTCCTATATTATAAAGAGTTTCAACATTTTGTACAATACAACCAACAGATATCGGTAAAGCTCCCGGCTGAACTAACCTTTTGGTTGTCATATAGATCAGAGTTATTTCATCCCCTGCCGGATAAACATCTTCAACTTCGATTAGTTTTATATTGCTGCTTATTTTTGATCTAAGCAGTTTAATTTCTTCTTTATGTTTTTCTTTTATACCTATTATCCCCTGTTTGGCGCCTGTAAGCTGCATTACAATTTCAAATCCATGTAAAACATCATCCGGATAATTAAGCAGTAACTGCATATCTTTATGCAACAGCGGTTCACATTCAGCGGCATTCATTATAACTGTATCGGGACTCGAATCCAGTTTGACATGTGTCGGAAACCCGGCACCACCCGCACCAATTATTCCTAAATTTTTAATTTCACTTAAGGTCATTTAAAAATTACTTCTATATATCGCGATAGTCTATTTTATCAACTATAGCCATAATTAATGTTTTTATTGGAGCTAATTCGAGATTAAAAACTGTTCTAGCTACTCCGGGTGCACCACCACAAACGACAATATCGCCTATACCGGCACCAATATAGTCTACAGCTACCTGTTCTTTACCTTTAGCAGTCCCATCAGGAAAAACGGGTCGCACTACAAAAACCGTTTTACCATTGTAAGACTTATGTTTTATACTTGAAATTACTTTTTTCTCTACCCTGGCTAAAAACATGTACAATCTGATTTTAATTGATAATAAAATTCAATCGATCAATGCTGAAGTTTCCACCTTCACTTAAGTTTCGGTTAATAAACAAGAGTAAGTGCAAGTTCAAGATGTTAGAAAAACATTCAACCATACAATCATTCATCCATTCAATATATCATAAGGTTGATTAAAGTTTAGTTATCAACCGATTTCATCTACCAATGCTACTATACTTGCATTAACCGGTGCAAAACCCGAATCAAAAGCCTGAGCAGCGTCTGTGCTTGTTACGTAAACTACACTGTCTCCGCCTGAGGCTATATTTTGCGGATCAGCAGCAACTAACGGTTTACCTGCATTTTTCCCTTTAGTTGAAACAGGCTGAAGGATATACATTCTGCAGCCTTCAATTTCTTTAACCTTTTTTGATGACCAGACAACTCCGATAACTTTTCCCAGCTTCATAATTATCTCTTGTTTTTAGCAATCATTTGAACATCATCAATAATTGCTAAGATAACAGCATCAATTGGAGCATCCTTAGTTGTTTCAGTCATCCTGGCAGATGAACCGTATGAAAGTAAAACAAAACTTCCCTCACCTGCCTGCACTGCATCAACAGCAACGTGATAAGAATTTAGCGGATTACCATTATGATCTACTTCTTTACACAAAAGCAACTTTTTACCGTTGAGGTTTTTATCCTTTTGTGTAGATACAACTGTCCCGATCACTTTTGCAAAAACCATTATTAACTTTAATTAAATTATTTGTTAAAAGTTTTGTCAAGTTCTTCAATCGGACGGGGGATAATTAACTGTGAAACTACCTGTCCGACTTTAGAAGCAGAGCTCGCACCAGCTTCAATAGCAGCTCTCACTGCAGCAACATCTCCTTCAATGATGAATGAAACATAACCGCTGCCAACCTGCCTCCATTCGATCATATCAACATTGGCAGCTTTCAAGGCAGCATCAGCACCCTGAACCAGGGGAGCAAATCCTTTTGTTTCGAGGATCCCTATTGCGTTTTTTAATGCCATAACTTAGTTCCTTATTTTATTATTCTATATGTTTTTAATGTTTTTATTCTTCTTATTAAGTAAACCTATAAGCACCGTAGGTCATTATCCGGCGTTTTCGAACAAAATCCAACGGAGTGCAAATACCTTCTCCGGTTGGAGTGGCAATAGTATGAGAAAAATATCCTTCACCCAGATCCCCTCCATCGCCGCGTAATGTACCGCCGTTTATTGTATGAACATCGCAATTCAGAGTCCTGGTAAATTTAGTTGCCCGATTCATATCACGGGTAAATATACTTGCAGTATGTTTAAATCCATGCTCAGCTTTAAGAGAGGCCTGCAGTCCGTCTTCAAAATCTTTTACTTTAACAACTGGAATGCAGGAAGTCATTTGTTCAGCCACAACCCATGGATGATCTCTATTGGTTTCTCCAAATAAGAGCGGAACTTTTTCAGAAATATCCAATCCGATTGCCTTTGCTAAAACATTTGCGTTACGACCTACATAATCCCTACCTATAAGCCAATGCTTTCCTGAAAGTTCCAATGCTTTTTTAGCAAGTTGATCCATTTGATTTGAGGATAATCTTACATTATCTGCTTTTTCCATTTCTTTCATGAAGGCTTCAAAAACAGTCTCAACAACAAAAATTTCTTTTTCTGCAATACAGAGGACATTATTATCATAGCTTGAACTTCTTGTAATTTCTGCTGCAGCTAATGTCAGATCTGCAGTTTCATCTACCAGGACAGGCGGATTTCCTGGACCGGCAGCAATAACTCTTTTCGGATATGTTAATGCCATATCAACCATTACAGGTCCGCCCGTTACAGATAGGAGTTCCACCTTTTCATGACCAAATAATATCTTTGCAGTTTCAAGTGTCGGTTCAGCAACACAAGTTACAAGATTTGGTGGTGCGCCGGCTTTTACCATATATTGATTCGCCAGCTGAATAACTTTAGCATTGACTTTTTTTGCCGAAGGATGCGGATTAAAAGCTATAGTATTACCTCCGGCAAGCTGAATGATGATATTATTAATCATAGTAGGACCCGGATGGGTGCTTGGTGTAATATTTCCGATTACACCAAAAGGTGAATATTCATCGAGAGCTAATCCATTGCGGCCAGACCATGCTTTTGGCTGTAAGTATTCTACACCGGGACTATTTTTAGCAGCATTATCGAACTTAGCGATTTTATGTTCTACACGCCCCATTTTCGTTTCTTCTACAGTCATCCTGGCAAGAGTTTCTTTATGATCAAATGTCATCAGTTTGATTGCTTCTATAAATTTTTTCCTGCATTGAATACTTCTTTCTTTATATAGTTGAAATGCTTCATAAGAAGCCTCAACAGCGTCATTCATATCATCAAAGACTCCCCAATCTCCTTTGCCGGTTTCAACTTTAGATATATTTGTTCCGGTTGTCTGGGCAATCACCTTTCTTACAATATTCTGGACTAAATCCTCTACCTGAGCTTCATTAATATTCACGACTGACCTCTGTTATTTATTTAGCAGATTTCTTTGAAATTTTTATTGGCTCAATTGGAAACTTTGCAACTAATTTTTCAGAAGGACGTGGAATTATTACTTCTGATTTTACTCCTCCTAATTTAGATGCAGCCTGTACGCCGGCTTCGACAGCTGCTTTGACCGCAGCTATATCACCACGTACAATAATGTTTACTAATCCTCCGCCAACTTTGATCCAATTACCAAGCTTTACATTGGCAGATTTTACAGCTGCGTCCGCAGCTTGAACAGCAGGAGTGAATCCTACTGTTTCTATTATTCCTAATGCTTCTATCATTTTTATTTCTCCTATTTTTCAATTCCGATTAATTCGAAAACCTCTGCATGCGCCGAAGGGATGATATTAGTACTAATTAATTCACCTACCTTCGCAGCAGCTTCTGCCCCGGCTTCTACAGAAGCTTTTACAGCGCCTACTTCTCCACGTACCAAAGCTGTAACATAACCACCGCCAATTTCAATCCGCTTTACAAATTCAACATTGGCAGTCTTCAACATCGCATCTATAGCTTGTATAGTACCGGTATTGCCGCGTGTTTCCACAAATCCAAGTGCTACTCCCGACATTTTGTTCTCCTTTTTAATTTGTTAATTAATTATAACTGATAATAAATTTTCTCTTTTTGATTATATCTCTTGCTCCGGGTGTAAATACAGTTCCTTTGGGAATTATTATTTCATTTACATCCTGACAGATTGTTTCCAAAGTATACTCTGTAAGTATTGGTGTTTTATATCCGCTCATATCAATCTCTTGTTTTTTTCGATTTCCATAATTAGAATAATCACCCGTTTTCATTTCTTTTGAGAAATCCGGTTCAACTCCAATTTTTGAAAGTTCAGCTATAACTTCTTTTACGATTATCTCTACCAAATTCTCAATACTTATTTTCACGATAGTTCCGAATATTTTACCAGATTTTTAATTATCTAATTTTTAAAGGGCCAGGCAATCATTTATTTCTTCTTTTATACTTATTAGGTATTTTTCACTTAAATCAGAAGTTCTGCAATTAGACGGATTTACCTTTTCAACTTTACATGAGCATGAATTATTTTTTTGTTTATTCCCCGGCGTAATCATAAAACCTTTTTTTGATAATTCCCTAACAACTTCTTCAACAATAACTTCGACCAATTTTTCAACTTTTATTTCCACAGTTATTCACCATCAGATCTTTTATAAATATATTTTCTTCCGCTGGATACCGAATCAACAATGCCGACTATAGCATTATCGGTTGCTGTTTTTTTTGTAACATCTGTTAACCTGGCTGATGAGGAAGAGCAAAGAAGAACAATATCGTCATTTCCTGCTCCAACAGTATCGATGCAGGCAGCCGACTTTTTTGTATCGGATAATTTTTCATCAAGATAATTAACAACAAGGATTTTTAAACCATCAATATTTCCGGCCTTTCTAGTTGAAACTAATTGTCCTGTTACTTTTCCAAGCTTCATATTAATTACATCTTTCCAATAAATTCGACATAATTTTCAGAGCGAACGTTTGCTGCATTTGCATCGTCAGTATCAAGATGGATCTGCAGTCTCCAGTTATCATTTGTTCTTATAAGTACATTTTCAAAGATTGTACTTTTTTCACCTCCAATCCGTACCTTGCAATAATCACCGCTTTTTAATCCGAATTTCTCTGCATCTTTATTAGTCATGTGAATATGCCTGCTCGCAACAATGGCACACCTATCCAGATAAATTGAACTGTTCGGACCGACAAGAGTAAGCGGTGCGGCATTATCAAGACTGCCGGAATTCACAACTGGCGGATTTATACCAAGAAAGATTGCATCAGTTAATGAAACTTCAACCTGGTCATAATTTCTTAAAGGACCTAAAATCCTGACATTTGGTATGCTCCGCAGCTTTGGACCGACAATCGTAAGAGTATGTTTTGATGCAAATTCTCCAGGCTGATATAAAGGACGCAAAGTTTCAAATTCTGTTTGTTCCCCAAATAGGGTATGAAAAGTTTTGGGAGTTAAATGGATATGCCGATTAGAGATTCCTAAAGGTATCTTAGGAAACTGCAACCCGATATTTCCGGGTTGTAGATCTTTATAAAGTATGTTTTTTACTTCTTCGGTAATTATATCGATTAAATCCTGTTCAGATAATCTCTGACTTAAATAGCTTGTACTTTGTTTAGTATTATACAAAGAATGACTCCTAAAAATTATACTTATTTTGAATCTGCTATTAAAACTTCAGTACCTGCTTTACGAAATTTTTCCACTTGCTCTGCGGGGGCAGATGAATCTGTAATTATTTTTGATATATTTTCTACACCGGCATATGAAGCCAGACCGGATTGATTAAATTTGCTTCCATCCAACAGAACAATAACTTCGTTAACTTTGCTTACAACAAATTTTTTTAATTCGATTTCAAGAAGATTGGTATCGGTTAATCCATTCTCATAAGAGATTCCCCATGCACCGAGAAAAGCTTTTTGAATAATAAGATCCTTCAGAAAATCATTTGTCGGCAAACCCATAATGGAGCCGGAAGTATGTCTTAGATATCCTCCGGGAAGAAGAACATTTATATTTTGACAACCCATTAATTCAATTGCAGTCCAGATTCCTGTAGGAATTACTGTGACTTCTTTTAACTCGTTTCTTGACCTTAATGCATGCGCAAGTGCAAGTGCTGTTGTACTCGCATCGAGCAAAATTGAATCTAACGAATTAACAAATTGAGAGGCGATTTCACCGATTCTTTTCTTTTTATTAGAATTAAGACTTTTCCTCATCTGAAAAGTAAATTCCTGCCTTAATCTTTCTTCTATCAAACGCGCTCCCCCGTGAATGCGAGTAATCTTGCCTTCTTTAACCAGGCTATTTAAATCTGTTCTAATTGTTACTTCCGAAACCTCCAACAGTTTACTCAATTCGCTTACAGAAGTATTTTCTTTGTCAGCTAAAATTTTTAGTATTTCCTGATGCCTTGATGACATTTAAAATGTACATTTAAGTTTTTTTACTTATACGAAAATACATATACTTTCGTTTATTTGCAAATTGTTTATGAAAATTTATGTTTTTCTTTCTTTTATTTACAATTCAGCAACTTTTGGAGAATTTTTATTTATTGAAACCTTGAAAGCCTTACCAGAAGGATTAAAAATGGGGAATAAGAAATGTATATCCACCCTATTCTACATACTCTATATTTGTATCTACCACTATTATACCCACTTTCGCCTCCTATGATCACCCAATCTGGTTCGTCCGGAAACTTAGTGAAATTTTCTAACAGCGGTTCAATAGAAACAAATTTAATCTTTGCAGCTACTTTTTTTAGTTCTTCCCAACAATATAAATATTTCTTTAATTCAATACTAACACCCAACCAAACATTAGGATATCCATTACCCCAATCAGGTGGAAGACATTTTAAAATTCTTTCAGGTCTTTTAGTAAGGATTTGGTATTGATGCTGTGGAGTATTCTTTATAATCTCCCAACAATCTTGTCTCCACTCATCAGCTTCCTTAATAAAAAAATCACCCCAAGAACAGGTAAATATTAATGAAGGTTCTTTAATATGATAAGGTTTATAAAATGTAAACTTTAGAAGAACGAACTATTTTGTTAGGATCTTGTCCATATCTTTCTTTGTTGCGATGCATATAGCAATATTTGCATCCTTCACTAATTTTTACACAACCTTGGAAAGAATTCCATGAAAAATCGGTCCACTGGATTTTAGTTTTAGCAAGCATTATTTACCTCCTAATTAGTAAGTTTAAGAAATTTTAATGGATATTATAGGAGAAATAATTAATTAAAATTACACCTTTGGGAGTGTAAAATGTTGATGATTTAAAGCAGAAAATCCTGGCTGTACTTAAACAACCAGGATTTTTTCTGTAGAACGTGTAGCGGGGGCAGGACTTGAACCTACAACCTTCGGGTTATGAGCCCGACGAGCTACCAATTGCTCCACCCCGCGATATATTTTTTTAAGACTTTAAATATATAGAATATACACAGGCAAGTCAACATTGCTTCAGTAGTTATGAAATGACCTCAAATCCGATATAGCAAAATAAGTAGTTAAAAAAGTATAGTAAAAGGCATTATTAACATTAAAGATTAAAAATTTAGTCATAAAAATTGTGTGTTAATCTAAAACTAAGATTATTTGT
>Ga0315554_1000467_pt1 | contig 23910 bp, 24 predicted proteins | sample SalMarSW160370MG_FD_202114 | JGI IMG/M metagenome (GOLD analysis project Ga0315554, IMG submission 202114) | Salt marsh sediment microbial communities from the Plum Island Ecosystem LTER, Massachusetts, United States - Salt Marsh Sediment SW1603-70 ...
GGTCGACGCGAAGTCGGTCGCGACGAACACGGTCCCGAACGGGGCGTTCCGGGGGTTCGGCAGCCCGCAGGTCATCTTCCCGCACGAGTCGCAGATGGACCTCCTTGCGGAGCGCCTCGGGATCGAGCGGGCCGAGATCCGACGGCGCAACCTCCTCCGCCCCGGAGATCGGACGTCGACCGGCCAGGTCGTGAAGGAGAGCGTCGGCGTCCTCGAGACACTCGAGCAGGCGGTCGAGCTGGCCGGATGGAAAGACCGCCTGCGGCGGGTCGAGGCGTTCAACGCAAAGCAGGCGGATCGGCGCCGCGGGGTCGGCCTGGCGTGCGTCCTCTACGGCGTCGGGCTCGGCGGGAAGGCCCCGTTCCTCGACAAGGCCGGGGCGACGATGAAGCTCGAGGCCGACGGATCGATCGGGGTGGCGGTCGGGACGGTCGAGATGGGGCAGGGGCTGACGGCGGCCCTCCTGCAGGTCGCCGCCGAGTCGATCGGCGTCGAGATCGAGCGGGTCCACATCGCGCCGGTCGACACGAGCCGCGTCCCGGACAGCGGCCCGACGGTCGCGTCGCGCGGGACGATGATGAGCGCCCTCGCGATCCTCGACGCAGCGAAGAAGCTGCGCGGGCGGATCGACGCCGTCGCCGAGGATCTGGGGATCCCTCCCGATCAGGCCCCTCAGCGTCTCGATGAGATCGCCGGCGCGTTCTGGCTGCGGAACCTCGACCCGGCGGTCGAGGGTTGGGCGCGGTCCGAGCCGGTCAGCTGGGATCCGGAGACCGGTCTCGGGGACGCCTACCCGGTCTACGCTTACGCGACGCACATCGCCGAGGTCGAGATCGACGGACGGACCGGCGAGGTAGCCGTCGTCGACTTCGTCGCGGTGCACGACTCCGGGCGGATCCTCAATCGAAGCCTGGCGACCGGGCAGGTGCAAGGCGGCATCGCGCAGGGGATCGGGTTCGCGCTGATGGAGGAGATCCCGCAGCGCGACGGGCGGCTGATCGTCAACGGCCTGACGACGTATCGTCTCCCCACGGTTCGCGACGTGGCGCCGGATGCGCGCGTCGAATTCGTCGAGGCCGAGTTCCCGGCCGGTCCGTTCGGAGCGAAGGGGATCGGCGAGGTCCCGTTGATGGCCTCCCACGCGGCCGTCGCGCGTGCCGTCGCCCACGCGACGGGAGCGCCGGTCCGCTGCTATCCGCTTGATCCGCCGCGCGTCCGCGCCCTCCTCCTCGCCGGCAACCCGCGGGCCGCCGAATCGCAGCCGACGGGACGGTAAGGGAAAACGGGGAGGCCGAGGCCTCCCCGCGCAGCTTGCTTCGATCCGCTCGGACTCAGAGGCCGAGCGCCTCGAACAGGGCGGAGAAGTCGATCCCTCCCTCGAGGACGCCCTCGAGGGTGGTGACACCGAGCATCCCGACGATGGTGTTGAAGAAGTTCTCGATCCCTTCCGCCGGCGCCGCCATGATGATCGGCATCAGTGAATCCTGTAGCGACATTCCCAGCGACTCGGACAGGCCGGCGAGGTAGTCGGCGTTGTCCTGGAAGAACTGCTCGAACGCGGCGGCCAATGCCGCCGGATCGGCCTCTCGCAGGTGCACGATCCCCTGCCCGAACAGGTACCCGAGCTTCGCGATCGTGGTGAAGTATGGCGTTCCTGCGGCGCGCTCCCCGGAGAGCCAAATTGCATACGTCGGGACGGCGTTCACGGGCTGCCAGTCGAGTTCGACGGTTCCGTGCTTGACGAGCTCCCCGACGAACGTGAAGGCCGTGCCTGTCAGCTCACCGAGCGGCGCCAGACCCCCCCCGATCTCGATCTTGTTGACGATCGTCACTTCCTGGTCGAACTCGACCTGGAGGCCGGTGACGTCCATCCCGGTGGTGTTGTTGAAGAACCAAACCGCGGTGTCGCCGGCGACGTAGGGAACGAGCCACGTCCCCTGTGCCCCCGCCGCTAGCGACAAGATCGCCATCAGCCCCAACACGAGCACTACGATCCTACCTCGCATCATGCCAGCCTCCTTGGCGAAGAGAATGAGTGCATTCTAGCCGGATCGGCAGGGGCAGGCAAAGCGTCACCGTCCGGGTCGTGGCCCGTCAGCCGGGGCGGGCGGCGTACGCCTCAGCCCAGCGGAGATCCTCCGGGTAGGTCACCTTCAGATTCGCCGCCTCCCCTTCGAGGGCGAAGACGGGCTCTCCTTGTGCGAGGATCGCCGACGCGTCGTCGGTGACCGCGGGATCGGCCTTCTCCAGGCAGCGGAGGATCAGCGAGCGGCGAAATCCCTGGGGCGTCTGTGCGCGGGCGATCGAGGCGCGTTCGAGGACCTCCCTCGCGCAGTGCCCGGCGCCATCCAGATGGTAGAGGGTCTCGGTCACGGGGAGAACGGGGACGACCGCGCCGTGGCGCTCGGTCTCATCGAGGACCCGCTCGATCAACGCCGGGCTCGCGAACGGCCGGCATCCGTCGTGGATCAGGACGATCTCCCCCGTCGCGGCGCGGATCCCGGCGAGCGACGACTCGCGCCGCGTCGCCCCTCCGACCACGACGTTCGGATTCGGGACGATCGGTTCGACGATGGACCTAGCAGCCTCGAGATCGGCGGCGTGGACGACGACGAGGATCTCCTCCACCCGCGGGACGCGGGAGAAGGCCTCGACGGAGTGGACGAAGAGTGGGCGCCCGGCGAGATCGACGAACGTCTTGCGGACGCTCGAGCGCATTCTCTTCCCACGCCCAGCGGCGAGGATCACCGCGCTGGAGGTCATGAACCGGACGACTGGACGACCTGCGTGATCTTCACCAACGTCTTGTCGTCCGGATCGATCGCGTAGATCTCCCACGCCCCCGAGCGGTTCGAGTTGAAATAGATGCGCCCGTCGCTCCCCCAGTCGGGGTTGATGTCGTCGCTCTCGTGGGTCGTGAGGCGTTCGACGCTCAGATCGTTGAGGTCGAGAACGTAGATGTCCACGTTATCGCTCCGGCTCGACGCGAACGCGATCCGATCGCCGGTCGGCGCCCAGGTCGGGGACCAATCCGGATCCTCGTTCTGGGTCAGACGGCGCTCCTCGCTCGTCTCCAGGTCGCGGAGGAACAGCTCGAGGTTCCCGTCGGCCGGGGATTCGTAGACGAGGGCATGGCCGTCCGGCGAGAGGGCCGGCTCCCAGTTGGTGTAGTCGACCTCGTTGCCTCCGAAGAACGTGCATCCGGAGACGAGACCGACGGGGATCAGACAGACGACAAAGGTCAGAATGCGGGCTTTCACGATCTCCTTCCTTTCTAGCGTTCCCAACGTGGTATCTCACCGGCCGGCTCGACGAACAGCATCCTCCCCGCCTCCGTCTGCAACGTGCTCTTGACCGTTGCCTTGATCGTCCGGCCGATATGTCGGCGCCCGTTCTCGACCACGACCATCGTGCCATCGTCGAGATAGCCGATCCCTTGGTTGATCTCCTCACCGCGGTCGATGATCTCGACGGAGATCCCTTCGCCGGGGATGAATCGCGGTCGGACGGCGTTGGCGAGCTCGTTCACGTTCAGGATCGGCACGCCCTCCACCTGGGCGACGCGGTTCAGGTTGAAGTCGGTCGTGACCAGCGTTACCCCTTCGTCTTTCGCCAAGCGAATCAGCTTCCGGTCGACCTCACGGATCGAAGGATAGTCCTTGGTGAGGATGCGAATCAACACGTTCTCATCGCGCATCAGCTCGTTCAAGATGTCGAGACCGCGCCTTCCCTTCCGGCGCCTCAGGCTGTTCGATGAATCGGCGATGTTCTGGAGCTCGGCGAGGACGAATTCGGGGACGAGGATCTCCCCCTCGACGAAGCCGGTCGACAGAAGGCTTTCGATCCGACCGTCGATGATGACGCTCGTGTCGAGGAGCTTCCCTCCCGATGTTCGGAGGCGGCTTCGCGCGCCGAGCCCCGTGCCGCCGCCGATCGGCCAGATCGGGCCGTCGAACGAGAAGCCGATCCGCAGGCCGACGAGCGCGCTTCCGATCAGAAGGAACCCCTGTACAACGCGCACCGCGCTCACGGCCGGGAAAGCGATATCGAGCCCGAAGTAGAACACGATTCCGACGACGGCCGCACCGAGCCCGACGATGAAGCTGTTGACGAACCGGATCTCCGAGTTCTCCTTGAACCAGATCGGGGACAGGCGTTTCCAGACGAGGTGAAGGGACGCGGCGACCGCCGCGCCGACGACTGCGCCGAGGATCAGGCTCGATGCGGACGCGGACAGCCCCAAGAAGGCGGGGAAAAGCCGATGGACCGCGGAGGCGGCCCCGGCCGCGATCATCATAGCGGAGAAGAATAGAAGATAAACGACCACCATACCGTCCCTCCCCGAAGCCGTGGCGATAGGCCCATTCGCGAGCCCTGTTCCGCCTTCGCTAAGATGTTCCATTATACGGAGCGCTTGTATTGGCAACAAGATTTCGCTATTGTATTGGGCAAATGAGGGCTGTCGGCCTTCGTGGGTGGGGGGACGACACTGAGCACCGAGTGGACCATCCGCCAGGTTTTAAACTGGACCCGTGGTTATTTTGAGGCTGCCGGGATCGTTCAGCCGCGGCTGGAAGCTGAAATCCTCCTGGCGCACACTCTCGATGTCGAGCGGCTCAATCTCTACATCTCGCCCGATCAGCCTCTCACGCCCGACGAGCGGACCCGCTATCGGACGGTCGTCAAGCGGCGGCGGGACGGGACTCCTCTTCAACACCTGATCGGTGAGGTCCAGTTCTTCGGCCTTCGCTTCCGGGTCCATCGAGACGCGTCGATCCCGCGTCCGGAGACCGAGGAGCTCCTCGACCACATCCTCAGTCTGGTGCCTCGAGATCGCGACATCGCGTGTCTCGATCTGGGAACGGGGACCGGGGTGATCGCCGTCTGTCTTGCGAGGTACTTCCCGCGGGCGGCGGTGACCGCGGTCGACATCTCGGAAAGGGCCCTCGAGCTCGCGAGAGGGAACGCTGCGCTGAACGGCGTGGAGGATCGGATCGCCTTCATCGAGAGCGACTGGTTCGAACGCGTGACAGGATCCTACGATCTGATCGCATCGAATCCCCCGTACGTCGCCGAGGAGGAGCTGGAGAAGCTTCCGGCGGAGGTGAGGGAGCACGAGCCCCGCGTCGCCCTCGACGGTGGCGTCGGCGGGCTGGAGGAGGTCGCCGAGCTTATCGAGGGACTGCCGGATCACATGAACTCCGCCGGCCTGCTCTTTCTCGAGATCGGCCACGGTCAGGACGGCGCAGTGACTCGGATGCTGGAGGTCGGCGGCTTCGTCGATGTCCGTATGAAGACCGATCTGGCCGGGAAGAAACGGTACGCGGTGGCACGATGGCCGTGATGATCCAGGTTTCCGAACTGCACTTCTCCACGGAGGACGGGGTCAAGATTCTCGAGGACATCCACCTCCACGTCGAGCAGGGGGAACTCATCTACCTCGTCGGCCCGGCGTCGTCCGGGAAGTCGCTCCTTCTCGGCCTGCTTGGGGGTCAGCTCCCTCCTCAACGCGGCCAGCTCCTCGTGCAGGGACGGAACGTGGGTCGCTTGAGCCCGGAGAGGCGGCTCGAGCTGCGCCAGCGGATTGGGTACCTCCCGCAAGGATTCACCCCGCTCGCGAGGACGGTGCACGAGAACGTCTTGTTCAAGCTGAGGTCCCTCGGCAACTTTCGTGAGCAGGCCGAGGAGAAGGCGATCCTGGCCCTCGAGGCGACGGGGCTGATCCGCCAGCAGGGCGTCGAGGCGACCGAGCTTTCCTCGCTCGATCGCGTCCGCCTCGGACTGGCTCTGGCCGTCTGCGACGATCCGCTCCTCCTGCTGATCGATGAGCCGCTCGAAGGGCTGGACGTCAACGAAAAGGCTGAGGCCTGCCTGCTGATCGGTCGGTTGCACACCGGCCACCTGACGGCCGTCGCGGCGACTCGCGGCCCGTTGCCCGACGTGACGCGGGGGCAGCGGATCGTGCGGCTGGTCGACGGGGCGGTGAGGGAGTCATGAGCCCGTTCTTGTTCCTGTTCCGTGAGCTCCTCGGATCGATCCGCGCCCGGAGCGCCCTCTTCTTCTCGCTGACGGGATTGCTCCTCTTCGTCTTCCTCGCCATTGTCGGCACCTTCTTCCTCGTGCCGGCCCCGTCCCTGGCGGGGGCCGGCGAGAACGGCTCGCTGCCGGTCGAGGAGATCCAGGTCTACCTGTCGCCACGGCTCTCCTCGGCGACGGTCGACCGGATGTACCTCGAGATCCGGGCGAGGGAGGACGTCGAACGCATCACCTTCCGGTTTTCCCAGGAGCTGGATCGGGACGCGTCCGGCGGCGTCTTCCTGATCGCCCCGACGACGCCCTACGCGACGTCGGAACTGGTCGCTGAACTTCGGTCGTCGAACGGAGTGACCGAGGTGATCGAACGGAGGAGCCAGGGCGAACCGGATCGGTCGCCGCTCTCGACGGCGGCTCGGATCGGGCTGCTGTCGTCCCTCGTCCTGACGATCGCGCTCAGCCTGCTCTTCGCGCGGAGCGGCTACCGCGAGCTGCTGCGAACCTTCGCCGGGGAGATCCGGCTCCTCCGCCTTTCCGGGATCTCGGAGCGGACGATCGTCCCTCTCACCGTCGGGGTCGGGATCCTGATCGGGTTCCTCGCCGGCCTGCTCCTCCTCGTCATCCTCTACGTGCTGCACTACGTCGTCGTCTCCCAGGGGACCCCTCCCGCGGCCCTGGAGGGGCTGACGATCGGAGGAAGGATCCTCGGCGTCAGCCTGATCAATCTCCTTCTCGGGGTGGTCCTCGGTGGGTTGATCGGGCTGTACGGCGCGAGCCTCCTCGGCGCCCGGGAGTACCGCCCGATCCTCTAGGCCCGCGCGGCGCATCCGCCGGGCGAGGGTCGTCGCTCCCTCACGGTCGTTGTTCCTGTTCGAGAGACGAGCGAGCCCTCTCGGAAGGACTTCTCCGCCCGATCCGCGCGATCCCCTGCTGGGCCAGGTAGTAGAGCCCGATGGCGACGAGGATCGATTCGGCGAACTTGAATATCAGCGAGAAAGCGACGGCGCCCTGGTTGGAGACCGACGGCGCGACGAGGTGGAAGATGCCGATGATCGCCGCCTCTCCGGTACCGATCCCTCCCGGGGTGATCCACAGGAAGAACGACAGGAGGATGACCGTGAGGGTGAACAGGAGGGACAGCTGGGGGAACGTGAAGACCTGGCCGGACGCGTAGTAGAAGAAGACCTGAGGGCGCATGTACACGAAGAAGGTCGCCACGAGCTGCACCAGGAAGGCGAGCACCGTCCCCTTCCAATGCTTGGTGAACGCGAAGTGGATCTCGTCCTCGGTCTCCGAGACCTTGTCCGCCGCCCGTCCGAGCGGCCCTCGCCAGCGGCGGAAGAGGGCGCCGATCAGACGGACCGCCCGGCTGATCCACTTCAGGTTCCAGGCGAAGTCGACCAGGCCGACGAGGATCCAGAACGTGACGAACCCGACTCCGGAGATCAGCAGTCGCTTCTCCGACCACGGGAGCGTGGGGGAGCTGATCGCGAAGAAGCTCCCGATCAGGATGAAGAGGATCATGCTCATCCCGCCGAGGAGCCGCTCGAGGAAGACCGTCGCGAAGACCCGCGTCGTCGGCGCGTCGGTCTTCCCGGTCACCATCAGGGCGCGGACTGGCTCACCCCCGAAGTAGAGCGTCGGCGTGAGGTAGCTGACCGCGTAGCCGCTCAACCGGGCGCCGATCACCTCCGTCAGGCGGAGTCGAATCCCGTACGAGTGGAGGATGATCCACCACGAGAGCGTCCAGGCGGCCATCGCCAGCAAGACGCTCCCCACGATGCCGGTGATCCCCGGAACCCCGAGGTCTCTCATCTCCGCGAAGATCCGCCGCCAGCCGACGTAGTAGAGGACCCCCCCGAGGAGTCCGAGGCCGATGACGATCGAGAGGGCGTACTTCCACCTGTTCTTCGCGGGTCGGCGCATTTCACGGATGCTAGCACAGGATCTGCAAACCGATCAAGGACAGGTGCTGCACCGCGATCGAGCGGGCGAGCTGGGCGGAGCGGCTCCGCCCTTCGTGCTCAGCCATCCGCCAGGAGGTCGAGGGCCATCTCCAGGGCGGCGTCGATCGCTCGTTGACGAACGTGCTCGCGGTCCCCGGAGAATCGAAAGCGCTCCGTCCGCGTTTCACTCCGGCTGGAGGCGGAGACGTATACCGTTCCGACCGGCCTTTCCGGCGTTCCTCCGCCGGGGCCCGCGATCCCGGTGATGGCGAGGCAGAGGTCGGTATCGAACTGCGCCCTGCCGGTCTCGGACATCGCGCCGGCCGCCTCGGGACTGACGGCGCCGTGCTGCTCGAAGATCCGCTTGGGGACCCCGACCCACTCGACCTTTATCCGGTTGTCGTACGCGACGACGCCTCCGAGGAAGTAGCCCGATGCCCCGGGAACCTCCGTGATCCGGTACGCCAGGCCCCCAGCGGTGCAGGATTCGACGGTCGAGATCGTCCAACGACGCCGCGCGAGGGCTTCTCCGAGGCGCTCGGCGAGGGTCATCGCGGACCTCCTGGACCCGATTCGAACGGCGAGTTCCGGGACGCCCAGTCGCACTCGGCTCGGATCGGGCAGTTCGGGCAATCCGGCCTCCGCGGGTGGCAGATCTCGCGTCCGAGGCGGATTGTCAGCAGGTGCAGCGTGGCCATCAGGGCCGGATCCCGGGGAAGGAGGGTGTTCGCCTGCTCGTGGGGGTCGCCCTTCGGGCCGATCAGCCCGACTCGGGTGAAGACGCGGCGGATGTGCGTGTCGACCGGGAAGTACGGTCTCCCGAACGAGAAGAGCATCACGATCCCCGCCGTCTTCCGACCGACGCCGGGGGAGGCGAGGAGCCAATCCATCGCGGCGTCGAGATCCCACTCCCCGAGGGAGGAGAGGTCCAATCGTCCTCGCTCGCGGTGGATCCGGTTGAGGACCTGACGGATCCGCTTCGACTTCTGTCGATGGAGCCCACCGACGCGGATGGCGCGGCCGATCGTGTCGACGCGCGCCGTGCGGACCGCGTCGAGCGTCCCGAACCTCTCGAGAAGCGACGCGTAGGCGCGGTCGCGGTTCGCGTCGTTCGTGTTCTGGGAGAGGATGGTCCGCACGAGCGACTCGACCGGGTCCGACGGTGCGACGTCCGGCGCTCCGTAGCGGCCGGTGAGTCGATCGGCGATCCACACGGCCTTATCGCACGGTTCCATAGGGTGAGGATAGGGCGCGACCGACGGGGGCGCAACTGGTACCCGGAAGCGGACGCAGGTACGATGGCCGCACGATGATCGAAGCGAGAACGGAACGAGAGGCGGTCGTACGGATGGCGGACGGTGAGGATCTGATCGCCGGGCTGAAGGGTCTGGCGGTCGAGTCGGCGCTCGTCGTCGGCGGGATCGGGATGCTGCGGGAGATCGAGCTCGGGTACTGGAACGGAGAACGTTACGAGAAGCATCGGTTCGAACCGCCGGTCGAGCTCGTCTCCGTTCAAGGGAACATCGCGCGGTTCGGCGATGAGCGGATCGTCCACGCGCACGCGTGCGTCGCGAAGCGCGACGGCTCGACGCTCGGTGGCCACCTGTTCGCCGGCACGGTGCACAACACGGCGGAGATCGCCTTCGTCCTGCCCCGGGGGATCGCCCTCGAGCGGAGGGAGGAGGAGACGGGCCTGACCGGCCTGTACCCGCGGACTACCTGAAGCTCGCCGGGCCGTGGAGGCCGTGGAGGAAGTCGGTCCCGCGGATCCGCGGACGGCCCTCGCGCTGGATCTCGACGATCTCGATCAGCCGATCCCCTGTCCCGACGAGGAGGCGATCGGTCTCGCGGAGGCCGATCTCTCCGGGGGAGATCGGCCCGCGGTCGATCTCGGTCATCGACGTGCGATGGACTTTGACCCGTTCCTCACCGAGGAACGTCCACGCACCCGGCCAGGGGCTCGTCCCGCGAACAAGGTCGTGGACCCGCTGAGCGGCCGATCCCCAATCGATCCGCCCGTCGTCCCGCGACAGCTGCGGCGCCATCGAGACGCCGTCCTCCGGCTGAGGCCGGGGAGTCAGGGTCCCGTCCCGGAGGCCCTCGAGGGTCTCGACGATGGCCTCGGCCCCCAGGCGGGCGAGCCGTTCCTCGAGCCGGCCGGCGGTCTCGTCCGGCTCGATGTCGATCGCTCGCTGCAGGAGGAGGTCGCCGGTGTCCATCCCCGCGTCGATCAGGAAGGTCGTGATCCCGGTCGTCTTCTCCCCGCGGATGATCGCCCAGTTGACCGGAGCGGCACCCCGGTAGGCCGGCAGCAGGGAGGCGTGGATGTTGATCGTCCCCAGCGGGGCGAGGGTGAAGACGCCCGGCTTCAGGAGCTGACCGTAGGACGCGACGACGATTGCCTCCGGCGCGGCGGCGCGGAGCCGCTCGAGCGAGTCGCCGACGTTGATCCGTTCGGGCTGGAAGACCGGCAGGCCGAGCCGGAGGGCCTCCTCCTTCATGGGAGGAGGGCCGACGACTGCGTGGCGGCCGACCGGGCGGTCGGGTTGCGTCACCACGAGGGAGATCTCGTGTCGATCGGCGAGGTCGACGAGCGCAGGACGGGCGAACTCCGACGTCCCGAGAAAGACGAGCCTCACGACGACTCCTCGCGCTGTCGCCGCTGGTACTCCTTCAGAAGGCTCTGTCTGCGGGCGGGGCTGAGGTGGTCGAGGAAGAAGCTCCCGTTCAGGTGGTCCATCTCGTGCTGGATCGCCCGTGCAAGGAGTCCCTCGCCTTCGATGCGGACCGTCTTCCCGTCGAGCGTCGTCCCCTCGATGACGGCCCGGGTCGCCCGTTCGACCGGGGCGTCGACCCCGGGGACGCTCAGACACCCTTCCTGGAACTGGTCGACCTCGCCGGAGGTCTCGATCAGCTCGGGATTGATGAGCACGTGGAACTCACCGTCGACGTCGAGAACGATGATTCGCTTGGAAATTCCGATCTGCGGGGCCGCGAGTCCGGCGCCGTTGGCGCGGAGCATCGCCTCGACCATCCGCTCGCAGATCGCCCGGATCACGTCGTCGATCGTCCCGACCGGCTCGGCGCGTCGGCGAAGGGTCGGATCTCCGTAGGTTCGAATCTCCATGACTCTCCTCTTGCGTACCGAAACGCCGCATTATAAAGTGGGCGTCGGTATGCCACAAGAGAACAGCGATTGGGAGCATCGCCTCGAGAAGATCCTCCGTCTGGAGCGCTCGACGGGATACAAGGACGAGGCGGTGACCTGCGGCCTGGAGGCGTTCGTTCGGGCGAACGTCCCCGACGCGGCGTCGATCGCCGGTGGGTATGGAGACGCGGGCCGGTCGGAGCGCCGGCGGATCGTCGATCACCTCCTCGCGCACGTCGGGAGAGGCACGAACCGTGTCCCGTCGCCCGGCCGGAGCGCCGAGTTGACGGCTCCCGTGACGCGGGCGAGGGGCGTCGGGCCGAAGCGCGCCGCGCTGCTGGCGAAGCTGGGGATCGAGACGATCGAGGACCTGTTGCTCTACTTCCCGCGCCGGCTGGAGGACCGTTCGACGATCGTCCCGATCGGGTCGGTCCACGCCGGCGAGGAGGTGAGCGTCCGCGGGGAGGTCCACGCTGTCAGCGAGCGCCGGGTGAGCCGGAAGATGACGGTCTTCAAGGCGGCGGTCGGAGACGGGACGGGCTTCCTCTACGCGGTCTGGTTCAATCAGCCATGGGTCGCCGATCGGCTGAAGCGGGGAGACCGCATCGACCTGTACGGGAGGGTCGAGCGGAGCTACGGCGAGCTCCAGATGCGATCACCGACCTGGGAGGCGGAGGGCGCCGGCCTCGAGACGGGGCGCTGGGTCCCCGTCTATCCGGCGACGGAGGGCGTCTCGGATCGCTATCTCCGGTCGCTCATCAACCGGAACCTCGACGCGTTCCTCCCGAGGATCGACGACGTTCTCCCGTCCTTCGTCCGTGACGCGCACGGGCTACCACCGAGGCGGACCGCGGTCGAGGCGATCCACCGGCCTGCCGATCCGGAGGCGTTCGAGCGGGCGCGCCGGGCGCTCGCGTTCGAGGAACTCCTCCTTCTTCAGGTGGGCATGGCGCCGACGGAGCGAGCCGTCCCCGGGAGGGCGCTCCGCCCGACCTCCGGCCTCCTCGACTCGTTCCTCGCCGGCCTCCCCTTCCGGCTCACGACGCCGCAGCGGACGGCGCTGAACGAGATCTCATCGGACCTGAGGCGTCCGATCCGGATGATGCGGCTCCTCCAGGGGGAGGTCGGTTCGGGGAAGACGCTCGTGGCCGTCGCCGCAGCTCTCCTTGCCATCGACGCCGGGTGCCAGGTCGCGTTCATGGCTCCGACCGAGATCCTCACCGAGCAGCACGCCTTCAACCTCCGCCATCTTCTCACCGACCTGCCGGTGAGCGTCGAGGTCCTCACCGGCGCGACGCGCGGGAAGGGCGCGGTGCGGGCTGCGGTCGAGGCGGGGGACGTGGACCTGCTCGTCGGGACCCACGCGTTGATCCAGGAGGACGTCGCGTTTCGCGAACTGGGTCTAGTGATCATCGACGAGCAGCATCGTTTCGGGGTCGTCCAGCGCTCGTTGATCGAGGAGAAGGGGGAGGACGTCGACGTCCTGGTGATGAGCGCGACGCCGATCCCGCGGACGATCACGCTGACGCTGTACGGCGAGTTCGACGTCTCGATCCTCGACGAGCTACCGCTCGGGACGCGATCGATCGAAACGCACTGGGTGCCTGAAGGAGACCGGAGAACCGTCTACCATGAAGTGGGACGCTTCCTCGAGGAAGGGCGGAGGGGGTACGTCGTCCTTCCCCTTGTCGAGGAGTCGGAGAAGGTGACGGCGAAGGCGGCCGTGCAGGTCGCCGAGGAGATGGCCGACCGCTTCCCGGGCGCGGGGGTCGGCCTGATCCACGGGCGGCTCTCCGCGTCGGAGAAGGGCGAGGCGATGGAGCGGTTCCGCCGCGGAGACGTACGGCTGCTGGTGGCGACGACCGTGATCGAGTTGGGGATCGACGTTCTCGACGCCGATTTCATGGTCATCGAGCACGCAGATCGCTTCGGGCTGTCGCAGCTCCATCAGCTGCGCGGCCGGATCGGACGCTCCGGGCAGGCGGCCGATTGCTACGCGATCTCTGACGCCAAGACGGATGAAGCGAAGGCACGGTTGACGGCGTTCGCCGCCTACGACGACGGCTTCGCCATCGCCGAGGAGGACCTGCGAATCCGGGGGCCGGGCGATCTGCTCGGCACGCAGCAACACGGCTTCTTCACCAAGCTACGCGCGGTGAACCTGTTCGGCGATCTCGATCTGATGCGGGAGGCGCGCGACGCGGCGCGTCGTCTTCGCGAGGAGGGGATCCCGGAAGGGTTGATCGACGCGGCCTGCCGGAGGTTCGGCGACGTGCTGAAGTGGGTGCGTGTCTGAGGGGCGCAAAGCGCCCCTCAGACACATGAGCGGGAGGAGCGCCGTGCGCTCCTGACATTCGTGGATTCGCGAAAGCTAGTGGATTCGGGTCCCGACCCGCGTCCCCGAGGCGAGCGAGGCGAGCGCGTCCGGCTCGTTCAGGTCGAAGACCTCGATCGGGAGCCGGTGCTCGCGGCAGATCTCGACGGCGACCTGGTCCATCACCCCGTACCGACGCGCGAGGTACTCGTCGAACGTCAGATCGCCGATCAACCGGGCCCGTTCGTCTTCCGAGGGATCGGCGCTGTAGACACCGGCGACGTTCGATCCCTTGGCGAGGAGGTCGGCCCCGATCGACACGGCCCGAATGGCGGCGGCTGTGTCGGTCGTGACGAGCGGGCTTCCGGTCCCGCCGGCGAAGAGGACGATCGCGCCGTCCTGCAAGGCACGCCGCGCGGCCCGGGGGGAGATCGGCTCGGTCAGTCCGGTATCGATCGCCGATTGGATCAGGACCGCCCGGCCGCTCGATTCGAGATAGCTTCGGAGGGCGAGCGCATTGAGCACGGTGGCGAGCATCCCAAGCGTGTCGGCCTCGACGCGGTCGAGCCAGGGGCTCCGCGCGCCGCGAATGACGTTTCCCCCTCCGACGACGATCGCGAACTCGGTCGAGGTGAGCGGCGCGATGCCCTCCGCGATCCGCGTCAATGCTTCAGGAGAAAACACGCCTTCGGAACCCTTGAACGCTTCGCCGGAGAGCTTCAGGAGAATGCGAGAAGGGGGTCCGGACATCCGCTGACCTCGATGGCGAATCGCGCGAAGCGTCTGACGTAGATGTTTTCTCCGGTCTTGGTCCGGAGATCGGCGAGCATGGCCTCGATCGTGACGTCCGGGTCCTTGACGAACGCCTGTTTCGTCAGGCAGTTGTCCTGGTAGAAGCGGCTCAACCGGCCCTCGGCCGCCTTGTCGATGATCTCGTCCGGCTTCCCTTGCTCCCTCAGCCGCTGCCGAAACTCGGCCTGCTCCTTCTCGATGTCCTCTGCCGGGACGTCTTCCGGCGAGATGTAAAGCGGGTTCTCGGCGGCGATGTGCATCGCCACGTCGTTGGCGAACCGGAGGAACTCGGCGCTGTTGGCGGCGAAGTCGGTGTTGCAGGCGATCTCGACGAGCACGCCGACCTTCCCGGTGTGATGGACGTAGGCGACGACGCGCCCCTCCAGGGCCTCGCGGCCGATCTGCTCCATCAGTTCGAGCCCCTGTTCGCGGAGGATCTCCTTCGCGCGCTCGATGTCCCCGTTCGCCTCGGTCAGCGCGCGCTTGCAGTCCATCATCCCGATGCCGGTCTCCCCACGCAGCCGCTTGATGTCTTCGACCCTAATCTTCGTCATCGTCGGTCTCGTCCTCGCGCTCCTCTTCGACTTCGTCCTCGCTCGCCTCTTCGTTCTCGTCTTCCGGCACCTCGCCCGCCTTGCCGGGCTTCGCTTCCTCTTCCTCCACGGGCCCGGTCTCTTCGGCGGCCTCTTTGTCCGCTTCGACGGGCTCCTCGGACTCTTCAGCGGCCGGCTCGGCTCGTTCGGCTCCGGTGGCCTCCGTCTCCTGCCGTCCCTCCCGCCCCTCGAGGACCGCGTCGGCGATCCGCGCGGTGATCAGCTTGGTCGCCTTGATCGCGTCGTCGTTGCCGGGGATCAGGAAGTCGATCGGATCCGGATTGCAATTCGTATCGACGATCGCGATCACCGGGATGCCGACGAGATTCGCCTCGTGGACGGCGTTCGCCTCGACATCGGGGTCGATGACGTAGAGGAGATCGGGTTTGCGGTCGAGATGCCGCAGGCCGTCCAGGTTTCGCTGCAGCTTGGCGAGCTCGCGGCGCAGCCGGCTCGCCTCCTTGTTCGGCATGTGGTCGACCGTCCCGTCCTCGATCATCGTCTCGAGCTTCTTCATCCGCTCGATGCTCTGCTTGATCGTACCGAAGTTGGTCAGCGTGCCGCCGAGCCAACGCCGGTTGACGTAGTGAGCGCCACAGCGCTGCGCCTCCTCGACGATCGTCGACTGAACCTGCTTTTTCGTTCCAACGAAAAGAATCTCCCCGCCCGCACCGACGCAGTCGCGAGCGTAGTAATAGGCCTTCTTAAAAAGGTCGACCGTCTGCTCAAGGTCGATGATGTGGATCCCCTTGCGCTCGGTGAAGATATAGCGCGCCATCTTCGGGTTCCACTTGCGTGTCCGATGCCCGAAATGCACCCCGGTCTCGAGCAGTTCCTTCATCGTTAGGACTTCCACATCGCCCTCCCACTGAAGTCGCGGTTGTATGTCGCCGGAGTATAGCGAACGACCGTGGAAACCGCAATCCAGGCGCTCGGCGGGCGACGACGCAGTTGTCCGACTCCCCTCCACGGAGCGATAATGGAGGGGAAGGTGGACGATGAAACGCACGGACATATCCCCGGTCGACCGCGACTCGGTGCGTGAGCTCCCGAAGAACGTCGAGGCCGAACAGGTCGTCCTCGGCTCCGCCATTCTTGAGCCCGAAGGGACGATCCCGATTCTCGTTGAGAGGCTGCTTCCGGAGTACTTCTACCAGCGACGCCATCGCGTCATCTTCCGAACGATCCGCGAGTTGTTCGACCGCGGCGAGCCGTCCGACATCGTCTCCTTGGCCAACCGCCTCGAAGAGCGGGGGGAGATGGAACGGGCCGGTGGGCGGATGTATCTGAACGAGCTGATCGACCGCGTCGCGACGACGGCAAGCCTCGAGTACTACGCCGAGATCGTCAAGAAGAAGGCGACGCTTCGGTCGCTGATTGAGGCTGGTGGGCGGATCAGCGAGCTCGGCTACGACGAGGTGAGCGAGACGGACGAGGTGCTGGACCGGGCCGAATCGCTCATCTTCGACATCTCCAGCCGCGATTCGGCGGGTTCGTACTTCCTCGTCAGCGACTTCCTCTACGAGCACATCGACACGCTGGAGGAACTACATCGCGACCCGAACCGGCACACCGTCACGGGTTTCTCGACCGGGTTCCCGCGACTCGACGAGATGACCTCGGGTCTGCAGCGCTCCGACCTGGTCGTCGTCGCCGGCCGGCCCGGGACGGGGAAGACGAGCTTCGTCCTGTCCCTTGCCCGGCACGCCGCGATCCGCGAGAAGGCCGGGATCGGGGTCTTCTCGCTCGAGATGGCCAAGGAGCAGCTCCTCGAACGGCTCCTCTGTGGGGAGGGGAAGGTCAGCCTCCACCGCCTCCGCGGTGGATACATCCCGAGCGCCAAGTGGCGCGACCTCGCGATGGCGGCGAGCAAACTGCAGAAGGCGACGATCGTCATCGACGACACGCCGGGCGCCTCGATCCTCGAGATTCGCGCCAAGGCGCGTCGGATGGCGTCCCAGCACAAGATTGATATGATCATCGTCGACTATCTCCAGCTCGTCGAAGGGGCCATCCGGTCGGACATCCGGGAGCAGGAGATCGCGCACATCTCGCGGTCGCTGAAGCGGCTGGCGCGGGAGCTGAACGTCTCGGTGGTCGCCGTCTCGCAGCTCAATCGGGCCGTCGAACAGCGCGAGAAGAAGTACCCTCGCCTGGCCGACCTGCGCGAGAGCGGCGCGATCGAGCAGGACGCGGACGTCGTCATGTTCATCTACCGCGAGGACTACTACCGCCAGCCGGAAGAGGAGCCGCCGGCCGGCGGGGCGGCCTCCGAGGCGGAGATCATCATCGCCAAGCAGCGGAACGGCCCCCTCGGTCGGGTGACGGTGAACTTCCACAAGGCCTACGCCAGCTTCTATCCGATGGTGTGGGACGACAGCGCGGGGCCTCCGTTCTAGGCCGTTTTCGCGGCTGGGACCGAAGCGTGCGACTTCGGTATAATCGGCGGCGAATCCTCGGACCCGTCAGGAGGGGCCATGGCTTATCCGGTCGAGTACCGCTACACGAAGGACCACGAATGGGTCGCCGTCGAAGGGAACCGCGCGCGGGTCGGGATCACCGATCACGCGCAGAGCGAGCTCGGTGACATTGTGTTCGTCGAGCTTCCGTCGATCGGTGACACCGTCGGAGCGGGGGAGATTCTCGCGACGGTGGAATCGGTGAAGGCCGTCGGGGACGTCTTCGCTCCGCTCGACGGCACGGTGATCGAAGTCAACAGGGCGCTCGAATCCTCACCGGAGACGATCAACCGATCGCCGCACGGCGAGGGATGGATCGCGGTGGTCGAATTCGCCGATGCGGGGGCGATCGACGGGCTGCTCGACGCCGCGAGCTACGAGAACCTCATCGCGGAAGGGTAGGCGGAGATGCGCTACCTTCCTCATTCGGCCGCCGACCGACGAGCGATGCTCGCGTCGATCGGCCTTTCGACGGTCGACGGGCTGTTCGCCGACATCCCGCAGGCGGTCGCGGAGTCCTTCCGGCCTCTCGGCCTCTCCCCCCGGAGCGAGCAGGAGATCGTCGCTGAGGTGACCCGCCTGTCGGCCCGGAACACGGCGATCGGCAAGGTCTGCTTCGTGGGAGGCGGGATCTACGATCACTACATCCCGAGCCTCGTCCATCACGTCCTGTCGCGCTCCGAGTTCTATACGGCCTATACCCCGTATCAGCCGGAGCTCAGCCAGGGGACGCTGACGGCGATGTTTGAGTTCCAGACGTTGGTCTGTGAGCTGACGGGAATGGACGTCGCGAACGCCTCGCTCTACGACGGGGGGACCGCTCTGGCCGAAGCCGCGCTGATGGCCGAGCGCGTGAGATCCCGCGGCAAGATTGCCGTTGCTCGGTCCCTGTTCTCGAACGTGCGCCGGGTGCTCGACACGTACTGCTGGGCCGGCGGGATCGAGATCGTGGAACTTCCGTATCGACCGTCCGGGGAGTGCGACCTCTCCGACCTGCCTGCCGACGTCTCGGCGGTCGTCCTGCAGTCGCCGAACGCGTTCGGCGTGATCGAGCCCCTCGACGGGGTGAAGGATCGGATCGGGGACGCGTTGCTGATCGTGTCGGTCCATCCGATCTCGCTCGGCGTGCTCGCCCCTCCGGGGGACTTCGGGGCGGACGTCGTCGTCGGTGAAGGACAGCCGCTCGGGCTGCCGATGTCGTTTGGGGGGCCGCTGCTCGGCCTGTTCGCCACGAGGGGGGAATACCTCCGGCAGATGCCGGGGCGGGTCTCCGGTCGAACCGTCGATGCGGACGGGAACGTCGGATACACGATGGCCGCTCAGACGCGCGAGCAGCACATCCGGCGGGAACGGGCGACGTCGAACGTCTGCACGAACTCGGCGCTCTGCGCCCTCGCCGCGACGGTCTACCTCGCCACGGTGGGGGCGGACGGACTGCGCCGGGTCGCCGAGTTGAACGCCGGGAAGGCGCACTACCTGGCCGATCGGATCGCCGCGATCGACGGGTTCGAGAGGATCTTCTCCGGACCGTTCTTCAACGAGTTCGTCGTCCGCGTCCCGGGTGAGGCGGACGATCTTCATCGCCGCCTGCTCGACGCGGGGTACCTGGTGGATTCGCCGGGATCCCTCCGCCCGTACGGCCTGGAGGACGCCCTGCGGATCGCCGTGACGGAGAAGCGGACCCGGGAGGACCTCGATCGGTTTGCCGAAGCGCTCGGAGGGTCCCGATGAGAACGATCTTCGATCACCCCCAGCGCGACGGCGGAGACGGCCTCTTCCCGGAGCTCGACGTACCGGCGGCGGGTCTCGACCGGCTGATCGATCGGGCACTCCTCCGTTCGGACCGACCGCGCATTCCGAACCTGAGCGAGCCGACAGTGGCGCGCCATTACACGGCGCTGTCGAAGCTGAACTACGGCGTCGACGACGGGCTCTATCCTCTCGGCAGCTGCACGATGAAGCACAACCCGAAGGTCAACGAGGACCTGTCGAGGCTCCCGGGCCTGGCGAACGTCCACCCGCTGGCCGATCCCGGTTTGGTCCAGGGGACCCTGGCGTTCCTCTACGAACTGTCCGAACTGCTCGGCCGGATCGCCGGCCTGCCCGCCGTCTGCCTCCAGCCGGCCGCCGGTGCCCACGGGGAGCTGACGGGGATGTTCCTGTTCAGACGGTACTTCGAGGAACGAGGCGAGGAGGACCGGCGGCGGATCCTTCTCCCTGACTCGGCGCACGGGACGAACCCCGCCTCCGCGGCCGTCGCCGGGTTCGACGTGACGGAGATCGCGTCGAACGACGCGGGGATGGTTGACCTCGACGCGCTCGACGCCGAACTCGACGAAACGGTCGCCGGGATCATGCTGACCGTCCCGAACACGCTCGGAATCTTCGAGGAGGGAATCCTCGAGGTCGCGGCGAGGGTCCACGCTGCCGGAGGGTTGTGCTACTTCGACGGCGCGAACCTGAACGCGTTTCTCGGGCGAGCGCGACCGGGGGACATGGGGGCCGACGTCTTCCACTACAACCTGCACAAGACCCTCTCGACCCCCCACGGTGGGGGCGGACCGGGCGCCGGGCCGGTCGCGGTCTCCGAGCCGTTGATCGACTTCCTCCCTGTCCCGCGGATCGATCGGGAAGGGTCGACGTACTCGCTCGACTGGAATCATCCCCGCTCGATCGGGAGCGTCCACTCGTTCTACGGGAACGTCCTCGTCGGAGTCAGGGCGTACGCGTACCTCCTCCAGCTCGGCGACGAGGGATTGCGAGCGGTCAGCGAGGACGCGGTACTGAACGCGAATTACCTCCAGGAGCGTCTGAAGCGGACCTACCCTCTTCCCTACGATCGGCTGTGCAAGCACGAGTTCGTCCTGTCCGGGAAGGGGCTCGCCGACGGGATCAGCACGCTCGACATCGCCAAGCGTCTGATCGACTACGGGTTCCATCCTCCGACGATCTACTTCCCCCTGATCGTCCGCGAGGCGCTGATGATCGAGCCGACGGAGACCGAGGGAAAGGAAGGACTCGACCGGTTCGCCGAGGCGATGGAGCGGATCGCTTTCGAGGCGCGGGAGCATCCGGAGCTCCTTCACGAGGCGCCGCATCGGGCGCCGGTCCGCCGTCTCGATCAGACGCGCGCGGCGAGGGATCCCGTGCTGACGTACCCGTTCGACGAGCGCGCGGAGGGACGAGGGGCGTAGCCCGGATCGCTAGGTCTCGGCGGCGCGGAGCGCCCCTTCGATCGCGTCGGCAATCCGCTCGCACTCCGCCCTGTCGCTCGCCTCGACCAGGATCCGGACGAGCGATTGCGTCCCGGACGCTCGCACGAGGACCTGACCGTTCGCGCCGAGCCGTTCTCGCGCCCGCGCGATCGCGTCTCGGACGCGTACGTCCTCCATCAGCTCCGCAGGCGACGCGCAAGGGATGTTGCGAAGGATCTGCGGGTAGAGAGGGATCGAGCGGGCGAGCGTCCCGAGATCGATCCCTTGCCGATGTGCGATTTCGAGGAGCTTCACCGCGGTCAGGATCCCGTCTCCGGTCGGCGAGTGCTCCGAGAAGACGATGTGCCCGGAGGGCTCGCCGCCGAGAAGCGCGGCGACGTCGCACATCTCCTGTGAGACGTAGCGGTCGCCGACGGGGGTTCGAATGACCTCGATGCCGTGACCGGCGAGGCACGTCTCGAGTCCGAGGTTGCTCATGACCGTCGTCACGATGACGGGCGGAGAGAGGGTCCCGGTCCCGGCCATGTGGAGCGCCGCGATCCCGATCATATGGTCTCCGCCGATCGTCTCCCCGTCCGAATCGATAAGAAGGACGCGATCCCCATCGCCGTCGAACGCGATCCCGAGGTCGGCCTCGTGCTCGTGCACGGCGCGGCGGAGCGGAGCGAGACAGGTCGAGCCGCAATCCTGGTTGATCCGGTTTCCGTTGAAGTCGTCATGCAACGCGACGACGCGCGCACCGAGGCGGCGGAGGACGTGCGGGGCGATCCTCGCGGTGGCGCCGTACGCGCAATCGACGACGATCGTCGTCCCGGAGAAATCGACGCGTTCCACGTCGATGACGCCGGCGAGAAAGGCGGCGTATCTCGTGCCCGCGGCGTCGAGCGGGGCGATCGTCCCGATCCGGGCGGCCGGCGGAGGCCCATCGTCGATGACCGCCTCGATCGCCTCCTCTTCCCCGATGTCGAGCTTCATCCCGCGCCGGTTGAAGAACTTGATCCCGTTGTCTTCCGGCGGATTGTGGGAGGCGGAGATGACGGCGCCCAGGTCGGCGCGCTCGTCCTTGATCAGGAACGAGATCGCCGGGGTGGGAATGATCCCGGCGAGTCGGACGTCCGCGCCGGCGGAAGCGAATCCTGAGGCGAGTGCCGCCTCGAGCATCGGACCGCTGACCCGCGTGTCGCGCCCGATGATGACCCGACCGCCTCCCGGGAGAATCCGAGTCGCCGCGGCTCGGGCGAGAGCGACGGCGAGTTCGGGCGTCAGGAGGTCGTTCGCCCGGCCGCGCACCCCGTCGGTGCCGAAGAGAGGAGTCATCGGAGCGACCGCGCTCCGGAGAGGGTGAACATCGGCATCGGGAAGGCGAGGGGGTAGATCGCTTCGCCGGAGAAGGCGGGAAGGCACAGACAGGCGACGACGGTGAGGACCACGATCGCGAGAACGGTTCTCCGGCTCATCGCGCGCGAGTCTATCCAACCGGGGCGGCGAATGCGAGCTACGGGACGCCGCGGACGACGTCTCCGATGATCGGCACGAAATCACCGGTGGGCACAGCGTAGGAGACCTGTTCGCGAGCCTCGCTGACGGTGATCTCCCCCTTCACCGAAAGGACGTCGTAGGCCAGGATCTCGCTCGTCTTCGGGTCGAGGACGAGGTTCTTCACTTCGAGGACCTCGAAGACGTCGCCCTCCGTCACGCCGGAGGACGCGCCGAGGTTGATCGCGATCCTACCGTCGGGAAGGATCGCCGCGATCTGCCCCGCCCGCGGGGCGAACGTCGCCCCGGCGGCCAACGGCGCCGCCCGGTCGAGGAGCACCGCCGGCGTAAGGTCCTCCATGGAGAGAAGGAGCGCGGAGGCCAGGCGGTCGATCGCCTGATTCATCGCCGTGCCGACGACGGTCTCGTCGAACCCCGGGCTGCCCACGGTGATCTCCTCGGCCGCGGGAATCGACAGGCTGATCCCCGGCCGGATCTGGAACCCCACCGAGTCGATGTGCGATGTCCCGTCCCACAGCTTCGCCGTGTAAATTCCCGGGCTCATCGGAAGGCCGGACGCGATTCGTTGATCCCAGGACCACGTTTCGCACTCGTCGGTATCGATGAACCGCCACCCGAGCCACTTCAGGAACGCGCCCGTCGACGAATAGATCTCGACACCCAACCATCCCGGCACCCCGTCGTTGTGGTACCCGAGGAGGACAGTCTGCCCGGAGTTGTACCAAGCGCGGTCGGCCTGCAGACCGCCGGCGCAGACCTCGGAGGATCCCGTGGTGAGAAACGAGAGCAGCTGGCCGAGGTCGATCGAGAAGCCGGTCGTTCCCTCATGGTGACCCTCCGCCGACGCGAAGGACAGGCCCTGCGCGCTGTAGACATCGAGGATCTGCGCGGACAGGAGGACGTCCGCGGAGGCGTTGTCGACGCGGAGGAACCCAAGGCTGAGCGACCGCTCTTCCGCCCCCACGCCGACGACCGATCCGAGGACGAGGAGGTCGGCTCCGATGAGCCGGCCCGCCAAGGCGACGTCGGCCGGCAACGCGGGATTGAGCCCATTCGTTTGCATCACCGCATCCAGCTCGGCGCGATCGAGAACCCTCAACCCGCTCGCTGTGAAGCGATTGATCAACTCGTCGGCGACGCCTTCCCCGACGTTGACAAACCCCGCGCCGCTCGTGTCGTCGAATCGGGCAACGGCGATCTTCAACGGCGCCAGGGCGGCCAAGGCCTCTTCGCCGAGCCGGACGTTTACCTGCAGGGATCGCGTGTTGTTCAGCTCGTCGGCCTCTTCGACGCGGTCGAACGGCCCGTCGACCTCTACGGACAGAACGTGCGGGCCGGCCGCCGCCGTCCACGTCGTCGTGAGGTTCTTGGTCCGGCCGCTGCCGAGGGGGGTGAGCGAGACGAGGTCGATCTCTCGGTCGTCGACGCTGAACCGGACGAAGAACGGATCTTCCACGTCGCTGTTGCCGGTGTTTTCGATGGTGGTCGTCAACGTCACGAGGGCGCCGTCCGTCGGGGCCGCGGGCGAGATCTCCAAGCGGGAGACGACGAGATCGGGAAGGGCGAGCGCGATCTGCCCAAGACATACCACCGCCACGGCCACACACGCGAGAACGCGTTTCGTCATCATCTGCTCCGAGGGTACCTCGCAACCACGTACACAGCCCCTCCGCGAAGGTTTCGCGTCGATCCGCTCCCGCGTGAGGATCTCCGGTCGCGCTCGGTGCTCCCTCGCTAGATCTGACTCCAATCGTGTCCCGACGCCACCTTGACGGACAGGGGAACGAGGAGGGGGAGTACCCCCTCCATCTTCTCCGCGATGACCGCCGTCGCCTCATCGAGGGTCTCCTCCTCGATCTCGAAGACGAGCTCGTCGTGGATTTGAAGGATCATCTTGACGGCGATGCGCCGAT
>Ga0315554_1000468_pt1 | contig 23899 bp, 19 predicted proteins | sample SalMarSW160370MG_FD_202114 | JGI IMG/M metagenome (GOLD analysis project Ga0315554, IMG submission 202114) | Salt marsh sediment microbial communities from the Plum Island Ecosystem LTER, Massachusetts, United States - Salt Marsh Sediment SW1603-70 ...
CTGCCGAATCCACCGCCGCTTCCGGATACGACAGCGACCGTTCTATATCATAACGGGCATGTGTATCTCGACTCACCGGCCGACGTAGGAGCAATTTTTTTGATCTTCGACCTGAATGCGATTCCCGGCGAACCGACGTTGACCGTGCCGGATATGAGCATAAAGCATAGTATTTACAGCGATGAATTGCGGGTATTGATTTATGACATCGGATCAGGCTATATACCGGCGGGCGCGGCGGATATTCTCACCGTCCCGGCGACGGCGACTCTGATAAGCGCCGAGGCCGCCGCCTATGAGGGGAATTCGATACATGTAACCATCTATTCAACCCCCTGATCGCGAGAAATCCATTCTTGGTTCACATAGATAGGGATGTAGATAGAGACATAGGAAGTTAAAACACGGGGGAATCATGATCACCGATCAGTTGAGACAGGAGATCCAGAAATACGACATACCCGATAACCGGATCAATTACCAGCAATTCTTCAAGGAAAAACTCGCCGAGCCGACCGGGCTGAGAGGCGGCATTCTCAAAGACATTTCCAGCCGCTGCTTCAAAGAAATCAGGAAGAAATCCAAAGATGAGGTCCTCAAAATCGGCGACGAACTGCTGGCTGCCGGGGATCGATATTTCCGCTTCTTCGCTTTCGATTGGGTCTCGCGGTTCAAAGGCAAGTATGCCAAGAAGGATTTTGCCCGCTTCGAGCGTTGGTTGAAAACGTACGTCGACGACTGGGGCGCCTGTGACAGCCTGTGCACCCGGCCAATCGGGTTCATTATTACTCAGTTTCCCGAGCTGTCCCGAAGGACGAAAAAATGGGCGACATCAAAAAACCGCTGGCAACGCCGGGCGGCGGCGGTCAGCCTGATCGTTCCTGTGAGAAAGGGCTTGCTGCTGAAAGAGGTGTTCCGGACGGCGGATATTCTCCTGACCGATAAAGACGACATGGTGCAAAAGGGCTACGGCTGGATGCTGAAAGAAGCCGCCAACAAATTCCCGGACGAGGTGTTCGCCTACGTGATGAAAAACAAGGCCGACATGCCACGCACGGCCCTCAGATACGCTATAGAAAAATACCTGGAGGATAAACGCCGCGAGGCAATGGCGAAGTAATCGAACAATCCTTAATTTCCGACGGGTCGATCCCCGGTAAGGACCCACCCGTCGTCGACATATCCGACTCTATTTTACGAGAATCATCTCTTTGGTCTGCGAGTAATCGTCGGTCTCAAGGCGGTAATAATATATCCCGCTGGCCACCCGGTTACCGCCTGCATCGGCGCCGTCCCAGTTGACGGCATGCGGCCCGGCGGTCAGATATTCATCGGCAAGAGTCCGCACCTGCTGTCCCAGCATATTGAATACGGTCAAGCGCACACGCGATGATTTCGGCAGCGAAAACTCGATCGTCGTCGTCGGGTTGAAAGGATTGGGGTAATTCTGGGCCAGCTGGTAAGCGTAGGGCAATGTGCCCGACGTCACATCGTCGGCGGCCGACGAAAGCAGCATATGCGTCGTCGTATAGACCGAATCGCCATTGGTATTTCCGGAATAATCGGCGGCATTAGCGGCGGTATAGAATGTCACCGAACTCACCGGGGTGGCAGGCGCCACCCATCGGAACGACCAGCTTGTACCATTCGCGGTGCCGGCGTCTGTGCCTTGCTCGGTATGATTGATGTACTGCTTGCCCCCGCCTGTGGAAAGGACCGTCCGCGCCGCATCCGTGACCAACAACTGACCGGCTATAAGATTGCTTTCGTCAAGCGCGGTAAATTCGAATCCCCAACGCTGCTGTCCCTGATTTTGAATTGTCACGGTCACATCGAGCGTATCGCCCGGAGCGAAACCCGACGGGGCGTCGATTGTCACCGACCCGGAACCGGTATTTAAATTATTATGGCAGTTGGCGCAGGTCGATTCCCCGGGCGCGCCGGTCCGCCGATTTAACCTTGATCCGTCCGAGTATCCCCAGCCCGTGGCCGTCATCATGAGAACGGCGAGAATCGCCGGAAGGCTGACATAGTTGCGCATCGCAATACCTCCAGTCAAGCATTCACATATCGTTTCGACGCCGAGCAATAGTAAATTAAGATAATTCTTATCCCGAATCAACAAAAATTCCGGTAATTGGTTACCTTAACCGGAAAGCCGTTGTCGCACTTGATATTGTATGTCCATTTCGGGGCGGGAGCGTTCCGGGTTTCAACCGTCGCGTTGGGGCGTTACGTAATATATTAATCGAATAGAATGCAAGCGAAGGATAAAGACCATGCTGAAGGCAAAAGACGCCGTCCTGGTGGTTGTCGATATCCAGGGAAAACTGGCGACACTCATGGACCGCAAAGAGGAATTCTACGAGAATGTGGTCAGGATAATCAAAGGCGCCCGGGTGCTCGAAATACCCATCATATGGAATGAACAGCTTCCGGATAAACTGGGCCCGACCATCGATAAGATCAAAAGCGCCCTTCCGGGGCAGTCGCCTTTGATAAAGCGTACGTTCAGTTGCTGCGGCAATCCGGATTTCATGTCCGAACTCAAAGCCATCGGTCGCGGGCAGGTGATCCTGGCGGGGATGGAGACGCATGTCTGCGTCTATCAAACCGCTTTAGATCTTCTCGATGACGGGCACGCGGTTTATATCGCAGCCGACGCCGTGTCATCCCGATCAGCCGAAAACAAACGGATCGCGCTCGATGCCATGCGTGATGCCGGAGTCAAAATCACCAGCGTCGAGATGGCTCTCTTCGCAGTGTTACGCGTGGCCGAGGGAAACCGGTTCAGGGAATTACTCAAGATTGTAAAGTAATAAATGTCGCATCCCGATCCGTTGGCTGTAGATCGATTGATCCGATCCGAAGCCGGGTGCACATTGATTCTGCCTTGCTTTCAACCGTCGTCAGGATGTTTGCTCCTGAGGAAATGATACAGCGAGAAGATTATTCCGGCGATGATGATGCCGGCGAAGATATACTCCTCGTATTCTTCGACCCGCCCGAAAAGCGCCTCAGCCGCATGACCAAACAGGTATCCGGCAGCGGCGAAAATCAGCGCCCAGATGACACCACTGACCATGTTGAAAAGAAAAAAACGCCGGGCGCCGATGCGGCTAATGCCGATTGCAAACGGCGTCACCGTTCGGAAACCGTAAATGAATCGAAAGCCGATCAACACATAATCCTGGTATTTTTCCAGATAGGGCGTGATCCGATTAACGCGGCGTTGCAACTTGGGATATCTGGCGATAAGCGCTTGTCCCCGGAATCGCCCGATGAAAAAATAGACCTGGTCGCCGATCACCCCGCCGAAAAAGGCGATCAGCCATACGAGGTCGAAATCGAGATATCCCCGGTGCGCCGCGAAGCCGGCAAGGATAAGTATGGTTTCCCCCTCCAGGAACGTCCCGATAAACAGCGCGAGATAGCCGTATTTTTGTATTATAAGTTCCAGCGGCATGAAGTTGCTATACCCGTTTCATCCATGCCGCATACAGTGACGTTTTTTTGGCAGGTTCATTCGGTATCCTTTTTCCCCCGCAACCCGACCATATCCTGCAAAAGTTCGGTTTGGATCTGCTGAATTTCGAGCAGGCGCTGCCAGGAGTTGTTTATCAACTGATCCATCTTGATGTGCAATTGACGGATTTCGATTTCCGCCTTCAGATTGACCTGATAATCGTGCTGGGAGCGGAGCCGGTCCTTGTCCTCCTGACGGTTCTGGCTCATCATGATGATTGGGGCCTGCATGGCCGCCAGGCAAGACAATACCAGGTTGAGCAGGATATACGGATACGGATCGAAGGGCCTTCGAAGCAGGAATATGGAATTGAGTATAATCCATGCGAAAAGAATACAGCCGAATATTATTATAAATCTCCAGCTGCCGCCGAAATCGGCGACATGATCCGCGAGCCGTTCGCCGACCGTCAACTTGCGGTCGAATTCGGCCTCGACGTTGCGCGAAATCAGCTCCTGCTCCTTGAGCGTATCGATCACGGTTTTTTCGAGCGAGGTCAGGTCGCCGCGCTGAAGTTCGAGGACGTCCTCGACATATTCCGTCCTGAACCGATTGAGGCACGACAGGCAGATGGTATGCCCCGGAGCCCAATCGGGGTGTTCTTTGCGGATCAATTCGCCGACCGGGCCGTGAACCAATTCCGCCGGGCGCCCTTCAATCTCCGGTTTTTTCAAATGACAGATGGGACAGGTAAACGTTTCGACAGCATGTTGGGCCATGCGATCCTCCGGATATTTCGCGCCGGACCCTCCGGGCGGTTGAATGTTGTACGCAAGATAGGCGATATTTCGGCGGGCAACAACATTTTAGCAGGGGGAGAGCCGCGTGGCGGGATATCGCCGCCTATATTTGGAACAGGTATTGGAGTTTTACGAAAAACTGCCGCCGCGACAGCCGCCACCGCTCCTCGCGGTCGGTATACGAATACAGATTATCATATTCATGGGTCGACCCGACGTAGAACAACGAGAACGGATTGAGACGATAGGTCAGCAAGGGATCGATATTCCATTGCTCCGAAAAATCATTATACTGAACCACCAGTCGCATGAACAATTCGCGCGTGAATTGATAATGGGTGCGCACGCGGGCGATAAATCCTTCGAACAGCAGTTCGCCGGTGGCGCGGTCCCGGCTTTTGTCATAATCGAACGCCGGCTCGATCCGCAGGCGGTCCATCGGCTTGATCGATGCCCATGATTCGACGAAAACCTCATTCCCCATCACCGCCGGTCCCCGGGCGATGATATGCCCCCAGACGACCTCGCATCCGGCTCCGAGAAACTCGCTGAAATCGCTGTCGAGCCCGATCGTATAGCGCGTGATGTCGGGGAAATTCTTTTGCCGGTAGCGTTCCCAGCTACGCAGGTACGCCACCGAAACCTCGGTCTGCGCCTTGAGCTGCGCGTAAAGCTCGGCGATCACCCATTCGTCCCGTTTGTGCTTTTGGTAATTCCACACCCGTCCGAGTATAAGCTGCGGCGCGACGCGCTCAAAAATCCCGTTTTTCGGATAAAACATGTATTGGCTGAAGAAGTCGAATTCGCGCATGTCGTTCTTGGTTTCCAGTCCCATATCGGTGCGGAATGACGGTGAAAAGTCTTTGTACCCCAGGCTGAAACTCAAATGGCGGGCATTGCGCTCGAACCCGGCGTAGGCGCCGTGCCCCCAGAATGACTCACCGTTGAATCCGATGGTATGCTTGCCGTAATCAAACTGCTCCCGGTGCATCAGGCTGTCGATAGAAAACGTAATCATGCTGTCGTCCGGCTCCTGCGTACGGCTTCCGATGATCTGGAATTGAAACCGGTAATTCTGAAACAGACGAATGCCGCCGTCCATACTCAGCAGGGTCCCCGCCCCGCCGCCGTCGCGCCGCCGGTCTGTGGCCAGGATGCCGACATGCGATTCCTCGCCGAACACCCGGCGGAAACGTACGATATTGGAATAGGTTTTGCCGATATCGGGGACGGTGACGCTAAATTCGTCGAACGGCATGACCACCGGGGAATGTTCATCATAGGCGGCCAGATACACCACACTGGTGCGGTTGAATCGGCCGGTAAATTTCGTCGCGAATTGCGGGTCGTTGATATTGCGGGAATAAAAACCGTAAATATACGTCCGAAATAGATCGCTGCCTTCTTGAAAAAACGGCCGCCGTTCGGGATAGTCGAGGGCGAAGGCGGTGTTGACATCGATCTGGGCCGCGTCCGATTCCACCTGGCTGAAATCGGGATTGTAGGTCGCCTCGGCGGTCATATTTGACGAAATGACATACTTCCCGTTCAGCGAAAGCTCACCCTTGATTTTTTCATTGTCGAATTTGCGGCTGACGGACGTGTCGTGGGCGATAGTATCGATAATCAGCCGGTGATCCAGAAACCCCGACTGATAGCTGATCACCGATGGCAGCAATTCAAGCCCGGTGCCGGGGGAGACGTGGGCAATTCCGGTCAGCGTGCCCCATTGGCACGGCCAACATGGTTCGTTACGGTCATACGCCGCCCATGAATATTCGGCGTGGCTTTCCCTGGGGTGATTGCGCCAGAAATCTGCCTTCCATGTTTGGACTTCCCGGTCGGGAAAACGCAGGCTCGAAAACGGAATGGCGATTTCCACCTGCCAGCCCGAATCGGTGATCTGCCCGGCCGATTTCCAGACCAGATCATAACTGTCGTCCTCTCCGCCGTTGACCGAATAAAGGGCATCCGCCTGGACGCCGTAAGGATTTACGTTAAGCTCATATGCCCACGCCGCCTCGCCGTAGGTATCGAAAAAGAAGCCCACGTTGTCATCAGCGTAAAGCGCATCACGGTCGCACATCGAAGCCCGCACCAGCTCCGGGTCGTCATAGCAGAAGAATGCCACGTACAGCCGGTCATGATCATAGGTGATCAGGGCTACTGTCTCAACCGGCGGTTTTGTCTGATCGCCGGGATAATGCTCGGCAAAATGATCGGCCCGCGCCGCGCCGCGCCAGCCGGAATCATCGAGATTCCCGTCGATTTCGATCTCGCCGGTGACGGCGGGGACATTGAGCGACGGATTATACACGGGGCGAAATCCGTCTTCGGCGACCGACGGTACGGAGAACATCAGGAATAAAGAATTGATGAAGAATATCGGATATAACAGTCGATAGCATTTTCTGAGATTCATCACACTCCCTTCGTCCAATCACCCTGCGGCTTGCCGGTATCCGGCGATCCCACGGCGATATTGCCTGAAATATACGGGCGCGCCTCGTTCCGGTTTCGTTAAGATTCGGGCCAATATAATCCCGACTCCCTTTCCCGGCAAAGGCAAATCCAGCCGTTTTGCGCGGCCGGGGCGCCTCGACGGCGGCGATTAATCCCGGACGGTATCTTTGGGCATTTAACAAATCGGGTCGTTGGAACGTCTCTATTTCAGGAAGCAGGTAGACTCTGGCTGTTCCGGGAGGAAAGGGCAGAAAAAACAGATTGCTAAAGTCTGCGAAAAGGGTTTGACACGGGATAATGAAGCTGTTATATTTTCGCTTTGTTGGTGGAAAAAATGAAAAACGGCTATAGTATGTCATAGACGGGAGGATATTCCTTTATGAAAGCGCTGGCAGGTTTGTTAACAGTTCTACTGATTCTATGTTCGCCGTTGAGCGCTCAGGTTTCCGACGTGGGCGGTTTTTACGCTTCGCTCGGACTAAACAACTATTCGTATTTTGGCGGCAGCGCCCGGGCCATGGCCATGGGGTATGCCTTCGTCGGGCTGGCCAATGACGCTTCCAGCGGCATCTGGAATCCCGCCGGATTATGGACACTGGAGAGCCCGATCGTGGCCGGGTCATATAACGTTTATGTGCCGGGAGGCTCATTCACCCAGAACCATACTCCGGGCATCACCGACAATAACCTGGATATGAACGGCCTCGGGCATTTCTCTTTCGTGGCGCCGGTGCGTATCAAGGGACATCCATTCGTTTTCAACTTCAATATCGACCGGACCAATGAATACACCGAAGAGGCCTCGTATGACGGGACCGTCGACGTCGGCTCTCTCACGTACTATCAGAATGACGTTGGGCATGTCCAGATGTACAATTTCGGCGGCAGCACGCGAATCTACAGGCAATTGTCGATGGGTGTACTTATCAATATTTTCGACGGTCGCCGAGCCGTGGAAACCAGAAGTATCTATGCCGTGAATGTCATCGTCGACCCGCTCTTCGGGACAACCCAGGAACAGGTCATGACGGTCCGGGGGATCGATTCCGTTACCTCCACGGGCTTCAATTTTACGACGGGCTTGATGCTCAAAGGGGACAAATACAGCCTCGGAGCGGTCGTGCATACGCCCTTCACGATGAAGCATTCGGATGACGCCGCCAGCCTGTTGGAAACGACCCTGGACGGGCTACCGAGCTCCCAGCTGTCCGATACCGTATATTCGCTGGATAACCTGACCAAGCAGGGTTTGCCGCTAACGCTGGCGGCCGGTGTCGGGTTGTTTCCCACCGAAAAGTTGACCCTGACCCTCGATATAAATTATCAAAACTACGGTTCCACGAAATGGTATTACCGGACGGGTTATTTCATCGACGCCGGCGGCAAGCGGACGGATTATTATAATTCGGTACCGATCGGCTGGAACAACACGTTCGGAATCGGGGGCGGCGCCGAATATATGCTCGATGTCGGAATCGGGCAAATTCCGCTGCGCGCCGGTCTGCGGTACGACCAACTGCCGCAACCCAAGGATTTCACGATTTTTGCTACCGATGTCGGCTACGACCAAGCGAACGAGCCCTTCCAGCTGGACGAGGCGATCATAACCCGCACGTCGTCGGGACGGCAGAGTGAAACGAGCTTCAGCCTGGGATCCGGCATCGCCTGGTCGCAAGTGCGGTTCGATTTCGCTTATCGGCTCACGACCGGAAAAAAGTTGAATGAAACCGTGAATACCGTTGCCTACGATGAATCTCAGCCGGATAACGTGTTGGACACCACTACCAAATATGTCTGGGAACGGAAAGCCAGCGAATTCCGGGTGACAATGACCGGATATTTTTAATCGCCTGCACGGAATGAAGATCATAAAAAAGGCGGAAATCTGGGCACCTTCCGCCTTTTTCTTAGGGAACTTCCCGCGCCTTGGCCGATATGACGTATAACTGGGTAGGAGAAGGAAAGGTATGAGACACAACGTCAAAATCACGAAACGGGAAATCAAAGAAGATAAATTCACCACTTTCGTGTTTCAGGCGAAAGACTACGTTTACGAACGGTGGGCCTATTTTGTCGGCGCTGCGGCGGTCATCATTATCGTCATCGTCGGGATGTCGTTGATCCGATCGCAGGGCACCTCCCGGACCATGGAAGCGGCCGATATCTATAATCGCGCCCTCGGAGAATACCGGTCGGCCAATTACCAGCTGGCCATCGTCGATTTTAAGACCATCATGGATGATTACGGTTCGACCACCTATGGTCCCATGGCCGCGTTCAATCTGGGCAACGCCTATTTTTCCGCCAAGAATTACGCCGAAGCCAAGACGGCATTCGAGAACTACCTGGACGATTACAAGGGCGACAAATACTTCGTCACCTCGGCCATGGCCGGCATCGCCGCGTCACTGGCAGGGACGGGCGATTATAAGCAGGCTGCCGACGCATACCGGGAAGCGGCCGAGAAATACCCCGATTTCCATCTATCCGGAGAATACTATCTGCACGCGCTCGATAACTACGTCAAGGCCGACGAAATGGAATCGGCCAAAGTCATACTGGCCAAATTGACCAACGAGTACAAGGATACCCAGTACTACATGATAGGCGCTCGCCTGGCGGCGGAACACGGGCTCCGGCTATAGGCCGGCGTGGGGAAGCGGGATGCTCAAAGTCGCTTTTCTCTGGCACATGCATCAACCCTATTATCGGGACCCGGCATCGGGAGCGATGCTTCTGCCATGGGTGCGGCTGCATGGTCTGAAAGACTACGGCGATTTGCCGGCCCGTCTGGGCAAATTCGACCGCCTGCGAATGACCTTCAATCTCGTTCCCTCACTCTTGGAACAAATCGATCTCTATTGCGACCGTAAAACGACCGACCAGCACCTGGCGCTATCGAGTAAACCGTCCGCCGAATTGACCCAGGCTGAAAAGGCCGAAATATTCGGCACCTTTTTTACGGCCAATCCCGCCACCATGATCGACCCGTACCCGCGCTATCGAAAACTGCAAAAGAAACTCCAGGACTGCAACATGAACGCGGAACTGGCGGCCCGTACGTCGTCACAGCAGGAGGTGCGGGACCTGATAGTCTGGTCGAATCTGGTCTGGGTAGATCCGATCTATCGCTCCCGCGATCCTTTCCGTGATCTTTTTGCCAAAGGGGAGAGGTATACCGAGGACGATAAGCAGGCGCTTATCGAAGCCCAATACGCCATCCTCAAGGAAATTATTCCCACGTATCGATCACTTATGGATGCCGGTAAAATCGAAATCTCGTTTTCACCGTACTATCACCCCATTCTTCCCCTGCTGTGTGATACCGATGCGGCCAAGGAAGCTCTGCCCGGAATCACCCTGCCCAAGAACCGGTTCTGCCATCCGGAAGACGCCGACCGCCAGGTAGCGCTCGCCGTTGAGATGCATCGCGAGAAATTCGGCCGCGACCTCTCCGGCATGTGGCCCTCCGAAGGCTCCATCTCCGAACAGATGGCCGCCATCCTCGTCCGCAACGGCATCCGCTGGATGGCTTCGGACGAACAGGTATTATACGGCTCGCTGGTGAAATCGGGCTTGCCCTCGAACCGGTACTCGCCCCACGCCGTTTTCTCGTTCAATTCGTCCGAGGGAGCCGTCAGTCTTTTCTTCCGCGACCACGCCCTGTCCGACCGCATCGGATTCGTGTATTCGAGCTGGGATACGGAGAAGGCCGTTGACGATTTCCTGAAGGGACTGCATGGTCTGGCGGAGACCCTGGGAGGGACGGCGGATGATGTCGTCATTCCGGTGATTCTCGACGGCGAGAATTGCTGGGAATATTATCCCGATGACGGCGATGATTTCCTCGAGGGATTATTTCAAAAACTGGAAGCCGACGATCGCATTGAGACCGTCACCATGAGTCAGGCGGTCGAACGGGTTAAGCCGAAACCGCTGAAAAATATCCAGGCCGGGTCATGGATCAACCATAATTTTCGCATCTGGATCGGCCATCCCGAGGATAATACCGCTTGGGATTTCCTCTGGGACGCCCGTCACGCCCTTACCGAATTCAAGAAGGAGCACCCCGACTACGATCCCGCCAAAATTGCACATGCGGAAAAATCGCTCCTGGTGGCCGAGGGTTCCGACTGGAATTGGTGGTACGGGGACGAGCATCGCGGGCCCCAGAACGATATTTTCGACCGCATCTATCGGGCGCACCTGTCCTCGATATACACCAGCCTGGGACTGAAAATTCCCAAGTCGCTCCTGACCCCGATATCGTCCGGTTTCCCCGAATCGTACTTGACCGAACCGGAGGGGACGGTGACACCGGTTATCGACGGCAAACTGACGCATTACTACGAATGGCTGGGCGCGGGCAAATTCGACTGCCGCAAAGCCGGCGGGAGCATGCACCGCAGCGATCGCGTCATAACGCAAATTCTCTATGTCTCTGATGAAGAGAACTTGTATGTGCGCGTCGATTTCAACGAAAAGGCCTTTTTAGTTGACAATGCGACGGTCAGGCTTAAAATTGAAATCGTTAATCCCGGTCAGGGGGATTTTGTCTTTGGCCCCGAGGGGTTCATTTCGGCTCCGGAATGGGCCGGCGACCCGTCCGGTATTTCATGCGGCGTAGGAGAGATTGCCGAGATTGGCATGAAAAAGAAAATTTTCTTTCCCGATGAACGGGGCGAGGTTTTTTTCAGGGTCGGCATTGTCAAGGACGGTGAGGAAGTAGAATTATGGCCTCAGGGCGACCCGATCCGTTTCCAGTTCGCCGGGCGGGGTGAGGAGATCGTATGGGACTTGTGATGCGGAGGAGCCATGGCTGATTCATTTTTCGATCACGACCAACCGCACGATGAACCGACGGGAAGGAGCGATATTCCCAATCTTGACAACGAGGATGGCGGCCGTCCGTCCGAGGATCGCCGCATGGCGGCTATCATGGCCTATGTCCCGTTCCTATGCTTCGTGCCGCTGATCAAAATGCGCGATGATCCCTACGCTTATTTCCATGCCCGTCAGGGAATCGTGCTGTTCTTCATCGAGGTTATCGCCTTTATTTTTTCCTTTCCGCACCTCAGCCAGTTGTTCTGGACGGTCATTATTATCGCCTGCATCGGCGCCGCGCTGGCCGGGATCATCTTCTCCATCCAGGGGAAAATGTACAAACTGCCCATAATCGGCGATATTGCCGATCGGTTGCGGATGTAGGGCGGAGATCGTGTTTGATTCGATGAAACGATATACCTTTTTGATTCCGGTGATTCTTGTCGCTCTGACGCTGTCGTGCGCGACCACCGGTCCCGGCGGCAGAAAATCGTTGATCCTCATTCCCACCAGCCAGGAAATCGCCATCGGCCAGCAATTGAATGAGGAAGTCCGGCAGACCGACACGCTCCTGGCCGATACCCTCTGGCAGAACTACATCAACGATATCGGGCAGCGTATCGTGGCCGTCTCCGACCGAACCGATCTGCCGTTTCATTTCGCGGTCATCCAATCGGATCAGATCAACGCCTTCGCCGCGCCGGGAGGGTTCGTCTTTTTCTACTCCGGCCTCATCCGCGAGATGGATTCGGAATCGGAACTGGCCGCCGTCATGGCCCACGAAATCAGCCACGTCGTGGCCCGGCATAGCATCAAACAGCTGCAGTCGGTCATGGGATTGTCGGTGGTGCTGCAGCTTGCCGTCGGTGAACGATCCGAAACTACCCAACAACTGGCGGGCGCGGCCCTGGGAATTATGATGTCGGGATATTCACGATCGATGGAAACCGAGGCCGATCGCTTTGGCGCCATCTATATGACCCGCGCCGGATGGAATCCGAATGGCATGATCAATATGTTTCAGAAGCTCGAGGAATTATCCGGTCAGCATGAAATGAATTTCTTCGAGATGCTCGCCGCCAGCCATCCGCAGACGAATGATCGCATTGATGCGACCCGGTCGCAGATCGCGGAAATGAACGATTTGTCACCGCAGCTTATCGCGGATACGCCGCGATTTCACCAAATGAAGGATCGATTACCGGCCAAACAAGAAAATCCGGCGCCTCCGGCCTCACAACCCGAACAATAAGGCGCCGACAACATATACCTGCCTGATTATATGCACTCTCGCCGCCGGGCGGATAACTGAAACTAGATTTTGAACCGCTTTCCTGGGAGTAAAATGCCGAGGATTTGCACCGGTCTGTGAAGAAAACCGAAACATGGACGCAATAAATTAACAGCGATAACTCGCATAACAATATGTAGTTATCCAAATTGTTTTTTTGCCTTCATATTGTTTAATTTGATTGACAAGGGCTTATGAAAAATCGTACAATCTATCAAGAAAATTGGCCGGAAACGGTTTTAGGTCAATTTTCGAACTGGGAAATGAAACCAAAATTCCAACATAGCGGCTCAAAAGCCGGTTATGCTTAGGAATTGAACAGATATGGGCAAATGCCTTTGACGGCGGAAGTTAGAAGCGGATGCGGCCGAAATAATGAAGTAAGGGCCATCGTTATGAACAGGCTCCGTGGTACGGATTTGAGTTTCGGGAAAACCAGCAGTCAAGGGAACGACAGGGAATGGTCATAGGGTGTTTTGTAATGCATTGTGAGTTGGTAGTTTATCAGTACCGTTCCATCCGGCATCGCGCATTCATCCTCACGGGATGTAGTTGTTGGCAGGCGGCACACCGATTGCAATTATCTGTATTCGAACGAAATGGAGTGAATGCACAATGAAAACGGTGAAGATTGTCATAGCGATTTGGGTGCTTGCTGCGGTAGTCGCCACACTGTTCGGCGATATTTCCGTCGCCGGTGAACTGGGTTCGAATACGGCAAATTTCTTGAAAATCGGCGTTGGGGCGAGGGCGCTGGGTATGGGAAGCGCCTTTACGTCCGTCGCCGATAATCCCTCGGCGGTCTATTGGAACGCCGCCGGTCTGCGCCGACTGGCGTCGTCCCAGGCGGAATTTTCGCATCAAAGCTGGTATCAGGACGTCACGGTCGAAAATCTGCAGATTGCCTTTCCCGGAAACAGCGTTTCTTTCGGCGCCGGGCTTACTTACGTAAACCTGGGATTGATCCGTTCCTACGACGAATTCGGCAATCAGGGCGAAGATCTCACGATGTACAACATGGCCGTGACGGTGGCGGCGGCTGCCGATATCACCGATAACGTCGCCATCGGCGTATCGGCCAAATATGTCGAACAGTCATTCGATATTATAAAGGGTGATGCCGTAGCCGCCGATATCGGTATCCTGGCGTCCTTCCGCGGATTAAACTTCGGCGCCACCGTAACAAACATGGGCACTGATATCACCTATTTTAGCGAATCCGAACCGCTGCCGGCGGCGGTGCGCACGGGTGTGTCGTTCCGTCAATTCGAGGATAAAGCGCTGTTTGCGATCGAAGCGTATACTCCGTTCAGGGGAGCGCCGGCAATCCATCAGGGCCTCGAAGTCAATATCATCCAGGATCTCTATGCCCGTTCGGGGCTGGTTTATCAAACCGGGACCGTTGCCGGGACCAACGCGGTTTCCTTCGATCTTGGCTTGGGGGTTGCCTATGGTCGTGGACGATTCGATTATACGTTCATTCCGTCGGATGATTACGGCAGCGACGCCGTGCACAATTTCTCGATAAGTCTATCGTGGTAGTCGACTTATAAGCGATTTTGAAAAGCCTGTAGCCGCCGCGAATATGGGGCGAAATCCCCTTCGCGGCGGCTTTTGTTTGCAATATAATGCAATATTAACACCACATTTCCTGCAGGGTTTTGCAAGTTATATGAGTCTTTATTCACCTATTTCGCGCCGCTATCGGGCCTACTTGAATATAATTTTGAATAATAGGTGTAAATACTCCATTATAGGTTTCTAACCGTTTGTCTTACAGCGCATTAATATGCGGTCCAATCTCCGATTGGTAAACCGGTTTATTACCTCTCTTTTCACGGTCGGATGGGCAGACTGTTTGCATAAGTTCAACAACTGATACCTGCAATCTAACTCAATTATCGAATGACAGTTAACGGAACCATGAGGGGTATTACAGATGTTGCACAATCTGATCGGGACACAGGGAAAACGTGAGACTCGCATAGAGTATCCTCATACGACAGTCATTGTGAAGGATCGTGATTGCCTCGTCAAATGCGGCTCAAGGAAAGACCAGGGATTCCTTTACCTCATCGCTTACTTCGCCTCCGAATATATTTGGGGTCACTTGGTCTTGGCGCTGACTTTTCTTGCCGGCGTGATAACGCCGGGTCAGGCCCGACCCTTGCGAGCCTCATTGCACGCTTTCTTTAAAAGAGTTGTCGATATCACCGGCGCCTCGATCGGCCTGATTTTGACATCGCCGTTTTTTATCATACTGCCGATTCTCATCAAGCTCGATTCGCCGGGACCGGTGTTCTATCTGCAACTCCGAGTCGGTCACAACCGCCGCCGTCGCGAACGTCGGGCGCCGCATGGATCCAGCCTGGGGCGCAGTTCCCGCGACCGGCGCCGCCAGGATTTTAAGGGTCGTCCGTTCAACGTCATCAAATTCCGGACGATGGTCGCCGACGCCGAAAAGAAATGCGGACCCGTATGGGCGACCAAGAACGATCCACGCATCACCCGCCTCGGACATTTTCTCCGCAAGACGCGACTCGACGAAATTCCCCAATTCATTAATGTTTTTTTGGGCCAGATGTCTCTGGTGGGACCGCGCCCGGAACGGCCGAAATTCGTCGAGGAATTGTCCGCCCAGGTCGAAAATTATAATCAACGTCTTCAAGTCAAACCGGGTCTGACCGGTCTGGCTCAGATCGAGAACGGCTACGATTCTTCGCTCTCATCCGTGGTCAGGAAGGTCCATTACGATCTCCAGTATATTCATAACTGGAGTATCTGGCAGGATGTCAAGATCATACTGAAGACGGTGTTGGTGGTGATCACGGGCAAAGGGGCGTTCTGACAGTCTCGGAACCGGCACAGGGGCGCGGCGAAAGAAATAGTTTTTCATTGGGTGCGGTTTTTATTGCCATAATATCAAGGATTGTCTATATTCCCCGAAATTAAATAAAAAAGGGAAATCGCCTATGTATTTGGCCCAAAAAAGGATTTTGACGGCCGCCCTTGTCTGTTTGATCCTCCTCGTGCCGAACATGGTTCTGGCCCAGGATGCGGGCAATGTTTTGGTCAATACCGATCCCCAGGGCTCATTGGTCACGCTTAACGGCGATCTGACGTTATCCGGCGTTTCACCGGTGCAGTTCGGCCGTGCCCTGTCGGGAAAATACCGGATCGAGGTGACGAGGGACGGCTACGAAAACTATCACTCAACGGCGTATTTTTCCAGCACCCAGACTACCCAACTCGATATCAGACTGGTACCCAAGAGGCCGGTCAAGGCCTTTATGCGGTCTCTGATCATCCCCGGCTGGGGGCAGAAATATTATGGCAACGGCTACAAGGCCGCCTTTTTCTTCGTCGGGACGCTCGCCTCCGTCGTCGGCTACGGTATAGTTCGTGACGATTACAATACCAAGAAAGACGATTACGAGGCGAGGAAGGCGGCTTACGAAGACGCCACTCGCTGGAGCGACCTCCCCCGATTGCAGACCGAGATGCTGGATGCGCAGGAACGGGCTAACAACGCCGAAGACTGGGTCAACATCATGGCCGGCGTGACCATCGGCGTGTATGCCCTGAACCTGCTGGATTCATTTCTCCTCTTTCCCGAATACAGTTCCTTTACCGAATACAAGGCGATCACCGCCGCGCCTGAAGTCGGCCACGATCGGGTTGGCCTAACCGTATCTTTCAATTTCTGAGGATGGACTGATGGGCAAATACCTCTGCATACTTTCGGTGATACTGGGGCTTGCGGTGGCCGGCTGCAGCAACCAAATCGAAGCTCCCAACCGTTCTCTGCCTTTGCCGGTCAAGCCGGAGACGCCCCGGGGCGTGACGGCGTCGGTCGGGGATAGGCAAGTAGATCTTTCCTGGACGGTCGGTGACACGGCCGCGGTGGATCATTTCGTGATCTACTTTTCCGATTCGACCGTGACGGCGGCGACGCTGCTCGATTCCACGGATACCAATGCCATGTCTTACACGGCGACGGGACTGGTCAACGGCCGGCAGTATTATTTCCGCGTGGCGGCGGTCGACACGACCGGACTGGAAGGCGATAAATCGAGCCCGGCGGCGGCCTCCCCGGGCGTCTTTTCCATTATCATAGAGAACGACCGGCAGTACACGAAGACCCGCGACGTCACCGTGTCCCTGACCGCCCCGCAGAACGTCAGCCTCGTTCAACTGTCCGAGGATGCGTCGTTCGCCGGAGCCCACTGGGAAACGTTCGGGAATTCCAAAAGCTTCCGACTGTCCGACGGCGACGGCGTCAAAACCGTTTACGCCCGATTCCAAATCAACGCCGGGGGTAATTCCGTTACGAGCGCGTCGGACGACATTATCCTGGATCGCAGCGCCGTCATCGATTCGGTGACGGTCACCTATCCCAACCTTAGTCCCATTCCACCCGATCTATTTTTGGGGCCGGGGGATACCGTGCATTTCGCGGTGTACGCGTCCGAGGAGGGACAATCGGCATCGGTGGAAATCACCGGCGGCGGAACCATCAATCTCAACGACTTGGGCGCCAACGGCGACCGCATTGCAGGCGATCACGTATTCGAAGCGGATGATATTATTGCCGAAGAGACCGAACTGATCTCAGCGGCCGTCACCGGGCATTTCACCGACGCCGCCGGTAATGCGGCTCCCGGCAAGGTTGCATCGTACAAATTGAACGTCACTTCGCCGCCCGATCCGGTGACCGTCTGGGGATACGCCGTATCGTCTCTTGAGGTGCAGTTGCTCTGGACCGTTTCGGACATCAACGATTTTTCGCGTTACCGCGTTTTCCGCGCGGAAAGTACGCTGGTTGGCACGGATTCGACTCTGGCGATTCAGATCGTCCAGGCCGGCGACGCCAAATTTCTCGACGAGAATCTCAAGGAGATGCAAACCTACGCCTACTGGGTGTATGTCGAGGACACGCACGGCAACGAGGTCGCTTCGGAGCGGACCTACATCCGTACTTTGGAAAACGAATATCCGGATTCGGTGACGATCCGGGTCAACACCACCGGCGATTCTCTGACGGCCAAGATCAGCTGGGCGAATCCGTGCACCGCGGACGATTTTGAGGCCTATTACATCGTGCGCAGCGATGCCTCGACCGGATCATACGACCCGAATCTGGTCATAGATTTCATAACCGATCAACAGACGACGACCTATACCGATCGCTCCATCCCCGCCGCCGGGACATATTACTATCGCGTCTATGTCGTCGATCAACAAGGCTTGAAATCGCCCTCCAATGAGGTCTTGATAAACATTCCCTGAGAGGGAATTGTCTAATACAGTCAGGCAGGTATTTTATGGCGCAGCGAATAGCGATATCCGAGTTTGGTTATCTCTACGGGCAGACATTTCGTCAGGTGGGCCGCATCAAGTTGTGGGTGCCGTTGCTCATCCAGGCCTTTTTGATGCTCATCCTGGCCCTGATGCATCTCTATATCTTTTCGCCTGTCATCAGTCCCGTCATCAAGGCGTGGACGGGCATTTTCCGGCCTGAATTGGCCAACGCCTTTTTCCATTATCCGGCCCAGTTCGTCTTCATGCCCTATTTCTTCGGGCAGGCCCAGATGGTCGTCAATCTCGTCGTCGAAGCCTTCCTGTTCGGGATTGTGATAGATTTATTTATCGCACTGTATCATGGCCGGAAGCCGGTTTTCATGACCTCGGTCGGCAATGCCCTGCGGCGCTATTTTCAATTGATGCTGGTCTGGTTTGTCGTGCTCGGCGCGCTGTACCTCCTTAATACCTATTTCTTCGATTTTGTCGAAAAAGTCATCGGATTTTCGCTGCAGGCTGCGCCGCGGCGGCGCGCCGGCGCCGAGTTCCTGTTGCGGGGAATAACCATCGTCGTTTATGCTGCCTGTATCTTTCTGCTCCCCAGCCTCATGGCCGGAACGGGATCGTGGCTGAGCCGCATCAAACACGGGTTCACCGTCGCCATGCGTCATCCCTTCGTTGCCCTCGGTCTGGTGTTGATTCCCTACCTGGTCGGCTTCCTGCCGTCATGGGCGTTATCCAACGCCAGCACCGTCGTGACCAATTTTTCGCCGGACCTCGTCTTCTATCTGATCCTCATCAGCATCGGTCTGGACGTCATTCTCAATTTCTTCATGCTCGGCACGGCCGTCAAATGTTTTATGGATCAATCGACGTAGACGATGAACCCGATCGCGACAATGCACTATGTCGCCGGAGGAATTCTCATCATTGCCGGCGGCCTGGTCTTGTTGAAACGGGGGTTGGCTCCGTACACCCGCCCCTTCCTTTTTCTCATCGTCGTCAATCTCCTGGGTATCACCGCCGGAATCATCGAATCGAGCCAAGTTTCGGCGCTCTGGGTTCTCGGCTACATCATGCTCTATTTCTTCGTGGCCTTTTTGCCGTTCGGCTGGTATGCTCTCGCTTCCCGGTGGGGATTGGATGTCGCCGAGAGGCCGCGCATGTCGGGAATTCTCTTCTATTTTTTTCTCGCGCTATCCGGTGTCATGTTCGTGTATTTCTGGATAACCGGTTCGATCGATCTTGTTATCGTAAACCGGGGATGGTTTCTCGATCTCGGCCGCATATATTTCTGGCTGTCGGCTTTCCTCATCGTCAGCGTCACCGCCGGGGCGTACGCCATCGAGATTTGCTACCGGTCGTCGCTGGGGTTGGCGCGGGAGAGGATTAAGCGATCTTTCTTTCCGCTTCTGGCGTATGCCATCAGCCTGCTCGGCGTCGCGACTGTGGCCGTCCTCTATGGGCGGGTCGGCGACCTGATCCTCTCCATCACCTTTTTGCTATTCGCCCTGGTCAGCGTTCCCGCGGCCCGGCATTATATTCTGTTCGATCCCTCCAATGACGGCATCATTCTGACCCGCCGGGGCGTCTACTCGTCTTTGGTCGTGGTCTTATTCGGCATATACTTCCTGATCATCGGCGCCGTCGGAGAATTTCTGGTCAAGTACAACCTCGACGAGGGGATGTTCTTTTCCCTGGCCGTACTCCTGCTGATGGTCGTCACCTTTATTATTCTCGTTGCCTCGCAGGCGCTGCGGTCGCGGTTCAAGGTCGATCCGTCGCCGGGGACGCCATTCCGGGCCAAAAGCCCGTACGCCGCCGAATGGAAGGAATTCGCCGAAGAGGTTTCCGTGACTCTCGAAATGGACGCCATCTATTCCCGGACCGGGGAACTCCTGCGCCGCTTGCTCAAGATCGACCATTGCCTGTTTGTCATCAAAGAACCGGCCCCGTCGATCAATTACACCTTATATTGCGGCGACGGCATCGATCGCGGCATACCCGCCGAAAATCTCGACCGTCTGTGCGACTGGCTGTCTCGGTTCGGCCATCCCGTGGAACTGTCCACCCTTCGGGAAAAAGCTCCCGATGAATCGGCCCAGATCGATATCGTGAAGAAAGCCGCCCCGTTTGAAATATTCCTGCTGGTGCCATTCATCGCCCGCCAGCAGCCACTGGGCTTTTGGGGCGTCAGCGTCCACGCCTCCGGCCGGCCTCTGTCGTCGGATGAGATCGCTTTCATCGAGGCCGCCTCCAACCCCGTGGCCTTGACCATCCTGGCGGCGCGCATGACCGACGAAATCATGATCTCGCGCGAGATCGAATCATTTCATCGATTTTCGTCGTTTGTGCTGCACGATCTGAAAAACTCCGTGGCCATGCTGTCGATGCTGATGCAGAACGCCGAAAAGAACATGAGCAACCCGGAATTCCAGAAGGAAGCCATCCTGACCATCGCCAAGGCCGTCAACCGCCAGAAAAAAATCATATCGCGCTTGACGGAAGAGAAAACTGAGGATAAACTATATTTGGAAGAAGTCAACCTGTCCGCCTTGATACACAAGACCCTGAAACGGGTCAGGATAGAAACGATAAAACCAATCGTTACGACGGTCGCTGTGGATCACAACGTGGTCATAATCGCCGATAATGAAAAAATCGGTTCCGTGTTCGATAATCTTGTCATGAACGCGATCGAAGCCATGCCCGATGGCGGAAAGCTGACCATCACGACCCGGCCGTCCGACAGCGACGGGGTCGTGGCCGTGTCGATTGCCGATACCGGGCCCGGCCTGGAGCAGGAATTCATCTCGACGCGGCTGTTCAAACCGTTCGCCTCGACCAAGCCGCACGGTCTCGGGATCGGCATGTACCAGTCACGGGAGATCGTCATGGCCCACCGGGGTCGGATGGAGGTGATCAGCGAACCGGGCAACGGCGCCGAATTCGTCATTTATCTGCCGGGAGAATATCGACGTGGATAAGCAGAAAATCATGATCGTCGACGACGACGAGGGTATCCGGTCACAATTAAAGTGGGCCATGGTCGACAAGTATCATGTCCTCGAAGCGGAAGGGACCGACGATGCGCTGGAGCAGGCGGAGAAGCACCGGCCGCTGATCATCCTGCAGGATATCGCGCTAACGTCGCGCGACGGCGCGGCCGAAGGCATCCATCTGATCGAGAAATATCTGGACCTGAACCCGTTCTGCAAGGTTATCATGGTCACCGGTCATGGCGAGCATAAAAACGCCCTTACGGCCATTCGACTGGGAGCATATGATTTCTTTACCAAACCGATCGATTTAGACCAGCTCAGTATCATCATCGAACGCGGCATCAACGTCGCCCGGCTGGAACGAGAAAACAGCGAATTGACCTCGGAATTGGCGCGGATCAAGAGTTTTGAGAACATCATCGGCGATTCCGATAAGATGCTCGATGTCTTCAAGGTCGTCAAAACTGTTGCCGGCAGCGACTACACCGTGCTGATAACCGGGGAATCCGGCACCGGCAAGGAATTGGTCGCCAAGGCGATTCACGCCTCCAGCCCCAGGCATAAAGGTCCCTTTGTGACTATCAACTGCGGCGCCATTCCCGAAAACCTCTTGGAATCCGAATTATTCGGCCACGAAAAAGGGTCTTTCACCGACGCCCATGCCCAGAAGCGGGGCAAATTCGAGATGGCCGACGGCGGCACGATTTTCCTTGATGAAATCGGCGAACTGTCGCTGAAACTGCAAGTCAAACTCCTGCGCGTCCTCGAAGACCGCAGTATCGAACGGGTGGGCGGCCATGAGAAAATCAGCCTTGATGTACGTATCCTGGCTGCCACCAACCGCGATCTGATGGAGGAGGTCAATGGCAGCACGTTCCGCGAGGATTTGTATTATCGGCTGTCGGTCATCACCATCGATATGCCGCCTCTGCGCGACCGCGGCGACGATATTTTACTGCTGGCGACGACATTCCTGAATCGTTATGGTCAGGAGAATAATATGCCCAATCTGTCTCTGACCGAGGCCGCCGCCCGGGCCATCGCTGCTTACCCGTGGCCGGGGAATGTCCGGGAGCTCGAGAATAAGATCAAGCGGGCGGTTATCATGGCTCGCGACAAGAAGATAAAGCCGGCCGACCTGCCGCTCCCGAACGCATCCGGTGAGAATCATAAGCCCCGATCGCTTCAGGAGATACGGGAAGAGGCTGAAAAAAACTGCCTGACCGATTCGCTCGTGCGCAACAACTGGAATATTTCACGGGTCAGCCGTGAATTGAACACCAGCCGGACCACGCTTTATGATCTCATCGAAAAATACAATCTCCGCAAATGACATTTATTTTTTTCATCGTTAAGAATTTGCACAATTCCCGCTAAATAACCCCCCGATTCAACCGATTAGAATACTATACCATAGTAACTTATGGGGACCGAAATACATGAAGAACATACTGCTTGTCGATGACGATATTGATCTCTCAAATTCGGTAATAAATCTATTCGACCCGGAGAAGTACGCCTTCCACCGTCTTGATGACGGGCAGGAGACATCCCGGTATGTCACCGCCAACAAGGAAGATCTTGACCTGGTCATGCTCGACGTGAATCTCCCTTCCTGCTCCGGCCTCGATGTCCTGCGAGACATAAAAAAGATCGACCAGAAACTGCCAGTGATCGTCATCTCCGGATTCATCTCCACCGAAAACGCCATGGAGGCGATGCGGGAGGGGGCATACGAGTACCTGACCAAACCGTTCGAAGTGAACAAGCTGATCGATACGGTCAATAAAGCCTGCGGGTTCGGGCGCCAGGAATCGCGCCGTCACCCGGAACAGCCCCCCGCCGAGGACGAACATGTTCCCGATGAAATCGTCGGGCAATCTCCTGAAATCGTCGAAATCGCCAAATTGATCGGTCAGGTGGCCAAGACCGACGCGGCGGTACTGATATTCGGTGAGTCGGGCACGGGCAAGGAACTGGTGGCGCGGGCCATCCATCGCAACAGCCTGCGGCGAAACAATCTGTTTTTATCGGTCAACTGTGCAGCCCTTTCCGATACCCTGCTCGAATCGGAACTGTTCGGTCATGAAAAGGGCGCTTTTACCGGAGCCTACTTCAAGCGCATCGGTAAATTCGAACAGTGCGACCAGGGGACGATTTTCCTCGACGAAGTCGCCGATATGTCTATGCTGACCCAGGGCAAAGTCCTTCGGGTATTGCAGGAAAAGGAATTCGAACGGCTCGGCGGCAACGAAACCATCAAAGTCGACGTCCGGATTATCGCCGCCACCAATAAATCGTTGGTGCAGTGCATGAAGGACGGTTCCTTCCGCGTCGATCTGTTCTATCGCCTGAAAGTTGTGTCCATTTATATGCCGCCGCTGAGAGAGCGCAAGGAAGACGTGTCGCTTCTCGTCGATCATTTTATCAAAAAGTACAACAAGACGCTCAATAGCAACATCAAGTCCGTCTCCAAAAAAGCCAAGACGATGCTGAATAAATACATCTGGCCGGGAAACGTCCGCGAACTGGAAAACAACATCCATACCGCTATGGTCATGGCCAAGAACGATGAATTGCAGGCTGAAGATTTTCCGATCTTCAATGAGGAAAACAACAAGATCGAAATCGATCTGGAAAGCCTCCAGGAAGATTACATGGCCATGTTCGAACGGCTCATCGACCCGATTTTCCCGCGCTTGGTGGCCGGAAGTTTCGGCCGCGCCTATCAATTGATGCAATCGTCGATGGA
>Ga0315554_1000469_pt1 | contig 23842 bp, 26 predicted proteins | sample SalMarSW160370MG_FD_202114 | JGI IMG/M metagenome (GOLD analysis project Ga0315554, IMG submission 202114) | Salt marsh sediment microbial communities from the Plum Island Ecosystem LTER, Massachusetts, United States - Salt Marsh Sediment SW1603-70 ...
GTGAAAATGCACGTGGTTGAATCCATCACCTTCAGCCAGTTGTATGACGTATTCCTTCTCTGTACCAAGGACCTTGTGTAAGCCCTGACAGAGTTTAGGTAACAGTTGGCCTAAGTCCTCCCACTCATCTTTGGTCAATTCATGCAACGCGCTGCAGTGTCGAGCAAGGATGACCACCAGCCATCCCTTTATCGATGTCGGATGACCATGTTCAACTACCCAGTAGGGCGTTTCGAACACTCGCGGGGTAATAGTCAACGAGATGAGATTCTGGAGTGCCTGGCAGGACTGGCAGTTTTTATCAAATGATTCTTCCATCTAGTCAGCCCTCATACTTAAATGTCACGCGCACTAATATAGTCAGGTCAAAGGAAAGTCATTTGCCGTCACTGGTTATTCTGTGGTTGTTGGTATAGACGTTGACCCTCTTGCCCCTGACAAAGCCTACCAGGGTGATACCGAGCTCTTCGGCCATCTTCACGCCGAGGCTGGTAGGGGCCGACTTCGAGATGAGTATCGGGACATTTCTCCTGGCTACCTTGAGCAGTATCTCCGATGATATGCGACCGCTGGTAATGACAAGGCGGTCATCCGTAGGGATATCCTTAAGGAGGCATTCTCCAAAGACTTTGTCCATGGCGTTGTGACGTCCGATGTCCTCACTGAAAACCAAGATATTCTTGGTATCGCAAAGGGCGGCGGAATGGACCCCGCCGGTGGCACGATAGGTCTCGGACCTGTGCTGGAATTCCTTCGTAAGGGCCAGGACCTCACTGACTGATACCTGAAGCAGTGATTCGACTTTTTCTCCAGTAATATCTGTGGCGCTGTAAAAAGAAGCCCCATGCCCACACCCCGACGTTATCAACCGGCTAAACAGGGCTTCCCTTGCCAGCTCTTCCCCGCTCTCGGTTTCTACTCTGATGACACCGGTCCCCTCATGCAGTGTGACACTTTTAACTTCGTCACGGCTATTGATAAGTCCCTCGGAATAGAGAAATCCCACCGCCAGGTTCTTCTGGTCGGCAGGGGAGCAGAGCAAAGTTACCAGTTCCTGGTCATTGAGGACGATGGTCAGGGGAGATTCACGGACAACGACGTCTTCGATTTCACTGGTGCTTTCAGCGGTGAGTCGCAATATATTGACTCGTTCTGTCTTATCTTCCATGCCTTTATCTGACTTCGGCATATCTTGAGGCGTCATTAATCAAATGGTGTAGCGGGATCTGTATCAATTCATCTTAGCTTTGGTTTCGGGCTCGCCCTTTTTCTGCTTGCTATGGTAATCGTCAATAGCTGAGCGGAGGGCGTCCTCGGCGAGAACGGAGCAGTGCATCTTGGCTGCGGGTAGTCCGCCCAGTGCCTCGGCCACCGTCTTGTTGGAGATTTCCAGCGCCTCATCAATGGTCTTGCCCATGATCATCTCGGTAACCATGGAGCTGGTAGCAATGGCAGCACCGCAGCCAAAAGTCTTGAACTTGGCATCGGTGATTATGTTGTCCTTCACCCTGATGTAGAGCTCCATGATATCGCCACAGATAGGATTACCGACATGGCCGGTACCGTCGGGGTTCTCCATATCACCGACATTACGTGGGTTCCGGAAATGGTCCATGACTTTTTCGCTATACAGAGATTGAATATCAGGCATCTAAATTCTCCTACTTATGGCTTTTCAGCAACGGTGACATTGCACTCAACTTGGTCACGATTCGGGGGAGTACCTCCATAACACGGTCGATGTCTTCTTCAGTGGTCCACTTACCGATGGTGAAGCGCAGCGAACCGTGGGCTTGCTCATGGCCGAGCCCCAACGCCAGCAGAACATGGGATGCCTCGAGGCTGGAAGAGCTACAGGCAGAGCCGGTAGAGGCGCAGATGTTTTCCAGGTCGAGGTTGAGGAGCATCGATTCCCCTTCGACATAGTCGACACTGACATTAACGTTGTTGGGCAGTCGCTTCGTGGGATGGCCATTCAGACGTACACCGTCAATCTGCTCTAGGATATTATTGATAAGGCGGTCACGGAGACGGGTCTGCCGCTCTATCTCTCCCGCCATTACCTCAAGGGCAATCTCAGTAGCCTTACCGAACCCGACAATACCGGGGACATTTTCGGTACTGCCCCGGCGGTTCCTCTCCTGGCCGCCACCATGCATGAAGGGGACCAGTTTGGTGCCTTTCCTGATGTAGAGCGCACCAACCCCTTTGGGTCCATATAGCTTATGGGCTGATATTGAAAGCAGGTCCATCCCGAGTTCGTCGACATTAATGGGGAGTTGTCCTGCAGTCTGCACTGCGTCAGTATGGAAATAGACTCCTGCCTCTCTGGCAATGGCAGCCAGTTCCTTGATGGGTTGTATTGTGCCGACTTCATTATTGGCGTGCATTATCGAAATCAGGCATGTTTTGTTGGTAATTGCCTCCCTGGCATCGTCGGGGTTAACCAGGCCATCTTTGTCCACTGGCAGGTAAGTTATCTCAAAGCCACGCCTCTCAAGGAACTTGCAGGTCTCGATGATAGCATGGTGCTCAATGGTGCTTGTGATAATGTGGTTATGTTTTGGGTTAGCAAAGGCAACTCCTTCTATGGCAAAATTATCTGCCTCTGTTCCCCCACTGGTGAACACAATCTCTTCATCGCGGGCGTTAATCAGGGTGGCAACCTTCTCCCTGGCCTTCTCGACGGCACCCTTTGCCTCCTGGCCATAGGAGTAGATACTGGAAGGGTTACCAAAAGAATTGCTGAAATATGGCAGCATTGCCTCAACGACATCCGGGTGCGTTGGCGTCGTGGCGGCGTGATCAAGATATATCCGTTTCATCCCTTCTATCTCCCCAGACAAACACTAGCCCTTAATGTCCTTCTCAATTATTGGGTCAACTCGGACCCCTTTGGCAGTTACCCAGGCAATCCCTAGCTCGATTTCCTCATCCTCCCCTTCGAGTTCCAGAGTTACCCATCCTCTGTCCTCCGTAATATCAGCGAGGCGGATGTTCGTTACTATCTGGAACTGGTGGCTGAGATTGTAAATAATAGGCTCCTTAAGCTGCTCCTCCGGGAAAGTGAACACCACCTGTCTCTTGCCCATTTTGGCCCTCTGTTAATACCTGCTGAAAGAACTGAATAGACTAGTATAGCATAAGTTATGCCTTTTATATTCCTCCTCCCTGGTTAAACTCCCTGGCGATTTCTTCTCGCCTCTGCTTCAATCCGTTATTAAGAACGGTTATGCCGGTGGCGCTCTCCACTCGCTGTAGACGCTCTTCGAGCTTATCTTGTTCCCTCAGGACAACCCGGATGGCCTCTGCTACCGGGTCGGGGAGTCTACCGTGTTCCAGGGCAAGCGACGCCTCAGTGTGGTCTTCGGTCACCCTGCCCGGTACCCCGACCACTGTTACACCAGCAGGGACCGATTTCACCACCACTGAGCCTGACCCAATTCTGGCCCCATCTCCAATAGTGATTGCCCCGAGAGCAACTGCCCCGGTACCGAAGACGACATTGTTACCAACGGTAGGATGGCGCTTCCCTTTGCTCAAACTGGTACCTCCAAGGACGACCCCCTGGTAAATCAGGACATCATTACCTATTTCGGCAGTTTCCCCGATGACGACTCCAGCGCCGTGGTCGATAAAGAAACGCCGCCCAATCTGGGCACCGGGATGGATTTCAATACCGGTGAGGAATCGGCTGATGTGAGAAGTAAAACGGGCCAGAAAACAGAGGTGGTGCTCCCAGAGAAAATGGGCAAAGTAATGAAACCACAGGGCATGCAGCCCCGGGTAGCAGCAAAGGACTTCTGGCAGGCTCCTGGCCGCCGGGTCTTTATCAAAGACTGTCCTGATATCCTCTCTCATTCTGTGGAAAAACATTCCCCTCCTCCCCCCTGATTGAATATTGGCCTGTTAATTTCCTATACTAGCTTTTCAGTGTCCCGTACAGCTCCTGGAAGAGCCAGGTGGACAGATACCGCTCGCCAGTATCTGGAAGAATAACAACGAGCAGCTTGCCGCGATTTTCCGGTCGTTTTGCTACCTGAAGGGCTGCCCAGGTGGCTGCCCCGGAAGATATCCCGGCCAGAATTCCCTCTTCCTTGGCCAGCCTCCGCGTCATCTGTCCGGCGTCATCACTGCTGACCGTGATAATCTCATCAATAAGGTCTCTCTGGAGTACCTCCGGCACAAAACCGGCACCGATACCTTGTATCTTGTGGCCCCCTGGCTGCCCCCCGGAAAGGACCGGTGAATCCGATGGTTCGACCGCGATTGCTTTGAACCCGGACTTCCTTTCCTTTAGAACCTGGGCGACACCGGTGATGGTACCACCGGTGCCAATACCAGCAACAAGGATATCCGCCCGGCCATCAGTATCGCGCCAGATTTCTTCAGCAGTGGTTACGCGGTGGATTTCGGGGTTGGCCGGGTTCTGGAACTGCTGCGGCATAAAGTAGCCGGGGTTCTCTGCCACCAGTTGCTCAGCTTTCCGCACCGCTCCCGACATCCCTTCTGAACCCGGTGTCAATACCAGTTCGGCACCAAAGATGGATAGCAACTGCCGCCGCTCCAGGGACATCGTGTCCGGCATGGTGAGGATTAAACCGTATCCCCGGGCCGCACAGACAAAGGCAAGGGCAATCCCGGTATTACCGCTGGTGGGCTCGACAATTACAGTATCTCCCTTGATTAGTCCCCGTTCCTCGGCATCGACTATCATGGCCACGCCAATTCTGTCCTTAACACTACCGAGGGGATTGAAAGATTCCAGCTTGGCCACGACCTCAGCCACTGCTCCCTCAGTTATCCGGTTGAGCCTGACCAGCGGTGTATTTCCAATAAGCTCGGTGGAGTCCCTGGCAATACCGCGCGTCAGTTTGGGAATCTGTGCCGTTTTGTGATGCAGTATTTCTACTTTAGCAGTTTGCTCCGCCATTATTGTGTTTCTCTCCTCCCACTCCAAACCATTAGCCTCGTAATACGGGGGCTATCGAATGGCCGACCACACCCGCAGTGGGCTAGATGTAGTACATTATCTCAGTGTTGTTTTCCTTTTCTCTCTGCCGTTCCATCAAGTCCCTGATGGTGACAGACCTCAGGAATTCAGTCATTGTCCGTTTGAGCTCGTCCCAGACCTCACGAGTAGCGCAAGACTGGGACCTCATACACACGTCCGGATTACTGACGCATTCCACGGGTGCGATTGTGCCCTCGAGAAGCTGGATGACTTCGTCCAGCCTTATCTCTTCCGGTGGTTTCGCCAGGGCGATTCCCCCTTTCGGGCCCCGCGTACTGACAATGATGCCCGCTGCAATCAGGGGCGTAATCAGATGCTCCAGATATCGCTGTGAAATCTGCTGTCGCCTGGAGATATCCTTGAGCATGATTGGCACCTCATTCTGGTGCAATGCCAGGTCTATAAGTGCCCTGGTGGCGTACTGGCCTCTAGTGGAAAGTTTCATCAGAGCCCCCGGATATTATTGATTAAATTAATCGACAAAGTATAGAATAACATGATAATATATAAATGTCAAAGGTATAGACGGTCTATGGGAATATCTTGACATAGTCTATTTGTTTTTCCTACACTGTTGGAGGTACTTTCGAGGAGTGCTCGTATGAAGTGTGTTGTCTGTAAAGAGCCGATGATAGTAGTTGAACATGAAAATATCGAGCTTGACTACTGCGATAACTGCCACGGGGTCTGGTTCGATGCTGGAGAGGTAGAGCTTCTCATGGAGACGATGGGACTGGAAGCGGCCGGTCTGGATAGTCTTCATCTTGCCCCTGAGGCGAAGTCCTCTGAGGAAGTACGCAGGTGCCCTATATGCAATAAAAAGATGAAAAAGGTAGCCCTGGGCCGTGAGCCGGTGCTACTTATTGATGTCTGCCCGCAGGAAGATGGCCTGTGGTTCGACAGCGGGGAGGTTGGTCAACTGGTAGCACATATATCCGCTCAGACGGAAGGCAAAAAGGACTCTCACGAGCACGTGATTGAGTTTCTGGGTGAGGTATTCAAGGTTCGAGAGTGAAACGGGTCTTTAGCTGTGATACGTTCAGTCTTACACGTAATATAAAATCGGTTTTACAAATAGTAAATGCTCAAAGCATAACGTGGAGGTGTTAAATGATTGCTCTATACATAATCCTGGGTATAATAGTGCTGCTCGTGCTCTGGTTTGTCTTCATCTATAATGGTCTGGTCCGACTGCGTAACCAGATGCAGAATGCCTGGGCGCAGATTGATGTCCAGCTCAAGCGAAGGCACGACCTCATCCCTAATTTGGTAGAGACGGTAAAAGGTTATATGAAGTATGAGCGGGAAACACTGGAGGCGGTGACCAACGCTCGTAATCTGGCGCAACAGGCAATCGGTAAGGGCGTCGGTGCCCAGTCTCAGGCCGAACAGGGACTGAGTGGTGCTCTGTCGCGATTGCTGGCGGTGGTCGAAAACTATCCTGACCTTAAAGCCAATCAGAACTTCTTGGCACTCCAGGAGGAGCTGACCTCCACGGAGAACAAGATAAGCTTCTCTCGGCAGTATTACAATGATTCTGTACTGGGACTTAATAACAGGGTCCAGATGTTTCCTTCAAATTTCGTGGCGAATATGACAGGTTTCAAGCTGGGTGAGTTCTTCGAGGTCGAAGCCCCGGCAGAACGGGAAGCACCCAAAGTCAGTTTTAGCTAGTGAGAGGATAGGTGGATAATGTGGGAGCAGGTTCGGTCTAACCGAATCAGGTCTGCCGTGCTGGTCGGCATGATGGCCGCGTTACTGCTGGCGGTTGGCTACTTGCTGGGAGAAGCCTTCCTTGGTAATCCTGTTGGTGGTCTCGTGATAGCCCTGGTGATACTGTTGGTGCTAAATCTGGTCGCTTTCTTCCAGGGAGACAACATCATGCTGGCGGTTTCAGGTGCCCGGAAGATAAAGCGTGATGACCATCCGCGACTTTATAACATTGTCGAGGAAATGAAGATTGCCTCCGGCCTGGAGCGGATGCCCGATATCTATATTATCGATGACCCGGCCATGAATGCCTTTGCTACTGGCCGGGATGCCAATCATGCCTCGGTGGCAGTTACTGCCGGACTACTTCAGGCGTTAAACCGCGATGAGCTGCAGGGGGTTGTCGGCCATGAGATTGGCCATATCAAGAACCGCGATGTCCTGCTGATGTCCTTGTGTGGCGTCTTACTCGGGGCGATAGTTCTTCTTGCCTGGTATGGCTCCCGCATGATGCTCTTTGGAGGAATGGCCGGAGGCCGCCGGGGTTCGCGAGGCGGTGGCGGCGGTGGCGGGATAATCATAATCGTGGCTATTGTCTTGGCCATACTGGCGCCCATTATAGCCCAGCTTATCTATTTCGCTATCTCACGGAAGCGGGAGTACATGGCCGATGCTTCTTCTGCGTTATACACTCGATACCCCGAAGGACTGGCCTCGGCACTTGAGAAGCTGGCCGGTTCCAAGATAGAGGTAAAAGCAGCCAATGATGCAACAGCACCAGCTTACATCATCAACCCATTCCGTAAGAAAGGAAGGGCTGCCGCTGACCTGACGAGCACCCATCCACCAATCTCAGAGCGGATACGCATCCTGCGTTCCATGGCTGGTGGTGCTTCTCTGGCTGATTACAACCAGGCCTACCGGGGCATCCACAAGGGTGGTAAGCCGGTTTTCTCCGCCGCGACACTGGCCAGCACCGGTGCAGTAGGTATTCGAGCGGCTGTGCCGGAAACAGCACCGGTCGAGCGCGAACCGAGCAAGGTGGAGCGTACCCGTGAGGTGTCCGACCTGATGTGGCGGATGAACAGGTACGATACAATCACCTGTGAGTGCGGAACGAAGCTGAAGATACCCCCCGACTTCAAACGGAGCAATGTCAGGTGTCCGCACTGCGGCCGCATTAATAGTGTCAGGCCAAACCGATAGCAGATGTGGTGCTTTACTGTATGAGATAGTTCAAGCAGAAGAGTAATCCGATTTTGATACTCTGACTTATTGGGGTTCCCTGAAAATGGGGAGTTAAAGAGGGGCTAACGCCCCTCTTGTTTTATCTTTCCCCTTCCCCAGATAGGCAAGGGGGATAGGGGGATGGGGCCATGAATACTGAGCAGAGTTTGAGTTGAATAACAGAATGCATATCGACGAGCAGGTAGTGGGTCAATTTCAATTTAACAAAACTTGACCCTTCTTGTGTTCGTTGTACAATGGTGGTATGCCGAAGCGGTCAAGCAAGCAGAATGCACGAGATATAAATGTATTAGCTTCTAAGATTGTCGAAGAAGCTACTGGTGAGCCAACACCAAAGCCAGGAGATTCTACTAAGAATCCTGCTGCTGGGGCTCTAGGTAGACTTGGCGGTTTGAAGGGCGGTAAAGCACGAGCCACGAAGTTAACACCTGAGCAGCGAAAAGAAATAGCTAAGAAAGCAGCAAGGGTTAGGTGGGCAATCAATAATTCGCTATCACCAATTAGGGTGATGCCCAGCGTATTTAATAATCACATTACGCTCTTTTTTCTCGATTTGATACCATACACGGGCATCATTAGTGGTGACATCATACTGCAAGATTGTCTGGAAACGCCCTTTTAACTTCTTTAGTTTACCTAATGCTTTACGCCTATCCGCTGGATTATTCTTTAGGAAATCCTTAAGTTCCTCCATCCGTTCCGGAAATTCTTCCTCTAATGCAGACCAGTCTTTCTGGATACCACTACTTTCTAGTACTATCTTGTAGCTAGTCTTTGACTTCGACATACTGCGAAGGGTCACCCTTTGCCAATAATACTCTTGCGAGTTCGGGGTCTTGCTCTACTTCGGCTGTCGCCTTCCAATCTTCTATAAGAATCTCAAGTTTATCCCAATTACCTGCAACACTCGCCTTGAGTGTGCAGTTTGCTAGTTCAGTGTAGAATTTAATCTTTTCATTATCCTGCAAATTTTCAACCCAGGGAAAGACTGAGCTTTCCTTATTCTCTCTAAATTCTTGGCAAGCCCTGAGTACTAATTCAGTATAATAAAGTGCTATATATAACTTGCTGACTTGGTCTCGGTTCATAATCGCTAGTTGTCTACGACCATAATTTACAGTTACTGGCTTGCGATATGCTTTTTCTAGCCACTCTCTCTGGTTATTTCTTAAGTCGGTAGCACTAACTATATCATCAGCAAACATAGTATTAATCATTTCGCATCACCTTCTCTATATAAAAATTGTACTAATGATGGTACAATATATTGTACCATATTTGTCAACAAATTTTGTACGGTTTTTTGTAAAGATTTCATAAAATTTTACTAAATAGCCCTAAAAACACTCGACAAAGCTCGAGAGGAGGCAGTAATGACTGAGTATGGAATAGTTGTCACCACTGGTGAACTTAAGGTTGGCATGGCAGACGCTACTGCCAACGAAGTCAGTCAATCTGTAACTGTTGTATTGAACCAGATGTTACAGAATGCACAAAAAGCTAGCGAGACATTTCAAGGAGGTGGTTGGGACATTCTGTCTCATGAGGTAACACGCATAGACCGTCATCTTGTTGTATCTTTTCTGTTAAGGCGTTAGTACTAATATACACTTTAGTATCAAACTCAATCATATTTTACCTATTTTATTGGGGAGTAGCTTTATGAATAACAAACAACATCTGGTGAAGATTGATAAAGAACTTATTAACTATTTTCGCATTTCTTATAAATGCCCTGGCTGTCTGAAACAAGTGATATTAACGCCTGACATTTGGGACAAAGAGTATCTAACGTGCGGGGAATGCCAGTACTCACTCCACATTCGTGGTAGTCAGGCGAGGTTTCTGAAAGAAATTGTTTTTCACTTTGATAAGTTTCGCAAAATATTAGAAATGAACGGTCTTCGGGTATGGATTGAGGGGCAACCGGATACCACTCCTCTGATTCGGGGTTCCACAACATTAACATACACACGGCATTATAATCCTTCCACTCATAAGTACTATTGATTCAAAATGACCCACTACCGACGAGTACACATCGTTGACTTTGGCCATACTTGTCAGTATAATTATCCTGGATTTGTGATGTTTCATATAGCTAAAACAAACCTAGATAACCTGCCAATCTTTGTTTCGCCTTTCTGTGTCTGAAAGGTGTACCTCGCGCTTTTCCTTGTCTAATTATGCCCACTTTAACTTCTTTATGCCGTATAATCATGCCCTGGAGATATACATAAAATGTTGAACATACATAATATTAGCAAGTCTTACGGAGACAGGACTCTGTTCAGCGCCGTTACTTTTACCATTGGCCCGAAGGACCGAATTGCCATTATCGGGGCAAACGGTTCAGGAAAGACGACCCTGTTTGACATCATCGCCGGCAGGACCACACCGGGCACGGGCGGTATCGCTACACGGAGAGGGACTACTATCGGGTATCTGGAGCAGGATATTACCACTTCTCCTGAAGGGTATCTGCTTGAAGATGTGGTCGCTGCCTCGCCACAGGTGTCACAGCTGGCCCACCGGATTGATTTGATCCAGAAGAAACTGACGGAGCCGACTACTATACCCGACCAGGAAAAACTGTTACGTGAGCTGGGAGAAGCACAGCATGCCTATGAGGTGGCCGGTGGCTATGATGTTGGGCACGAGGCAAAGATTGTCCTTTCAGGTCTGGGTTTCAGCGAAGAAGACTTCCACCGACTGCTGACTGACTTCAGTGGCGGCTGGTTGATGCGTGCGCGGTTGGCCAAGCTCCTGCTTATTCGGCCCAACCTGCTTCTGCTTGACGAGCCGACGAACCATCTTGACCTGGAGTCCTGCATCTGGTTCGAAAACTACCTGGAGAGCTACCGGGGAGCCGTTCTTGTTACTTCCCATGACCGGGCTTTTCTCAATCGTACTGTCCGTAAGGTACTCGCCTTCGAGGCGGACGGTGTCTTCTTCCACAACGGGAACTATGATAACTACATCACCACAAGGCAAAAGGAACTGGAGACAAGACAGGCGACAGCGAAAAGACAGGAGGCAAAGATAAAGCAGGAGATGCGTTTTATCGAGCGGTTCCGTGCCAAGAACACCAAGGCCAGCCAGGTGCAGAGTCGGCTCAAGCGTCTTGAAAAAATGGAGAAGGTGGTTGTACCCAGAGCTACCAGAAAGATTCGATTTGCATTTCCCGCACCTGCCAGGAGCGGCGAAGAAGTGGTATCTCTCAGTCATATCCGAAAGGCCTATGGTGATAACGTGGTATACCGCGACCTGAACCTGGTACTCAACCGGGGCGACCGGGTGGCGCTGGTGGGCCCAAACGGCGCTGGTAAGACCACCCTGCTCAGGATTCTGGCCGGGGTGTTACCTTTCGAGGCGGGGGAGCGCAGGCTAGGGAATAATGTTAGCACAGCCTATTATGCTCAGTACCAGCTCGAGCTTCTCGACCCGGTGAACAACGTTCTCACCGAACTACAGCGGGCTAACCCTGATGAGATGGAGCAGAGTTTAAGAGGGCTTGCCGGGGCCTTTCTCTTTAGCGGAGATGACATTTTTAAAGAAATATCGGTGCTTTCCGGCGGAGAGAAGGCGCGTGTTGCTATTGCCAAGATGCTGGTCAGGCCGGCGAACTTCCTCCTGATGGACGAGCCAACCAACCACCTTGACATCATATCGCGGGAGATTCTGACCGATGCCCTGGAGGCTTACCGCGGCACGCTCTGCTTTATTACCCATGACAGGACCCTTATTCGCCAGATAGCCAACAAGATTATCGAGATACGAAACGGGCGGCTGCAGGTGTTTCCCGGGGACTATGATAGCTATCTCTACTGGAAAGAGTCCAGAGAAAGCGAGGCTGTCACGTCAGCCTCCCGGGGCCAGCGACGTCAGCGCAGGACGACCGAGGGTGAATTAAGGAACCAGTATTACCGAAAGAGCGCTCCAGTCAGGAAACGGATTGCTGAGATTGAGGCTGAGCTTAACCGGCTTGAAAGGAAACTCCGGGAGATTGAGCGGCGGTTTTCAGAACAGGAACATTATAACAATGGCAGCCGGGTGGTTGAGAATATCGAGGAACATCGCTGTCTCAAGGAGGCTATCGGTAAGCTAACAGCCGAGTGGGAAAGGCTCTCTGTCGAAGCCGAGCGGATGAGGCAGGAGTTTACTGAAGGCAGGAGTTGAGTCGAGTTGGCTGAGCAGTACTTTGCTGTTCTCCGGTGAAATAAGGAGTGGCAGAACCCTAATGGAAGACATGATACAGCACATGCAAACTCATAGCCGTCGGTTGTTAATTGACAGCTGTTTTAAAATTCGAGGTGAAGGGCGTATCCCTGTGATACGCCCTTCATTAGTTCTCACCTATTCTAAATAAGGATTAGTCGAACGTTACAGTACTGAATATCTCGTCTTGCAGAGTAGCGCTTGACCATGGACCTAAGGCAGGGAGAGTGTACACTTCAATAATAATCCACTTACCATCCTTGACCAATCCAATGATCTTGCTATCGTAGTCACCGTAGCCTAGCGGATGTGAATAGACTGGTACACCCTCGGTAAATACGGTACCGTTAATGGTTACCTCACTTGTTTCCATAGAGGTCAGGGTTTTACCGTCACTCTCCAGCACCGCGGCGAAGGCCTCTTCCAGGGTAGCTCCTACGGATTCGTCTAGAATAATAACCCTGACCGCAGGCTGGTTATATGCACCGCCACCAAACCGAGCAACAACACCCTCAGCCGGGTCGTCTGTCTTCGCTGTCCAGGTATTGGGATACTGGAGGGAGAAGCCATATTCAGAATTGGTATAAGTGGCTGGTGTAAACGAGAGTTCAATTTCCTCCTCTTCTTCTTCCTCCTCTTCCTCTTCCTCTTCTTCTTCCTCTTCTTCTTCTTCCTCTTCTTCTTCCTCACCGGCTGCGAGACATGCGGCTAGCTCCTCTTCCAGGTCGGCGATTTCTGCTTCCAGGTCAGCAATTTCATCTTGCAGGTCAGCAATTTCCTCGTTGGCGGCAGCTAAGTCAACGCCACAGTCGGCCAGGTCAGCCAGTTCGCTCTCACAATCGTCCAGTTCGCTCTCGGCTTCAGCCTTGGCAGCATTGGCAGCAGCCAGGTCACTCTGTAGAGAGGCTACTTCATCCTGGCAAACGTCCAAATCAGCCACCGCCGCATCATAGTCTTCCTGAGAGACACCACCACCACAGCCTGCCAACACTAGTGCCACTGACGCCAACAACGCCACTCCAAATAGGACTTTTCTTTTCATGCCGTTTCTCCTTTCTAATGTAGTTAATACAGTCCTCAATTACTTCCTTTTTAATACGGTGGTAGGCAGGTAAGAAATTTATATTTCTCACGTATTAAACTATCACCAGTTAAGGGTTTTGTCAATACTAACCGGGAAAATCACAACAAGGCAGACTATCAATAACTGATATCACACCGGCTGGCATTGCTACAAGTGATGCTATAAATTCAGCGAGTGACTGTCGACTTACACGGGTAGTGCAATAGAGTGGTCGTGGTTGACAAAGCCAGGTAGGCAACTTAAAGTGTCCATACCGATATCAAAAAGGTGAGACCTTTTCCGACGAGTGATGCCGCTACAGCAGAGTAACAATAAGGAGTAAAGAAATGGGTAAGACCAAGATTGGCCCGTCGATACTAATCTATCCGATGCCCACATTACTTGTGGGGGCGGAGGTTGATGGCAAGCCGAACTTCCTGGCAATTGCCTGGTGTGGAATCGCCAATGGTACGCCACCAATGATTTCAGTGGCATTGCGTCACGAACGCTATACACTGAAGGGTATCAAACAAAACGGGACCTTTTCCGTAAACGTGCCTTCTGTAGACTTGGTGAAGGAGGCAGACTACTGCGGGGTCAGGTCTGGAGCTAATGCAGATAAGGTGGCGGTTTGCAACTTCAACGTATTCTACGGGGAGGTTGAAAAAGCACCTCTGATTGAGCAGTGTCCCATCAATCTGGAATGCCATGTGGTGCATATGCTGGAGCTCGGTAGCCACTGCCTTATTGTCGGCCGTATAGAGGAGACTCACGTCTCCGATGATTGTCTCACTGATGGCCGCCCGGATGTCGATAAAATCAGGCCATTTATCTTTGTCTCGCCACCCCGCCGTTACCAGGCGTTCGGAGAGGTTGTTGCCAAAGCTTTCAGTGTCGGCCTGGAGCTTGAGAAATAGGTACATAGTTTGATAAAACGGCCTTTCTGTGCTATTTTGTCTTGTAGGTCAATATGCACAACCTCGTACAGTTTCATATTATCGACTCAGGGAGGTAGTGATGATTTCTTTTAGCCCCAGTGAAGAGCAACAGATGATTGTCAACATGGTCAAGGAGTTCGTTAACGACCATGTCCGGAAAGTTTACCGGGAGTGCGACGAAAGTGGTGAAATACCCTCGAATATTATTGATACCGCCTGGGACCTGGGGTTCATCACCAGCAGTATCCCGGAGGAGTTCCAGGGTCTCGGTGGTGAACGCTCGGCACTGACCGGCACCCTGATTGCCGAGGAGCTGGCCTGGGGAGACCTGTCGATGGCGATGCATATCCTATGTCCTTCTCTTGTAGCAACCCCGGTGGTCGAGATGGGCACCGATGAGCAGAAGAAACAGCACCTCCCCTCCTTTTGTGGTGACAAATTCAAGGCAGCCACCGCTGCCCTGATTGAGCCACGTTTTGACTTCGACCCGGCTTCACTACAGACCACAGCCAGACGTGACAACGGTGGGTATCTACTCAATGGTGAGAAATGCTATGTCCCCCTGGCCGCCGATGCCGACCTGTTTCTGGTCTACGCCAACGAAGGAGGTAATACCCAGGGTTTTATTGTCGAAAAGGGTACTCCGGGGCTAGAGGTTGCCGAGCGTGAGAAGAACATGGGGATAAAGGCCCTGGCTACCTACGAGCTGTCATTGAAAGACTGCAAGGTGCCTAGGGAAAATCGGCTAGGTGGTGATGCGGGGTGTGATTTCGGCCGGATATTGAACCTCTCGAAAGTAGCCCTCTCTGCGATGGCGGTTGGTGTTGCAAGGGCTGCCTTTGAATATGCCCGGGACTATGCCAAAGAGCGTCATGCCTTCGGTGAGCCGATTGCCTCCAGGCAGGCAATCGCTTTCATGCTGGCTGAAATGGCTATCGACATTGATGCTACCCGGCTGATGACGTGGGAGGCTGCCTGGAAACTCGACCGTAATGAAAACGCTACCAAGGAAGCTTCCCTGGCGAAGATGTATGCCGACGATATGGCAATAAGTGTCACCAACAACGCCGTCCAGGTACTGGGCGGCCACGGCTATATTCGCGACCATCCGGTAGAGCTCTGGTTCAGGAACGGTCGTGGATTTGCCACCTTTGATGGGATGGCCATTGTCTAGGCCAGCACATTTACAGCAGGAGGTATCGAGCAATGATTGATTTCGAACTAACGTCCGAAGAGCAGGCAGTGATAGATGCAGCCCATAAAGAAGCCGTAGAGGTTATTCGTCCGCTTTCCCGTTACTATGATGAACACGAGCACGAGAGCCCCAAGGATTTAATTGCACGAAGTTGGCAGCAGCAGGCACAGGGTGGTGGTGGCATACTGGGCCTGGGTGTTGGGGCATCCCTGCGGATACTGGAGAACTGCTGGGGCGATGCTGGCCTGATGCTGGTGGCACCCGGTTCTGGTCTGGGCGGGGCTGCCGTACTGACGAGTGGTACACAGGAGCAGCAGGCCAAGTTTCTGAAGCGCTTCGCCGAAGGTGAGCCCAAGTGGGGTGCTATGGCTATGACCGAACCAGGCTGTGGCTCGGATACGGCGGCTATTCAGACAACGGCAGTTCTCGATACCGAGACTAATGAATGGGTGCTCAATGGTGAGAAAATATTCATCACCGGCGGGCAAAGGTCGATGGAGGAGTCCGATGGCCTTGTTGTTGTCTGGGCTACGGTTGACAGGACAGCCGGGCGGGCTGGCATGAAACCGTTTGTGGTTGAAGCCGGCACACCGGGAGCACATATCGATAAGGTGGAGAACAAGCTTGGAATTCGGGCCAGTGATACCGCCACTCTCATCCTCGACAACTGCCGTATCCCGTATGAGAATATTCTGGGCAGTCCCGAGGTGAGAAGGGTCGACTCAGGCCAGACCGCCGGTTTCAAGCGGGCGATGGCCACCTTTGATGCCACCCGACCCATTATTGCTGCCATGGCCCTCGGGGTTGGGCGTGCTTCGCTTGATTTTGTTAAAGAGGCACTGGAGAAGGAAGGAATCCCCATAAGGTATGGACTACCACGCCATAAGCTAACAGCTATTGAGCGCGACGTAATGGAACTGGAAGCCGCTTACAAGGCCGCTCTGATGCTGATGCTGCGTGCCGTTTGGATGATGAGCCAGTTCCAGCCAAACAGCCTCGAGGCCTCGATGGCCAAGGCAAAGGCTGGAATCGTGGTTACACGGATAACCCAGAAGGCTGTCGAGATGATGGGGCCGCTGGGCTACTCCCGCAAGTATTTGCTTGAGAAGTGGATGCGGGACGGCAAGATAAACGATATCTTCGAAGGTACCGGTCAGATAAACATGCTTATTGTCGCCCGCCGTATTCTTGACTACACCCGGGAAGAGCTCAAGTAAGCGCTAATCATATTCTCAGATAAAAAATAGTGCCCCCCTGCCGGAAATATCATGTCAGGGGGGCACTTATTTCGCCAGTCCAGTTAATGCGTACCTTTGTATTTCACGAAGTCACTGAAGACCCTCTGGTATTCGTTGACCATCTCCAGGGAAGACTTGCTGCGAAAACGTCGTGCATTATCGTCATATTCTGTGTGGCGCACTCTGGCGGTGTACCAGGCGTGAACTTCTTCGTGGCAATTAGTGCACAGCCGGATGGTCTGGGACTCGGGGATGCCTCCTTCATCTGTCAGGTTTTTGGGAACGATGTGGTGCTCCTCCATTTCCTCGGGGTCAACGCGGTTTTTACAAACCTGACACGTCTCGCCAGCCACCCGATTACCTCCGCAGTGAGTGCCCTAGTCGTAGTTCCCTGTTGATGATATGGTAGTTTGATGTACCGGGATTGTCAATAGCAGCGGCCAGCAGTCAGTCACAGATGAATGACCTGGCTTGCGTCACTGTGTCTAACACAATATAATCCTCTTTGGAAAATCAGGTTCTCAATGAAGGAGATAACATGAATACTTCAGAGATTGCCTATATGCCAGCGCTGGAGATGGCGGAAGCAATACGGGAGAAAAAGCTTTCTCCTGTGGAGGTAGTTGATGTAGTCTTGGCCCGCATTGATGAGTTCAACCCGAAGTTCAATGCTTACTGCACTGTGCTGGCTGAGGATGCCAGAAAACAGGCAAAGGAGGCCGAGTCCCTCGTCATGAAGGGCAAAAAACTCGGGCCACTTCACGGCGTCCCTGTGTCGGTCAAAGACCTTATCTTTACCAGGGGCGTCCGTACCACCTTCGGCTCCCGCATCTACGAGAATTTAGTACCCGATGCGGATGATATAGTCGTCGAGCGTCTCAGGGCAGCCGGAGCAATATTAGTAGGTAAGACAAACACCCCTGAGTTTGGTTTCATGGGTGTGACCGATAACCTGCTATTCGGAGCGACACGCAACCCGTGGAATCCTGAGCGGCACGCTGGAGGTTCGAGTGGTGGTGCAGCTGCCGCGGTAGTTGCCGGTATGGCCCCCCTGGCTGTCGGCAGTGATGGTGGCGGTTCCATTCGTATCCCCAGCAGTTTTTGTGGGGCGTTCGGCATGAAGCCATCTTATGGTCGCGTCCCGAGAGGTCCGGGACTGCCGGAGTGGCAGACGCTTTCACATACCGGCACGATAACGCGTACCGTAGCCGATGCTGCCCTGATGCTGGAGGTCATCGCTGGCCGGGATGACCATGACCGCCGCTCTTTGCCAGAAAAGAAATTGAAGTATCTGCCATTACCTGAAGGAGACCTCAAAGGACTGAAGGTTGCCTGGAGCTCAGACCTCGGCTATGCACTGGTAGACCCCGAAGTGCTGGCAGTGATAACATCGGCGCTCAGTGTCTTCGAGTCGCTTGGTGCCAGTGTAGAAGAAGCCAGTCTTGAGTTGGAACACCAGGGGCCTGTTTTTGGCGTGATATGGGCCGTCACACTGGCCAGTAAGCTGGCCAGTTATCTTGACGAATGGCGCGAAAAGCTGAACCCGCAGCTGGTGCGGATGGTGGAGCGGGGAATGGGCATCTCGGCGATGGACTACGCACGCGCCGCCCTCGCCCGGGAGGAGTTCTGGGGGAAAATCCAGCCATTATTTGAGCGCTACGATGTGTTGCTAACACCAGCGACGGCAGTACCGGCTTTCGATATCAATACCTACCAGGTGACCGAGATAGCCGGTGTAAAAGGAACGCCAACTGTGGACTGGACGCCATTTACCTATCCATTTAACTTCACCGGCCAGCCGGCCGCATCGGTACCGTGTGGTTGGACGGAGGACGGCCTGCCCATCGGCCTCCAGATAGTCGGGCGGCGCTTTGCCGATGCCACTGTACTCAGGGCTGCCGCTGCCTTTGAGCGGGCTGCTCCCTGGGCTGACAAACGGCCACCGCTGGATTCAGGGACGCATCAGTAGTGCACTGAAGGAAACAGGCTGCTATTCGTGTGCGGTAAAAAGAGGGCCGCAATGAACTCGTCCATAAATGGCGGGTAGTTTGACAACTCGATGTTGGTCATCTTCTTGCTAATATCAATCGCCTTCTCGAAAGCGTGGGCCGAGAGCAGGGCCATACGTGCTCCCATCACCGAGCTATTTCCAATGAACTGAATCCTGCTGGTGTCAATATCAGGCAGAAGGCCGATAGCGACCGCCTTCGTGATATCGAGAGAGCTGCCAAAACCCCCGGCAACATAAATGGTATCAAGTTGGTCAAATTTAAGCCCGACATAGTCGGCCAGTGATTTTATCGCAGCGAAAACGGCCCCTTTTGACTTGATAAGATTGGCAATTTCCGATTCCGAGATGGATACTGCTTCTCCAGATTCCGTCTCTTCCGGGAAGGCCAGTATGTAGCGAGGGTCGTCATCATCGGTAAGGCGCTTACCGTCCTTTGACCCGGTAAATTTACCATCCGGACCGATAATACCGTTCCTGACTAGCTCGTAGATGATATCTATAAACCCGGAGCCGCATAGTCCTCTGGGTTTGGTCTTACCGATAGCCTCATAAGTGACCTGGCCGTTATGAATCTTGACCTTCTGGATAGCACCCCGGGCAGCTCTCATACCACAACGGGAACCACCACCCTCAAACGCCGGACCGGCTGAGGCAGAGCAACAGACAAGCCACTCATTGTTACCAATTACGATTTCACCGTTAGTGCCGACGTCGATAAGACACTTTATCTCAGGCTTGTCCGCCATGCCACAGGCCAGGATTCCGGCCACAATATCGCCACCGACGTAGCTGGCAACGCCGGGCATCACCTCAAGGATACCTTGGGGGTGAATTTGTATACCCAGTTCCCTGGCAATGACCTGGGGATATACGGTGGCAGTTGGGACATACGGCTCCAGTCTGATATTGCAGGGCATAAGACGGAGCAGAAAGTGGCTCATCGTAGTGTTGCCGGCAGCCACGATAGCCGTAATGTCGTTCGTATCCACGTTTTTACTTTGGGACAGGGTGCCGAGCAGGTTATTGATATTGGTGATTATTGCCTTGTGTACTTCGTCGAGGGAGCCGCGACCACAGGCAAAGACCATTCGTGAAATGACATCTTCGCCGAAGCGTGCTTGGAGGTTATGACTGCCCTCCACCCCCATCACCTTACCTGTCCTCATGTCAACCAGCTGGACGACCACGGTGGTCGTGCCGACATCTACAGCCAGTCCGTAGTGACGGTCGGTGGTATCACCGCCCTCTATGCTCAGTATCCGGCCGATGTTGCCGTGCCAGGCTACCGTAGCAGTAACTTTCCAGTCATATCGGCGTAGTTTTTCCGCCAGGTTCTGCAGACAGGCCAGGGATATCTCGTAATTCTCTCGGCCGACTTTTTTCCTTAATTCCCGGGTGATACGTTCGATGTCGGCGGTATTATCGGCAAGGGTCGGCTCGGGGAGCTCAAGGTAGACCTTACTCACCAGAGGCCCGAAGAAGGAGGCCGGGTCGTATGGTCGCCTGTGCAGGACCACCCTTTCCGGTTCGCTATACGCGATTGTCGTTCCCTCGGTGATGATATGTTCCTCTCCGGCACGGGATTTCGCCGGTACGAATACCTGTAAATCATCCTCTACTTTAGTCTGACACGCCAGGACAAATCCTTTTTGTAGTTCATCTTTAGAGAAAAACCCGATGGCATTTTTATCCGCCCGTGCTTTGCCGCCTACAACCTGGACCCGGCACTCGCCGCAAAGGCCCTCCCCGCCACAGAGGGTATTAATCTGGATTCCGGCCTTCTCGGCTGCCTGGAGGAGGGTAGTACCGGCCTCCACTTCCACTTCTTTCTGTTCTGGCAGGAAGGTAACCCTGTATTTATTCATTGTCTTCTCTCCTATTCAGGTGTGTCCTGGCCGTAGGCGAAATTGTACTAGTACCTTTTACCAGTTTACCAAGACTGCCTGCTATGGTACAATTTATTATCATATGTGACGCCAGAAAAGGAGCAGTAAATGAATTGGCTTGACATAATCATTATTATCGCTCTAATCATTCCCATCTTCACTGGCTTGATGCAGGGGCTTATCAAATCAGCCTTATCCCTGGCAGGCATAATAGTAGGTGTTGTCCTGGCAAGCAACTTCTATGAGAACTTTGCCGGGGTGCTTACCTTCATCAAAAATGAAGACATCGCCAATATCGTCGCCTTTATCATCATACTGGCGTTAGTATTCATCATCTCCCAGGTGATAGCCTTCTTTCTCAGAGCTACTATCAAGGCACTGTTGCTTGGCTGGGTCGACCGTGTTGGTGGCGCGGTCTTTGGTTTCGTGATGGGGGCGATACTAATCAGTGCCTTGCTGGCTACCGTCGTTAAGTTCTTTGGTGAAGGGCTGGTCACGGAATCAATGCTTGGTAAGTTCTTGCTGGACCAGTTTCCGATTGTGCTTGGATTGCTCCCCAGCCAGTTCGACTCCATCCGCGACTTCTTTCAATAGCCACCACGCTAGTGGGACACGGGAACACCAGCGATGCTGAGCTTGATGCGGCAGAGACCAGTTCGGCAGGTCATGTAGAGGCTCTTCCAGTCAGCGTCACCCCATTGCAAGGTTAGCTGTTATTCACTTAACAACACTAATTCAGGACACATTGAGCTTTAGTTCAATCATTCTTTCCCTGAGGCGGAAAAGGGCTGAAATTGCAGCGCGGTCTCGGACACCTTCCCAGGTAGGTGGGTAGTTCTGCTGCCAGGTTTGAGTCCCCCTGGCATCGGCGATACCGATGAAGGCCAGACCGGGCTGTTTACCTTCAGGATTGTCCACGCCAGCCACGGGGGTAGTACCCAGGCCGAAGTCAGATGAGAACCTGTCGCGGGCAGCGATGGCCATTGCTTCGGCTACCTCGGCACTGATGGCACCATATTGCTCAATAAGGTGAGACGGCACTCCCCAGGCAGTCTTGGTCTCGTTCGAGCAGGCAACCAGGCCACCACGGTAGCAGTCAGAGCTTTTGGGAGCGTCGGCGATGATGTTGGCCAGCAGACCCCCGGTGCCGTCCTCCATGGTAGCCAGAGTCAACCCTCTCTGGTGTAGCCAGCCGCAGATGATTCCCTCCAGGGTATCATTGTCTTTGCCCCAGACATGGGGTGCCAGGATTTCTTTCAGTTGTACCTCAGTGGTATCGAGAAGCTGCCTGGCATCGTCCCCACGAGCCACCATACGGATGTGAATCCCATCCGGGTGTGAGTATATTCCCATAGTGAGGTTACCTGATTCAAAAAAGGGCTGCACAAGTTCGGATACTGCAGCCTCGGCAATAACAAAGGTCTTGATTGTTCGGGAAAGGATTTCTTCACCGGGGAGTCTTAATCTCAGACGCGGAATTACCTCGTTCTTCCACATTGGTTTCATTTCTCGCGGAGGACCCGGTAATGCCACGATGGTCTTATTTCCCCTCTCTACCCACCACCCCGGGGCAGTACCACGCGGGTTAGGCAAAGGCCTGGATGAAGGAATTAAGAGAGCCTGTTTGATATTGTGGGCTGGCATTTCACGTCCCATCCGGGAAAATCTTGCCCGCAATTGCTGTTCCAACTCAGGGTCAACCGTCATCTCCTCATTGAGGACACTGGCAATACAGTCACGGGTCAGATCATCCTCGGTCGGTCCGAGACCACCTCCGGTAATGACCAGATCTGACCTCTCCAGGGCCTGCCGGAGCAACTGACAAAGCTGCTCTCTGTCATCAGCAACGGTGGACATCGCCTGGAGTTGAATGCCGAGCAAAGGTAATTCCGAGGCGAGATATCCGGCATTGGTGTCAATAATTTCCCCTCTAAGAAGTTCGGTACCTACGGAGATAAGTTCGGCTAGATATCGATTGCTCATTTAGCAATAATCCCCTTGTCTTAATATACTGCCAGAGATAAAATTCTGATTTGGCATCTATTGTAACCCTTTTGAGCAAAGGCTGTCACCTTATTTCCGGGCTATCTATTTTGTCACCAGGGATTAGAGCACCTATAATAGATTAAAACACACCACGAGGATACATCGGTGCGGACTGAGGAATTTGACTACTCACTACCCACGGAGCTGATTGCACAGGTACCTATTTCTGAAAGGGACCAGTCCCGACTTATGGTACTTAATCGAAGTAATGGGTCAATTGAGCATCGTCATTTCTTCGAAATAGTGGATTTTCTCCATGAAGGCGACGTTCTTGTATTCAATGATAGCCGTGTCATGCCTGCTCGTCTTCACGCCTGTAAGACCGGTACCGGGGGTAAGCTGGAAATCCTGCTGCTGCGCCGGCTTGAGCCCAACATCTGGGAGACACTGGTCAGGCCAGCCAAGCGGGTCAGGGTAGGTGACCGGATAGAAGTGGTGAGCACTCCGGCCAGCAAGGGAGACTGTAACCTTCCTGCTGAGGTGGTCGGAGCAGGGGAGAGGGGAATACGAGTCATTCATTTTGAGAAGGAAACGCCGCTCTCTAGACTGGGTGAGATTGCCCTGCCGCCTTATATCCATGTGCCTTTACACGAGCCGGAGCGTTATCAAACGGTCTATGCCCGTGACGAAGGGAGTGTTGCCGCACCGACGGCTGGGCTGCACTTTACTCCAGAGTTACTCGACAGAATAAAAAACAAGGGTGTCAGTTGCTATTTTGTCACCTTGCATGTGGGACTGGACACATTTCAACCTGTCCAGGCAAACGACCCTGAAGAACACAAAATACATCAGGAATATGGCGTGGTCAGCCCGGATGTAGCTCGGGAAGTGAATCTGGCTAGGTCAGAAGGGCGGAGGGTACTCTGTGTTGGCACTACCTCGGTACGGCTAGTAGAGGCGGCTGCTCAAGGAGGTAGCTCAGCTAGGGTTCAGGCATTCTCCGGCTGGGTAGACCTGTTCATCTTGCCAGGGTACTGTTTTCGGGTGGTGGATGCACTTATCACCAACTTCCACCTGCCCAGGTCAACACTGCTGATGATGGTCTCGGCCTTTGCTGGTAAAGACTTTATCCTGCGTGCCTACCGTGAGGCCGCCGACCTGAAATACCGTTTCTACAGCTTCGGCGACGCCATGCTGATTCTGTGAGGGAATACTCCAGACCTGTCGGCAGGTAAGCTCGGGACTATTTACATTCACGTAATCGGCGGGATTAGTCCTTCCCCTAAATGGGAGGCAAACAAGTATGCTATTATGACGAGCTCCGTGGTTAAAGAA
>Ga0315554_1000470_pt1 | contig 23791 bp, 22 predicted proteins | sample SalMarSW160370MG_FD_202114 | JGI IMG/M metagenome (GOLD analysis project Ga0315554, IMG submission 202114) | Salt marsh sediment microbial communities from the Plum Island Ecosystem LTER, Massachusetts, United States - Salt Marsh Sediment SW1603-70 ...
CGCCTTGCCGGTGGCGACAGCGTGACAGAGTCGTTCCCCATCTACTGGAATACACCGGGGACCCACACCATCGACATCGCCGGTCTCTCCGGGACATTTACCATCGAGACAGGCGAACTACCATCAATACCGGACACAGACGATACCACGCCCGCAGTGGCACCGGTGACACTCATAGTAGATGTGACACCCGTCGAGATTGCTGATGGGGAGAGTATTGCCATGCGTGTCCTGATAACCAACACCAGCGACATACAGGATACATGCCGGGCATCACTGAAGAAAGATAACATCCGGGTAGAGACCAAAGAGGTATCTTTGGCCAGCGATACCAGTCAGGCAATAATCTTCACGGTACTGAAGGAAACTACAGCGGTCTATACGGTAGAAGTCACAGGGCCTTCCGGGGTCTTCACTGTCGAGGATATGCCGTTGTCTATCCCGGAGACACCCACCCCCACACCACCAACGGCGACACTCAACTGGTGGCTAGTTGGCGGCAGTATCGCCACAGGTATTATCATCGTCCTGCTGGCCGCCATCATAATTGCTCGCAGAAAACGCCAAAAAGCGCTTAGATAACTTCCTCGTTCCAGTCCAGCATCAGTACACGGACAATGTCTCCCGGCCTCGCCTCAGCCCAGTCTTCGGGCACAATTGCCAGCCCGTTAGCCTGGCTCATCGAGGTCAACACCCCGGAGCCCTGGGGACCAGTCAGCCGGGCAAAATAGCGCCCCTCACGCTTCTCGATAATGGCGCGGGTAAAGACACGGCGCCCGTCGGTGTTGACGATGCCGTCTTCAAGTACCGCCTCTACTGTAGGTTTAGCCCAATTCTTCTTACCCATCATCTTGAAGATGGCCGGCCGAGCAAACATCTCAAAAGTAACCATGGAGCTGACCGGATTGCCGGGTAGCCCGAGATGGGGTATTCTCCTGGGGGCTCCCTGCTTGTCAACACCCCTGATAGTACCAAAGGCAAGCGGCTTTCCCGGTTTCATCCGGACGGTCCAGAAACCTATTTCACCCTCTTTGGCAAGAACATCCTTGACAACATCGTAGTCCCCGACCGAGACGCCACCGCTGGTTATCAGCATGTCGGCATCCAGTCCCCGACGGAGCGCCTCCACCAGAGAATCCTCGCTGTCCAACGCTATCCCCAGCATTCTAGGAATACCACCGTAGCGCCTTACCAGGGCAGCCACGCTGTATGAATTGCTGTTGTAAATCTTCCCCGTCGGTAAAGGCTGGCCAACCTCCACCAGTTCATTACCGGTCGACAGAATGGCCACCACCGGACGTGAAATAACCGTGGCCTTATTCCTGCCCAGTGAGGCAAGTACACCCACCTCGGCAGGCCTGATGACAGTCCCTTCCGCCAGTATCCTGAAGCCCCGCCGGATATCCTCCCCAGCCTGCCGGATGTTCAAACCAACCCCAGCCTCACAGAGAATACCTACCTCTGTAATGGGCTTCCCACCAGAGATTTCCTGCCGACTGACCTCGTCAGTATCCTCGAATCTGACCACGGCGTCGGCACCATTTGGCACGGGTGCCCCGGTCATAATGCGGACTGCCGTGCCTGCCGTTACTTCACTCTCCGAGATAGAGCCAGCCGCTACGGTATCGATTACACGAAACAGTCGCGGGGACTGGGGTCCGGCGCCCAGGGTATCGCTCGACCGTACGGCATAGCCGTCCATAGCAGAGTTGTCCAGCGGAGGAACATCAATGTCAGAATAGACGTCCTCGACCAGAACCTGCCCCAGAGAGTCGAGTACGGCAACCTCTTCTTTTGCCAGGACCTCCACGTTACTGAGAAGCTTCTCTAGTGCCTCTTCAACACTAATCACTGTCTCTACTCCTGTTGGCTATCTCCCTCGCTATCCGCAAATCGCCCTCAGTGTTGACATTAAAAAAGCTACGTTGTTCCGGGTCGAACCGCTTGATTTCGTCCTCATCGACATATCTAACATTGACCCGTGAAAATAGCTTATGGACACCGAGCTCGCCTTCTTTCAACATCTGTTCTATCTGGGCAAGACAGCTCCGGGCATAAACAGCGTGAAGCGGCTCAACCTGACCCCCCACCCTTGGTGCTACCAGGTCAACATCATTGGCCAGCCCAAGCATGTAGCTCAGTAATGCCCGGTTCAGGAAGGGCATGTCAGCGGCAACAACAAGGTTAAGAAAAGTGGCAGAGACCTTCATACCGGTGTAGATGCCACCCAACGGCCCCTTGCCTGGATAGATGTCCGTTACTACCCTCAAATTCGAGTAACCGGTAACACCGGACACCAACCGCTCCTCAGCCGTCACAATGATAATTTTATCAGTGAGGGAAGCGACGCAGGACAACACCTGCTCCAGCAGACTCCTGCTGCCGAGCGTCTTCATGACCTTATTATTCCCCAGGCGCCGGCTTCGCCCACCAGCCAGGATGATGGCACTTGCTTTCAAGTACTCCCGTTCCCCTCTCTCACTTCCGCTATTCAGGCTGTTTAATTCTATCACACAGGCTATCCGCTTCCAAACAGCGGCCCATACGACATGAGAGGGTGCCTTAAAGCAGGAGAAAAAACCGCGTGCCGTGAATCTATGGCACAGCAGTACAAGGACGGTGCAAAACTCGGGCAAACGGCACAAAACTGGCTGAAACCAGAGAGGGTAGGACAAATCCTTCAGCCACTCACCTGGGTGAAGGACTGTACGGTTATAACATTGCCTAAAAAAGGTACCACCTGCGCGGCATATCCGGCACCTTGACCGCAGGTGATTCCGGGATTTCCTTCAGAGGCTCTTTCTTGGTGGCAGGCTTGCGCCGGCGGGCCGGGACCATCTCCCTTTCCTTCTCTTCCCGTCGCTCCATAATGACCCCCTAAGAATTGCGCGCTCAGGCTCTGTCAGCTAATCCGCTGATAATCGCCTATTAAAAAGTTAGCACAACAGTGGAGATACAGGCATAAAAAAGATAAAGATACCATAAAGATTTCGTTAAAATTTCATAAGAAATTTCCACGGTACGTCGGTTTGGCTGCAAGAAGCCGGTGGGCAACGACAGGGAGAATAGAACAGAGAACAGGCGTACTCTCGTACGGCGGAGGTGAACTATCTGACATTAAACACACAGGAGAAACTTTTCAACGTGGGTAAAATAGGAAGTGAAGTATTATCGCTTAAGAAACGCTAAAGCCGGGCAGCCGACTGTCCCTTAGCTCCAGAAGCAGTGCTTACTACCCTCTTCTCTACGGATGTGTCACGAGAGTAGCCGCAAAGAAGACAGCGCTCAATCCAGCCGTCGACGTCTCTCTCGACAAACATGTCGCCGCCACATCGCGGGCAGTTTTTGAGTTTCCAGGTAGTCATTTTCACCCCTCCCCCACCAAAAAGGTCAAGAACCAGTTATTTGTGGAGTATTAAAATGCCCACACTTATCCTTATGTCAGTTAAGACAGTCTAACGACTCGAAGTTACATTGAGATTACAATTCGCCCCAGGGGGTTACAATAATGTTACAAAAGGTTACAGAAATGTGATAGGTCCGGGGCAAGAAGGTTCACATCAACCCGAAGCTATACAGGGCAACGACACAAACAACGACCCCCAGAACCGAACCGGTCATCATCTGGTTAAAGGTATGCTCTCGAAGCAGATATCTGGCCCAGACTATTAATGGGATAATAATCACTGCGGTAAAAAGTACCGGCCCCCATAGCGCAGCCGACATGATAATAAGGCAGGTAACACCAGCAAGGTGATAGCTCACCCTGTACAATCCACGAACCAGGGCGATTAATAATGAACAAACTAGTAAGGAAGTAAGTGTCGCCACCAGGAACGACGGTGCCTCAAGGTAAACCAGCAACACAGTGCACGGCAGCCCGAAGACCATGCCCAGAGCACCGACATCCCTAGGGTGTTCCTTGAGGAAGTCCACCAGGTCTCCAAGCCGTTCAGCCCGGGTGCCTCCTTTCGCCATCCTGATAAGGACATATGCGATTGGCAGCAGAACCAGACCCAGGGCAATAACGGCAATATGGCTAACTGTGGACCCTAATTCAGAAGAATTGGTGCATGCCATCAGCGCTAGAATTACGACACTGAGAAAGCAGGGATTTGTTACCCTCGAAATTGCCTTAGCGATATTGATTGGGCGGCTCAACCTGTTTGCTTGCCTCCTGTGAACCAGGCATGATGTTAGCCGTGGCGGTTTGCCCCACAACATCAGTCATATCCTATACTTATTGCTTGTAGCCGTCAATTTCCCCACCGGAACAGTCACTGGAGACACCTCCTGCCAGACTACCAGACACAAAATAAACCCAAAGTCTAACCGAGTTCTAACCGTATTTAGCTTGAAACACCATTATTCTCGGTATATATTTTCACAGGGGGTCTTTGCGTAATATAGCCAATGAAGTACCTTCTGAGCTTACTGATTCTACTCAATATCGCCGACGGCTTAGTCACCCACTTCGTCATCACGCTTGGCCTCGGGAGTGAGGGCAATCCCTTCCTGTTCGAGCTGGTCGGTGAGCCCAGCTTCATCATCCTCAAAGTAATCGGGGCGCTTGTCTGCACATTTATTCTTTGGGACATTCATCGGCGACACCCCCGGTTAGCCTTTTTTTCCACATCCATCTTTGTGGCCTTTTACGTTGCCGTCGTGACCTGGAACTCTGCCGTGTTCCTGCTCTAAATATTCCGGGTAACACCAGCAAACCTCATAATCACCCTTCTACAATCCAACCAAAAACCATGCCTGGCAATGTTTTCTTGTCGATATAGTGCTGAAGGGGTAGTTCGAAATAGTGGTGTGCCTTATTATCAGGCACTATTGACAAACAGTTGCGTAACGGGTTATCATGCGCAGACGAAAGGCCAGGAAGGATAAGATGGCGCCGAAGTTCCAGATAGGACAGAAAGTTGTAGTGAAGCCGCCCCGCGAGCAGAGTGTCTCCCTGCGAGATTCCAGTATTGAGCCGTATACCGGCCAGACTGGCGAGGTCACCGACTATTACTCAATCAGCCCGAGCGCGACCGAATCCTTCTATCTCTACACGGTACGTATCGGTAGCACAGGCCGCAGGACGGTTATTCTACACGAAGACGAGATAGAGGCCTGAAGCAGGAGGACTCTGTCACGTTCGGACAGAGATTACGCCACATCGGCGTATCGCTGCTGAAACTGGTGGTACCCGATAAAGCGTGAGAGGGCCCTTGAGGCGCTCTGCTGAGATACATAGGTTGGGACTCCAGCCAGGGCAAATTTCCGCCACAACCTGGCTGTTGAGGTAGCGGAAGCGGCATCGTTGAAACGCCCGTTCAGGGCCAGGACAACCGGCTTGCCAAACCGGTTATTCTTGGCGAAATCAATTATAAAGTCGCCCACTTTCTCGGCTTCCTGACTGTTTCCGGGGTTTTCCTCATCATCATCTGCATTCCAGGTGTACTGGTCCAGTATCACCAGGTCGATAACCGGGTCAGCGACAGCCAGCTCCAGAGCACGCTGAAACAGCTTAACATCGTTCTGAAGCATCCAGGCATCTACCGGATTTCGGGCACTGTTACCAGCCAGGCTGATAAAAGCATTAAGCTTCTGCCTTGTTTCTTCAGCAAGGTGAGGCACCTCCAACCCCTCCCGACTGCAGATATCAGCCATGGCTACTGAGTTGCCACCGCCACCGCCAATCAGGAGGACACGCCATCCTTGTGGTGGTTGCAGGTATAAAAATGCCATAACTACATCTACTATCTCCTGCAGTGAATTTGCTCTCACTGCCCCGGTCTGAGTAAAAAAGGCGTCCCAGACCCTTTCCTCGCCAGCGAGTGAACCAGTATGAGAAGCGGCCGCCCTGGAGCCAGATTCGGTCAGCCCACCCTTCCAGATGATAACCGGCTTCGTGCGATTTATTGATTTGATGAGCTGGACGAACCGATTCCCATCCTTGATTCCTTCAAGGTACATCGTAATTATACTGGTGTCCGGGTCCTGGGCAAGGTATTCTAGAAAATCGATTGCCTGAAGACCACATGCATTACCAAAGCTGATTATCTTGCTGAAATAAACACCGAGGTCCTGAGCATATTCACTGAGCATCTCAGCATGGCCACCACTCTGTGAGAGAAAGGCTACATGGCCGCTCCCGGTTGGCTCTGCTCCCCAGTAGGCCAGCTTGCTCTTGGGAATATACAGACCCATGCAGTTCGGCCCGACAACCCGCAAATCACCCCGCCGAATAATCTCTGTAATCTCGTCGTCAAGCCGGCATCCCTCTTCCATTCCGGTCTCGGCAAAGCCGGAGGAAAAAATGTGCACGTTCTTTACTCCGGTGGCGATACAGTCTTCAAGCACCTGTGGCACCACTGACGCCGGAACAGCGATGATGGCCAGGTCCGGGGGGTTGGGAATAGACCTCACGCTGGGATAGGCCCTTAGGCCCAGAATCTCAGTATCCTTGGGGTTGACCGGATAGAGCTTGCCAGGAAACCCAAGCTTTTGCAGACGGGACAGAAAACTTGTCCCACCCCATGACGCCGGGTTCGCTGAGGCACCAACAATGGCTACCGACTTTGGATAGAACATGGTGTCAAGCTCATGTAGCTCAGGCATAATTCAAGTCTCCTTCCAGAACCTTAAATCCATGCTACCACAGCTTCAGGCTGAAGGACAAACCAGAGATATAGTCCGGCAGTGTACTAAACGTGGAACAAGTGAGACCCAAAGAGTCAATCACCGCAATCAAAAGGTTTTATTTGCATTTAGTTGGTTAAACTGTCATTACGAGGGACCCGCCTGCCATAGTCCCGAAGGGACAGCCTGCTTGCGCTAAAGCTTCAGCGAAGGCAAGCGGGCAGGGCGTAGCAACGAAGTAATCTCGTCAGGGGTAGAAATGAGATTGCCGCGGGGGCTAAAGCCCCCTCGCAATAATACACTACTGTTCTCTACCTGGTAACAACCAAAACCAAACAGAACCCAATCAAAAGGCCGAATGCGGCTTTGGCTCCTGCGGAGTATTTTTGAAACTCTAGATTTAGCCCCACCAGGTAGGGCTATGATTACAATAGATGAGATTCTTGAATTGACTACAGATAAGCAGGTGACTCACTGGCGCGCCCTGCTGTTAGCTATTAACCCGACGCCGTCTCCGTCTGGCATTATTCTTCGCCTTTATCCGGGCGGCATCTCTCCTGGATATGAAGTAGCGATGCGTTTTCGCTTCACGCAATATACCTTCTATCTGCACCATCTTCTGAAAACGCCGCAACAATGACTCCTGGGACTCACCCTCACGTATCCAAACCTCTAATGTCATAACACTCCATCATATTATTGAGACATACACAGGCCAGATATCTCCAGCCTGTGTATGTACAAGGTCACAAACCATTCTATCTGGCTGATCTTATTTTACGATAGCAATCGCTACAGTACACTGGCCTATCGCCACGGGGTTCAAAAGGTACTTCAGTTTCTTTGCCACACTCGGCGCAGACCACAGGAAACATCTGGCGTGGGCTGCCAAAGCTGCTGTTTCCGTACCGCCCCGTCCTCCTCGCCTGACGACACTCCGGACAGCGCTTGGGCTCATTAGTATAGCCTCTGGACTGGAAAAACTCTTGCTCGTCAGCGCTGAAGGTGAAGGTTGACCCGCAATCGGAACACGTGAGTGTCTTGTCCTGAAAACTCACTGGATGACCTCCTCTCTCTTAGATTTTAGTTAGAGTCCGGGTCATCCAATGCTTATGTAACTAAGGGAAATAAGAAGCTTGTAATAACCTAAACCGACACTAATCACCTTGTATTATACATTAAAACAGCCTTGCCTACAAGAAGCCCGGATTATGTTTTAAACACAAGGCTGAAACATAAGAGGTTTGAAGCCCTTCCACGGAGCGGTCATGCTCAGCAATGACTTAGGATACGCTGTGCTATAATTGTGGGCGAGACGCTGCCCATTTCGGTGATGTCAACTGTCAACCACCAGCCAGCGGTAGCGAGTTATGTGTTTCACCCAGGCACTCGCAGAGTCACTGTGGTGCCCTTTCCAGGCTCTGACTGAACAATCAAGGTGCCACCGACAAGACGTGCTCTCTCTCTCATGCCCACGATACCCAGCTTACCAGAGTGAATCAGGTCTCCGACTCTTCGTGGCATATCGAATCCTTGACCATTGTCATTTACAATGAGTGTCAACGCCGCCTCGTCAATATCAATGCTCATCTCGACAGTGGAAGCATTAGAATGCCTCCTAACATTACCGAGTGCCTCCTGGGCAACACGGAAAATAATTAACTCTTTTTCTGGTGCCAGACGGCGTCGATTCCCGCTAATGCTAATACTCGTTTTAATATCGTGCTGTTTCTCTAAATTATCGAGAAGCCACTCAAGTGCTGGAACCAGACCTAAATCATCCAGGATAGAGGGCCTGAGGTTCTGGCTAAAACGCCGGACTCCCTCCAGCACAGAGTTAGCTGTTTCGCGCAATGTCTTCAAGCGCTCTGCCGCGGTCTGTGGCAGTATGTTTTCATCCGTGATAAGTGAGGCGATATCACGGGATAGACCGGCCAGTAGCTGTGCTGTATCATCGTGAAGCTCCCGGGAGATGCGCAGACGTTCGTCCTCCTGCGCTCTGGTTATTTGGGTGATGTAGTACTCCATATTACTCCGCAGTCGTCTCTCTTCGGTAACGTCTGTCGCGATAGCCTGCAAAGCAATTGTCTGATTCCCGCTGGGTAGAGGGCTCACAGCGAGCCTGATAAATGCCTCTGCTCCATCCTTTCTTACCAGGCGAAGCTCGTCAGTCCCGCTGAAGGTTCTCCCCCCAAGTACTTCCGAGAAGATTCTCCTCACAGTTTCTCTGCCTTCTCCCGGGAAGAGTTCATAGATGGTTGTGGCCATCAGGCTGGCTTGGTCATACCCGGTGAGCAGTTCACAGGCATTGTTGGCCGAGGTAATCTTGCCGTCGGTAGAACAGACAAAAATGGCTTCACCAGCGTTCTCAAATAGTCCCCGGTAGCGCTCTTCAGAAATCTGCAATTGGTGCTGCTGGTCTTGGACTGTTTTTAGTGATTCCATGAGTTCCGACTGCGTCCTCTCCAGCCGTCGCAGGGACTGCTGCTGACGGTCAATTAACCAGCTAACGAAAAGACCCATGACAAAGAAAGCGGCTGTTTCCGCCAGTGCCTCGGGTTTTTGTGACGATATGAGCAAGGCTCGAGGAAGAAGTCCAAGGCTCACCACAGTGGTGACGATAGCTCCACCTCGAAACCGAAAGACAAAAGCTGCGTATGCAACTGGTATGATAGATAGGATTCGGTGTATTGAGTAGCGGGCTAGATGTATTGGTGCTTGCGCTACGATGTCCTTTAGTACTGGAATTTGGTCTGCGTAATATACGATAGCCCCAAAAACCATGATAGCGAGTATAATCCACAGGTGAGGGACTTTTAATGTCTCTTTGAGCGTGTGTTTCACTGGTGGTCTTCCCTGCGGCATCTCCTAGGCAATGTCATCCAGAGTAAGCCAACCCCTTCCGAAGGCCTGTATTGTCGCCTCGGTTCTGGAGCCTACATTCATCTTATGAAAGATTTTTGCCATGTGGGACTGAACTGTCCGCCGACTGAGATAGAGTCTGTCGGCAATATCCTGATTATTCATCCCTTTTGCCGCCAGTTTTAATACCTCCATTTCACGCTCGCTAAGGTCATTCGGTTGAGATACCGGACCCGGCTTCGGTGCCGAAGCGGCAACACGATTGAAGACCTTTGCAGCAATAGTCGGGTGGAGCACAGCTTCACCATCATGAACCGCCCGAATAGCATTAACAAGCTCCTTCCCGCTGACGTTCTTTAGCAAATAGCCGGCAGCTCCGGCCTCCAACAGGGCGAATACATACGGGTCATCGTCATAAGCGGTGAGGATTAGAGCTGCTGTTGTGGGACATTGCGCTTTAATCTGTCTTGTTACTTCGATACCGTTGACTTTAGGCATGGCAATATCAATTAACGCAACGTGGGGGTGGAGCTGGGTCACCAGCCTGATAGCCTCTTCACCGTCGCCGGCTTCTCCGATGACTTCCAGGTCTTTTTCCTGTTCTATGAGGTTGCGGGTCCCTTCACGAAAGAGCACGTGGTCATCAGCAATAACGACCTTTATCTTGTCCATATAACAACCACTATTCTGGTTACCATGTAATAACCTAAGTGCATTTTACACCGACACGAACAACAGTTCAAAGATATCAACATGGGAACACCTAAATAATACTGCCGATGGCTTTCAACATGCACAGATTGCTTAGTCATAGAATGAGCTAGGTGTGCTCGGCGGAATGGGCATTGTGGCGGATGAACCGCTTTGTTCCTGGTGCTAATCTGGAAAATAATAGGGCATTGGCAGAATATCCATAACTTAGGATAGCGGGGGTTATAACTTTGCTGTAAGGGGGGACTGTATGATTTCATGTCCGCAGAGAATCGAGCGTAAATATGTGCGTACCTACATTCTTAGAAGATGAGTATTTATTATACCGGCCCTCTTATTTTAGTGACTATCGTAGTCTTTTTCACCGCCTGCTTTGTTCCGGGCCTGGTTATGGGGGTGATGGTGGCTGAAAGGGTCGGCGGGTCAAGTAACACTCTGAAATGAAGGGGGAAACTATCCAAACGTCTAGCCAGACACAAGCAGGCAGAGGAGCAACAGCAAGCCATGCATAAGCTGTGGCCTGCAGTAATGGAGGTGTGTGAGATGTGAGATTTTCAAAATGGATCGAGAAAAGCCATTGCTCACCCAAGCGAAAGGAGATGAGAGAAATTGAAAAGAAAACTATTATGGATATTCCTTAGTTGTATCATGACCCTGACCCTGGTGGCATGGTCATGCGGCGGAACAGAGCCTGGTGAGCAGGAAGAAGAAGAGGAGGAGGAGGAGGAAGAAGAGGAAGAGGAGGAAGAAGAGGTGCCACAGTACGGAGGCACAGGCCAGAGCGCCATAGCCGGAGACATTTCATATTTTGACGAGGTCGTGGGGGGCAACTACGGAGGTCAGGTCTATGCTTCCACCACAAGATTAACACATAATGAGCTATTGCAGGGCGACTGGACAAAGGGACCAGCCGGCACAAACGAGACTGAGTGGATAAATGGCGGCGATAACCGCATGGACATGAAGGCAGGCTGTCTGGCCGATACCTGGACGATACCTGAGCTCGGGACAATCGTCTTCCACATCCGCGAGGGGGTCCACTGGCAGAACAAGCCGCCGGTTAACGGCCGGCTGCTGACACCTGAAGACATTAAATTTTCCATAGAGCGGGCAATGACTGGCGGGTATTTCGCGTATTTCTACGCCCAAATGTGCAGGACTCTGGAGATAACAGTCGATAGTGATGCGCGGACAGTAACCTGCACCGTTCCCATAGACCAGTGGGTCAACCTGGTAACCCTGATACCAGACTATACCTCAATAATATCGCCCGAGGTGATTGAGTTATACGGAGGCGAGACAGACTGGCATAACGCCGTTGGCACCGGGCCGTTCATATTGGCCGATTTCGTATCCAACAGCCAGGTAACCTTCGTCAAGAACCCGGACTACTGGGAAACTGACCCCATCGGCCCGGGGAAGGGGAACCAGTTGCCCTACCTCGACAGATACAAGTGGGTGATCATGGTAGACCCCTCTGTCAGGGAAGCAGCCTTTCGCGCCGGGCAGATTGACGTGCTGGCTGCAATCAACTACAACGATGCCCAACCCATCGTCACTGACCCCAAGATGAGTGATATAGAATATGTGACTTACCTCCCCGATGGTTGTACCGCCATGTTCTTCAGGACAGACATGCCGGAGTCACCCTTCAGCAAAAAAGAGGTCAGGCAGGCGATGATGCTGGCCATAGACCAGCCGCTGATAAGGGATTTGTACTGGCAGGGCTCGGGCGAGATATTGACCTGGCCGATGACACCCACCAAGGCCTACCTGGATGCCTATATGCCCCTGGAAGAGCTGCCAGAGAATGTCCAGGCACTCTATGGATATGACCTGGAAGCAGCCCAGACGCTGATGGAGCAGGCCGGCTACGGAGAGGGCTTCGATTGCAGTGTCATCTGCTGGAATACGCCCACGATGATAGACATCCTCTCTATGTATCAAGAGATGCTGGCGGACATCAACATCGACATGCAACTCGATATTCATGATTACACTGACTACAACAATCGTACCCGCGCCAGGAACCACACCGCATATGAGATTATGTACTGCACCGATGCGGGTAACGGCACCTACATGAAGATGATAGACTTCAGGGGTCCTAGCTCTTACAATCCCAGCTACATCGATGAGGACTACGATGTACCTGAGATTGAAGAGGCCTATGCGGATGTTGTGCAGTACGCCGGTACTGACGAAGCGGCCATGATGGCAAGGTACAGAGAGTTGATGCCGTGGCTCCTTGAGCAGGCCTACTGTATCCCCTCGGTGGTCCCCGAATACTATACGCTGTGGTGGCCGTGGGTAAAGAACTACTATGGCACCTATGCTGTCGGCTACTACAACTATGGCAACAGCGTCAAGTATCGCTGGATGGACCAGGACCTGAAAAACGAGATGCTCAGATAATATTCCAGTTTCCAGAAACCAGTGAATTCTAAAGTGGGAGAGGCTGGAGGTAGCTTAATACATCTACTTCCAGCCTCTCCCTTCATCAAATAAGTAACGTGGTCAAAATGCGTTTAGCAGTGCTATAGGCCTCGCCGGATATCCCGATATTTAAGACTTGAATAGAATTTCTGGTAGCTTTCAGTGTGCACAGATTGCTTAGCCATAGAATAAGCCAAGTGCGCCCGCGAGAATGAGTCTGGCGGCGGATGAAGCACCTTTTGCCTGGTGTTAATCTGGTGAAAATTGAGATGTCAGCAAAATATCTATAGCCCGGGAGAAGCGAGTTATAGATTGTTGACATGAGCGGAGGACAGGCCACAGTGCCACCAACAAATAGAAAGGTAATTATAGAAATACTATCCAGAGCCGCCAGCGACCAAAAATTCCTTGCGCGGCTGGTAGAGAATCCTTACAAGGTATTGCAGGAGTATGATTTGAGCCCAGAAGAAATGGCAGCCCTGGCAAGGGGTGACATCACGAAGATAGAGTCATGGGTTGGCAAGCTGGATAACCGGTTACAAACGTGGATTTCCGTGAAAGGTGCGCAGGACAAATGGTGGTAAGCACAACGGCCTACTGGAGAAAGCAAAAAGGGAAACATCTGCGCAAATGTCTCGGCCATCAAGAAGGGTCACCTAACTGGCTTCTTGCCAGGCGAAGTATTGTGGGCAGAAAGGGAGACAGAGCTTCCGAGATTAAATAATAGGGACCTTCTGACAATCTCTGGGGCGAGAAGCAGTACTTCTTCTATGTGTCTATGGGCTGTCGCTCTGTTGCCCTTTGAACCGTTCTTTACTTCGTCCGATTAACTCAGAGTACCACTACACCCAGATACAGTCGCTGTCCACTTTCATGCCAGGAAGGAGTGGACAAATCTGGCATAATAGTGTTTCCCAAGACACGCTCAATCACACCAGGTAGCTCCCCGGGTATCTTTCTACCCCGCCACTTTAACTGATATCAGCCTACCCCGGATAAGAACTCCTCCCCAAAGCACGATTCAAGGTAAGAACCGCCGTGATTGTGGTAAACTGTCGTGTATAATTGACTCGCTCCGAAGTTTAGTTTACAATCTGCCTGCCTAAACCAACTGAACGAACTTAGAGTTCATCTATCTGCGCTAATTCTATGATTATTTAAAACGATACGGGAGGAGAGACTTTTCATGAATGGAGAGTTAACAAGGGCGATTGCTGATTTAGAGGAAAACGAGGCTCTAAGGCTGACCAGAGAAAAGCTAGATGGTGGTGAGGAACCTCAACTGGTTCTTGAAGAGAGCCGAAAGGGAATGGAGATAGTAGGTAAGCGCTTCAGTGATGGTACCTATTTTCTTCCAGAGCTTATTTTCTCAGCCGAAATCTTAAAAGAGATAACCGAAATCGTGAAACCAAAGCTGACTAAAGAAATACAGTCTGAACGCCTGGGCAAGTGCATTATCGGCACAGTGGCTGGTGACATACACGATATTGGTAAAGACATCGTGGTATTTATGCTGGACGTTAACGGTTTTGAGGTGCATGACCTCGGCGTGGATGTACCACCCCAGAAATTCGTTGATAAGATAACAGAGACCAACGCCCCTATTGTTGGGCTGAGCGGGTTCTTAACACTCGCTTTTGACTCAATGAAGGAAACAGTGGATGCAATAAAAGCGGCCGGACTGCGAGATAAGGTAAAGATAATGATTGGTGGCGGTCAGATTAATGAGGAGATACGGAAGTATGCCGGCGCTGATGCCTACGGGCAGGATGCCATGACAGCGGTGTCGCTGGCTAAGACATGGCTATAAGAATTCTACAAATTGGGGTGAATGCCCGAGCAACTGTGTTGGGGAAGAGAAAGACGTGACCATAGTCCGCGATATCCACCTGAGTCTGGAGAAAAAGCAGATATTACGCAGGGAGGGAATCAGGCAGCAATCTTCGGTCAGGCCTGAGATAATAACCCTGATAGATGAGCTACTGGTCAGCATTGGCGATGAGCACCTCCTTGAATCAGTTTGCGCCTATGAAATCTACCCGGTATCCAGGATAGACCATAACCAATTATCTCTGGCAGGGAATAAGGTACTTCATGGCCCAATACTCACTTCGGCCTTATCAGACGCCGGGGAGCTTGCCGTAGCTGTCTGTACTATTGGCACCGGGCTGGAAAAAAAGGTGGCAGAATACCTCGGCGGGAGTGAGCCTTTACGAGGCCTTCTCCTTGATGGTATCGGGAGTGCCGCCGTGGACTCCCTGGCTCAGGAGGCCTGTAAGCTTATTACGGACGCCGCATTGCTAAGGGGCTATCAGACAAGCAGCCCTTTCAGCCCGGGTATGCCTGGTTTCCCAATCACAGAACAGTGGCAGCTATTCCGACTGGTACCAGCAGAGGAAATCGGGGTGAGCCTGGCCGCTTCGGGAATGATGGTCCCCCGCAAGTCAGTTTCTATGGCTATTGGCCTGGGTCAACAGGCGACAGCCTGGAAACGGCGCGATACCTGTGCTAGCTGCAATTTGAGCAATACCTGCCTTTACAGGTGGGAGGTTAACAATAAACATACTAAATCTTAATTCTGGAAGACGATGAAATCATACACCATTCACTTTGAGCCGGTAGGTCTATCAGGACAGTGCCAGGAGGATGAGTCTCTTTTGGATTGTGCCCACCAGCTTGGAGTGGGTATCAGCAGCGTCTGTGGGGGGAGGGGGAACTGTAATACCTGCCGGGTAAAGGTCACAAGCGGGACCCTCGCCGAGCCCACCCCTAGCGAAGTAGAAGCCCTTTCGGCCCAAGAGCTCGAAGAGGGTTGGCGCCTCGCCTGCCAGGCCACCCCTGCCAGCGATTGCCAGGTAACACTTCCACCTGAATCAATGAGCGCTTTGCAGAGAATCCAGCTGGAGGGGCTGGATACAGTCGTTACTCCGGAACCTGCCGTTACAGCCTGCCACCTCCAGCTTGATGCGCCGTCCTTGTCCGACCAGCAAGCCGATGCTGACCGCTTGATTAAGGCACTGGACGAGCAACAACAGCTATGTTGTCGAAAGATTGATATTAACGTACTGCGCTCTCTTTCGCCACAGATTCGTGCCTGGAACTGGGAATGTCAGGCTTCAGTACGTGGTGACGAAGTGGTCGCCCTGAGTCCGTGGCCCAGCCGCCGGCTTGGACTGGCCGTAGATTTAGGCACTACCACAATTGCTGGCTATCTGGTCGATTTGAGCAGTGGTCAGACCCTGGCCACCGAGGGGATTATGAATCCCCAGATTAGCTACGGCGAAGATATCATTAGCCGTATTAACCGTGTCACTAAATCAGCGCACGAAGGTGTCCGCCTGCAAAAGCTGGTCGTCGACAAATTGAACGACCTGGCTGCCAGCCTCTATACCAGGGCTGATGCCAGTGTCGACTCAATCGTTGAAGCAGTGATTGTCGGTAATACCGCCATGCACCACCTGTTGCTTGGCCTGCCTGTAAAACAACTGGCACTCACTCCTTTTATCGCCGCAGCTGGCCTGCCCCTCGAAATTAAGGCCTGTGAATTAGGCATAAACATCGCCCCGGGAGCATACGTACACTTTCCCTCTATTATGACTGGCTTCGTTGGTTCCGACCATGCGGCCATGTTACTGGCAACCAACACGCACCAGGCTGAAGGGCTGACAGTATTCCTCGATATCGGAACGAATACCGAAATATCCCTGGTGAGCGGTAGTGAGATAACCACGACCTCCTGCGCCTCCGGTCCTGCTTTTGAAGGTGGCCACATCAAGCATGGTATGCGCGCTGCCAGAGGAGCTATCGAACGGCTCCGAATAATAAAAGACGCCATTGACTATCAGACTATTGATGAAGCACCACCGGTTGGTATCTGTGGTTCAGGAGTACTTGATGCTATGGCCCAGCTTTATCTGGCGGGAATTATCGATAACAGCGGGCGATTCATACCTGACCACCCCCACATCCGGATAACGGACAGCCAGGCTGAGTTCCTCCTGGTCGACCGGAAAAAACAGGACAGGCAGTCTGCTATCGTCATCACTCAAAAGGATATTAGAGAGCTACAACTGGCCAAGGCCGCCATTCGAACTGGCATCCGACTCCTCCTTGAAACCAATGGCTTCACCGAGGAGCAGCTCGAACAGGTGGTAATTGCAGGGTCCTTTGGCTCATATATTGATGTATCCAGTGCTGTAGCTGTCGGGCTTCTACCGCCGCTGCCTTTGAACTGCTTCCGCCAGGTGGGCAATGCCGCCGGTATGGGGGCAAGGCTAGCCTTGATTTCCCTCACCAAACGTAAAGAGGCACAGGCTATCACGTCCCGGGCACACTATATGGAATTAGCCAGCAATCCTGATTTCAAGCAGATATTCATTGAAACAGGGTACCTGGGAAGGTATTGGATTAAGCACAACAAGAGGGAGATGATGGGGAATGGATAAAAAATGGGAAGAACTAACCCCCGATGAAAAAAGGGAGGAGAGGTTCAAAAAATGGCTGGCAGCATCCGGAGCGGAATTTGCCAGCCCGGAAGCCGAAAAAGCCTACAAGGAAAGGGTAACCAGGCTGGGCAAGACCATCCGCTTGGAAGAGCCAGACCGGGTGCCGGTACAACTACCCTCGGGGAATTTCGCGGCTTACTACGTCGGGAGTACGCTCCAGAAGGTCATGTATGACTATGATGAACTACGCCGTGCATGGGTTCAGTTCATCCACGATTTCGATATGGATACCTATCGCGGCCCCGGTCTCGTCCACGCCGCCAGGGTGCTGGAAATCCTGGATTATAAGCTCTATAAGTGGCCGGGGCACGGACTGGCTCCCGACGTCAAAGGATACCAGTTCGTCGAGGGCGAGTACATGATGGCCGATGAGTACGATGCCCTGATAAAAGACCCGTCCGATTTCTCTTTCAGGGTACTTATGCCCCGCCTGGCGGGCACGCTGGAGCCTCTGAAGAAGTTTGCCCCCTTTTCCTCCATGCTGGGAAGGCCAATGAATATGGTACCGACCTTTATGAGGCCGGAAGTCCAGGCCACATTTCAGGCCCTGATTGACGCCGGTAAAGAGATGTCAAAATGGCGGGAAGCTGTCCGTGCATGCGACCGGGAGGCGCTGGCGGTCGGGCTCCCGTCCATAATGGGCGGTGCGGCAGCCGCACCCTTTGATACAATCGGGGACGCCCTGCGAGGGACCCAGGGCATCATGATGGACATGTACCGGCAGCCGGAAAAACTGCTGGAGGCTATGGAATTTATCGCAGACATAAATATTGAGCGTGCCATAGAGGGCACGAATGCCTCCGGAGGTGTCACAACCTGGTTCGCCCTGCATAAAGGTGACGATACCTTCATGTCTCTTAAGCAGTTTGAGACCTTCTACTGGCCAAGCCTCAAGAAGGTAATCATGGCCCTTATTAATGAAGGAATCATGGTATCATTATTCGCCGAGGGTAAATACCTGACGCGTCTGGAGGTTATCAAGGAACTGCCCAAGGGCTGGGCAATATGGCACTTCGACCAGACAGATATGGCTACCGCCAAGAATATCCTCGGCGATACCGCCTGTATTATGGGGAATGTGCCCACCTCACTGATGTGCTACGGCACCGCCGAGGAAGTCAAGGAATACTGCCGCAGGCTGATTGAAATCTGCGCCCACGGTGGTGGCTATATACTGACCGGAGGAGCGAGTGCTACTGAGACGAATGCGGAGAACCTGCGTGCCATGATGGACGCCGCCAAGGAGTATGGTATGTACAGGTAACAATTTCTCCAGGGCAAAACAGGATAGACAGAGGTACTAAGACATGGAAAAAGGGAAAGAATGGTCTGAAATGACCCCGGCAGAGAAAAGGGAGGAGAGGTTCAAACGGTGGGTGGAGCCATCCAACATCAACTTCTCCAGTCCGGAAGCTGAGAAGGCCTATCATGCAAGGATAAAACGGCTGGCCGATGTCTATCTGATGAAAGAGCCCGACCGGGTACCGGTACAACTGCCTTTCGGCGTTCTGCCAGCCTACTGGGCCGGAACCGACCTTAAAACAGTCATGTATGACTACGACGAGCTGCGCCGGGCGTGGAAAAAGTTTCTCAACGAGTTTGAAATGGACACCTACACCGGTCCTGGTGCGGTCATGCCAGGCAGGATATACGACCTGATTGACTATAAGCTCTACACATGGCCCGGCCACGGCCTGCCTGACGATGCCAGAGGACACCAGTTTGTCGAGGGTGAGTATATGACGGCCGACGAGTACGATGCCCTCATCAGGAACCCATCCGATTTCTGGATGAGGACCTATATGCCCCGGATATTCGGCATATTTGAGTCCTTCCGGAAACTCCAGTCTTTTACCGACATTATCGAATTACCCAGTGCGTACTTCACACCGTTCGCGAGACCGGATGTCCAGGCAACACTTCAGGCACTGATTGATGTCGGTAAGGAATTCCCGAAATGGATGGCGGTTGTCGAGGAGTGCACCCGCGAGGCACAGGAAGCGGGGATACCCTCTCCCCGGGGGGCTGGCCTGGCCAAGGCGCCCTTCGATACCATAGGAGACACATTGAGGGGCACCCGGGGTATTTTCATGGACATGTACCGTCAACCGGAGAAGCTTCTCGAAGCCATCGATGTGATAACGGAGCTGACGATTGATACATTACTAACAAGGGCCAGCGACCTCAGAAGAACCACCATTGGTTTCCCGCTGCATAAAGGGGCTGATGGCTTCATGTCTGACAAGCAGTTTGAGACCTTCTACTGGCCTTCCCTGAGGAAGGTCTGTCTCGCTCTGATTGAAGAAGGCATTATACCGTCGCTGTTTGCCGAGGGGAGCTATATGACGCGCCTGGAGACGGTCAATGAGTTCCCCAGGGGAGCGGTCACCTGGCGGTTTGACCAGACAGATATGGCTACCGCCAAGAAGGTCCTCGGTGACAGGTGCTGCATCGCCGGCAACGTACCCGCCTCGCTGATATCCACCGGCACCGCCCAGGAGGTCAATGAATACTGCCGCAGGCTGATTGAAATCTGTGCCCCCGGTGGCGGCTACATACTCTCAGCGGGTTCATCGGTCACCAGCGCACCTCCGGAAAACCTGCGGGCCATGATGGACGCCGCCAAGGAATACGGCGTGTACGGATAAAACAAGGAAACTGAGCTATGGAAACCCGGATAACAAGTGCTGCCCAGGAAGTCATCATCGGGGGTGAGCGGCCAACCGTGCTCATCGGCGAGCGTATCAACCCTTCCGGTAATAAAAGGCTGGCGGAAGCTCTGAAAACAGGCAACTGGGACGTCGTGCGTAACATTGCCCTGGCCCAGGTGCGGGCCGGTGCGGATATTATCGACGTTAACGTAAGCACCTTCGGTGTGGACGAAGTCACCCTGCTCCCCGAGGCTATACAGGCCTTAATGGATACAGTCGACGTACCTCTATGCATCGACAGTGATAACCCGGCGGCACTGGAGGCAGCCCTGAAGGTCTACAAGGGTAGACCGCTCATCAACTCGGTTACCGATGAAGCAAATTCGCTGGCAAGAGTGCTGCCGTTGGTCAAGGAATATAAAGCAGCCGTCATTGGTCTGACACAGGATGATGAAGGCCCTCCAAAGGATGCAGAGCAGCGGGTCTCCATCGCTCATAAACTGATGGCACAGGCGGAGTCTATCGGCATCTCCCGCCAGGATATCATCATCGATTGTCTTGCTTTCGCCATAGGCGCAGATACCAGCTCCGGGCCGGAGGTTATCAAAGCCGTTAGCCGGGTCAGGGCAGAACTGGGAGTAAACCAGACATTGGGGGCCAGCAATGTATCCTTTGGCCTGCCCGACCGTGAGACGCTGAACAATGCCTTCATAGCCATGGTTATCAGCACCGGGGTGACCTGTCTGATAACGGATGCGGCCAAATCACGTCCGACCGTTATGGCGGTTGACCTTCTCCTCGGGCATGATAAATTTGCCAGGCGTTACGTGGGAGCATATCGGCAACGCCCCACCTCCGAATAATAAAGACCTGATATCAAGATGCCTTGAGCCGCTGCCTTCACCTTTTTTAGAGAAGCGCAGTCAAATACAGACCAGCAGCAGGAAAGCCTGGTCAGATACAAAAAGGATATGCGTGTAAAGTCGTTTTTCAGCAAAATAGTCCGCGCAGCAAAGCTGGACGCCAGCCTCTACAAGGAGGTCAAGTCGGACAGTAAAACCAGCTGGCAGGCATTTCTTGTCGTAGTACTGGCAAGTCTGGCGATGAGTACTGGCATTGGTATAGCCGGCTGGTTCGTTCTGGCAGGAGAGTGGTCTGTCTGGGGCCTGGTTGCAGGCCTGCTCGGCTCACTAATTATATGGCTCTTATGGTCGCTCTTCGCTTATTTAATCGGGATAACGGTATTCAGAGGTTCAGAGGCGCCTGTCTCAATAGGTGCACTGCTACGTACTATTGGCTTCTCCAGTTCTCCAGGAGTGCTGGGGATTTTCTTATTCATACCCGCGGTGGGAGGCATTATATCACTTGGCGCATCTGTATGGGCTCTTACCGCCGGCGTCGTAGCCGTAAAGCAATCTCTTGAGTCCACTACTGGTCGTGCTATCGTGACCTGCCTTGTAAGCTGGTTCGCCAGCATATTGACCATAGTCATCACCGGCACCCTGTTATTATCTCTCGTGCTTGGCGGGACCTGTACACTCGGCAGCGGATTCGATAGTCACCTGAACTCAATAGTGAACCCTTACCGCTTCAACATTATAACGTGGGAGCTTACTGCTATTCCGCATGAGCTGAGTCAATGGGTACGTGTCAGTGGTGAAGATATTGATGACGCAGTTAGTATAGTTAAAGACTATTTCTCAGAAACAGGCGAACGAGAGAAAGGGCTGGAAGACCAGGTAGAAAGGATATTAGAAAGTCAGATTAAAGAGACCCTGATTGAACAGGGTATCTACGGCTTCCCTCCCGTAAACCTCAGGTTGGGAACATTACCCCGTTTGCTCGTAGTTTCACCCAGAGACGAAATAAAAAGCATAAGAGAGATTATGCTGATGCACGACATCAGTCTTGACAAAATTGAAGATATCGAGGCTAGAGTAGATGAGCTGGGCGTTTCGTCGCTCGTAGTGGACATCGGAGGTTTCGGGGGGACTTACCCCAGCTTCGTAACAGACAATGCCAGCCTTCGAGCTACCATTAATACCGCAGTCGAAGAGTGGGTACATCAATACCTCGTCTTCAAGCCCCTGGGATTTCGTTATGCACTTGACGTTCTCGGTATAGTACGAAATTATGATGTTGCTACTATAAATGAAACCGTGGCGGGTATAGTCAGTAAGGAAATCGGCGCCATTATTTATGACAAGTATTATCATGACCAAGAAGAGACCACTACCGAGGAGCAAGGAGAAGAATCAGAATTTGACTTTAACCAGGAGATGAGAGAAATACGAATAGCAGTGGATGTTTTTCTAGCTCAAGGAGAGATTGAACTGGCCGAGCAGTACATGGAAGAGAAACGGCAATACCTTGCCTCACAGGGTTACTATATCAGGAAGTTAAATCAGGCCTATTTTGCCTGGTACGGCACATACGCAGCCGAACCAACCTCGGTCAGCCCGATTGGGACTGAAATAAAGGAACTGAGAAGTCGTAGTGCCTCATTGAAAGACTTTCTGGATGCCGTCTCTCAAATTACCAGCAGGCAAGCTCTCAGCAACACTATTGAATCAATAAAGTGAAATGAACAACCGGGAGATAATCTCCTGGCAATGTCTTTCTGCCTTAAAAACTAGGCCAGCTGACCCCCATCTACTACAATTGTGTCCCCCGTGATATAAGAGGAAGCATCTGAAGCTAATAGCAGGGCAGGACCGGCAATGTCTTGCACATCACCTATCCGCCCAAGTGGTATCCTGGACGCCTCAGCGTTCAACGCTTGTTGATTTTCCCACATGCCCCGCGTCAAGTCTGTCTTAATAATCGAAGGTGCAATAGCATTCACCCGGATATTATGTTTCCCTAAATCCCGGGCCAGCACCTTGGTAAACATGATTACGCCCGCCTTGGATATATTGTAAATATTCCTGCTGGAGAAACCCCTTATCCCCGCCGCTGAAGCAATGTTAATGATGCTACCCCTTCTGCGCTCCACCATTCCCTGCAGCACCGCCTGAGAGCAGAGAAACGAGCCTGTAAGATTGATATCCATGATTCGATGCCACTCTTTTTCTGGCATATTAATCAGGGGCCCTCCCCCGGCCACACCGGCATTATTTACCAAAATGTCAATCCCACCGAGCTCATTAACCACCTTACTCATAAAGTCATCGATTTCAGACTTCTTGGTAACATCGACACGGCCGGCCAGGGAACGACGACCAAGCCCTCTAATCTCCTCAGCCACAGCCTCAAGCTCACCGTCATCGACCACGAAGTCACAAACGGCAACATCAGCACCAGCCTCGGCAAAAGTCAGGGCAATAGCCTTACCGATGCCTCGCCTTCCTCCGGTAACAACAGCCACCCTATCTTCCAGTGAGAAATTGGGCAAGCTCATCTTTCAGCCTCCTTTTTCATAGGTGGATAGTTATTATGAATTCTAACACAAAACATTACCAGGCACTGAGCAGAGCTAGTCAGCAGAAAACACTATGACTTCATCGGAACCAGGGGGGTGACATACTCACCCCCCTGGTCACAGATTCGACAAATCCTGACTTTAGCCTATTAATGTTTGAGCATTGATTCTGGCATCTTCCAGGGGGACTCTCCGACCGGCAGCCTGTCCTTATAATCAGGATGGTCTGTTGGAATCCCCATACTATACTTGGCGGCGGCCTTGAACCGCTCCCAATCAGCCTGCTGATACAGCACCATCTTCTGGGTTGCCAGAGAACCCTCGGCATGAATGGAAAGGACTCCGTTGAAGGTAGAACCTTCTCGGATTACTTGATTAATGGCCCGTATCCTCTCCTCGGCTGAATACTGGGCATCCCCCTGCAGATATTTCTCCAGGTAGGGGCGGACCTCGGGGTTTTCCCAATCTTTCATTGAAGGCATGGTGGCGGCAATCCCCCCGGTGATATCCTGCAGGTACTTCATTGCCTCATGCCACTGGGAAGCAAACCAGTATTTGGCACAATTGGTATA
>Ga0315554_1000472_pt1 | contig 23777 bp, 21 predicted proteins | sample SalMarSW160370MG_FD_202114 | JGI IMG/M metagenome (GOLD analysis project Ga0315554, IMG submission 202114) | Salt marsh sediment microbial communities from the Plum Island Ecosystem LTER, Massachusetts, United States - Salt Marsh Sediment SW1603-70 ...
GCGGCTTCCTCCCGGCTGAGATTGGTGGCTTGCTCCAATCCATAATCGCTCATGCCATAAACAACTCCGAAATTGACCGTTTTGGCATTCCGGCGCATCTCGGGGGTCACCTCATCCCCGGGAATGCAGAAGAGTTTAGAGGCGGTTATGGCGTGGATATCCTCGTCCTCGGCAAAGGCGGCAATGAGGCCGGGGTCCTGGGAGAGGTGAGCCAGGACTCTGAGATCAATCTGGGAATAATCGGCGCTTAAAAGGTATGCCCCGGGCGGAGCTATAATGGCTTTCCTTATCTTGTTCCCCACCTCAGTTCTTATAGGTATATTCTGGAGGTTGGGGTCGCTGGAAGAGAGCCGTCCGGTAGCCGTGCCTGTCTGGTTGAAATTGGTATGCACCCTCCCCGTCTTATGGTTAATAAGCGCGGGCAGGGCATCAACATATGTCGACTTTAGCTTACTAAGCTGGCGGTATTGCAGTATGAATTCAATTACCGGGTGCACGCCTCTCAATGCCTCCATGACCGAGGCTTCGGTGGAATAGCCCGTCTTCGTTCTGCGAGACTGTGGTAGCCGGAGGTCCTCAAAAAGCACCCTTCCTAATTGCTGGGGCGAGTTGATATTAAACTGGTGCCCGACGCTGCTGTAGATTTCCTTCTCCAGCCTCAACAGTTCCTTCCCCATTTCCAGAGACATCTGACGGAGCAGGTCGGTATTCAAAAGAATGCCGTCGCTCTCCATAGCCACCAGAACTGGAACCAAAGCCATTTCCACTTCGGTGAAGAGCTGCCACAGTCCCTGCTTTCGTAGCTCAGTTTCCAGACTCTCCCTTAAACTCCAGACGATATCCACGCTGGCACAGGCACGGTCGGCAACTCGGTTTACCTCCAGCAGGAACAGGGAGCTTTGTTTCTTCCCTGTGCCGGTTAATTCAGCGGGGGTTACTATTTCGGTGCCCAGTTTATTAAAGGCCAGCGCTTTAAGCCCCAGGCTTTTTTCGCCAAGGAGATAAGCAGCGAGCATGGGGTCGAAATTCAGATTCTCAAGCTTCACCCCACAGCCAGCTAATACTGCCATAACATGCTTGCCGTTATAGGCAATCTTGCCTACGCTGGCATTTTCTAAAATTGCTCTGAGCCGGGCTGTGACCTGGGTTAGCGGCAACTGCTGAGGCTGATTTAAGCCCTGGTGGCCTAGAGGTATATAAAACGCCTCCCCCCAGGCTGGTGATATGGCTATGCCTACCCAATCGGCCACCATAGCCTTTTCACCCGTGGTTTCAACCTCGATGGCGAAGTCCTGTGCTTTTTCCAATTCGCCTATAAGCTGCTCCAAAGCTGTCTCACTGTTCACTATGTGGCACTTGACTGCCGAGGGCTGAGGGCTCTCGGCCTGTATTTGGGGCAGCCTGGGAAGCAATTTAATGAACTCAAGCTCCTGGAAAAGCTTTGCTACCTCGTTCCGGTCATAGTGGCTTACCTGGCAGGTCTTCAAATCCAGCTTGATGGGAACATTCTTGACTATAGTGGACAATTCTTTATTCCGGAAAGCCTGAGTCCGATATTCGCGTAGCGTGTTCTGCAACTTGCCCGGCGTCATATCTTCAATATGGTCATAGATTCCCTGGAGGCTGCCATACTGCTGGAGTAATTTAGCGGCTGTTTTCTCACCGATGCCTGGCAGGCCAGGTATATTGTCCGAGACATCGCCAGCCAGTGCTTTAAGGTCAGCGAGTTGTTCTGGTTTGATGCCATATTTCTGCTCTACTGCCTGTTCATTGTAAAGCATGGTATCAGTGAAGCTCCGCCGGGGGGCAAGAGTTTTCACTCGAGGCAAAACAGCTTGCAGCATGTCATTGTCCCCGGTAACAATTATGGTCTCAATGCCCCGCTCATCAGCCTGCTTGCTCAGGGTGCCCAGGACATCATCGGCTTCGAAGCCATCGATTTCAAAAACGGGAATATGGAAGGCCTCCACCAACTGGTGGACCTTTTTTATCTGGCTTTTCAACTCATCCGGCGTGGCCGGTCGCTGCGCTTTGTACTCCTCAAACATTTCATGCCTGAAGGTCGGGGCAGGACGGTCAAAGGCGACAGCCCAGTGAGTGGGCTTAAAATCAGCAAATACTTTAAGCAGAGTACTGGCAAAGCCATAGACGGCATTTACCAGCTCCCCGGTCCTGGGTTGGGTTAGCGGGGGCAGGGCATGAAAGGCGCGGTGCACCAGGGCATTGCCGTCAAAAAGCAGCAACAGTGGTTTCTCTTCCTTGACCACAGCCTTATTATACTATGGCTCCACCCTACATTGCCTGCTGATCACTTCGTCCCAGATTTCGGCAATCCTAACCATCTCGGCGTCTTATCAATATACTCACGATAGGCCCCGCCGTATTTATCAAGGCAGAAGCGTTCCTCTCCAACTGCCGCAATTCTTATCGATACTGACTGTACAAAGAAAACCAGCAGGAAGACCCACGAGGCTGAAGCTATGCCAACGCTCAAATATATCAACAATGAGGCTAAGTACAATGGGTGTCTCGAATAATGGTATATCCCTCTGGTAATCGGTACATCCATCGGTGTCGTAGCGAAATTCACCGTAGCAGCCGCAAGCGCCACCAGGCCTGTTAAGAAAATGGCAAGACCGGCGTAGAACCATATCGTGCCTAATTGAAGTGGTAAAAAAATAGAATATGCGACAGCCATAGTCTCTATTACCATAGATACATAGCTGACTACCCTGTATTGATAGCTGGTTTTCATTTCAGAAGGCTGCCCTGACGCTCTCCGATATACATCTGACCCAACAAGCCTTACTACCAGCATAGCTACCCATGGCCAAATCATGAAAATCCAGGCGTTCCAGAAACCTATTTCAAAAGCTGGTACAAGCGACATGATTTTGTCTCCCAAAATTGATTAGCAACGTCCCTTCCTCATTTCCCCACGGCCATTATAGCTCTGCCTAACTCCCACTCAGGCTCCTTCTTCCCCGGAAACTGCACAATCTCTGTTATGGTTAATCCCAAGCCTTCAAGCAAGGTTCTCCACTCGTTAATAGTAAGCACTCTGGATTTCGTTTCCGCTTGGTATTTGCTGAACCTGAATGCGAACCCGAGAAAAGGGGTCACGACCTTCCCCAATGCGCTTCTCCATTTTTCAGGCGCATATATGTCGGCAATGACAATCTTACCTTTCGGCTTCAAAACTCTGATAAATTCACTTAAAGCCTTGTTTATATTCATGTGACGAATGGCAAAGGTGCAGGTTACTAAATCATAAGCGGAGTCTCCACTTGGTATGCTTTCGGCTGGCGCTTTCTCAATCATTATGACATCCTCAAGCTGTTCCTTTTTGATGTTGGTTCTGGCACTGGTTGCCATTGCCTCTATCGGTTCGATTCCCACTATCTGGCAGTTTCCAGAAAGTGCCTTCGCCAGAGCAATGGCAGTGAGCCCTGTGCCACTGCCGACGTCCAATATATTCATGCCATCTCTTAACCCGCAGCATTTTATAAAGCAGTCCATAAACTCCTCGTAGCTATATCCTGCCCGGGCAAAGATAGCCACTTTTTCCTTATCATAAGTGGCTGCCCAGGAGGTATATTGCTCTTCTACTTTGCCATTGATTTCGGTATTCCTATCCATCGCGGGGTTCTCTTCCTATATTCACGATAGGCATCCCCGTAGTACTTGAGGCAGTGGCGTTCTTCAGCATCTACCCATAGAAGCGGCGCAATCATATACACGACAGCAAGCAATAAGAAAACCCAGGAGGCTGTAGCTATGCCTACTCCCAAAAATACTACAACTTGAGAGAGGTGCATTGGATTTCTTGAATAACGATATATTCCATTGGTCACAGGTTTATCAGGTGGCGTGGTAGCAAAACCGACCCAAACCATTGCATACGAGATTAAACCTACCAAATAGATAGGAAGGCCTGCATAAAACCATGGTTCCCCTAATTTCAGCGGTACGAAAATGGAGTATATAATCGAGAGAAGATAGATTATATGGAGAGAACGGATTGCATACTTCTGTGTTTTGCTGAACTCAGCGGTAAAATAGCTCCCTTCCTCTCGACCTTTAGGAATTATATTGAGAGGCACCAAGAACAAAGCTATCAGTAGCCAAATCATGAAAATCCAGGCGTTCCAGACACCTATTTCAAACGCTGGTATAAGCGACATTTTTCTCTCCTTATGATTTGGGTATTCCCAGATATCTTGGGGTCCTCTTCATATATTCACGATAGGCATCGCCGTACTTCTCAAGGCAACTCTGCTCTTCAACGGGAGCGAAATAAAACGAAGCGGCTATCAGTAAAATGGTGAACAACAGGAAAACCCAGGAGGCCGTGGCTATACTTAACCCGAGGAAAAATATAAAAGAGGTTACATACATGGGATGCCTTGAGTAACGGTAAAGACCGTTGGTCACGGGCTCACCGAGCGGGCTGGCCGCCCAGTTCAATATTACTATAATGCCGGCAATAAAACCTATTAAAGTGATAGGAAGGCCTACATAAAACCACACCGTCCCCAGTTTTAGAGGCAGGAATATAGAGTATATAAAGGCCGGAATATATATTATCTTGGAAGAATAAAGGGTTATCCTTGTAGTCCTGGACAGGGCAGAAACCTGCCTTTTGCCTTCGACTTCTGGAGCCCTTCCTGTAGCGATACGGAAAAATAAGGGAAAAGTTAATAACTCAAGAAGCATGAAAATCCAGGCGTTCCATAAGCCTATCTCAAAAGCCGGTATAAGTGACACAATTCACCTCCTCTAATTTGCTTGCCCCTCTTTAAATTTCGACCGTTGGACATAGAGTTTATTGATTAAATTGCAGCCACGATTCTCTTGACGGATTTCAACACACAGTTGCAGAGCTACTTCTCTAGGTATAGCATCCATATAATTTCTATCCGCTTAGATTATTCTTGACTTACGCAGTTGTCAATTACTCCTCTGCCCCAGAACGCAACCAATAAAATCTCTTTTCCCACGGACAAAATCATCTACCGACATTTCGCGCTTTCCTTCTAACTGAACTTGGCAAAGCCCTAAAATACCATCCCCGGTTACCACCCCAACTCCAAGTGACTCTGACAAGGCGATTACTTTCCCCATCCCCCCCCTTGCTACGCCGCCACAAGGAATAGCGCTATGAATTTTTAGCCGTTTTCCTTGACACCAAGTGTAGCAGATTGGCCAGGGATTGTACGCCCTTACCCTCCGCCAGAGCTCGACCGCTGAAAGATGCCAATCAATCTCGGCATCTTCACCAGTTATCAACTTACTATAAGTAGCCTGAGACTCATCTTGAGCTTGAGGTTTGAGTTCGCTCCCGAGCCATTTGGGCAAGGTCTCCAGCAAAAGCTTGGCGCCTACTTCAGCCAGCCTGGAGCTAAGCGAGCCGGTGGTATTCATAGAGGAAATCTTCACTTTCTCTTGAGCTAAAATCGGCCCGGTATCCATACCAGCGTCCATTAGCATTATGGTAACACCAGTAAGTTCATCTCCGCAGAGAATGGTATTAGCGACTGGGGACGGACCCCGGTGCCGTGGCAATAATGAAGGATGCACGTTAAGACAGGCAAATCTGGGCAATGAAAGTACTTCTTTGGGAAGAATAGCGCCGAAGGCTGCCACAATTATTAGCTCGGGCTGAAAGCTAGCCAGCTTCTTCACCACCTCATTCAATTTAAAAGTCTCGGGTTGAATAACTGGTATTTTTCGTTCCAGAGCCAGATTTTTCACTGGAGGGAAGACAACCGGGCGCCCCCTGCCAGCCGGCTTATCGGGCTGAGTATACACAGCAAGCACCTGGCAGGAACTCTGGAGCAAAGATTCCAATATGGTTACAGCAAATTGCGGAGTACCCATAAAAACGGTGCGCACTTCCATAGCTAAGTTATTTTTAATTAAATTTCTTAATTATGTCAATCATTGCCTAGCAAATGTTTGGGGAAACCTGATATTCTATAACCAGTAAGCCACTAAACTCTTAACCGCGGCTTACTATTCTTTTCGGCCATCTTTGTGGTTGAGCCTTGTTGGGAATGGGGATAGATTGGAACCTGCGAAAGACATTTGGGAGAGAGCCCTAGGCAAGCTTCAAATTCAGGTCAGCAAGGCAAATTATACTACCTGGCTTAGCAATAGCCAAGGTCTAAGCTGCCAAGATAATAACTTTGTCGTCAGTGTCCCTAACGTTTTCGTCGCTGAATGGCTATCCATGCGCCTTTATCCCCTGGTGAGGAAGACCTTGGTTGATATTATGGGTAAGGATGTCGACGTCCAATTCGAGATCCACAATCGCGAACAACTATCAGCCAGTCCTTTAGCCAAGCAAACCGACGGCGGGACAAGCAGCAAAGCTACACAGTACAGATTCAATCCGAGGTATACCTTTGATAACTTTATTGTCAGCGATTCCAACCGTTTACCTTATGCTGCTGCTGTAGAAGTAGCTGAAAATCCAGGAAGTAGTTATAATCCTCTTTTCATTCACAGCAGCACCGGGCAAGGTAAGACTCATTTACTACATGCCATCGGGCATCTAACGACAAACAATGGGCTGCAAGCAGCCTATATTACCGCGGAACAATTCGCCAATGAATTTGTATTAGCTGTGAGAGAAAAACAGGTTGATAAGTTCCGCAGCAAATTCAGAAGTATCCATATCTTTCTATTCGACGATGTTCACTTCCTAATCGACAAGAAACAAACCTTACAATGTTTCTTCCACACCTTCAACGAGTTGTACAGCAACAACAGTCAAATTGTCATCACCGCCGACTGTGCTCCCAAAGACATGCAACCTCTTAGCAGCAAGCTAAAATCACGCCTTGAAGGGGGTCTTGTCGTTGACATACAACCACCCGACTTTGAAACACGCGTGAATATCTTACGGGCTAAAGCAGAAAAAATGATGCCCTCAGAACTGGAAGGGGTGCTGCACATTATAGCGGAGAAAGTACGCGAGAATGTCCGCCAGCTTGAAGGTGCTCTGGTATATTTAACTGCCCAAGCTAAATTAAGTGGGACCAAGCTCACTCCTGAAACAATCAACAAGTTATTAACAAGCAAGACCTGTAAACAAGACATAAGGTTGCTCTTACGGGCAGTAGCGGACCATTTCAACCTTGCAACAGAAGACCTGATATCCAGAAAGAGAGACAGGAAAACTACTCTGGCACGACACATAGCCATCTATCTTATGCGCGAAGGATACAACCGCTCTCTAACCGAAATCGGCAAAGAATTAGGTGGCAGAAACCATGCCACAATTCTTCATGGCTACGAAAAAATAGCTAACGAACTGAACATTAATCCTAACCTTGCTCACCAAATTGCGGAAATCAAAGAGAAAATTAAATCCCGGAAAGGTTAGAGAGCAGCATATCAGACTGTGTAGAATTACTAATAATTTGTGGATAAATTGTTGTTTATCCCACTCATACTGTCTCCTATATTCTAATCTTCCTCACTATTTAATCACTCCACAACAACATTGTTTATAATAATTAATATTATATATTAATATAATTAAGCTTATATTAGGTTATTAACTTATGATATATAAGAGAGAAATTATGGTTGGGGGTGGACATGGTGGGGATGGCTGCGTCAGCTTTCGGAGAGAGAAGTATGTTCCTTTTGGCGGTCCTGATGGTGGGGATGGTGGAGCCGGAGGCAACGTAGTCATTATGGCTAACCTTAGCGTAATTGATCTGGGCTTAATGGGGCCAAGAAAGAAATTTGCTGCTGGAAATGGCCGCTCTGGAAGTGGAGGGCGGAAGCGTGGTAAGAAAGGGGAGGATTTATCTATTTCAGTGCCCGTAGGGACCATGGTTTTCACTAAAGGTGATTTAGGGGAGGAGATAATTTTGGCGGACTTAAGTGCCCCCGGGCAAAAGGTTTTGGTGGCTAAGGGAGGCCGTGGAGGGCTGGGCAATGCTCGTTTCGCTACAGCCGTCAACCAGGCTCCTGAGAAAGCTAGCAGGGGTGAATCTGGAGAAGAGCGGGATATTATCCTTGAGCTAAAACTCATTACCGATATCTGTATTGTTGGTCATCCAAACTCGGGGAAATCCACATTACTGTCTGCGATATCGAAAGCTAGACCCGAAATCGCCGATTACCCCTTCACCACCCGCCAGCCGATTTTAGGAGTTGTGCCAGACGATAGGAGAGACTTTGTTGTTGCCGAGATTCCCAGCCTTGTTGAAGGTGCTCATCTGGGCAAAGGATTGGGAAATGAGTTTTTGCGCCATGCGGAAAGAACCAGGTTGCTGATTTACTTATTGGATGGCAGTTCGCCAACCATGCTCGATGACCTCAACACACTGGAGAAAGAGATAGCCTTATACGAAGGCTTATCACACAAGCCAAAAATTGTGGCGGTAAACAAGGTAGATTTACCTGAGGTGCAAGCTCGCTTGACCGAAGTGAAGCAGTGCCTTGCCAGGCTTGGGGTGCCTGTCTTTTACATCTCTGCAGTTAGCGGCCAGGCTGTGTTAGAATTGGTGAGAAAAGCCAAGGAAATGGTGGACCAGGCAAGCCGGGATGAGGAAACAACTTCGCAGGCCCCAATAGCGGTATTCCGTCCCAAACCGAGAAATTAAAAAGTGAATATAGGCGTTCTTGGTGGTACATTCGACCCTATCCATATAGGCCACCTCGTTGTCGCTGAGGAAGCAAGAATCAAGGTAGGATTTACCGAGGTTCTTTTCGTGCCTGCAGGGCAGCCCTGGCGTAAGCTGGACCGCAATATTACTCCGGCTGACCACAGGGTAGAGATGGTGCGCCGTGCCATAGCTGATAATCCGCATTTTAAGCTTTGTACTCTCGAAGTAGGGCGCCCCGGTCCCTCTTACACAGTGGATACCCTGACAATGCTAAGAAAGCAACTAGGCAGTGAAGCAAGCCTTTTCTTCATTCTTGGGCGTGATACCTTAGCCGAGTTGCCTTTGTGGAAGGAGCCGGAGAAATTAGTCCAACTATGCAGGCTGGTAGTCGCCCCTAGATTAGGCTCGAAAGATTTAAAGCACTTAGAAACAGCGATACCCGGGCTGCTGGACAAGGTTATTCAGCTCGATATGCCGGTAATCGGGATTAGCTCCGCAGAAATTCGCCAGCGTATAACTCAGGGGCTGACCATTCGTTACCTGGTGCCCCCTGAAGTAGAAAAATATATAACAGAACAAAAGGTATATCAGATCGGCTCTGGGAAGCCCAACGGCTAAATATCAAGGTTCTTCACACTTTGAGCGTGGGCCTGGATGAATCTTTTGCGGGGCAGAACTTCGTCGCCCATCAGCATATGAAAAGCCTGGTCTGCGGCTATGGCATCCTCTACCTCTACTTTGAGCAGGGTCCTGTTAGCGGGGTTCATGGTTGTCTCCCACAATTGCTCAGCAGTCATCTCGCCTAGCCCTTTATAGCGCTGAATCTCTAGTTTGTCTTCTCTTAGTCCTTTAAGCATTTCTTCCTTTTCATGTTCGGAGTAAAGCCAGGAGTGCTGTTTACCGGATTTAACGCGGTAAAGGGGTGGCTGGGCAATGTAGAGATAGCCCTGGTTAATTAACTCTGTCATATGGCGGTAAAAGAAGGTGAGGAGCAAAGTACGAATATGTGAGCCGTCAACATCGGCATCGGTCATGATGATTACTTTGTGGTAGCGAAGTTTAGAGCTATCAAATTGGTCATCAGTATTTGCTTTTAACGCTGTGACAATGGCTCGTAGCTCTTCATGTACTATAATCTTTTCTTTGCTGGCCTTCTCGACATTAAGTATTTTGCCTCTCAGAGGGAGAATAGCTTGAAAGCGGCGGTCTCGTCCTTGCTTGGCTGAGCCGCCGGCCGAGGGCCCCTCAACCAGGTAAAGCTCGCATTTTGCAGGCTCTTTCTCGGAACAATCGGCTAGTTTGCCTGGTAGAGTTGACGTTTCGAATCCAGTCTTCTTTAAAACGAGGTCACGAGCTTTACGTGCTGCCTCTCTGGCTTTGGCGGCGGTGAGGCACTTCTCTATGATTGCCTTTGCCTCGTTGGGGTGTTGCTCGAGGTAGAGGGACAAGCTACTTGCTACAGCAGACTCCACCTGACTTTTTACCTCGGGATTTCCCAACCTTGCCTTAGTTTGTCCCTCAAACTGGGGCTGAGGCAGTTTTACACTGATGATGACCACTGACCCCTCACGCACATCTTCTCCGGTTAAGTTGGGGTCGGTATCCTTTAAAAATTTACTATTCCGGGCATAATCGTTTAAAACCCGGGTTAATGCTGAGCGGAAGCCGGTAAGGTGGCTGCCTCCGTCTCTGGTATTGACACAGTTGGCGAATGTGAGAATGGATTCTGTAAAGCTATCGTTGTATTGCAGAGCCGCTTCGATTATAGTGCTATTTACCATAGTGGAGATATAAATGGGGTCGGGATGAATAACATCTCTATTTCTATTCAGGCGGCGAATAAAACTGGCTATTCCCCCATCGAAGTAGAACGCTTTCTCTTGATTGTTTCTCTCGTCTTTAATAGCTATTTCCACCCCTTTATTCAGGTAAGCTAGTTCCCTTAATCGCTGGCAGGCCAGGTCGAAATCATAGTCAATGCTCTCGAAGATTTCCTTATCAGCAAGGTAGGTAATTGAAGTGCCTGTGTCTTGGGTGTCGCCAGCAATTTCTATGTGGCCTTGGGGGATCCCTTGGTGGTATTCTTGGCGGTAGATTTTCCTCTGGCGTTTAACCTCAACTTTAAGCCAGGAGGATAAGGCATTTACTACCGAAGCACCAACGCCGTGGAGACCACTGGATACACCATAGACATAATTGCTGAACTTGGCTCCGGCGTGCAGGCGAGTCATGACTGCTTCCAGGGCTGTAATACCTTGTCCCGGGATAGTTTCTGTGGGGATACCTCGTCCATTATCGGTTACAGTGACGCTGTTATCTTCATGGATTGTTACTTCAATTTGGTCACAGCAGCCAGCCATGGCTTCGTCTATGCTGTTATACACTATCTCGTAGAGGAGTTGGTGTAATCCGTGTCTATCAGTGCCGCCAATGTACATTCCCGGTCGTAGTCGTACGGCCTTGATTTCATCTAAAATTTGGATATCTTTGGCAGTATATTCTTGGTTCAGGTCTTTAGACATAGTTAATTCAAGTTCTCATTTTGTGGTCGGGAAACCGCACACGATTGCAAGGAAATTCACACATTTCTACCAAACCAAATCAAAATTACGAACGCCATTTGTTGCCCCGTCAAGAATTCGGTTCGCTATTTTCATAGGGCCCAGAAAATCCTCTTGGATAAATCTCGGCCTCCCGAGAAACGGAGTTTTTTACGCGCATATATATTATAGCATATTTATGGCAAGTCGTATTAATTGTTGCGGAAAAGGGGCAAGTTGCATGGTACATAATTGTCGCATTTCAAATGTGAACGGTAAGATGGATTCACTTAGTGAGGATACTCCCGAAATCTCTAAGATGCTGCCGGATTATACTTTTTAAGGCTGTTTAACTTCGTTTGAAAGTCTGCTGGCTATTTCAGCTAACGGAATGGTTTTCTGTTCTCCGCTTCTCATGTCCCTCAATATCACATTTCGCTTTGCGATCTCTTGTTCGCCTAGGATAAGGGCGTAGGCAATACCCAAGGAATTGGCTTGTCTCATCTGCCCTTTCAGGCTCTTGTCACCTGTAGCTAAGATAACAGCAATGCCGGCTTTACGTAGCTCCGAGGCAATCTTAATAGCCTCAATCTTGGCTTCTTCCCCCAGGTAGGCGATAAAAGCATCAGGCTTGGGCAATGCCGGAATATCTAATTTCTGTTTCTTCAGATTCAATATTATTCTTTCCAGCCCGGCCGCAAAGCCCACAGCAGGAGTCGGTTTTCCTCCTAATTCCTCGATGAGGTTATCATAGCGACCACCTCCACCAAGGGTGCTTTGTCCTCCTTTATCTCGAGGTTCAATCTCGAACACCGTCCTGGTGTAATAATCCAGGCCACGGACCAGTCTGTGGTTCAATTGAAATGGGATGCCCATTGCCTCTAAATATTTTTGAACGCTTTGGAAGTGCAGTTGGCATTCATGACATAAATAATCTGTAATTTTCGGTGCGGTTTTAGCTATCTCTTGGCAGGAAGCGTTCTTACAATCAAGCAGGCGTAGCGGGTTCTTGACCAGCCTTACTTTGCAGTCGGGGCAAAGATGGTCTGTATAACTTGAATAATGCTGCCTCAGTACTTGTAAATACCCGGGTCGGCAAAGCTTACAGCCAATGCTATTGAGTTGAATAGAAAACCGGGAGAGCCCTAGCGAATAAAAGAATTGTCGTGCCATTTCAATGACTTCAGCATCGAGTGCGGGGTCTGCCTCCCCCAAAGCCTCAAAACCGAATTGGTGATGCTGGCGGTACCTCCCGAATTGGGGGCGCTCATACCTGAAGGCCGGACCAATGTAATAAAGCTTCACAGGTTGAACTAAGTTAAATAATCCATGCTCTATATAAGCCCGGCAAACTGGCGCTGTTACCTCTGCCCTTAAAGCCAATTCTTGCCCGCTTTTATCTTGGAATATATACATTTCCTTGTCGACGATATCTGTCCCCCCGGCCACGGTTTTAGTGAAAAGCTGGGCATCTTCGAATATCGGTGTACTCAATGGTTGGTACCCATAGAGCTGGCATAAAGAGGTAGCCTTTTCCTCTACGTATTTCCAGTAGGCATACTCTTGTGGCAGGATGTCGAACGTCCCCCGAGGTGCTTTGTGCAAAGAGATCCTCCTTGTCTATCTTGTAGTTTACCATATTTATTAATTTGCGTTACTTTTGCCGTTGCAGTATTATGAATTAGATGGAAGTTAACGCGCTTATAGAACAGGCTAGCACTTACCTGCCTGACGATAAGGTAGCTCTGGTTAAAGCAGCTTATGAATTCGCTGCCAGAGCTCACCAGGGGCAGGTGCGTAAAACAGGGGAGCCTTATTTAGAACATCCTTTAAGTACAGCTATGATTTTGGCTGAGTTTCACCTTGATGCCGAAACCTTAGCTGCTGCCTTATTGCACGATGTCCCCGAAGATTGTGGTGTATCATTAGACGAGGTCGAGGCCGAGTTTGGTCCCCAGGTAGTTAAACTAGTTGATGGAGTTACGAAGCTGGACAAGCTTACAAGTCGAGCTCAAACGAGGGAAACAAAGTCGAATGTCCAGGCGGAAAACTTACGGAAAATGCTCCTGGCTACGGCTGAAGACCTGCGGGTGGTTCTTATCAAATTGGCTGACAGGTTACATAACATGCGTACACTGGGTGCTTTACCCGCAGAGAAACGGCGTGCTATCGCTCAAGAGACCCTGGAGATATATGCTCCATTGGCGCACCGTTTAGGTGTGCGGGAGGCGAAATGGCAATTAGAGGATTTAGCTTTTCGCTATCTGAAGCCGCGGATGTACCATCGGATTGCTCGTTTGGTAGCTGGAAAGCGAGCCGAGAGGGAAGGCTTCGTAACCGAGGTTAGTCAGATACTATGCCAGGAATTAGATAAGGTAGGTATAAAAGCTAAGGTTTCCGGCCGGCCAAAGCATATTTACAGCATATATCAAAAGATGGGCAAGTATGATGCGCGGGGTAAGAATTTTGGGGATATCCATGACCTTTTCGCCTTACGTGTGTTGGTGGACTCGGTTTCAGACTGCTATAAGGCATTAGGTGTACTTCATAATCTTTGGCGACCTATTCCTGAAGAATTCGATGATTTTATTGCTAATCCTAAGGATAATGGCTATCAAGCCTTGCATACGACGGTAATGTGTCAGAGTACAACACCGCTAGAAATACAAATTCGGACCCATGATATGCATCGGGTCAACGAATATGGAGTGGCTGCTCACTGGCTCTATAAAGAAGGCAAAGTAGGCGAGCAGTTTAATGATGAAATAGCCTGGCTGCGGCAGATTGGTGATTGGAGGGAGGAGCTTGATAGTGAAGAGTTTCTGGAATCTATTAAAACCGATGTTCTTGTGGATCGAGTGTTTATCTATACTCCTAAAGGAGAAATAAAAGAGTTGCCCAGGGGGGCTACACCTCTAGATTTCGCCTTTCGAATTCATACGGACGTGGGCTATAGATGTATTGGAGCGAAAGTGAATGGGAGGCTCGAACCCTTTAGTTATACTCTTAAGAATGGCGATGTGGTGGAGATCATGACCAGCAAAGCAGATAAGGGCCCGAGTCTGGACTGGCTTAATCCCGAGCTCGGCTATCTTAAGACGTCTCACGCTCGAAGCAAGGTTCGGCAATGGTTTAACAAGCAGGAACGAAGTCAATCTATTGAAACCGGCAAGCAAATTTGGGATAAGGAACTGAAGAAGTTGGGCATCGGTTTGCCCGGTGCTGAAGAAGTAGCGCGTCTACTTGACTATGACGGTGCGGACGACCTTTTTGTCGCCCTGGGCAGCGGCAGCATCAGTTCTTCTCAGATAATGCTTAGATTAAGCGGGGATTTGAAGCCAGCTGGAGAGGGGGTTGAAGTTCTGCCTCCGCGGAAGGTCAGCCCTGTTAGTATTAATGTATTGGGTGTGGGGGACTTACTTACTCGTTTGGCTAATTGCTGTCATCCCTTGCCCGGGGATAAGATTATTGGGTATATTACCCAGGGCCGGGGTATCACTGTGCATCGAAGGGATTGCCCTAATATTATCCATGAAGAGGAGAAAGAAAGGTTGATCAAGGTAGAGTGGGGTGATGTGGCGCAGGTTTACCCCGTAATGATTCAGGTTGATGCTTGGGATAGAGTTGGCCTTATTCGGGATATTAGTGCTATTATAGCTGAGGAAGGGGTAAACCTTAGCGAGGCAAGCATGGGCAACCACCGTGATGATGGTGTAGCACTGTATTTTACCTTAGAGGTGAAAAGTGCTGCTCAGCTAAGCAAAATAATGTCTAGAATTTATTCAGTGTGGAATGTAGTAAGTGTAACGAGAAAGGGGGAAATAAGTGTCAACTAGTAAAGGGAGTAACAAGGTAGCCAGGACAGCAGAGAGGAAACGGTTACGGAATCGCTTAGTGCGCAGTAGTGTTAGGACACATATAGTTAAAGCAAAAAGTTCAGCTGATGCCGGGGAAGAATCGGCATATCAGAAAACAATGCTGGCTATGAATAGTGTAGATAAAGCAGTGAGCAAAGGGATTTTTCATAGAAATAAAGGCGCCAGACTCAAGTCTCGCTTAATTAAGAAGCTAAATAAAAAGTAGTCAACTGGTAACCGATGGCTGTTAAGTCGCTTTCGCCAAAGCAGGAACGAATTATCAACTTTGTCACCGAATTTTTGCATGATAAAGGTTACCCTCCTACTATTAGAGATATTGCTGCCGGATGTGGGATAAGCTCTACTTCGGTAGTAGCATATAACCTGAACAAGTTAGAGCAAGCAGGATATATTCGCCGCCACAGTGACATATCTCGGGGAATTAAGTTTTTGACCCCGCAGCAAAAAGGGAAAAAACTTGTTTATATTCCCATAGTGGGGGTAATAGCTGCGGGTGAGCCTATTCCTGTGCCTGACACAGGCAATATTGTTCCCAATGAGGGATTGGAAGTTAGTGAGGAGCTAGTTCGCGGCAAGCAAGACATTTATGCCCTTCGAGTAAGAGGGGATTCCATGCTGGATGCTCTGATAGGAGACGGGGACATAGTTTTAATGGACTATGGGAATAGTGCCGAGAATGGTGATATGGTGGCGGCCTGGCTTAAGGCAGAACAAGAGGTCACTCTTAAGAGGTTTTTCGCTGAGCCAAAGCGCATCCGCCTGGAGCCAGCAAATAGCCAGATGAAGCCCATTTATACTACTCCAGATAATGTCGAGATTCAGGGGAGGGTGGTGGCTGTGATACGGCGTATATCATGACTAGAAGCACTAAGCACTAATATCTAAATCCTAAAAATTTGGGATTTTGAAATTGTTTAGAGATTAGAGTTTAGAATTTAGGATTTAACGTAGTGTGATGTTGTCCCAATTCCAAGCGGTAGGGCAAGCTCTCTTCACTCAAGGGTTGGTTTCTTCCCAGGGAGGTAACCTCAGCGTCAAGCTCGGGGAGAATTTAGTTATTACCCACCGGGGCAGCACTTTGGGCTACATTCAGGAAGGGGATTTGGTGGAGACGGGGATAAATAAGAACAATCGGGCTACGCCCCTGGCTTCAATCGAGCTGGATGTTCATCGCTGTATCTATCAAAACACTTCGGCTTTGGCGGTAGTTCACGCTCATCCGCCTTACGCTGTCGCCCTGTCCTTCATGGAAAAAGAGATTGTACCCTGCGATGTAGAGGGGCAGGCTTTTTTGTCCAGGGTGCCTATCTTAAGTGCAGAGGTGGAGGGGAAGACGGGAGAGCTTGCCGGGGAGATAGCCAGGCTGCTAAGTGAGTATAAGGTGGTTCTAGTGCGGGGTCACGGAACCTTCGCTGTCAGCCAGTTGTTAGAAGAAGCCTATTGCTATACTGTTGTCCTGGAGCAGAGTTGCCGCCTTCTCTATCTGCTCAAAGTTTTAGGGGTGGCCCCCGGGTAACTCCCGTTTAAGAAACCCGGTTATGCTATTGCGGCTTTTGGGGAAACCAGGTAATACCAATCAGAGTATTTAGGATTTCTTCCCAGTATCACTTCGGCGAAGAGCTTTTGTAATTCGGCGGTCACTTTACCAACCTCGCCCGTGCCTATGGGGCGGTGGTCGATTTCCAGTATGGGCGCTACGTTGGCTGCCGTCCCGGTAAAGAAACATTCTTCAGCCACATAAAGTTCGCTCCTGTCAACCTGCCTCTCAATTGTATCTATACCTAACTCATTTTTAGCTAATTTAATGACCGTGTCCCTGGTGATTCCTACGAGGATGTTGTCGGATGGCGGAGGCGTTATCATCTTACCCCCTGAAACAAGAAGGATGTTCTCACCACTGCCCTCGCAGACATGTCCATCCTGAGTTAGCAATATTGCTTCGTCGAAGCCGCTTTCCTGGGCCTCGGTTTTAGCCAGAGCGTTATTTACATAAATGCCGCAAATCTTGCCTCGAGGCGGAATCATAGTATCATCCACGCGACGCCACGATGAAGTGCAGCAGCGAACACCATTATCTGTATCAAGGTAAGGGGGAAGTGTGGTGACGACAATAAAGAAATCGTCTTCCAGGTTGTGGAGACGGAGTCCTACAGCTTCGGAGCTTTTATAGGCTAAGGGACGGATGTATACGTCTTCTTGGTAGCCACTTTTCTCCAGAAGCTCCCTGGTCAACTGGCAGAGCTCATCAGCGGAGTAGGGGAGGTTTATTTTCAGGATGCGGCAGCCCTCGAGCATTCGCTTGTAGTGGTCTTGTATTCTAAAAAGGCAGAATCTTTTCTGCTTGCTATCCCAGTTACCGCGGATGCCCTCGAAGCAAGCGGTGCCGTAATGGAGGGCGTGGGTCAGGATTCCGATTTTGGCTTCGGATAATGGCACAAACTGCTTGTGGAAAAAGGCATAATCCGGCATGTTGCTCCTTTCTACTCCAGGTAAAGGTAGTCAATTATACTTCGTATTGTAAGCCCAAAACAAGCCCTCAGCTCCAAATCCGAAATCCTAAGCACTAAACACGAAACAAATACGAAATTCAAAATCCTGATTTTTGACCATTTGGTCATTTGTGCTTTGAATTTGTTTAGGATTTAGAAATTAGTATTTAGAGTTTACCCGCTGCGTTCAGTAGAAATCCCGTTGCCTGTCTTTATCGCCGTTGAGCCGTATTTCCTTCGAATTTTGTCTATAGCCTTATCCAGGTGCTCCGGCTTTTTTGTCCCGGAATCAAACATGGGGAGTTGTTTCCCCTCGCCAACCAGGCTTGATACTCGGATACCTATCAGGCGTACTGGTTTTTCTTGTTGTGCCAGAGCTTTAGTCAGCAACTGCTGAGCTAGGGCAAAAATAACCCGGGTAACATTGCTGGCTTCTTTCAGGTTGACCTGGCGGGTGATTGTCTTAAAGTCGGCATACCTCAGCCTTATGGCTACACATTTTGCTCTTTTATTTTGGCTGCGCAGATCCTGACAAACCTCCTGGCATAAATTGTGAAGGTTCGCCTCGAGGAAATTGCGGTCCCGTGTATCGCGGGCAAAAGTAAGCTGCTGGCTAATAGATTTAGCTTCACCGGGCGCCTCTACCTCACGGGCATCTATTCCCCTTGCATAGCTGTGAAGTACTGCTCCGGTTACTCCGAACCGTCTTGTTATCGTGTCTAAAGGCAGCGAAGCTAATCCTCCGATTGTCAATATCCCCAGCCCTTTTAATGCCTGCTCTGTTTTCTTGCCCACCCCGGGTAATTTGGCTACGGGGAGTGGATTGAGGAAAGCCTGCTCCTCCCCCGGGGCTATCTCCAGCAGCCCATCGGGCTTACAAAGGTCTGAGGCTATCTTAGCCACTACCTTGCAGGTAGCGATACCTACTGAACCTGTGAGCTTGAGTTCCTTATTTATTCGTTCTTTTATCGCCAGTGCCAGTTGGCGATGAGAACCGTAAGGTTCTTCGCATCCGGTGACATCGAGGTAGGCTTCTTCAAACCCTAAAGGTTCGATTTGGGGAGAAAAATCGCCCAGAATTTTCATAAACTTAGCCGATGCATCTTTATAGAGGGAGAAGTGAGACCGTATGAAAATTGCCTGGGGACAAAGGCGGCGTGCCTTGGCTGACGGCATACCGGAATGGATGCCGAAAGGCCGCGCTTCATATGAGGCGGAGGCAACTACGCCGCGGCTCTCGGGGTCTCCGCCCACGATTACCGGCTTTCCCTTCAGCTCAGGGTTAAGCACCTGCTCCACGGAAACGAAGAAGGCATCCAGATCAATATGAAAAATACAGCGAGCCATGAAACAGCATATAAACTAGCACACAGAGCAGATAAAGCCAACTCTTAGTCGGATAATTATCCAACCTTTTGGTCGGATTGTAATCCAACTCTTAGTTAGATCGTTAACTCTCTTGTCCCATGGCTAGGAAAAGGACCTCATTCGTAGCCCAGTGTTACCTATGTGATCGGCCACCACACCTGCTTGATGGCGTGTGGACAGTGTAGTATAATCCACAAGCTCGAATTATTGGGACAACTAGACTGTTGCGGGGGACAATAGTGGTAACGTTTTACCGAAAGCTGCCAAAGTTCAACTACCTGGCACCGAAGACAATCGACGAAGCCTTGTCTTCGCTTTCCCAATATAAGGGAAGGGCAAAGGTAATTGCCGGGGGCACTGATGTTTTGCCCAAACTGAAAAGGAGGGAAACTAAGGCACCGGAGTACATAATCGACCTGAAAGGCATACGGGATTTAGACTACATCGAATACGATGACAGTAGTGGGCTAAGCCTTGGCGCTCTGGCTACAATCCATGCCGTGGAAACCTCACCAATAATCCAGGAGAGATTCAGCGTACTATTCCACGCTGCTGAGAGTATGGCTTCTACCCAGGTGCGAAATAGAGGCACCATAGCTGGCAACATTTGTAATGCTGTTCCTTCGGCTGATACTGCACCAGCATTGCTTACCCTGGAGGCAAGGTTAAGGCTCGCTAGCCAAAGCGGGGAGAGAATCGTTAATATTGAAGATTTTTTCACCGGGCCGAATGAGACTGTTCTTACCGATGAAGAGATACTGCAAGAGATTCATGTGCCTAACTTGCCACCCCATAGCAGAGGGAGATATTTGAAGCTTACACCGAGGAGGTCTATGGACCTGGCCATGGTTGGGGTAGCGGTGGTAGTGGTAGCCGACGGCGGAATCTGCAGTGACATACGGATAGCCCTTGGAGCAGTAGCTCCAACCCCAATCAGGGCAAGGCAGGCAGAGAACATGATCAGGGGTCAGAAGTTGAGTAACGAGGTCATAGAAAAGGCGGCCCGGATTGCGGCTGGGGAGTGCCATCCAATTAGTGACCACCGGGCTTCAGCAGAATACAGATGCAATATGGTCGAGATACTGACCAGGAGGGCCATCCAGCAAGCCATTTCTTAGCCGGAAGAGGGAAACTGGAATGGCACGAATGATCAAGGTGCACGTCTTGGGCAGAAATGGCATGGAAACAAAAGAGGTAAGTCTCGAGGAGGCAGAGAGAATTTTGAAAGAGACCTACGCTGACTCTTTGGGCGGACTGGTAACCAACAAAAGAACAGGGAAAGTAATTGAGGAGATAGGCCCAGATGTTGAGGAATTGCTTATAATAAACTACATAATAGGCGGGGGCTAGGATTTCAACAATAAGAGAATCGGGGGTAGCCTGATGAAACAGGTAAAATTGACAGTAAATGGCACATTACACGAGCTGAGTGTAAAACCCTGGGAAACATTACTCGATGTTATCAGAGAACATTTGGGATTAACCGGAACGAAAGTGGGTTGTGGACTGGGTGAGTGCGGGGCGTGCACCGTTATCATGGATGGCAAAGCGGTTAATTCGTGTCTGGTGCTGGCTGTCGAGGCGGATGGTAAGCAGATTACCACCATTGAGGGATTGGCTGACGGGGATAAACTTCATCCCATCCAGGAGGCATTTGTCCAACAAGGAGGCCTGCAGTGTGGCTTCTGCACTCCGGGGATGATCATGTCAGCCAAGGCGCTACTTGACGAAACACCCAATCCGACTGAGGAGGAGATAAGGAGGGGGATAGCTGGCAACTTCTGCCGCTGCACCGGATACACCAAGATAATTGAATCTATAAAGGCGGCCGCTAAGAATATGCAAGGAGTGAAGTAAAGATGCCGGAATACTCAGTTATAGGTAAACCAATGCCTCGAGTAGATGCAAGGGTCAAGGTTACCGGGCAGGCAAAATACGCCGCTGACTATTCATTACCTGGCATGCTGTGGTGTAAGCTGTTAAGAAGTCCCCATCCCCATGCTCGAATTCTCGGTATTGACACCAGCCGGGCGGAGAGGTTGCCAGGGGTAAAAGCAATAGTTACCGGCAAGGATTTTGGCGGCTGGACTTGGGGCTGGATGCCGGCTACCAGGGATGAGCCTCCTCTGGCAGTAGATAAGGTGCGCTACATGGCCGAGGCGGTAGCCGGAGTGGCGGCTATTGATGAGGACGCGGCTGAGGAAGCTTGCGAACTGATTAGGGTGGACTATGAAGAGTTGCCCGGAGTCTTTGAAGCAGAAGAGGCGATGAAGGAAGGAGCGCCTAAGGTTCACGATTACGTCCAGAATAATATCAGTGTGGAGTACCACTGGAACTTTGGTGACGTCGAAAAGGCCTTTGCTGAATCAGATATCGTCCGTGAAGATAGGTTCAGAACCTCAAGGGCAACCCATGGCTACTTGGAGCCACCGGCTATCCTGGCCTCTTACGACCCGTCGGGCTACATCACTGTCTGGGCAGCCAAGCAGAGCCCTTATTTCCCCTATCGGCACCTGGCAGCGTGCTTCAAACTACCACTGAGTAGAATAAGAGTTATTCAACCCTTTATTGGTGGTGGCTTTGGCGGGACGAAAAATGATTCGCTGGCAGGAGATTTTTGCGCGGTTTTACTATCCAAACTGACGGGAAGGCCGGTTAAATATGTGGAGAGCATGGAAGAGGAACTTACCACCAGTCGGCGGCGCCATAGCATGGTCGTTTACAGTAAGATGGGAGCTAAGAGAGATGGGACCCTGACTGCGATACAGCATCGCGTCATCGCTGATGGTGGTGGCTATACCGCTATTGGCCCCCTTACCATGTACCTCGCCGGGTTTGCAACACCACTTCCCTATAAGCTGCCAAACTTCAAGTACGATGCCTACCGTGTCTTCACCAATAACCCCATAGGGGCGGCAATGAGGGGACATGGAATTACCCATAGCCGCTTTGCCGCTGAAATCCAGATGGAAATGATAGCTGAGGAACTGGGGATAGGCCCGGTAGAGATGCGGATGCGGAATGCTATTGACAATCCAAAACCGGGCACTATATATGAGGCCGTCAACAAAGTAACGCTGAAGACCTGTGGCATCAAAGAGTGCCTTCAAAAGGTTGCCGAGGACCCTCTATGGCGAGACCGGGACAAAATGCCTCGAAAAGAAGGTAATATCTCCTGGGGTGTTGGCTTATCCGGCACTTCATATCTCGGTGGGGCAAGGCAGATGGGGCATCAATCGTGTGCGGCCGTCGTCAGGATTTGTGAAGACGGCACAGTCAATCTTATTACGGGAGCCACAGATTGTGGCCAGGGCTCTGATACCGTCCTGTGCATGATTGCCGCTGAAGAATTAGGGGTTAAACTGGAGGATATAGACCTGAAAAGGGTGGATACTGCTTATACCCCGGTTGACCCCGGTAGCTACGGTAGCCGGGTAACTATTTTAGCCGGGCAGGCAACCCAAAAGGCAGCCCGCGAAGCTAAGAAACAGCTTTTAGAGGCCGCTGCCAAAACCTGGCAGGTAAAGCCGGAGGAAGTTGAAATTAGAGAGGGACAGGTCTTCGTCAAATCAGACCGGCAAAAAAGTATGCCCTTTGGCAAGCTAGCGAGGATCGCCTGCTACTCCGGCACGGGGGCTGTTATCCTGGGTACTGGTTACTCCAGCTACGGGATAGAACCTTTAGACCTCACCACTGGTATAGGTAATGGAGGGACTTCTTATAGCTTCACTTCCCAGTCTGCCAGGGTAGGGATAGACATGGAAACGGGAAAGATAACTATTACCGATTTTGTCATTGCTTCCGATTGTGGGAGACTACTCAGCCCCATAACAGCTGAAGGGCAGATTGAGGGGGGGGCTGTTCAAGGACTGGGGCAAACTGTATATGAAGATTTCATGATGGATAAAGGTAAAACACTGAATCCCACCTTCCTGGATTACAAGATGCCCTTGTCCATGGATGTACCCGGTGTGAAGTTGATAGATGTTGAAACAAATGACCCGGATGGCCCATTTGGCGCTAAAGAGGCTTCCGAAGGGAGTATTGTAAGCGCACCGCCGGCGGTAATTAGTGCCATCCATGATGCCACCGGGGTATGGTTTAAGGAGCTTCCTGTAACACCGGAAAAGATCATACGGGCGTTGAAGCTATCGAGTCGAGCTTGATGGCTGCCTTCAACCCCGATTGCTTTATGCAACCCCGATTGCTTTATGACTGCCATTGGTTGTTCATCTGTTAGCAACATCTTTTTGACCGAGTTTGGAGCTTTGAGTCTGTTGCTTTCTTAGTTTATTGAGCCATGAAACAGCATATAAACTGGCACACAGAGCAGATAAAGCCAACTTTTCGTCATTTTGTTACTCCAAAGGGAAGAATCACACTGTAAAAAGTAACTAGCGTACAGGGGAACTACACAAAATTTACAAAGAGACTCTCTTTAGTGTATAGTATAAATAGTTCCAGTTTAGGTTGTTACAAGCTTCTTAGAATAGCCTCTGGTTTATCTTAAGTGTTGGGTAGCCTGAACTCTGACTAAAATATCGAAGAGATGAGGTTATCCAATGACTTTCAAGGACAGGTCAATCCAGTGTCGCGATTGCGGCACTACCTTCACGTTCAGCGCTGATGAACAGGAACTTTTCCAAGGAGATTTAATGAGTTTCGAAACCTTTAATTTTGATCCGAGCATCATGGCTGGTGTGCGAGCGATTGGCTATGCTACACCTACACCTATACAGCTTCAATCTATCCCTCCAATAATGCAGGGACGTGATGTCATTGGTCTGGCCCAGACCGGAACCGGCAAAACCGCTGCTTTCGCACTGCCAATCTTACAGCGCCTGCTGCATGGTCAGAGGGGGCAGGTTCGTGCTG
>Ga0315554_1000474_pt1 | contig 23767 bp, 26 predicted proteins | sample SalMarSW160370MG_FD_202114 | JGI IMG/M metagenome (GOLD analysis project Ga0315554, IMG submission 202114) | Salt marsh sediment microbial communities from the Plum Island Ecosystem LTER, Massachusetts, United States - Salt Marsh Sediment SW1603-70 ...
ATTCAGCGGCGGCAGTGTCAGCGGCGACGATGTTTCCTGGCAGATGGAGATAAGCAGCCCCATGGGCAAAATGAACCTCGAATATAAGGGCAAGGTCACCGGCGATGATATCGCCGGCGAGGTTAAAGCCGGGGATTTCGGCTCATCGCCTTTCAAAGGCAAACGTGTTTAGCTCATCCCTTTATCGTTTCGACTTGACCGGTGATACCGCGTTCTGGTATCATTTTCTTGGTCAAGAATTTTGAGGTTGGCATGAGCAGGTGGGCAGCGGCTCTAAGGCTGACGGGTGTCGGATTTTTCGTAGCTGCCTGTATTCTGGGTGGTATTCTTGCCGGTCTCTGGGTAGATAATAAACTTGAAACTAAACCTCTGTTTATATTGCTCGGGTTAGCGGTGGGACTGGCGGTGGCTTTTTACGGTGTTTATCGTATGATTCGACTCGTCATGAACAACAGGCAGGACAAGGAGAACGGCCAGTGACTGAACCCAAACGCCGTGGCTGTCTCGGCTGTTCTTTCCCTATTCTAATTGCCATTATAGTTGTCTTTTTAACCCTGACTATCGTCGGTTTCCTGGCTGGTCCTATCGGGCAGAACCTGCTTGATAAGTTTGGCCTTGAAATCAGTTTCCCATCCTGGATGAGCGTGCCCTCCCCGGAACCCCACCTGCCCGCCCCGGAATTATTCACCATATTTGGCCTGCCCATAACCAACACGATTATCGCTACCTGGATTACGGTCATTGTCCTCATCGTGGTCAGTTATGTCATTACCCACCGCATGAAGATTGTACCAGGCCGGCTCCAGGCCATATTTGAAGCCCTGCTGGGCTGGGTGTACGACCTCTGCAAGAGCGTCGCCGGCGAAGAGAACGGCCGACGCTTTTTCCCGGTTATCACCACCATTTTTCTCTTCGTGCTCTTTAACGCCTGGCTCAGCCTGATACCGGGCTACGGCTCTATTGAATACGGGGAACACGAGCTTATTCGTGGCGCCAACACGGATGTCAACACGCCCCTGGCGATCGCCCTGGTATCTTTTGTTTTCGTGGCCTTCTACGGGTTGAAGAATGCCCGCATGGACTTTATACGCCAGTATATTAACTTCGGCGGCCTGTTCCGCAGTATCGGGCGCGTCTTTAGTGGTAAGGTTAAGGCCGGTCTCACCGGAATGTTCTCCGGGGCGATAGATGCTTTCGTCGGTGTACTGGAATTTCTCAGTATGCTTATCCGGATTATCAGCTTCACCTTCAGGCTTTTCGGCAATATGACCGCCGGAGAAATTTTACTGCTGGTCACCGCCTTTCTCGTTCCCTGGATACTGGCGCTGCCGTTTTACGGGCTGGAGCTGCTGGTCGGTTTTATCCAGGCGTTTATCTTCAGCGGTCTGACGCTGGTGTTCGTTACCATGGCGGTGACGCCGCACGAGGAAGGATCGCATTAATATACTAATATTAGGAATATCATAAGGAGGAAGCAGAATGGACGCAGAAGGAATCAGGATGTTAGCAGCAGGATTAGCCATTGGGTTAGGTGCCTTGGGACCCGGCATCGGCATAGGAATCCTGGGTTACGGGGCTATGCAGGGTCTGGCGCGCAATCCCGAGGCCAGGGGCCCGATTATGACCAATATGCTCATCGCCATCGCCATGGCTGAGGCTATCGGTATTTACGCCCTCATCGTCGCCATCTTGCTGGCCGGTAATATCCTTGGCTAAAATCTGGCTGAAATAGTTCCAATTATTCCGGATAATACCTGGGATAATTGGAGAGTTAAAGGGGAATAATATTATGGAAGAAAGTGGGATTCCAGCCTTCATTGCTATTATAGCAGCCGCGGTTATGGTAATCGGGGTGATAGTCGGTATGGCGGCTATTACCTGGATGTTCCTGGCATAATGGAATCGCTGGCTTATTATTAGCAGTCCATGAAATACTCTGAAGGTTGATTTGGAGATACGGAGGTATTGTGGAAGGACTCGGAATAAACGTACCGGTACTGATAACGCAGGTGGTAACTTTCATCATCCTGCTGGTTATCCTGCGCTTTGTCGCTTACAAACCGCTGATGCGTATGCTTGATGAACGCTCGCAGCGTATCAAGGAAAGCATGGATCAGGCAGAATCTGTCAAGGAACAGTCGGCCCATGCCGAGGAAGAAGTCAAGAAGCAGCTCTTTGAAGCCAGCCGTCAAGGACAGGAGAGAATCGATAAAGCGGTCAAGGCCGGCGAGGAAATGAAGCAAAAGGCGCAGGAAGATGCCAAACAGGAAGCCGAAGCGCTTATCAACCGGGCGCGCGGTGAGATACAGAGAGAGCGTGACGAGGCTATCAGCGACGTGCGCCGTGAGTTTGCCGACTTAACGGTGCTGGCGGCGGGCAAGGTCATCGACCGTACTCTCGACAAGGAAAAACACCGCGAGCTTATTGATAAGGTTCTGGAAGAAAGCTCCACCGAAAAGAAAGAATAACCGGAAAAACGGGAAGTTATCATGCCGAAAAAAGCCTACGGCCGGCGCTACGCTCAGGCGATATTTGAGCTGGCGCTGGAGAAAAAAGAACTGGAACGGTGGCAGTCCGACCTGCAGAAAATCAGCGGCGTCGTTGCAGATGGGGAGTTTCTGGCCGCGCTGGAAAGCCCCAAAATCCCGTTTAAGAAAAAGTCGGAACTACTGTTCCAACGACTCACTGATTTGAATCCGCTGGCGATGAATCTGGTGTATTTACTCGTCGCCAGGTCGGGAATAGGCATGGTCGGCGATATTGCCGCCGAATACCGGCGTTTGCTGGATAGTTACCGGGGGATAGAACAGGCGGAGGTTATTACCGCTGTCCCCCTCGATGAAAATGATATGAAAAAGCTGACCGAAAATCTGAGTGCGGTGGTGGGGAAAGAGGTGGTGGTAAAGGCGGAGGTGGACCCGGAAATTATAGGTGGGATTATCGCCAGGATTGGCGGTAAGCTGCTGGACGGCAGCACCCGCAGCAAGCTGGCGGCTCTCAAGCGGGAACTCGTCGGCACCGGGAGGAAAAGGTAGTCAGAATGGTTAGCTTAATCGTGCGGTAAAGGAGGTAGCTCAGTTGACAACTAGAGGACAGGATATTGTATCCATACTCAAGCAGCAGATTGAGCAGTTCGGTACGGCCGTAACCATGGTGGATGTCGGTACCGTTATCGAGGTCGGTGACGGCATCGCCCGCATTCACGGTCTGGCGGCGGTAAAGTATAATGAGCTGCTTCAGTTCCCCAATGATGTTATCGGTATCGCCCTTAACCTGGAAGAGGATAGCGTCTCGGCGGTAATCCTGGGAGACTACCGCCAGATAAAGGAAGGTGATGAGGTCAAGTGTACAGGACGCATTGCCGAGGTCCCGGTGGGCGAAGCCATGATAGGGCGCGTCGTCGACCCCCTGGGAAGGCCCCAGGACGGCAAGGGGGATATCAAGTCCGATAAGACCAGGCCCATCGAAAGGGTTGCTCCCAACGTGGTCCTGCGGGCTTCGGTGGATACCCCGGTGCAGACCGGTATCAAGGCCGTCGACAGCATGTTCCCCATCGGTCGCGGACAGCGTGAGCTTATCATCGGCGACCGCTCCACCGGCAAGACCGCCATCGCTCTCGATGCTATCGTCAACCAGAAAGGCGGCGATTTAATCTGTATCTATGTCGCCATCGGGCAGAAAAATTCCCAGGTGGCGCGCGTTGTGGCGGTACTGGCGGAGCACGGCGCTATGGAGCATACCATCGTGGTTACTGCCAGCGCCGCCGAGTCGGTGGCTCTGCAGTATCTCGCCCCTTACGCTGGCTGCGCCATGGGCGAGGAGTTCATGGAGCAGGGTAAGGATGTCCTGATTATCTATGATGACCTGTCCAAGCACGCCTGGGCTTACCGCCAGCTTTCGCTGCTGTTGCGACGGCCTCCCGGACGTGAGGCTTATCCCGGCGATGTTTTCTACCTGCACAGCCGTCTGCTGGAAAGGTCGGCAAAATATGCCAAGGAATACGGCGGCGGCTCGCTTACCGCTCTGCCCATTATCGAGACGCAGGCCGGAGACGTCTCCGCCTATATCCCCACCAACGTTATCTCCATCACTGACGGACAGCTTTATCTGGTGGCTGACCTGTTTAACGCCGGAATAAAGCCTGCCCTGGATGTCGGTATCTCGGTGTCCCGTGTCGGCAGTAAAGCCCAGACCCCGGCGATGAAAAGTGTCGCCAGCCGTCTCAAGCTGGATATGGGGCAGTACCGTGAGGTCGCTACCTTTGCCCAGCTTGGTACCGCTGACCTTGACAAGGCTACCCTGGCGCAGCTGGAACGCGGCCAGCGTATTCAGGAGGTCTTAAAGCAGTCGCAGTTCGTGCCGGTGGCTCTGGAAAAACAGGTAATGATTCTCTATGCCGTTACCAACGGGCATCTGGACGATGTCCCGGTGGCTAAGATAACCGCTTTCGAAGGGGAATTTAACCAATTTATCGAGACGAACTATGCCGAGTTAGCTAAAACTATCGCCGATAAAAAAGAGCTTGACGATAGTAGCGTAGAGACCCTCAAAAAGGCTATTGAGGAGTTCAAGGAAGGCTATTCGGCAGAGTAAACGGGGTAGCTTGAAGGGGTTTACCCCTTCAATAAAATCCTCCCCTCTCCGGAGAGGAGAAGGGGACACAGGGGGTGAGGTGAAATAAATATGGAAAAACAAATAGCATATTGCGGTTTGATTTGTACGGACTGTGCGGCGTATATTGCCACGCAAAATGATGACGATGAAAAAAGGCAGGAAGTAGTTGATGACTGGACTGTCAGGCATAATCATTCCTTTAAAATAGAGGATATCAACTGTGACGGCTGTCTTACCACTAAGGGCAAGCTAGTCGGTTATTGCCTCGTCTGCCCCATTAGGAAATGCGGGCAGGAAAAAGGAGTTGCCAACTGCGCCTATTGCAGTGACTATATTTGCGACGTACTGAATGAGTTTTTCGATGCCGGGGACTCATGCAAGGTCACTCTGGACGGAATAAAAGCGGGACTATAGATAGCTATGGCAGATATTCGTAAAGTAAGAAGACGTATAAGAGGCGTTCAGAACATCGCCAAGATAACCCGTGCGATGGAGATGATTGCCGCCTCCAAGATGCGCAAGGCTCAGGAACGCGGCCTGGCCGGACGGCCCTATTCGGAAAAGATTGAGCAGGTTATATCCGACTTAGCGGCAATACCCGGCATCGGTCTGCAGCATCCCCTTCTCCAGCAGCGTCCGACTCAAAACATGGCGGTGGTCCATATCACCCCTGACCGCGGTCTCTGTGGCGGTCTCAACGGCAACCTAAACCGTAACCTGGCGGCTTTTATCGTCAAACAGAGTGTTCCTGTCAAGGTGGTTGCCATCGGACGCAAGGGACGTGATTTCTCCGTTCGGCAGGGCTGTGATGTGGAGGCTGAGTTTACGGACCTGGGTGATAAGCCCAGCCTGCTGGATACTCTGCCGATATCCCATATCATTATTGACGATTACTCCAGCGGGGCTATCGATAATGTTTATATTTCCTACCCTCAGTTTGTTTCTACCATGGTACATACGCCAGTAATCAAAAAGCTCCTCCCCGTGGAACCGGCCCCCATACCCGCTGCTTCTAACGTCGACTATATTTATGAACCCGACGCCGAAGCTGTTCTGGGCGGGCTGCTGCCCCGTTTTGTGGAGATGGAGATTTATCACGCCATCATGGAGTCCATCGCCAGCGAGTATTCGGCTAGGATGGTAGCCATGAGAAACGCCACCGACAGCGCCAACGAGCTTATCGGCGACCTTACGTTGCTGTATAACAAGGCGCGCCAGGAGGCAATTACCACGGAGCTCCTGGATATTACCGGAGGCGTTTCTGCCCTGGAAGGTTAAAAATGAAAACATTAAAAGGGATAAAAAAATATATTGTCATTGCGAGGAGTCCCGATAAGAGTCAGGACGACGAAGCAATCCGTACCCCCGGATTAACGGATTGCCGTGGGGAGTTTATCCTGAGCGAAGCGTGAGGACTCGCAATGACAGGACAATGTGAGGTTGTTATGGCTATTGGAAAGGTAGTACAGGTAATTGGAACGGTGGTCGATATTGAATATCCCCCCGATGAGCTTCCCGCGCTCTTTAACGCGGTCGAAATCGGCACCGGCGACGATAAAATCGTATTGGAAGTGCAGGACCACCTGGGTAATAACTGGGTGCGTTGCCTGGCGCTGTCGCCCACCGACGGACTGGCGCGCGGCGTCGAGGCTGTTGATACCGGTGCTTCGCTGAAGGTGCCGGTCGGCAAGGCTTCGCTGGGCAGGCTCTTCGACGTTATGGGTAAGCCCCTCGATGACCTCGGCGAGGTCAAGGCGGATGATTACTGGCAGATTCACCGCCTCCCCCCATCCTTCGAAGAGCAGGAGACCAGCACCCAGGTCCTCGAGACCGGACTCAAGGTTATTGATTTAATCGCTCCTTTCACCAAGGGCGGTAAAATCGGCGCCTACGGTGGTGCCGGTGTCGGCAAGACGGTTATCATCCAGGAGCTTATCCGCAATATCGCCGCCGTGCACGGTGGTTTCTCCGTTTTCACCGGTATTGGAGAACGTTCCCGTGAAGGCAACGACCTCTGGAACGAGATGAAAGAAGCCGGCGTTATGGACAAGATGGTCATGGTCTTCGGCCAGATGAACGAGCCCCCCGGCGTGCGTCTCCGCGTGGGACTGACCGGACTGACCATGGCGGAATACTTCCGAGATGTTGAAGGACAGGACGTCTTGCTCTTTATCGACAATATTTATCGCTACACGCTGGCTGGCATGGAAGTCTCCGCCTTATTGGGTCGCATGCCCTCGGCGGTGGGCTACCAGCCGACGCTGGCTACAGAGATGGGCGAACTCCAGGAGAGGATTGCCTCCACCAAGAAAGGCTCGATTACCTCGTTTCAGGCTATCTATGTCCCCGCCGATGACTATACCGACCCCGGTGTCGTTACCACCTTCGGCCATCTCGACGCCGTGGTAGCCCTCGACCGGTCCATTGCCGAGCAGGGACTGTACCCCGCCGTCAACCCGCTCACATCGACCTCCCGCATATTGGACCCGAACGTCGTTGGCGGGGAGCATTACCAGGTGGCTCGCGAGGTTCAGAGGGTTTTGCAGAGATATCAGGACCTCCAGGATATTATCGCCATCCTGGGCATTGAGGAGCTCAGTGAAGAAGACAAGACGACTGTCGCCCGCGCCCGCCGCATTCAGCGTTTTCTTTCACAGCCCATGTTCGTCACCGAGGTCTTTACCGGGCGCGCCGGCAAGTACGTGAAGGTAGAAGATACCGTGCGCGGTTTCAAGGAGATTCTGGAAGGCAAGTACGATGACCTGCCGGAGCAGGCATTTTATATGGTAGGCGGCATTGAAGAGGTCCCCGAAGCCGCCAGGGCATTGGGAGTTGAAGCCGATGGCTAACATCAAGCTGGAGATTGTCACCGCCGAGCGCATCGTCTACACCGAGGATGTTGATATTGTTATCGCCCCCGGTGCTGAAGGTCAGCTGGGTATCTTGCCCCACCACGCCCCGCTGATGACTATCCTCCAGTCCGGTGAGATTCTCGCCCGCCGGGGCGCCGAGGAGGATATCATGGCTATTTCCGGTGGCTTTCTCGAGGTCAGACCCGACCGCGTTATTATCCTGGCGGACAGCGCCGAGAGGGCTGAAGAGATAGATGAAGCCCGCGCCGAGGCTGCCAGAGAACGCGCCGAACAGAGGATTAAGGAGAGAGGTGCTGCCCCCGATATCGATTTGGCTCGTGTGGAGGCGTCGCTGCGCCGCGCCATGGCGCGCCTTTCGGTGCTGGAAAAGGTAAAACGACGCCGTAAACTGTAACCAACTATTTATTTTTTCCAGAACTTTTCTGGTGTGGTCAGAGCCGTTCCAGCGAAGGGGTCAACTTCCGGTTATAGTTCCGCTTCTTTAATAACCTCGGGCACCAGTTCGTCCCAGCCCAGCGGCATAATATGAACGCCCTGGCATAGCGGCTTTATCTGCCGGATAATCCGTGCCGTTATCTCTACCGCCTGCTTCTTGCGGTCTTCCTTTGGGGTCCCGGACATTTCATCGATAATGCTCTCCGGGACGGTAATACCGGCCACGTTTTCATTCATGAACTTGGCCATGGCGACACCCTTGAGAATCACTATTCCGGCGATAACCGGTACGTTGAATCCCTGTACCCGGTTCATGAAATTTTCCAATTTATCCGCTTCATAGATGGCCTGGGTTTGAAAGAAGCTGGCCCCGGCCTCTATTTTCTTCTTCATCTTGATAATCTGCGGCTCCACCGGGTCGGCACCCGGGGTTACCACCGCCCCCAGGAACAACGATGGCCTGCTTTCCAGTTCGTGGCCGGACATGTCATACCCCTGGTTCAGTGTGCTGGCTGCCTTGAGGAGTTGTACCGAATCCAGATCATAGACCGGTTTGGCCTCGGCATGGTCACCCATGATGGGATGGTCGCCGGTAAGGCATAAAACGTTCTCGATGCCTAATGCCCAGGCGCTCAACAGGTCCGATTGCAGGGCCAGCCGGTTCCGGTCGCGACAGGTAAGCTGGTAAATGGGTTCCAGACGCCGCTCCACCAGTTTGCAGGAAACCGCCAGCGAACCGATTCTGAATACCGCACTCTGGAGGTCGGTGACGTTGATGGCGGTGACGTAGTCCCGGAGTACCTCGGCATCGTGCAGGCACCGGCTAATATCTACTCCCTTCGGCGGTCCGATTTCTCCGGTAACGACAAATTCTCCGCCGCTCAGCTTCTCTTTCAGTTTACTCATTATTTATTACTACTCCTTACTCCTTGCTTTGAGTTTGTTTGGCTAGTCTTTCCGGGAGATTGACAGCTCTCCGGCGAGAGACTTGAAGGTCGCCCCGGATTCAATCATGGTCAGGGAGCGCGGTCGGCTCCACCGTGAATTATTCTTGGGTTGCTGGTATTTATCCATTTCGTTCAGACGGCCTAATTTCTTAAGACGGTCGTAAATGAGCTGCCAGCCGCAGTCACGCGTCCGGTCAACCTCGCATTTACCGTCTTTAGCTCCGCCGCAGGGACCGTTGAGCAGGCTCTTGGCGCAGAGTGTTACCGGGCACAGGCCTCCGGTGTATTCAACAATACACTCGCCGCAAAGTGAACAATATTCGGTAATAAAATCGTCGGTTACCGTTTCACCACCGAAAATGGTATCGCATCCCGGATGGACCATTCCCCCGTCGGTGGCGTCCATCACTGTATGAAAGCCTTGACCACAGGCAAGAACTAAAAAGGAGTCTGCCTGTTCGATTTCTTTGCCATATTCCTCTTGGAGCACTTTTTTAGTATTGGAGAGTTTGCACAGCGATATACCCTTTGGTTGGGGTACACACTGTCCAATCACATTAACTCCTCTTTTCTTTAGCCGCTCTGCCATTTCTTCAGTCTCGGGTATACCCCCGGAATGGCATTTGGCGGCACAGTTGTCGCAGCCTACCACGAAAACCCGCTCACCGGGTTGCAAGTACCCTATTATTTCATCGATTGGCTTTTGAATTGTTGCGTGCACGTATAGTCCTCCTATTTTTTTGTGTATTGCCTACAGGATGGCAATGTTGTTGGATTGGTTAGGGGATACAGGGTAGTTAATCCAACTAAATATTACCATAGGGGGGTATGGTTATTCAATAGATTTAAGATAACGCCAGGCATTACCTGGTGGACGGCTCTAAAATGCGCGTGGAAAAGGCTGCAATGAGGATGGCTTATTTCAGCGACTTTTTTCGTTCAACTCCAAAAGCCCTTCGATGGCTTCTATAGTGACATAGCCTTCGTCAAGATTTATTGACTGGACCACGTCCTCGATGGCGGGAATAAGGATTTCTCCTTTATCACTCCGGACAACATAGTTATCGTTGCTCTGCCCGGTAATGATATCGCTGATGGTGCCGATAAACTCGGCCCGGGTCGTAATTACCCGCAGCCCGATAATCTGCACATGCGAATATTCTCTCTCGGGCAGGGGAGTTTCCCGGTTGGATTCCGTTTCCATGAAATGCTCGCCGCGCTAGCGTATCTCTCGTAATCGAGAGTCACATACTTTCAAGAGGGGAATATAATGTACGCTTCCCGTCTGTGGGAAGTAACTTGTTGGCGGGAGACAACCTACATAATTTCCAATCTGACTCTGGTGGCGGCTTTGGCTGCTTTTACTCTGAGCAGAGTGCGCATGGCCTGAGCTATCTGGCCTTGCTTGCCGATGATTCGCCCTTTATCGTCATCGGCCACGGTGAGTTTCAGGGTAATCCCATCATCATTCGTTTCCTCTTCAATGCTCACCGCATCGGGCTCATTGACGATCGACTTGGCGATGTACTCCACTAGGTCTTTCATGTCTTCTCCTTGACAAGTTTGAACTTCTCCAGAACACCTGCCTTGTCTAGCAGTCTGGCGGTAGTATTTGTCGGAATAGCTCCTTGCTTCAGCCAGTGCAGTGCTTTCTCCTCTTTGACAACTATCGTTTCTGGGTCTGTCAGGGGGTCGTAATGTCCCACGATATCAATAAAAGCCCCGTCCCGGGGTGCCCGGATATCCGCAACTACCAGTCTGTAACTGGGTTTTTTCTTCGCGCCAACACGTCTCAGTCGAATTTTTAACATTTATACCTGACCTTTTTCAGTTTTCAGTAATACACGTCACCTATTATGCACTATTAATATATAGCTGTCAATGGGAAAGGGTATAAACTTTTCTATTAGATGATTTATATGTTATTGATGTTTTTGGTAAATAGCTACGTTATCAATACATCCCATAATTACAATTTTTGGAGGTTAATTACGTTAAAATGGGGCTCCATTAACTGTTTTCGCTCTTATCGCCTCGCCAGCAGAAAAAGGAGTGTCTAAGAGAGGTGAAACCTCTCTTTTTAATTCTTCCCCCTCTCCAAACACTCCCATCTCCTGGTTTATTCAAATATCCCCGTTTGGAGAGGGGGCCAGGGGGTGAGGTATAATAACATTTAAAAAAAAGAATATTTTACATAACAATAATATACTTAACATAACTACGAAACAAATCAAAGCTAGCCACACTCCAACCAGCCTCGATTTGTTTCCCCAGAAAAAAAGCATCTTGCCTCGTGTGTACTTCTTTGTCTATAATCAAGGTATGGACATAGTCAGGTTACATGACTGGCAGGTAACCACCACCGAAGCCATCGAAATACAGACGAAATTAGCGGGGCGGGTATCCCGAACCGGTAATATTGACCCCCAACTCATAGCCGGCGTAGATATATCGGTGGATAGACTATCGGGTACGGGAACCGGGGCGGTGGTTGTCCTGAGCTATCCCGGGCTTGAGGTGGTGGCCGTCGAAGTAGTAACCGACCGGATTGAATTCCCGTATGTGCCCGGCCTACTGTCATTCCGCGAAGCGCCGCTGGTACTGGCTGCCTGTGAAAAGCTCGCGGTAACCCCCGACCTTTTCATCGTGGACGGGCAGGGGATAGCTCATCCGCGTCGTATAGGACTGGCATCTCACCTGGGATTATTTTTAAGTACACCCACCATCGGTTGTGCCAAGTCACGCCTGTGCGGTGTCCATGTAGTACCGGATGATGAAGCGGGGAGTCATGCTGAATTGATAGATAAGGGTGAGATAATAGGCGCCGTCTTACGCACCAAAACGCGAGTAAAACCGGTTTATGTTTCCATCGGTCACAGCATTAGTTTACAATCGGCGATTTATTGGGTACTGGCGTGCTGCCGCGGCTATCGCCTGCCGGAGCCGACTCGACTGGCTCATCAGGCAGCGGGTGGTAATCTGAAATTAGAATCGGTAACCCCTGACCCTCAGATTTTGAAACAGAATATATAAACTAGAGCGAGGTATTATGCCGGAGTTAAAGGACAGGCTAGATGAATTAAAAGGCCGGGTTTCCCAGGCCCTGGAGCATCTTTGACATTGCCGGTAAAGAAAAGGAAATTACTGAGCTGGAAAAGCAGTCCGCGCAGCCGGATTTCTGGAATGACCAGGCTGGTGCCCAGAGTATCATGCGTCAGTTAGCTGAAAAGTCCAGGGTAGTGCAGCGGTGGCGTGAGATGGAAAGTAAGCTGGCTGACTTATCCGAGTTGTGTGACATATCTGGAGAGGACGATACACTTCAATCCGATGTGGAAAAAGAAGTAAATAAGCTGGCGGCTTATCTCGATGAGCTGGAATTTGAACTGGCGTTCAACAGTGAATATGATGCCCGCAATGCCATCCTGGCAATCCATGCCGGAGCTGGCGGCACCGAGTCGCAGGACTGGGCGGAGATGCTGATGAGGATGTACCTGCGTTGGGCGGAACGCCGTGGCTACCAGACCGAGGTGCTGGATATATCACCGGGTGATGAAGCGGGTGTAAAGAGCACGGTAATCGCGGTCAACGGTGAATACGCCGCCGGATACCTGAAATCGGAGCACGGTGTCCACAGGCTGGTTCGGCTTTCACCGTTTGATGCTGACCATGCCCGGCATACATCGTTTGCTCTTGTGGAGGTAATGCCTGAAGCCGAAGCTGACGTTGATTTACAGATAGCCCCCGATGATATCAAGGTAGAGACCTTCCGCTCCAGCGGTCCCGGCGGACAGCACATGCAAAAAACGAGTAGCGCCGTCAGGATTACGCACCTGCCGACGGGACTGGTAGCCAGCTGCCAGAGCGAGCGTTCCCAGTTTATCAATAAGGATATCGCCCTGAAAATATTAAGAGCGCGTCTGCTGGAAAGGGAACTGAAAAAAAGAGAAGAAGAAAGGGCTAAATTAAAGGGGAGAAGGATTGAAGCTGGTTGGGGCAATCAAATCAGAAGCTATGTCCTGCACCCCTATAAAATGGTAAAAGACCACCGTACCGATTATGAAACGGGTAATCCCGAAGCAGTACTTGACGGTGATCTGGATGATTTCATTACCGCTTACCTCCGGTCTTCAATGGGGCAAGAAGAATGAAGTTAAAAATAGGATTACTGATATCTCTGGTTTTGATACTAATAGGGGCATTATGGAGTCTGTGCCTGGTACAGGCCAGCAGCGAACTCAGCGTATTAAGCCATTCAGCGGAGATGGATTTTCCTACCAGGCTTATCTTTGATATCTCTGCCCAGAGCGATGTTAATATCAATGATATTCGTCTTCATTATCAGATTAACCGTACCGAGCTTGCCCGGATAACCAGTGAGATATATATCGAGTTCACCCCAGCGGAAACAGTATCGACGGAGTGGGTGTGGGACATGAGAAAAACCGGTGGATTACCGCCGGGTTCCAGCCTGGACTACTGGTGGACGGTGGCTGATGTTAGTGGTAACAGCATTCAGACCAGTCCTACTGAAGTGCTGATATCTGATGACCGTTATGAGTGGCGGAGTCTTACGGAGGGTGAAGTAACGATTTACTGGTATGAGGGCGATGATTCCTTTAGCAGTGAATTAATGGCCACTACTCAGGATGTACTGGCCCGCTTGGATGAGGAAGCCGGAGCTGAACTGGAAAATCCGGTAAGTATTTATATCTATGCTAATTCGGCTGACCTGCGCGGTTCGATGATTTTTCCCCAGGAGTGGACCGGTGGTGTCGCCTTTACCCGGTACGGAATCGTCACTATTGGTATCGGAGCGAATCCTGTTGATATGGAATGGGGGAAAAGGGCGATCGCTCACGAGCTGACACATCTGGTGATTCACCAGGTAACCCTTAATCCCTACAACGATTTGCCTACCTGGCTCGACGAGGGTCTGGCGGTGAACGCCGAAGGTGAACTACAATTGTATTTCGTCAATGAACTTAGTAAAGCCAGGAACGACGGTACGCTTTTCTCAGTACGCAGCCTGGCAAGTCCTTTTTCCACTGATACCAATGAGTCACTGCTTTCCTATGCCCAGAGCTGTGAGCTGGTAAGATTCCTTATTGATGAATACGGACAGGAAAAGATGTTTGAACTGCTCAGCACTTTCCGGCAGGGTGCTGGCTATGATGAAGCATTAATCAGGGTATACGGGTTTGATATGGACGGACTGGATACCCGGTGGAGAACAGCTTTTGAGGCTATGGCGATACCCTGAGCTTAATCCTGACGGTCGGTAATTAACTGCGGGTTGGTTTCCTCCACCCGTAAGTCCATTTCAGCGTTACTCATGAATTTAATCTTCGGAGTCTTCTGGTACCAGGTAGCGCCACACTGTATGCACTCGGCATAAACGCCGTAGACATCGCATTCCAGCGAAACGTCGCCTCCGCATCTTTTACAGGCTTTTATTCTGACAAGACAGAGCATTTTTCTCCTTGAGTAAGGTTCTTCTTTTTAATCTTAGTTTCCCAGAACTTCTTTTTGATAATAGATGTTGGGGTGGTAGTTTGAAATCCTGTAAACCCTTATTCTGGTGATATTACACAACCAAATATACTAATGGTTAATACCTAGTATTTAAGTAATATGAGCTGATGGCTGAATATTATCCGGCGGTTGCTATGTTCTTGGTATTGGTGCTAGACTAGGCTGATATGAAAAAACCAGCGACGAATAAGTCAAATACATTGACTATTCACGACCTGCCGGTTTCCGACAGGCCAAGAGAGAGATTGCAGAGATTAGGGGTCGAAGCCCTGTCGGCGCAGGAAATCCTGGCGGTAATTCTGGGGAGGGGCATTTCCGGAGAATCCGTAATGGTCACCGCCCAGAGATTACTCAGTCAGTTCGGCGGTCTCAAGGGAATCTCGGGAGCTTCTATTGAAGAGCTATCCCAAATAAAGGGAATTGGTATCGCTAAGGCGGCGCAGATAAAGGCGGCCGTTGAACTTGCCAACCGGGTGGATGGTTACTCGGAGACCGTATCCAGACCTCTGTTAAAAACTCCCGAGGATGTGGCGGCACTGGTAAAAGGCAGGCTGAAAGAAAAGAAAAAGGAGTATTTCCTGGCGGTGTTACTCGATACGAGAAACCAGCTAATAAAAACAGCCGAGATATCTGTCGGTAGTCTGGACAGCAGTATCGTTCATCCCCGTGAAGTATTTAAAGAGGCGATTTCAGCCAGCGCCGCAGCGGTAATCTTCGTGCATAATCACCCCTCGGGCGATACCGAAGCGTCGGAGGACGACATCCGGTTGACCAAACGACTGGCTGAAGCCGGTGAGATTGTTGGCATAGATGTTCTCGACCATGTTATTATCGGAGGCAAGGCGTTTCGCAGTTTGAAAAGGGAAGGGCTGTTCTAGATAGGCATAACCATTATCGTTTTGGTACTAATGTGATATTGACACGGTATTCCTACTTCTATAGAATGGCTGCAAACGGGTGAGGAGGGTAAAGGTTATGAAGAAGATATTTCTGGTGGTAATTCTAGTAATCACTTTACTCCCATTTACGGCTTGTGAGGGAGAACTGCCCCCGGCGGGAGAGGTCATTGATAATATGGTGAAAGCTATGGACGAGGTTGAAACTTACCGTCAGGATACGGATATGGCGATGCAGCTGTATTTTATGGCTGAAGATATGCCGAGTTTTTTCCCTCTGGATATAGATGTAGAGTTAAATGCGGTCACGGCTCATGACCTGGTTAATAATGATATGGAAACGGTCATGGACTTGGTTATTACCGGTGCGGATGAAGATTCTGTAAAAATGGATATGGCGTTATATATCGTAGATATGACCATGTACGTGATGGTTGATTTCCCGATAATATCTCCCGTGTGGACGAAATCTGAGATTCCGGGAATGTATACGCAGCAAATGGATAATTTCCAGATTCTAGCGGACGTTCTTCAAATGGCAGGCGTAGAAGTAACGGGTACAGAAAGAAAAGAAGGAGTAAACTGTTACGTACTTGAAATAACGCCGGATATTAGCCAGATATTCGAGTCATTGATGCTGCCAGCTGGGGAGTATGATGCAGGTATTACTGAATCAGAACGGGAGATGATTAACGAAATATTCAGTGATTTTTCAGTGAAGTTATGGGTTGCGCATGATACTTATCATATTGTCTATGCAGATATCAATATTAAAATGGAATATTCTCCCGAGGCGATAGGTGTTTATGGCGAAGAAGGACTTTTCAGCTTGGATATCGCCATCAAGACGCATTATCATCACTACAACGGGTCGGTAGAGATTGATTTACCACCGGAAGCTGAAGACGCCGATGAAGGCTCTTTGTGGTAATAGAGATGTAATACATATCTAATAACATGATTTGGAAAATTTTGTGGGCTATGCATCCGGGATAAATGCATAGCCCACAATTATAAAGGAGGTCACACAGGTAGGCAAGTTCCCTGTGTTAGTAAGTTTCAGCCAGGATCACCAAAGAACCAAATGTTTTTAGTCGATGCTGACTGATTCCTGTTCTAGTTTACATAGTTTCTTTTCCTGCTCCGAACTAATTTCAATGCCCAGAAGCCGCAATCTTTGCACTACGTCCATAGCTGTGGAACCGTTTTTCTTAATGAAGTTATGAATCGCCTCCCGGCCAATTGTCGTAAGTTGAAAACCTGTTGAGCGGTGTCCCTTCAGGTATCCGCGGTTTACCAGCGAATTATACAGATAACCTATATACTCGCTGGTGATATCCATCTGGCTGGTTAGTAATTTCTGACCGGTGCTTTTATTAATGGTTGTTGCCATCAATATGACCATTTCACTCGGTAGCATTCCCATCCCCTCTATACTGAAACAAAGTCAATAGTCACCAATATAGCATAAATAATGACAAATGTCAATTTTATGACTATTATTCACTTATTCTCTTCAGTACAAGTTTATTAGATACAATGAAGGAATGTATGATATATTGTCATTAGTTGTACTTGAAGTGAGTCTAGAGAAAACTATGAAGAGAGTTATATTCTTAGCTGCTGTCCTGCTTGTTGCCAGTCTAGTTTTAACGGGTTGTGATTGCTCTCAGCCGGAGACGACGGAGAGCGGCGAAGGAACTCTCCATTTATACGGAATCGATCCCTTCACTCTGGACCCGGGAGTATCCGGGGAAATGACTTCGCACGAGTATATTGCCCAGATTTTCAGCGGTCTGGTTCGGCTGGATGAAAATCTTGAGGTTGTACCGGACATCGCCGAAAGGTGGGATATCAGCAGTGATTACAAGACTTTCACTTTCTATCTTCACCGGGATGTAAAGTTTCAGGACGGGCGGGAGGTCAAGGCAGAGGATTTCAAGTATTCCTGGGAGCGCGCCTGTAACCCGGCTACCGGTTCTCGTGTAGCGGCAATATATCTCGGTGATATCGCGGGAGTTGATGATGTCCTGGCAGGTGAATCCCAAGAAATCAGCGGGGTGAAGGTAATTAATGACCATACCCTCGAGGTCAATCTGGAAGCTCCTCGCTCATATTTCTTATACAAGCTCACCTATTCAACGGCGTTTGTCGTCGACAAATATAATGTTGATGATGGGAGATACTGGTGGCGGCAACCGAACGGCACCGGACCATTTAAGCTTGAGCAGTGGGATGAGGGGAGTTTACTGGTCCTGGAGAGAAATGATCTCTATTATGGCCAGAAAGCCAGTCTGCAAAGGGTTGAATTCCTGTTGTGGGGTGGCATACCGATGAGGATGTATGAGACCGGTGAAGTAGATGTTGCCGGTGTCTCTGTTTTGTATATTGACCGTGTCACCGATACGACCGGTCCATTTTACGATCAGCTGCAGGTATCGCCCGAATTGAGCTTCAGCTATATCGGCTTTAACTGTACCAAACCGCCCTTTGACGATGTCAATATTCGGCGGGCTTTTTCACAGGCTGTCGATAAAGATAAGATAGTATCGCTGGTTTTTCGGGACCTGGTAGAGAAAGCGGATGGCATCCTGCCCCCGGGTATTCCCGGATACGACGAGTCGCTGGAGGGGCTGGACTTTAACGTGGAACAGGCAAGAGAACTCATCGCTCTTTCCTCATACGGGGATGCAGCCAACCTGCCGCCGATTACCCTGACCACCACGGGCTACGGGGGGGAAATATCGTCCTCTTTGAGTGCTCTTATTGCCCAGTGGCGGGAGAATCTCGGGGTAGAGGTGGAAATCCGCATGCTGGAGCCGGAAAGGTATCTCTACCATCTCAAGGAGGAAAAGGACAGTATGTACGATATGGGGTGGATTGTCGACTACCCCCATCCCCAGGACTTCCTGGAGATACTGTTCCGTACCGGCAACGAGAATAACTACGGCGAGTACAGCAATGCGGAAGTCGATGCTTTACTGGACATGGCAGCCGTCGAGACGGACCAGGTTTTAAGCCTTCAAATTTACCAGCAGGTGGAACAGATGCTGGTGGATGATGCCGCCTGCCTGCCGTTGTGGTTCGATATGAACTATATCTTAGTAAAACCTTACGTGCAGGGCTATGAGTTGAATCCGATGGGCTTTGCCTGGCTGAACCTGGTTTCCATACAGAATGAAGAAGAGTAAATTGTAAGGAAACGATTCGGGGGGAGTGGGGGTGGACAGGCGTGAATTGTTGTTACCGGGGGCAGGTCAGCCTTATTTTCTGATTTTAGGGGACTTCACCTATCATATATGGATGATTTCATTCAAGACACAGCCCGGCTATCCTGCCAATATAATATATAATCGGGGATAATAATCACACCGTGAAAATCGTAGGTTATATTGATCGCCCGAGATGGCTGGAGGTCTTATGAGTATCAAGCTTCTACCAAAGAGAATAATTGTACCTCTGGACGGGTCAAAACTTGCTGAATCAGCATTACCGTATGCCGAAGAAATCGGGGAAAGAACCGGGAGCGATATCGTTTTACTCTCAGTTTTGGAGTTTGCTGACGAAAAGTATCGTATCTATCTCCAAAATATAGTTGATGTTACTAAACGTCATGTCAAACAATACTCAATGGAAAATGAAAGTAAAGAGGTAGAGGTCTATACAATAACTCGCGAAGGTAATCCGGCTGAGGTAATCGTAGATTTCGCTGGTAAATGGGGTAGCAGCATGATTGTCATGGCTACTCACGGTCGGTCGGGTATCGGGCGCTGGGCATTGGGAAGTGTCGCCGACAAGGTAGTAAGGGCTGCCATAAATTCGCCAATTATGCTTGTTAGAGGTAAGAAAGCCAGCCCTGATGTTAGTCAGGAAGGTCTTCTCAAGAAAGCCCTTGTCCCGCTTGATGGTTCGAAACCAAGCCAAGTGATAGTTCCCTATATCACCCAGCTGGCAACAAATATCGACTTGGAATTGACCCTTTTTCACGTCTTGAGTGAGGATAATTATGACCAGACATACGCTGGCTCATACCTGCAAAGTCAATGTGCTGAAATCGATCAGCAGGGTAAAGCTGCCGATTATTTAATAAAAACTGGGTCTCCGGCAGAAGAGATTATTGACATTGCCGATGAACTATCGGTTGATTTTATAGCTATGTCTACAAGAGGCAAGAATGGCTTCACCCCATGGACTATAGGAAGTGTCGCACAAAAGGTCCTGTTAGGAGGAAATACTCCGCTGCTACTCGTTAGATATGAGTAAGGCTTGAAGACCTGCGATAAAAAAACTGCGTTTCCAGTTGAGACAGGGGAGGGTCGACTGTTTGCAATTTGCAGCCCACACTTACTATCCGCCTTGCTGGTAGTGCTCGCATGTAACACTGCTACAGTTTTTGGGTGAGGGTCAAAAAGTGGGCTTAACAAAAAGATGAATTGTGCAATTGGTCACATCATGGCTTATTGTTCAGGTGACGATCACGACTCAGGATTTGAAACACCCAAACCACACAAAGAGATGATTGGCAACTCGACTTTAATCAGTGTGTCGCAGGTTCGAGACCTGTACGGCTTACACTCAACCCCCTCATAACTTGCCAACATTTGACCAACATTGGGTTCTAAGTTTCTGTCATCCTCTTCGAATATCTGTTCAAAAATACTACGTGTATTGTTTGTCAATAGTTAAATATCATAAATACATATTTTATAATTCTCTGGATATTAGCATAATTTATTGACATTGATTATACATAAGATTAGAATCCAACTACCTTCTGAATATATTCCGTGTTTGGAGGTGACAGCAAATGGTTAAAAGGAAAGAAGCCAGAGGATTAATTTATCGCAAGATTGATTTGCACGTTCATACACCGGAATCTGATTGTTTTCCTGACAAATCAATAACCCCAGAAGACATTGTTAATAAATCCATCAAAGAAGGTTTAGAAGCAATAGCCATTACTGACCATAACTCAGGTGCGTGGATAGACCGAGTTAAAAATGCTGCAAAAAATAGACTTGTTGTTTTTCCTGGGGTAGAAATAACGACCACAGCTGGAGAACGTTCTATTCATATTGTGGCTGTCTTTTATAGGGATAAATCATCTAAAGATATTGAGAATTTACTAGGTGAGTTAAAAATCTTACCCGAAAAATACGGCCAACCGGATGCCTATACTACCTATAGTCCTAGCGATGTAATAGATATAATTTCTGCTCGTGGAGCTTTAGCAATCGCACCTCATGCAAATTCCAAAAACGGTGTCATGGGAGGAATGAAGGGACAACCTAAATTTGGCGTAATTAATAATAGCAATCTCATTGCCGTTGAAGCTACAGCCAATGACTTCAATAGCACTACTAAAAAACAAAAGAGTACTAGAGTTGTTGACCTACTTGATGGTACTCATAATGAATATTAAAAACTAGCTGTATATCAATCTTCAGATAATCTCGATGAGAAAACCGGAAAGCACGAAATAAATAAAATAGGGTCTCGATATTCTTATTTTAAACTTGATGAGATTGACCTAGAAGGTCTTAGACAATGTTTTTGTGACCCTGATGTCCGTATCAAACAATATAATGACTTCGAGATATTTAATCCCCCTAAACTCAAGCAAATGGAAATTTCCCAAGGTTTCTTGTCTAAGCAAAAGATATGCTTTCACGAAGGCCTAAATAGCATTGTCGGAGGGAAAGGTACCGGAAAGTCATTAATTGTGGAATTTCTACGTTTTGCATTAATGCAAACCTCCGACGATAAGGATGTCATGACGGACCATAAAAAGAAACTAGAAAAGAGACTAGAATTACTTGGTGAAGTATCTATCGAATTTGAATTGCCGACCGGTGCCATTTACATGATTAAAGGGACCTATGATTCTAATTTAAACCCTATTATTTGTTTGAATACCGAAACTGGCGAAACATATCAGGGTGATATACCTAGCCTTTTCCCCATTCTCGCTTATAGCCAGAATGAAGTTATTAAGATTGCTGAGGATGAATCTTCACAGTTGAGACTGACCGACTCCTTTATCGATACATCATCGTATAAAGACAAAATTAAAGACCTATCTTCTAGACTTAAGAAAAACGACAGAGAGCTTGCAGCCTCAATTAAAGCCTCGTATGACGTTGAATCCTATAAAACCAAGATAAATACGATTTTAGAACAACTAAAAAATATTGATAAGTCTCTCAAGAATAAGCTCTTTGAGGAAATGAGACTTCTGGAGCAGAAACAAAGTGCGTTCGAGCAATACGTACAGCTTAATGATGAAACCCAGTCAGAACTTGATAAGACACTGGAGAGTATACAAGCTAACCTAATATTGCCAAGTGTTCCCAAAGAACTAACCACAGATCCTGATATCAAACAATCCCAGAAGTTGGCCAAGGCATCTCTTCGTGAATTATCACGATTAGTCAAAGAAGCCAAGCGTCTCGTATCGAAGAACGAAATGGCACTTGAAAAGCTCTATAACGGATGGAAGCCTATATTTAACCAAAAGAATGAAAAATATAACGAGATGTTAAGAGCATCTGGAGGAGATAAGAAGAAGCTTGAGGCGGAAAGGCGTAAGCATAAGAGACAATTAGAGAATCTAGAAAATGAACTAAGGAAACTTAATCAACTGAAGTCAAAACTTAAGCAGAGCCGTAACAATCGGAACTCATTATTAGATGAATTTGAGCAAGTCCACAAAGACTACTATGATTCTCGAAAGAAGTTATTTGACGACCTCACTTTACAATCTCTAGGAAAACTGAGACTCGATATTCAATACGCCGGTAATCGTGATTCATATAAAGATAAGCTATGGGAATTGAGAGCACGCTCGGGCATCCACAGGACTGACACCGATGCGGTTGCAGACAACTTGATGCCGAGGGAATTCATAGACTTCGTCATCGATAAGAACATTAATGCCATTTCTCGTAATACCAAGCTAGCGATACCAAACGTCGAAAGACTTGTGGAACTGCTGAATTCTGCAGAAGATCTATCAGAAGTCCTAGCTTTGTCTTATTCCGTACAGCCCCAAGATATACCTTCAATTCACTTCCGCAAAGATGATGGTAAATATTATCCGATAACCGAGGTTTCGACTGGCCAAAAATGTACAGCTCTACTCATTATAGCTCTTTCCGAAGGTACACGACCTATAATCATAGACCAGCCTGAAGATTCTTTGGATACCACGTCAGTCTACGAAGATATCGTAACGAAGCTGCGGGAAGGCAAAGAAAGACGACAATTCATACTCACTACCCATAACGCGAGTGTCGGTGTAGCTTCTGATTCGGACAATTTCATTGTCCTAACAAGCACTTCTTCTCAGGGTAAAGTAAATTGTTTCGGTGCAATAGATAGGGAACCGGTTAGAAAAGAGATTCTTCAACATCTCGAGGGGGGGCGGAAGCCTTATAAATTACGGCATAAAAAATATATTAAATCGCTTTAATTTTCAATTAAATCGTCCATTATCTGCTAACAATTTTGCTAACTAACTTTTCACAACTATTGAACATTCTGACGAAATGTTTAATATACATAAAAAGGTAGGGTTTTGTTTACATATAATGAGAGGTATATAATTCGCATAACCAAAAAGACTTCTTTTTAAAACTCTTAATAATATTCGGCTTCTAGCTATGGTAATTATTTGATTCCCGAACTGGCTTTTCGGTGAGTGTGATTAGTGTCACATATAGGGTGGAGTATAATGTTGCCTCACACCTATCTTTCGGGATGCTCATCACTCCTAAGTACCACCCGAATCTAAATTTACGATAAGAAGGTATTAGGGATTACTGATTTCCCTTCCCACACGTACCATTCCCATCGGATTGCCGTCGGCATCTCTCACAAGTGACGTACTGATCTGTACGGGATACTGTTGGCCCTGTTTGGAGATCATGGTATACTCTCGGCATTCGAGAGATCCCTTCTCCATAACCTTGGCGACATCATCATTCACCATTCCCCGCTGTTCTGGAGAAATTAGTTCTAAAAAGTGCCTTCCGAGTAATTCATCTTTGCTATCGGCACCATACATCTCCAGTGTTTTTTGATTTATATCTATTATATTTGCGTCAAAATCTGTTATCACAATATAATCCGTTGACATTGATACCGCGCTGGACAGGCGAAACATCTGGTCCTCTAAATATTTGTTCTCGGTAATATCGCGTAGAATACTTCGCGTGTAAGCCAGCTCTCCATCTAGACATTTACAGTTCATATTCCCCTCGACTACCACTTTGCTGCCGTTTTTGCTTATAAAAGCCGTATTTATCTGGCCGACATCTTCTCCACACTTTATCTTTCTGAATATCGTCATGTAATTTTCCAGATAATCAGGGTGTACAATGTCATATATGCTCAGGTCTGCAATCTCTTCATCACTATAGCCTAATGCCTGCTTCCAGCCATGATTCACATACCTGAAGTGACCGTCCGG
>Ga0315554_1000477_pt1 | contig 23736 bp, 21 predicted proteins | sample SalMarSW160370MG_FD_202114 | JGI IMG/M metagenome (GOLD analysis project Ga0315554, IMG submission 202114) | Salt marsh sediment microbial communities from the Plum Island Ecosystem LTER, Massachusetts, United States - Salt Marsh Sediment SW1603-70 ...
CGTGCCGCTACATCCACTCGCCGGCGAGCCTGATGAGTTTGGAAGACTTTCAGCACACGATAACCCTGGTCAGAGAAACCCTGCGCACGCTGACGGCAGAGGTGATACAGCCTGCCTAGACCGTGGCTTGCACTGAAGTGAAGGAGGCATATTCGTGAAGAACCTGGTCAAGAGACTGACAGAGACCTACGGCCCATCGGGTTTTGAGGGAGAGGCGCGCGACCTGATTCGCGCCGAGGTGGAGGCGCTCGCCGACGAAGTCCGAACGGACTCCTTGGGGAACCTGTTTGTCCTGAAGAAAGGCAAGGACAGCAGCAAGAGAGTCTTGCTCGCGGCGCACATGGATGAGATTGGCCTGATGGTGACCCACGTCGACAAGAAAGGATTCCTTCGCTTCACCCGCGTCGGAGGAGTCTTTCCCCTGCGGCTTTCGGGCGCGCGCGTCGTTTTTGCCAACGGCGTGGTCGGCGGGATTGGCCTGGAGGATCTGGAGGACTGGTCCAAGGTCCCCGGCATGGACAAGATGTTCATCGATGTTGGAGCGCGGGACAAGGAGTCATGTCCCGTCAAGGTAGGAGATGCGGCTGCCTTTTCCTGCTCCTTCGCGGCACAGCAAGGACGCTGGATTGCCAAGGCGTTTGATGACCGAATCGGCTGCGCCATCCTCATCGAGGTGCTGAAGACGCTGAAGGAACCCGTATACGACACCTATTTCGTCTTCACCGCTCAGGAGGAAGTGGGGCTTCGCGGGGCCAGGGTGGCCGCCTTCGGGTTGGAGCCCGACTTCGCCATCGCTGTGGACGTGACCGACACGGGCGATACGCCGGAAGCCTATCCCATGGCGGTTGAACTGGGGAAGGGGCCTGCCATCAAAGTGATGGACAGCGGAATGGTCGTGCATCAGGGCATGAAGAACTGGCTCGTCCATTTGGCCGAAGCGGCGGAGATTCCCTACCAACTGGAAGTGCTCGAATTGGGCACGACGGATGCATACGCCATCCAGACCACGCGGGAAGGAGTGCCGTCGGGGGTCATTTCCCTGCCCACTCGCAACGTCCACTCAGGAAGCGAGATGGTGGACGAAGACGATGTCATGAACAGCGTTCGCTTGCTGATGGAGTTTCTCTCCAAGCCGGTGGAGTTGGACTGAAAATCTCCGGAACGCAGGCAAGAATCTCAGGGGAGGCCGTGAAAAGGGCCTCCCCTTTTGCGTGTCTCTTCTGTCGCTGCGTCGGGCGTTCTAGGGGATGCAGAGCACCTGCCCGGCGCGGACGTAGTTGATGTTCCAGAGACCATTGGCGCTGGCGATGGCCCACATGGAAGTCCCGTACCACAGCGAGATGCGGTACAGGTTCTGCCCCCACTGGACAGTATGGTAGGCTCGACAGTACGCCCCAGGGGGAGGGGGAGGCGGCGGGACGGGCCCGCACCCGCAGGGGATAACCAGCACCTGGCCCGCGTAGATGCAGTTGGGGTTCCAGAGACCGTTGGCGCTGGCGATGGCCGATACGCTTGTCCCGTATCGCCACGCGATGCGCGTCAGGGTCTCACCCCAGCAAACGACGTGATATGTGGGGCAAGGGGAACAGGGGCTGGCGGCGCTTGCGGTCAGCGGGCCGACACTTACGACGAGCAGTACGGCGATGAGGAGAGCGACAAGGAGCACCCGAGTTCGGAGTATCCCGGAGAGTCTCATACCAATACCTCCTGTGACTGAGTCTGAGACGAGAGCAGGACCGAGATTGAACGTACCAGTGGATACATTATAGCAGACGGAGAAAGAGACGTCAAGTGTTATTTTTTACATAATCCTGAGGCGGAGCACGCCGCTATGTTTCGCTGCTGTGCGCCATGATGCCGTCGAGGGCGCGTTTCAGTTTGTCGTAGGTGTCCTCCAGCATCTCAGGGACGACCCGAGTCTCCGCGAAGACGGTCATGAAATTGGTGTCTCCTATCCACCGCGGCACGACGTGCACGTGCAGGTGCTCGCCGATTCCCGCACCGGCGGCCGCCCCCAGGTTCACCCCGATGTTGAACCCATCCGGATGCATCGTTTCCTGCAGGGCTTCGATGGCTCTGTTCACCAGGATCGACATCTCCATCTGCGTTTCCCCGTCGAGGTCGCTGGGCTGGCTGGTGTGGGTATAGGGAATCACCATCAGGTGGCCAGTGTTGTAGGGATACAGGTTCAACACGATGCAGGCGTGCTTGCCCCGATACAGGACGTGATTGTCTCGGTCATCGGCGCTTTCGATTTTCTGGCAGAACACGCATCCCTTGGGGTGCTCGCTCTCCAGGTATTTCATTCTCCACGGTGTCCAAAGACGTTTCATGTCGCCCTCTGGCTTTCATGCTGCAGATTTGCTCCATCGGGTGCATTGTAGCGGAAACAGCCGGCCCCCGCAAGCCCCGCGACATGCAACCGGGCACCTCTTGCTGCAAGAGGTGCCCGATACGATACCGCCAAAGCGACGTGGGGCCTAGCCCCTGCCCTCGGCTATCTGCCAGATTCGGGTCAGCCGCTTCTCTCGGTCGCGGGCGAACTTCTCGATGCCCTTGAGCAGCCACGGCGGCGACAGATGGGCCTCGTCCACGACTTCTTCCACCGAACCGCCTGTGCGCCATCGGTTGTCCCAGTCGGAGGACATTGAGTACTCCTCGGAGATTGCATTGGCAATCCAGTCGCTCGCCAGGCGCAAGGCTGACGTGGTGACCACCATGGAATCCCACCAGTCCGCCTCAGACAAAATCCTGTCGCGGTACTCCTGCGGCTGCAGGGCAAACAGTTCGGGGCTGATGGCCGCGACAATCTTCACATTGAGCCCGGCCTTGTCCAGTTCAGGCAGAATCTTGACGATGTTGGCCGTGCTGCTCGTTCCCTCCACCAGCACCGTGCCCATCTTCTTCTGCCCTTCCTTGTACGGGCGAATCAGGTAGGCTCCTCTGGCCGCCGCAAAGTGCGAGTCCATGCCGAGAGCCGCACGGTCGGGCACTTCGATGGCAGGGCGCGTCAGGTGCAGCACGATGATGGGCACGTCGGTGTGGAGCGCCGCGCCGAGCACCACGGGAACCTCGTTGTACTCCCATGGGTGCAGATTGAGCACCTGTCCTTTCGGGAACAACTGCCCGACACCCGGTGAGAAGATTCCGAAGTGGGTGCGGGAGTCCTCCGCCGTCTCCGGGCCGGAGTGCCCGGCCACCCAAACGACCTTGCCGACCTTCAGCGGGCTGTCCTGGGCCAGTTGGCTGTACAGCCGCATCAGGCCGTATTTCAGGTAGGCAAACGAGCCGTAGGTGGAGCAGGCCGTGCAGAATCCGTCCCACTCGGTCCAGGGGTCGTCGCTCAGGTTGACGGAAGCGATGCCCACGCTGATGCCGGAGTTGGCGAACTCGGTGATGGCCTGGGGAAGCAGCGCCCCTTCCACGTTCCGGTTTCGCTCGTACCACCCCCACCCGGGGAAGTCGCCCCAAGGTTTGGCAAAGCCTGAGATGTTGGTGGAATCCGCCAAATCCGCGGACATGGCGATGAACAGGGGGCGCCCGTAGTAGTCGTGGCCGAAGGCGTTCACCCACGCGCCCCAGGAGGCCAACCCGCCCCTGTTGGGAACCTTCGTCCCCGGGGCGACGTACATTTCTTCCGGGTAGTTCTCGTAATCGTAAAGCCGCTTGTCCTTCCAGGGATTCTTCTTCGTCTTCTTGTACAGCCGAAAGGTCGGAATCTGTTCGGGCACGGAGTCCCCCAGGGAGACCAGGGTGTCGGCAATGTAGTCAATCAGTTCCTGGTCGCGGTGGAGCACCGACAGCACGCGCTGCATGTTGTCGGCCGTCTGCGCCTTCTGCTCCTCGTAGGTCGGCGGGGCAGGCTCGCCGCACCCCTCGAATTCGATGCCGTACTCCTCCGCGAAAGGCTCCTTGCACTCCCAGAAGGTTTCGGAGTCCATCGGAGAGTGAGGGGAACCGTGAGACTTGTTGTCGTACTTCAGGTAGCCGCGCCCCTTGCGCGTCTTGAGCCACGTGCAGGAGGGAACCTTCTGCGGGTTGTCGCCGTAGAACATCTCCAGCATCGCCCTGGTGACCTGTCCCCAGTCTTCGCCGACCTCGGCTCCGAAGGTGCGCCATCCATGGGAACCGAACCAGTCGTCCGGCGTCCCGTAGACGATCTCGCTGGTTCTGTGGTCGTCGATGCCGAAGTCGTTCCAGTCCACCACGTAGTAGAGATTGCTCAGTCCCAGCCCCCAGGCCGAGTTGAAGGTTTCGTGGGCGGCTCCGGGAGTCAGTCCGCCCTCCCCTTCGAAGGCGATGACCTTGGCTTCTTCCGCGCCTGCTATCTTGAGCGCCAGCGCCTCACCGGCGGCGGCTGGCGAGCCGTGACCGGAAGGGCCGGTGTTGAACTTGAAGAACAGGGTCTTGCCCGCCATTTCCGCGTGCCCCGGAAGCCCTCCTCGGCGGCGCAGGGTCAGCAGGTCCTCCCAATAGAGCGCGCGCTCTTCCTCATCGGCAATCCGGTAGCGGGAGTCGCCCGTTTGCTTGTACTTGGTTCGCATCGCCTCGTTCAGCACGGCCAGGGTGGCGTATACGAGCGGGTTGGCGTGCCCGCCGACGAGGACAAACCGGTCGGCAAACCGCTTCTCCGGGTGCCGAATGTCCCAGCGCATCACTCCGCTGAGCGCGGTCACCACCATCGGATAGACCTTGGACCGCGACCCGCCTGGATGCCCGCTCTGCCGGAAGTTCAGCATCAGGTCAATCAACTGGTCTATCATGTCTTTGATGATTTCCCACTTCTCGAAGTGTTGCTCCATCTCTTTGTACCGCGTCATCACGTCAGACTTTGCTGTGTCGCTCATCACTCACGCTCCTCGATAGTTCGGGGTTGCCTTTCGTCGAGATTCAAAACAAAACCGAGGATGCTCGTCAACGGCCTCGGTAGGGTGTCCGAACGGATTTTTCTTCGACTCCCTCGTCGCGCGTGCATCCAGTCGCCTTTCAAAGGCACACCCGTAAGTCTACCAGAAACTGCCCGTGGCGTCAACCCCGACACGACGCCCAATCCCCACTATCAAATACCTAATATCCGCCCGCACCTGGCCTCGGCCAGCAGACCGCGCCCGCGCTCCATGCTTCACCGCGTCCGCACGACCTCGAAGACTACGGGGTTCTCGGCATCCGGGCAGGCATGGGTGGACACGTCAGGGTTCTCCAGCCATGGGAACTGCGCGCCGTATCGCATCGCGAATACCTTGGGCAACATGGAATACATGGCGTGCAGACACATCTCTCCCTGCACGGTTCTCCCGTCGAAGACGATTTCGTCACCGACTTGGTGACCGAAGGCGCAGTGGCCCTCCTGCCTCACCACTCTGCAGTAGACTTTGTATGGCTCGAACTCCTCTTTGTTCATGCGCTTCCTCGCCGATTTACAGATGCACCTGTTCGTATGGTGCCTCTTCCTCTTCTGCCATGCCGTCTCTCCAAACCCAGCAGCGACAGTCCCTGGTGTCGGTCGTCAAAGCCGCGGGCGTGCCATCGGCCCCCAGAAGCAAGATATCTAGGTGCCCGCCCATTCGGTGGGGCAGAGAGAGAACTTCTGTCAGGACTGCACGCCCTGAAGCCTGCGGGGGTTGGCCTTCCCTCATCAGCCGCACCGCTTCGTAGGCGGCACACGCCCGCACGGCCAGTTCGCCCATGCCCGTACAGGTCGCTGCACCGTACCGGTTGTCCGCGCAGTTGCCCGCCCCGATGATGGGCGAGTCCCCCACGCGGCCCGGATACTTCCACGGCCATCCGCTGGTGCTCACGGCACAGGCGATGCTGCCGGTCTTGTCCTGGGCGATGAAATTCACCGTGCCCCCGGTCGGCTGCGCTCCCATCGCCTTCCAGACGTACCTGCGAAGGTCGGGCACGGCGGAGATGGGCTGCCCCTCCTCCTCGCCCAGCACTTCTTGGAGGAGACCCTGCCACTGGGCCCTGCGCTCTTCCGTCAGCAGATTGCGGGAAGGCAGGCCCATCTCCCGTGCGAACCGCTCTGCCCCCTCGCCTGCGAGGAGCAGGTGGGGCAAGTTGTTCATGACGTGCCGGGCCAGGGTGATGGCATGCTCGCACCCGCGCACCGCGGCCACGGCTCCCGCCCGCAGTGTGCGCCCGTCCATGATGCTGGCATCCACCTGGACTTCGCCGAGGATGTTGGGCAGCCCCCCCAGGCCGACACTTTCGTCGTCGGCGTTGCCCTCCACGATGCGGGTGGCGGCCTCCACCGCGTCCAGGGCGCTCCCGCCGCTGGACAGAGCCTCCCAGCCTGCGCCCATGCCGATGCCGCCATTCTGACTGCAGATGAGAATCATGGCTCGGCGGCCTCAGAGGATGGCAGGGGTTGGCGCTGAAAGAAGGTGAACTTGCCCACGGTCATGGCAGGAACCTTTCGGTCGCCAATCTCGGTCTCCTGAAACGACTCCGGAGCCAGTTGCAGAGCGCGCTCCGCCAGTTCCTGCAGGAAGTCAGGGGGCAGCGGCGAGAGGCCGTGGCCGGTGAGCACCAGGTCGAGGTCTGGGGACATCTCCGCCAGCAGCCGAATGGACTGCTGGTATGCAGGTAGGCCCACACCCTCGCCAATTCCTTGAAGGGGGCGGTCGGCCACCGTGTCCCCCGCCAGAAGGAAGCGTCCCTTTTCGTCCAGGAGACAGATGCTGCCGATGGTGTGGCCGGGCACGGGCAGCACCTCCAGCATCCGCTCGCCCAAGGCGATTTTCTCGCCGCCCGCGAGTCGGTGGGTGGGCTCTGGCACATCGGGAGCGTACAGGGCGGGAGAGAATCCTTCCGGGAAAGGCGTGGGGAAGTCGGCCTGGGTGGCGGAGGCCCGAAAGCGCATCGCTGTGGCCGCCACTTCTGCCAGCGACTCGTCCTGGTGCAGGAAGGTAATGCCAAAGTGCTGGTTGCCGCCGACGTGGTCCAGGTGGCCGTGCGTGTTGATGACGAGAATGGGCTTGCTGGTGAGTTCCCTCGTCACAGCCCCAATGTCCCCTATCCCCAAGCCGGAATCCACCAGGGCCGCCCGCTCCGTCCCTTCCACAAGGTAGGCATGCACCCACCCGCCCTCGGTGATGCGGGTCAGGCCAGGCGCGATGGGAGATACATCAAACCACATTGGGCCACTCCTTCGCTGTCGCGGGAATCAGTAGACCGCCCGGAGCACGTAGGGCGCGTTGGGGTCCGCGCCAGAGTAAGGGTAGACCAGGATGTAGTACTGGGTCGCTATGGGGGCGACGAAGTGGATGTATTCGTCCACCCCGTTCCCGTAATTGTCAGACTTGGCGATGTACTGCGAGCCGCCGATGGCATTCGGGAGGAACAGATACATGTCGTAGTCGCCGCTGGGCGGCACTTCTAGAACGATGTCGATGGGGCCGGGCGATGCCATGTCAAAGTAGAACCAGTCGTAGTCGGTGCTGCTGGCGAGAAACGCCACAAGGTCTGTCGCGGACGGGATGGGACCAAAGGCTTCCGCCTGGAAGTTGTTCGGTTCGTAGGTGTCTGTGCGCGAACAGATGACCAGCGGGAGCCATGCGCGCACGCCACCCGTGTACGGCGTGGGCGACGGGCCCGGCGTGTGCGTGGGCGTGATGGTGGGCGTCGGGCTGGCCGTGCCCGTAGGCGTGGCCGTGGCGGTCGCTGTGAAGGTTCCGGTTGCAGTGGCCGTGTTTGTCGGCGTGGGCGACGGGCCAGGCGTCACGGTGAGAGTCTCCGTGGGGGTCAGTGTGGCTGTCGGAGTGGTGGTCTCTGTCGGTGTGTCTGTTGGAGTGGACGTAGGGCCGGCGGTGCCTGTGCCGGTAGGCGTGGACGTTCGTGTGGGCGTAGACGTGTCCGTGGCGGTGGGGGTCGCCGTGGGGCGCTCCACCTGGAAGCGTATCCGATAGGGCTCTACCACGCTGCTTGCCCCACCGGCTGAGTACACCTTGATGTAGTAGTAGCCCAGACTGCTGGCCGTCATCACGATTTGTTCGGGTTCAGTGCCCGGGTGGGTGGAGCAGGCCGCCAGCGACTGGTTGGGATTGTAGAGACACAGGTCGTAGTCGTGGGGCAGGTCATACAGGTCCGCCTGCAGGCGGTCTCCCGCGTACACGAGAGTCTGCAGCCGGAAGAAGTCCACGTCGCCTGGGTAGCATATGTAGGAAGTATATTCCGCCCCATTATCCACCCACGTGGCAATGGAGAAACTGTCATTTGGCTCGTACAGGTCGGGGCACGAGGGCGTGCTGGTGGCCGTGGGCGTGGGGGTCTCCGTCGCCGTTGGCGTTGCTGTCGCCACGCCGGTGTTCGTTGGAGTGTGCGTCGCCGTGGCCGTCTTCGTCCGCGTGCGTGTCGCGGTGGGCGTGCGGGTGCGGGTGGACGTGGCCGTGGCCGAAGGGCCGGTGCCTGTGACCACAATCTCGCCATCTAGTATCTGCGCCGCGATGTCTTCGGCGAACATATCCACCAACCGGACTTTGCTGAGGACGATGTCGGATGTTCCGGGCGCTGTCGCCTGGAACGTAATCAGCGCCATGTCGTCGCTGCCGCTGAAGGATGACCCCAGAAGGGCCTGCACGTACGTGATGACGCCGGTGGTGTTGTCGGCGATGTTGCCTGTGGGAGGGATATACCCACCCTCCAGAAGCGATCCCGGCTCAATCTGGACGCCAGGCTTCACGGGGTCTTGGTCCACAACCTGAAGTTTGGTCGGGTCAAAGGTGACGTTGACCTCCACGCCCGCCAGGTCTGTGACGTCCTCCACCCAGATGCGCGCCAGGGTCGTCTCGCCCACGTCTATCTCCTGCGTGTCGGGGAGTATCCTTACCGAGGTTTGCTGGACGGTCGGAGCGATTTCATCGGTCGCAAATACGGCGACCACCGTCATCAGCGTGCAAGCGAGTATCACCGCCCCTGCAATGAGCCAACGTTTCATGAGATGGGGCCCCTCCTTGTAAGGATAAACGCACTACATCGGCAGGCGATTCTAGGCGATGGTCCTCGGCCACCTTCCGCATCTCCGAGACCCCGGCCACACGGAAGTTGCAAGCATTATAGGCGGGCAAACCGATTGTGTCAATCACTCCTGGGCGCGGGACGGCGCGCTGTTCCGGCATCCCACGGACGCTTCAAGCCTGGCTGCCTTCCGCTCTGCCGGACACCCGCTCCGCAACGACGCGAATCAGGAATCGGGGCAAGGCCAGCATGCGCCGCCAGCGCCAGGGTTCGCGGACAAGGCGGTACAGCCACTCCAGGCCGGCGCGCTGCATCCACCGGGGTGCCCGTTTCGTGCGGCCTGCAATGAAATCGAAGGCACCCCCCACACCCATGGCGACGGGAACGTTCAGGCGGTGCAGGTTGCGGGCAATCCAGATGTCCTGTCCCGGCGCGCCGTAGGCCACGAAAAGCATGTCGGGCGCTGCAGCCGCGATGCGCGCCACAATCTCGTCCTCCTCTTCGGGCGCGGGAGAACCGCCATACGTGCCCGCGATTTCCAGCCCGGGGTTCGCCTGCTGCAGCCGCCTCGCCGTTTCCTCGGCCACTCCCGGCGCGGCACCGAGCAGGAACAGGCGATACCCCTTGCGGGCAGCCAGCGCGGCTGCGCCTACCACCGTGTCCACGCCGGTGACCCGCTCCTTCATGGGCGCGCCCTGGATGCGCGCCGCAAGGAGAAGCCCGACCCCGTCGGGCAGGGCCAGATGGGCATTGTTGAGGATACCCCGAAACTCCGGCACGCCCTGGGCTTCCATCACGAACTCCGGATTCACCGTGACCACGTGGTGCGGGCCGCCTTCCTGCACAAACGCATCCAGGAGCCCCATCGTTTCGGCGCCGCTTACGTTGTGCACCCGAACGCCCAAGAATGTACGGCTGGCTATCTCTCTCGTTGCGGTCATACCGCCGCTTCCTCCAGCACTTCAAGAACGGTCTGAGCACATCGCTGCCAGGTGAACTTCGCCGCCTGCTCCCTGCCCCGCAAGACCAATCTCTGGCGCAAGTCACCATCGGTGAGCACCTGGTTCATGGCCGCCGCCAGCGCCGCCGTGTCGGTGGGGGAGACCAGCAGCGCAGCGTCTCCTGCCACTTCCGGCAGCGAACTGGTGTCGCTGCACACGACAGGAGCCCCGCACGCCATGGCCTCCAGAACCGGAAGCCCGAATCCCTCGTACAGAGAGGGAAACACGAACACTTCCGCTCCACTGAGCAGGGCAGGAAGGTCCTCATCGGGCACGTAGCCGGTGAAGATGACGCGGCGGCCAACGCCCAGGGCCTCGGCGCGGCTCAGAATGTCCGAGTACAGCCAGCCTTTCTTCCCGGCCAGGACCAGAACGTACTGCTCAGGCAGGGCAGCAAAGGCGTCCATCAATCGGAGCAGGTTCTTGCGGGGCTGAAGGGTGCCTACGTACAGCAGATAGGGGCGGGAGATGCCGTACTTGCCCCGCACGCGGTCTATGACGGCGCTGTCACTCACGGGCGCCAGTCCGGGGCAGATGCCGGGATAGGCGACGCGGATTCTGCATTCGGGAACGCCGTACATGCTGACCAGGTCGTCGCGCGTCGCGCGGGAATCGGCGATGACCAGACGGCTGGCCCGGGCGCTGTACCGTGTGCCCCATTCCAGATACAGCCTCGCGCTTCGGGTGTGGGCTTCAGGGAAATGGCGGTAGCCCAGGTCGTGGATGGTGGCCACCGAGCGCGGGTGAATCAGGGGCAGCACGTGCGCAGGCACGAACAGCACGTCGGGGGGATGGAGCAGCATCTCCCACGCCAGGCGCACGTGAGTCCACAGCCTGGGGAAGGGGATGACCCGCAAATCCGCCTGAGGAGAAGGCGGGAACAGATTGGCGGCCGGCTGCCGGTTGAAGTACAGCCGGAACCGATGGGGAGAGTCCAAATCCAGGAGAGCCCGAATCAGGTGCAGGGAATAGTTCTCCGTGCCCGTGCGCTCTGGCCGGGCGGCCCGGCTTGCGTCAATGCCGATGTTCATCCCTGGTGCTCAACGCCTCCCGAAAAGAACCCGCAGCAGTAAGATGACTCCCAGCAGGATGAGCAGGACGGGCCAAAGGTTCATGATAGTTTGGAATCTGTCCTCGCTCAGCCCGCCCAGGGTGTAGGAGAAGCCGACCAGACCGGCAAGGATGCCGCCTACCGCGGGGACGAGGGTGCCTGGGTCGCGCAGACGATTGGCGAGCCAGAGTACCAGGAAAGCGATGCCTCCGATGAGGGCAAATCCTGGCCACATCTTGTCCATGTCTGACCACTGGTAGACTCCGGTGGTGAACAGCAGCAGATACAGCCCCGTCAGCACGGCGCCCGTGCCCAGGAACGCGTGGCCCGGGTCGTGCCTGGCGTCGAAGATGAACCCCAGCCAGAACAGGACGCCGACGAGGGCCACGAAAATAGGCCATCCCTGGTCCGCGTTCAACCACTCCACGCCGAGTTCCGACAAGAGGAACCAAAGGCCGAGGACAATCAGGATGAGGCCCGGCACGGCCCTGCCCAGACGGAAACGTGTCTTCATGTGAACTCCTCCTTCTGTGCGATGAGCAGGCGGGAAGTCCTGCGGCGGACGTCCGCAGACTTCAGAAACGTTCCATTTGGAAACACTGAGGTGATTATAGCATAGACGGGGGTTTCGGCATAGCGCGCTGGCGCGCAGCGGGCTGCAATATGCGACATACTCTAGAGCATGGGGGCGATGTCCTCCCACCGGATGGGGCCTGGGCGGAGTATCTTGGGAGGGTGCACCGTCATGTCCACCACGGTGGACGCGATGCCGCCGGGGCACAGGCCGCCATCCAGCAGCAGGTCCACAGCATCTCCCAACGACTGCTCCACCTCATCTGCCGTCGTGGGACTTCGCTGACCGGAAAGGTTGGCACTGGTGGCGGCAAGAGGCGCGCCCGCGACTTCTATCAGCCGCAGCGCCAGCGGGTGGTCCGGCACGCGCACGGCGACGGTTGGGCCGCCCCCCGTCACCGCGTCGGGAACGAGGGGAGACTTCTCCAGCACAATGGTCAATCCGCCGGGCCAGTGGGAGGCCGCCAAGCGCCATGCCGCTGGCGGAACGGTCCGCACCACCCGGTGCAATTCTTCCACGCGGGACAGGAGCACGGGAATGGCCTTCCCCCGGTCGCGGATTTTCGCCTGGAACAACCGCTCGACGGCCTCTTCGAGAAAGGCGAGCGCCCCGACGCCGTAGACCGTGTCTGTCGGAAAGGCTACCAGTCCGCCCTTGCGAAGGACCTCCGCCGCTCTGGACAGCGCTTCCTCCCGGTTGCTCGGCGTGACGGCCAGGCGCATCCTGCTATCTCCAGAACCTTTCCGCCGCGCCGTGGACGTCGAGGATGCTGGCGTTGGCGAAGTAGTCAAACTGGAAGTCGGTGCGGTCGTTGGCCTCCTTGCCGGGGATTGGCATCAACCGCGCTGTCAGCGGCTTGTCCAACTGCACGGCCAGCGCCGCCAGGTCAACCAGGATGGAAGCCAGTTCCTCTCTGGTCACGCTGCCTGGCAGGGGAATGGTGTCGAGGCCGGTCCCGCAGACCGCCGAGTAGAGCAGGAGCGAGTCCAGCGTGTACGTGCCATCTTCACTTCGGGCTGCCAGCACGGCATCTTCCAGAACCGGCAGCATCAGCCCGCAGAAGCCTGTCTTGGGGAACTGCGCTCGCTGTACGGCGCGGGTTATGGACCTGGCGGCGAAGAGCGTGCCTCGCTCGCCGAATTTCCCGCCCGTCAGGGTTTCGATGGCATGCCCGACGCTCCGCCCGGTCTCCGGAAACGGGGCCAGCGAGAAATCGATGCCCGCAAACCCGATGTCCAGTTCCCGGGCTGCTCTGTGGGCGATGGCCGTCATCTGCTCGGCTTCTTGCTGGACCAGCGAGGCGAGGCGGCCTTCGGCATCGGCGGGCGAAGATGCCTCGGAAAAGGCACGCACTGCAAGGTCTGCCGACTCGGTGGCCACGGCGAATCTGGGCGCGCCGCCGCCGTGGTATGCCGCCGGAAAGAAGGGCGACCACGGCTTGCAGTTCGCCAGGGCGGCCAGGCGAAGATTGCCGAAGCCATCGGCGGCAACGTGGGACACCTGCTGAATGACGCCGGCAGCGACCTTCAGGCCAGGGAAGTCGATGCCGCGTTCCGCGGAGGCGATGTCCATTCCGAAGAAGGCCGCTTCGGTTGCCGCGATGGCTTCTGGGATTCCCTCGGCTGCGAGCCAGCCGAACTCTCCAAGGGTTCCAGGGGCCGGTCCCAGCGAGACGTAGTCCATGCCCGCATCAAGAGCGGCCGCTTCCACCTCGGCAGCCAGCCCCGCCAGCGTCAGGGCTTCGCTGGAAGCCAGTAACTGGGGGAAGGGCTGAGTCGCCAGGCGCACAGACTGAACCTGGTATCCACCGCTCGTGAACGCGGCCCGTGCGTCTTTGGCGAACCGGGCGATTCGACGCCACTCGGCCGCATCGAGAGGGAATGTCAGGTCCAGGAAATAGGTCAGCGAGCGAATCTCCATGCCTCATGCACCTCTCTGTCTTCTCTGCCGCGCCGCTTCCATCAGAATCACGCTGGCGGCTATCGCGGCGTTTAGCGAGTCTGGCGCGCCTGCCATGGGGATGGCAACGCCCACGGCGCCCAACTGGCGGGCTGCCTCCCCTGGGCCGTGGACCTCGCCGCCCACGAGCAAGGCCGACGGCTGCGTCCAATCGACTTCATCGTAGGGACGCGCTGCCTGAGCATCCGCCAGGTAGACGGGGACGCCCTCCAGCAGGGAAGCCATCTCCTGCAGGTCGCAATCGGCGAAGATGGGCAGGCGAAAGTGCGCGCCCATGCCGCCTCGGACCACCTTGGGATTGAAGGGGTCTACGCTTTCCGGCGTGAGCGCAACCCAGTCCACTCCCGCTGCCTCGGCGCTGCGAAGGGCGGCCCCCAGATTGCCGGGGTCGCGCCACCGGTCCAGGATGAGGGCGATTCGCGTGGGCATCTGGGGCCGGGGCCATTGGGGCATCTCGGCTACGGCCAGCACGCCCTGGGGGGTGACGGTGTCGGAGAGGGCGCGCATGACAGTCAGGGCGACGAAGAACAACTCCGCAGATGAATCGCGAAGGCGCTGCACGGTCTCCGCTCCGTCCGGCGATTCCACGAAATCGTCGGTGCAGAAGGCCAGCCGCAAGCGGGCTCCGGCGCGCAGGCCATCTTCCACGAGCCGCCTTCCTTCCACGACGAAATAGCCCTCCTGGTAGCGCGTGCGCTTGCGCCCGAGGGCTCGCACGAATTTCGCTTTCTGGCTGGAGACGCTGGTGATTCTCATATTCCCCGAATGCAGCAAAACGAGGGAAGGTGGGGCATGCCTCACATTCCCTCAGCGGTTCGGTTCCGGTTGTGGCTATGGGCTATGTTGCCGGGCTGCGGCTCAGGAACTCAGAGCGCTCCGCGCGACGTTAACCAGGTTGGAAAATGCCTTTGGATCGGTCACGGCCATGTCGGCCAGCATCTTGCGGTTCAGGTCGACGCCTGCCACCTGAAGGCCGCGTACGAACTGGCTGTAAGGCATCCCGTGTTCGCGGGAGGCCGCGTTGATTCTGGTAATCCACAGGCGGCGCATGTCACGCTTGCGGTTGCGCCGGTCGCGGTACGCGTACGCCAATGATTTCAGCATGGCTTCGTTGGAGCGCCGGTACAGTCGGCCGCGCGCACCAGACTGCCCCTTGGTCACTTTCAGTACTTTCTTATGTCTTTTGTGGGCGGCAACGCCCCGTTTTACTCTAGGCAAGGATAATTCCCCCTTTTTTGTTGCGATTCGTCTTTGCCGCAGGGCGCAGAAGAAGGGCTATTTCTTCTTCAAATAGGGCGCGAGGCGAGCAACCCGGCGCTGAAGCCCCTTGGATTCTACCACCAACATCTCATCGAAGAGCCTCTTCGTGCGCTTCGACTTGTTGCGGCGGAGGTGGCTTTTCATCTGTTTGGTGCGCAGCAGTTTTCCGCTCCCTGAGTAGCGGAACCGCTTGGCAGTACATTTGTGAGTCTTTATTTTGGGCACGTGAACCCCTCCTGGAACATGCGTTTTGTTCGGCGAAAGGCGCGCCGCCTGCCACATGGGTGGCGGGCGGCGGCAGGTCTCTGACCTGAGTGCCTCGCACAGCCTCCTATTTCTTGGCCGGACTCAACACCATCAGCAGACTCCGCCCCTCCCTTTCTGGGTGCTGTTCTATAGTCGATACATCGCTCAGTTTTTCGGCCACCATCTTGAGAAGTTCCATTCCCAGTTCCGAGTGGGTGACCTCGCGCCCGCGAAACCGGACGCGCACCTTGACCTTTGCGCCCCCCTCCAGGAATCGCCGAGCGTCTTTCAGTTTGTAGGCGATGTCGTGTTCGCCGGTCTTCGGGCGCAGCCGAATCTCTTTGACATCTGTGGCCTTCTGCGACCTGCGGGCTTCGCGCTCTTTCTTCGCGCGCTCATAGAAGAACTTTCCCGCGTCCAGAATTCGACAGACTGGAGGATCAGCGTTGGGTGCGACCTCAATCAAATCCAGGTCTTTGCCGTACGCCAAGTCCAATGCGTCCCGCAGGGACATCACGCCAGCCTGCGTGCCGTCTTCGGCAATCACGCGTACCTGATGAGCCCGAATCTCTTCGTTCACACGATGTGACTTCTTACCTATATTGCTCCCCTTTCTTAATGCATGCCACTGTACGTGTATCGTACAGGCAAACTACGAAGGCTCGAACAGATGAGCCTTCCTAGTGTCGCAGTATAACATGGGTCGCGGAATGCGTCAAATTCAACCTCGCCTTGTGACCATGCGCGGTGGGCGGGCTCCAAACACCCGTACCCATTGGACAGAGGCCGCGTTTTACTGTGCGGAAACAAGCGGCGGGGCCACTTCCCAGGGCATGGCCCGTTTCCTCTGTCACGAATGCCCCCCAAGCATTCGGGCGGCAGGCGGCCTCCCTCCGCCCGGCCGGCCTTGGGAGGCCCCGCACGCGAATCCACAACGTACACCACACGATACGCTCACGGAGGTGCAATGTGAAGAGGAAGGCATTCCAGACAGTGGCTGCGCTGACGCTCCTGGCGGTACTCGTGATGGCCCTCCCACCGCTGGCCCTGGCCGAAGGCTCCGAGCCCGACCCCCTTCGCAACCCGGTGGTGAACTTCCGCGGAGTGATTGAGAGCCAGGACGAACAGACGTGGGTCGTTTCGGGCGTGACCGTCGTCCTGGACGAGCGTACGGTGGTGCTTGACCAGGCCGGGCCTGCGGTCGAGGGGGCCACCGTTCAGGTGCTCGGCACGCGCCAGCAGGATGGCTCGGTGCTGGCCAGGGTCATCAAAGTCCTCAAGCCAGCCGTGTCCCCACCGCGCCCCGTTCAGTTCACCGCGCCCATTCGCGACCTGCCCGATGAAGGGCTGATTGGCGAGTGGGTCATCGGCGAGGAGACGGTGGTCGTCTCTGACCAGACCAAAATCCTTCCGGACGGTGTGGTGCCCGCTCTGGGTGACATTGCTCACGTGGCGGGCTTCCGCACCAACGATGGCAAGGTGGACGCCAGGATGATTCAAATCCGCGCCCCCAGCGCCGTGGAAGTCGAGTTTGTCGGTCCCATCCAGCGCTTTAGCGACACAGAGTGGGTCGTGCGTGACGTGACCGTTGTCATCGTGGAGAGCACCGTCATTGAGGGCACTCCGGAGGTTGGGCTGTTGGCCGAGGTCAAGGGGTTTTTGCAGCCCGACCGCACCGTGATGGCCTCACACATCCGCGTGCGCGAGCCTGCGGCGACCGTGAACATCCGCGGGATTATTGTCAGCAAGTCCAACGATGGATTGCCCGCCGTCTGGGGCATCCGCCCGCTGGTTACGACCGACGTGTATCCCAGCGTCATCAGCGTGACGGTCACCGCGAACACCATCATCGATGAGGAGAAAGGCCCCGCCGACATCGGCGCGCTGGTGCAGGTGAAGGCCGTGCCGCTGAGCACCGCTGCCAGCGTGAACGGCGACGTCACGCTGGTGGCACGCCTCATCAAAGTGCTGAGACCCCCGGTGAATCAGGAAATCACTTTCGCGGGCCGCATCGAGGAAATCCACGAGGATTTCTGGATTGTTCGCGGAATCCGCGTGCTGATACTGGACACCACGGTGATTGACGGGCTGGAGCCTGCCGTGGGCCTCACCGCCGTGGTGACGGGAATACTTCGGACGGACCGGGTTGTGGAGGCCTCGCACATCGCCGTCAGGGAGGCCTTGCCGGACATCTGGGAGTTCGACGGCGTGATTCGAGAGAAGTCGGAGACGATACCCGGCGAATGGGTCATCGCGCCAGACGGGACGCTGCCGGTTCTGCTGACCGTCTGGGTCACGCCGTGGACAGTCATTCAAGGCCCCGCCGAGGTGGGCGCCCACGTGCACGTGGTTGTGCTCCGCTCGGCCAGCGGGCACCTGATTGCTTTGAAAATCTCGGTGCTTCGTAACGAGACCGATTGAGAGAAGGGTCTGATAGACCTTTGCCGGGCGCAGTGTGTTTGCGCCCGGCGCTTTGTTTGGAGTGGGTACATGCGCCGCAGATTGATTGCTCTGGCTGCTGCAGGGGCGTTCCTCTTGGCTGCCCTGCACTGCTACTCAGCCGCTCACAAGCTTCAGGCCGATGGCTGGGCGGCTCCCATCGCGCTTTCGTCCGAGTCGGAGTGGATAGGCGGTGTGTCTGTGGCGGTCTCGGCTGACGGGACGGTTCACGTCGTCTGGGAGGACGGAGGGCAAATCCTGCACGCCTGTGGCTCGCCCATCGTCAACTCCACGCCTGCTGCCGTCGCGTATGGAGAAAGCCCCAGCCTGGCCGGGGGCGCGGGAAGCGCGGCGCACCTGGCGTTCATCGCGCTGGCGGGCGAGCAGTACGACGTCTACGTCTCGCACTGGAATGGAATCGGCTGGTCCCTGCCGAGCAGCATCATGCCCACCGGCGGGGACTCCTTCGCCCCGTCTGTGGACTGGAACGGAACTGCTGGCGCTGTCGCCTGGACCGAACAGGTCGCCGAGGGTTCGACGGAAATCTACCTGGCCCGCTCCGAGGACGGCGGCCCGTGGCTGGGTGGGGCCGTACCCAACGCGGGTGGAGATGCTCCCCATGTCTGCCTGGATGCCGGGGGGGTACACCTCTCGTTTCAGGCGCGCGACCTCTTGACAGACAAGTTGGATATCTGGTACGCCTATCACGACGGCACGGGCTGGTCGGTGCCCACGGCCGTCTCCGGTACGCCCGATGCAGATTCGTCCGGGGGGACGCTGGCGTGCTGGGGTGGGCAGCCGCACGCCGCCTGGCAGCAGGAGGTAGATGGCGGATACAGCATCTACTTCGCGACGCGCAACGTGTCGGGCTGGTCGGTGCCGGAGCCTGTTTCAAGCGGCGGCGACGGGTTCTCGCCGGACCTGGCAGCCGATGCGAGTGGCGGCATGCACCTGGCGTGGGCAGAGAGCAACGCCGTGGGCTACCGTCCCTGGGCAGGGGACGCGTGGGGCGCGGAGGCCCCAATCGGCCCGCGGGCTGGAGAGATTTTGGACGTGGCGCTGGGCGCAGCCCCAGACGGGACGGTTCACCTGGCATGGGTGGAAATGCAGGGCGACGGGACGACACAGGTCTTCTATTCGTGGCGAGCCGCTCCCGTCGGCCCCAGCCCCACCCCGTCGCCGACTCCTACGTCGCAGCCGGCGCATCGGCGGTTTCTGCCGGTCATCTTCCGTCAGAGCGGCTTCTGAGGGCTAGCCAGCCGCCGGGCGCACCCGGGAACGTACGCGCCTCTGCAGCGCCGCGAAGCCGATGGATGCCAGCACGCCAACCGCGCCAGCGAACAGCCACAACTCTCTGGGGAACCCGGCGTCGTAGATGGCGCCGCCGAGCAGAGGCCCCACGCCATAGGAAAGCCCCCACGTAAGCCCCATCAGCCCCATGTAGCGGCCTCGCATGTCCGCTGGCGACAAGTCGGCGGCGAAAGCGGTGGACACTGGCGCGAGAATCATCTCTCCCATGGTGTAGACCACCACACAGAGCAGGAATCCGGGGAAGATGCGCATCAGCGAGATGGCTCCCACGCCGATGCCGTACAGCAGAGACGCCAACGCCAATGCAGGGAGGCGCCGCCAGCGGGCGGTGGCTCGCGTAATCCAGAGTTGCAGCGCCACGACCATCCCGGCATTGGTCGTCATGATCCACCCGAAGTAGCGCTCGCCGAGGCCAAAAGACTCCTTCATGTACACCGGCAGGTTGGTGGTCACTTGCGAATACACCATGCTGGCGAGCACCAGCAGCCCGCAGAAGGCAATAAACGTGCGGTCGCGGAAGACCGGGCCAAAGCCGGTCACGGCGGGCTTGGAGCCGTCGGCCGTCTCAACCACGTCGGGACGTGTCTCGCGCACCAGAATCAGGGTGGCAACGAAGAACGCCAGCGACGCGCCGCCCGCCAGGCTGAACAGCAGGAGGTAGGACGTGGCGGCCAGGAAGCCGCCGATGGCTGGCCCGATGGCGAAGCCCAGGTTGGAGGCGATGCGGAGCACGCTGTAGGCTTCCGTCCGCTGTTCTGGGGTCGTCAGGTCGGCCACCATGGCGTCGCGCGCCGGTTGAAACAAAGACCCCACGATGCCCGCCGCCGCGGCCAGTGCCACCATCGCAGCGTAGGAACTGGCGACGCCCATCAGGAAGAGAGTGGCGCTGGACCCCAGCAGGCTGACCAGCATGACGCTCCTGCGCCCCAGCCTGTCGGTCAGCAGCCCGCCAATCATGCCGAATGCCACGCTGGTGGCGGCGTTCAGCGTGAACACCAGCCCTATCTGCGTCATGGAAATCCCCATTCTCTGGCGCAGGTACAGCGTCAGGAAGGGGAATACGAGGGCGCTTCCGAGTGAGTTGACAAACGTCCCGGCCACGACCACCCACAACTGGCACGGGAACGTTTGGTAATATCGGGCAAGACGACGGCGCATGGAGCGCTCCTTTTCATAGGGATTGCCGGTGCTCACCTACATACGGCGGTTGGATGTCCCCGGTTCAGCCGCCAACCCGGCTCGGTTGTACAGGTGTACCATGCACAACCACGTGAGAAAGTAGGCTCCCGCGCCCACGGCGAGAACCGCGGTGAAGTTGAAGGTGACTGCCAGCAGCGCGGCCAAGATGGACGCAATGACCGATGCCGAGCCGTTCACCGCCCACAGCCAGGGCACCCACCCCGGCGCAAGCCGAGCAGACAATCGGACTCCCTGGGCGAATGGCATCCCCATGAGGAAGCCAGGGACACAGAGCAACAGTATACTCATCAGAACCCGCATGGCAAACGGCCATCCCAGCGTCGCAGAGATTGCCGCAGGAAGAAACAGGGGGCACGCCGCGACCCATCCGACCAGAAGGAGCAGCGACCACGGCGGAATGCGATGGGAGCACTGGCTGCCCAGCCCGGAAAACAGCAGCAGCGTCCCCGCAACGGTGGCAAAGGCGTAGGTGGGGTGGCCCAGGTACAGGATGAACCGCTGGATGAGGGGAATCTCCACGAAGAGGAAGGCCAGTCCGATGGACAGAAAGCAGAGGAACAGGAGCGGCAGGCCGCGCCCCTTCTGTGGGCGTCCCCGCATGCCCAATGGGGCGAGGATGAACAGCACCGAAGCCAGAACCGCCACGGCCAGCAGGAACAGCAGCACGAAGTAGCCTGCGCCGCCGAAGGGAAGCCAGACCTTGCCCACCATTTCGAGCACGGCCTTCGCCTGGCTCCAACGGAAGAAGTGGAAGAAGAAGGGATGGTCGTCGGTGGGCGGGCTGATGTCGTAGGGATAGCGTGCGGTGTAGTCCTCCGGGCTGGGCGCGGCGAGCATGGCCTGCACCGCCTCGTAGTAAATGGGGGCAGGCAGCCGATTGTACCGGTTGGCCTCTTCGGGCCGCATGCCCGGCAGATGCACCAGGTCGAAGCCGCGCGTCTCGCAGAACGCGCGGGCGGCGGCGATGTCATCGTCGGAGAAGGGGCGGTTCGACACCAGCGTCATCAGGGTCTGCATGGAGCGGAACACGATGAGGTGGTCTCGCGGGTCGGCGATACCTCGGTCGTGCAGGGCCGCCAGGGCCGTGGCCACCCCCCGAAGTCCCTCGCTGGGCGGCGTCTGGAGCCAGCGCTGGAATGCCAGAATGCCGCCGGGCTTCAGCCTCGACAGAAACTCCGCCATCGCCTGGCGGGTGAGGAGATAGGTCTCTGTGAGACTGTAACTGCCTGAGGTGACGGGTTGATACGCATCGCTCAGGGAGAGCAGAACCAGGTCAAACGTGCGCTGGGACGTGCGGGCGTAGCCGCGCGCGCTGCCCGCGATGGCTTCGACACGCCCGTCGTGGAATGGGTTCTCCCCCCAGTTGCCAAAGCGGTCCCGCGCCACCTCCAGAATCAAAGGATTCGACTCGATGGCGGCGATTTGCCTTGCGCCATTGTGCAGGCCCACCAGCACATCCATCCCGCCTGCCGGCTCCAGCACAAGGGCTTCGGCCTCGGGGCGGAGCAGGAACGGCAGCGCCACGGGCAGATGGCGCGTCCAGGCTTCCAGGGTTCCATCATCAGCGGTGATGGGCGATGGGTTGTCGCCGTCCACGTAGATGCCCAGTTGCGGCGGGGGCGAGTGAAGATAGTTCAGGCTCTGCCCAGGAGCAGAACGGAGCAGCGGGGTCTCGACGACATCCACTCTGGACATGGCGTTCCATCCCGTCCAGAGCAGGTGGCTTTTCGGGTAGAGCAAGTCCAGGCTCAGCCGTTTGTAGGGCGACATGCGGATGTCCATCCATTTGGCGGGCGCGACCGCCAGGATGACGGAGAAGACGAACCCGGCAGCAGCGATCAGCAGGCGGGCCAGGGCGCGGGGCCGTTCGCCGCCGGCAAGAACCGCCGCTCCCAGCCATCCCGCTGCCGCGGCGGCGAAGATTGCGCCCGGCATCCCCGCCCACGACAGCAGGAGCGGGGCCGCAAGGCAGCCGATGGCCGAGCCGACCAAGTTGGAGGCGTAGAGCGAGCCAGCCGCCTCCGGGAAGCCGCTGAGGAAGGCCGCCAGAAGCACCCCCGCGAAGAAGAACGGGACGGCCAGCGTGAGAAAGAACAGGGCCATCCAGAGAAACTGCTGGGGTTCCAGGGCAATCCGGTGCGAGTCGAACGGCAGCGCATTGACGATGAGATAGGCGACTGGGAGGCTGGCCGCGAAGGCTCCTGCAATCCAGAACGGGCGTTTGATGGTTTGCCGAGACAGAGATGGGCGGATGGCAAGGAACGAGCCGCTGGCTCCGAACCCGAGCAGGGCCAGGCTGACGGCCATGAAGGCGAAGTGGTACCACTGGGCCACGGCGAACAAGCGCGTCAGCGCGATTTCGTAGGCCAGCGTGGCACCGGAAATGGCAAAGATGGCCAGATGCGGACGACGACCCGGCTGGTTCATGCCTCCTCCATGCAATGCTATCATACCACGCCTGCGCAAGGGGAACAAGGGTTTGACTCGGTTTCAAGGTCTGTTGGCGGAACCTCCCGCAGGTTGCTCCACGCCAACATCCGCCTTGCCAGCAAACCTGCGGGAGGTTGGCGAGGTGTCACCAACACAAGATGAAACCGAATCAAGGGTTTGGACACGCACTGCATCCCTGTTATAATGCGCTCGTTGCTTCTCAGACCCTCTGAAAGGTTGTCCCGTTGAGCGAACCGCAATCCCCTCGCGAGGAAGGGTTGGTCCTCTCCGAGGAGGCCCTGACGCGAAGCATTCTGCGCCTGGCAGGCCCGGCCGTGGTGGAAAACCTGTTGGTGACCATGGTCTGGTTCGTCGACACGTTCCTCATTGGGTGGCTTCGCCACCCGGCCAGCCTCGCCGCCGTCGCCCTCGGCGGGATGTTCATCAACATCGCGGAGTCGGTGTTTGCGGCTCTGTCCATCAGCGCAGTGGCCATGGTGGCGCGAGCCTGGGGTGCCAAGAAATTCGAGCAGGGTCGGCGCGTGGGCGGTCAAGCCATCTCACTGGGCATTCTGTCTGCTCTGCTGGTCATCGCTCTGATATGGCCGAATGCGGAAGCGCTCCTGCGTCTGATGGGGGCTGAGCCTGAGGTTGTGCAGCTGGGCAGCATGTACATCCGCATCATCCTGGTTACCTCGATTTTCGGATTCCCCTTGCGCGTGCTCAGCGGCATCATGCGCGGCTCGGGCGACACGAAGACGCCCATGTACATCACCGGCATCATGAACCTCTGGAACGTGGCAGCCGCGTACGTTTTGGTCTTCGGTCCCGGCCCCCTGCCTTCCCTCGGAGTGATGGGCGCTGCCCTCGCTACCGCGTCGGCGCGGGTTGTGGGAGGCGGGCTTGCCATGTGGGTGGTGTTCGCGGGCCGCAGGACGGTGCACGTCGAGCCGCGTCGCGTTCTGCAGTGGGACTGGGGCATCGTCAAGGAGATGGTTCGCCTGGCACTGCCGGCGGCAGCAGAGGTGTTCATCATGCGCGCCGGATCGACGGCCTTCACGCGCATCGTCTCGTCGCTGGGCACCGTGGCGCTGGCCGCCCACGAAATCGCCGTCACAGTGGAATCGCTCTCCTTTATGCCGGGATTTGGCTTCTCAGTGGCGGCCACCACCATGGTGGGGCAGTCTCTGGGTGCCGGGCGGCCCGACCTGGCCGAGCAGAGCATTCGTACTTCTCTGAAGTTCGCGCTGGTCATCATGGGCATGGTGTCTCTGCTGTTCGCTTTCTTTGGACGGCAGTTGGTCGCC